>Ga0316605_10002648_pt1 | contig 10133 bp, 9 predicted proteins | sample OWC_soil_day20_n_FD_207666 | JGI IMG/M metagenome (GOLD analysis project Ga0316605, IMG submission 207666) | Wetland soil microbial communities from Old Woman Creek delta, Ohio, United States - OWC_soil_day20_noCT | ecosystem: Environmental > Terrestrial > Soil > Wetlands | place: USA: Ohio... | reverse complement strand
GAGAAGGAGATGTCCAACACGCTCGAGGGCGCACGGGCCATGGTGCTGGCCGCCCGCGAGACCGGCAAGCTCCTCCAGATCGGCCATCAGCGCCGCTCGAACCCGCGCTACCTGCACTGCTACGAGAAGTTGCTCGGCGAGGCGAAGCTGCTCGGCCGGATCGTCACGATCAGCGGCCAGTGGAACCGCGCAGTGACGCCGGACCTCGGGGCCCCGGAGCGCTACACGATCCCGGACGCGCGGCTGAAGCAGTACGGCTTCAAGGACATGCACCAGTTCCGGAACTGGCGCTGGTACAAGGGCCTGGGCGGCGGCCCCATCGTCGACCTCGGTTCCCACCAGATCGACATCTACACCTGGTTCCTCGGCGTCAACCCGTCCCACGTGATCGCGAGCGGCGGGCAGCTGTACTACGATCCGAAGACGCACGAGTGGTACGACACGGCGATGGTCGTCTACGACTACGACACCTCGGCGGGCCCGGTGAAGGCGTACTACCAGACGCAGACGACCAACGGGAGCCTGGGCTACTTCGAGAACTTCATGGGCGACCAGGGGACGCTGCTCATCTCCGAGTCGGAAGCCCACGCGGCCAAGGTGTACCGCGACACGAACGCGCCGGCCTGGGACCCGTGGGTCCAGAAGGGGTACATCACGGCGCCCAAGGTCCAGGAGATCAAGGAGAAGGACGAGACCGCGGTGACGGACGTGCGCGAGTCGGTCTCGCCCGACGAACACAAGGTGCCGATCGTGCTGCGCGACCCCTATCACCAGCCGCACCTGCAGAACTTCTTCGACGCCGTGCGGGGCAAGGGGAAGCTCAACTGCCCCGCCGAAATCGGCTACGAGAGCGCCGTCAGCGTGCTCAAGGTCAACGAGGCGATCGAGGCCAAGTCCCGGCTGTCGTTCAAGCCCGAGGACTTCCACATCTAGAGGAGCGTCGACATGGAAGATGGGAAGCTCTCCCGCTGGCCGATGATCGCCATCACGGTGTTGCGGGTCCTGGTCGGGTGGCACTTCCTCTACGAGGGCATCGCGAAGCTGAGTTCGCCCTCGTGGTCCGCCGCGGGCTACCTCAAGCAGGCGCGCGGGCCCTTCGCCGGCCTCTTCAAGTCGCTGGCCGCGCAGCCGGACCTGCTCGCCAACGCCGACCTCATCACCATGTGGGGGCTCACGGCGGTGGGTCTCCTGCTGATCCTCGGGCTCTTCACGCGGCTCGCCAGCCTGGGCGCGATCGGGTTCATCCTGCTCTTCTACCTGTGCAACCCGCCGTTCGTGGGGTACTTCTACTCGATTCCCTCCGAGGGCAGTTACCTGATCGTGAACAAGAACCTGGTGGAGCTGGGCGCGCTCCTCGTGATTCTCGTGAGCGGCAGCGGCCTCTACGCCGGGCTCGACCGCATCGTGCACGGCATCGTGCGCCGAGGCTCACGCTTCCCGACGCCCTGGTCCGGCATCGCCTGAAGCGGCGCTCGAGCGGGGCGCGGTCTCGCTGCGCGGCGGCCCCCTCGCCTCAATCGGCGCAAGGGCTTCCATCCAGGCACGAGGCATCGTCGCGGTATCGTGCGGCGAGGTCCCGCACGGCCCGCAGCAAGGCCGGGAGCGCCGCCGAGACCGTAGCTGAGAGTTCCAGCCCCAGCTCCACGCGCTCAGGCTGAATGCCCAGCACCACGGCGCGCGGCCGGCGGGTGGGAGGCATCGACCTGACGAGCGCCGGCAGGTCGAAGTCGTGGAGCGAGGACGGCACGGGCCGCGCGCCGGCGGCGTCCAGCTCGAATCGTCCGATCGTCCCGGGCGGTTGACCCATCTCGATCGCGTCGATCGCAATCACCTCCGTCGCCCGCTCGACGGCAGCCTGGGCGCTGAAGATCCCGGTGCCGACGTCCACCAGTTCGGCACCCGGCGGCGGGTCGGCCGCCAGCGCCCGCACGGCGTGGACGCCGACGCCGTCGTCGGCGAGCAGCAGGTTTCCCAATCCGAGGATGACGAGCGGCATGCCGGTTCGAGCCTGCTGTCCGCGCGCACTCAGCGATACGCCAGCGCCGCCGCGCGGCTGGCCCACGCGCCTCCTCGCAACACCGAGACCGGTGTGCCGGCGCCCGGCCGCATCACGTGCACGGCGCACGAGAGGCAGGGGTCGAACGAGTGGACGACGCGCAACACCTCGATCGGCTGTTCGGCATGCTGGACGGGCGTCCCGACCAGCGCCTGTTCGAGCGCGCCGCGCACGCCGCGCGCGTCGCGCGGCGAGGCGTTCCAGCACGTCGGCGTCACGATCTGGTAGCGTGAGATCGTCCGGTTGCTCACCGTCAGCCAGTGCCCCAGCGCGCCCCGCGGCGCCTCGGTCAGGCCAATCCCTGACGCGCTCTCCGGCAGCGCGCCGTCGGCGAACAGCGGTGCCGACGGGTCGAGTTGGTCCAGCCACCGCTCGAGTGCCAGGCCGATCTTCATGGCCTCGGCCGCGCGCGCCACGTGCCGGTCCATCACGGACACGCCGCCGGCGTAGTCGCCGCTGACCCTCATCCGGGCCAGCGGACCCACCTCGTACACCCTCGTCCCGTAGCGTGGCGACTTGAGCCACGAGTACGCGTTCGCCTTCGGGTAGGTCGGCGATGTCGTCCCGGACCTGGGGTTGACGCCGTTTTTGCCCGTGTACCAGGAACCGGCGACGTCTTCCGTGACGTCCTGCACGTCAACCGGGGCGACGGTGGCGGAACCGGCCGCCAGCCGGCCGCGAGGCAGCAACTTGTCCGCGCCCGTTGCATCCTCCTCGAAGCACCCGAACGCGAGGAGATTCCGCGGCCCGGCCCCGATCTGGAAGTAGTCGCCGTACGTCGCGGCGATCGCGTCGACGTCAGGAAGATAGACGTCCCGCACGAAGGCCACGACCTCGGCGGCGTACGCGCGGAACTGCAGGATGCGGGCGGCCGTTGGCGTCCCGGTGAACCCGCCGCCCACGAACGCGGCCGTGTGCGGCAGCCGGCCGCCGAACACCGCGCCCATCTCATGGGCCTTCCGCCGGGCGTCCAGGGCCGCGACGTAGTGTTCGACCAGCGACGCGCTGGTCGCGGAATCGATCCGGGTGTCGCCGGTCCATCCGCGGGTCCACGGCGCCATCGCCGGCGGCTCGATGAAGTCCAATACCGCGAGCTGGTAGAAGTGCAGGATGTGCGAGTGGAGGAAGTCCGCGGCAAGCACGAGATTGCGCAACAGGCGGGCGTTGTCGGGCACCTCGATCCCCATGGCCGCATCGAGCGCCGCGACGGCCGCCTGGTTGTGGGGGGTGGGGCAGACGCCGCAGATGCGCGCGGTGATGTCCGGCGCGTCGAACGGATCGCGCCCGCTGAGAATCGTCTCGAATCCTCTGAACAGCGTGCCGGCGGCGCGTGCGTCGACAACCTGCTGCCGCCCGCCGACATAGTCGGCCGTGACCTCGAGTTTCAGGTGTCCCTCAATCCGCGTGACGGGGTCGATGGTAATCGTCGTGGCCATCGTTCTCTCCTCAACCGGGCCTAGCCGGGGAACTTGTGGAAGGCGTTCCGGCCTGGGAACGTCGCACTCGTGCAGTTCAGGCACGGGGCGCCCGCTTCCGCGCAGAAGTTGACGCCGTTGTTCCACCGCTGCGTCGGACACGGGGCCACCGCTTCAGGCCCGCGGCACCCGAGGCTCTTGAGGCAGCGTTGCGGCTGGCCCCAGTACTTCGCCTCGTCGCGTTCCTTCAACGGACACCGTTCATGTACCTTGGTTTTGAAGACGCCCGTCGGCCGGCCGAAGCTGTCTGTCGCGATGGGCTTGTTCAGGAGGAGCTGGACAATCGGCCAGACCATCCAGTCGGGGTGCGGCGGGCACCCGCCCACGTTGACGGTGGGTTTGCCGAGGAACGACCCGACGCTGCGAATGCCGGCGGGATTGCTTCCGGATGCCGGGATGCCGCCCCACGACGCGCAGGTCCCCATGCTGATGATCGCGCCCGCCCGTGCGCCGTACTTCCGCACCGCCTCGGCAATCGTCACCTCATGCCCCGACGCGTCGGTCATGGCCCAGCCGGCCGCGCCACCAAACGCCGTGGGCACGCCGCCCTCTACGGCAAGCACGTACCCGCCGCGCGCGTAGGCCGCGTCGAGAGCCTCGACCGCGGACACGCCGGACGCGGTCATCAGGTTCGGGTGGTACTCGAGATTGATCGAATTAATCAGCAAGTCGCCCGCCGTCACCGGCGCCTGGGACGATACGCGGTTCAGCAACGAGACCGAACAGCCCGTGCAGGCGGAGCCCTGAAGCCACAGCACGCTGGGGCCGTTGGGATTGGCCAGCACCTCGCCGAGCCTGAGCAGATCGGTTACCGTCAAGCCCAGGGTTGCCGCCGACATGCCGCAGTACCTGATGAAGTCGCGGCGAGTCGTGTTCATAGCGCACTCCTCCTCAGCCGCCGCGCGGACAGACGTGTCCCGCGGCCGGGGTTGCCGCGCACCAAGACGCGGACCGTCGCGAGGGATTTCGAAGACATCCGGCCTGGAGCCTGGGGCTGTCTCCGGCCGAACCGAGCGGAACGGCTCGTCCGATCCGAAGCAAGCGCCGTTCCACGCCGCATCGGAGAACCGACGGGTGAACGCCGTTGCGCCGGAACGCACGAACTGCGTTCCACGTGTGGCGTGCCTGGGGCCGGGCGCACGCCGACCGGCCAGAGTTGCACGGGGTCCAGCGCCGTTGTTACACGCGGCGACATTCGCGGTCGGAGATCAGCCGGGACGGAATTGTCCGGGTAATCACGTTTCCCGAACCGCAGGCCGGCGGTATCCGCGGCTCACGACTTAGTGAAGCACTCGGGATTCGGGACTCGGGGCGCTGGGCTGGGCGCTGGAAACCGGGAGCCAGGCGAGAGGTGGGAGGCGAGAGGGTCTTCCTTCTGTCATCTGGCTCACATCTTCTGTCTTCTAACTCCCGAGCGGCAGCGAGGCGTCGGCGTTCAACCGCTCGTCCGCCCGCACTCCCGCGTGGAAACGCCGCAGCCCCGCCGCGGCGATCATCGCGGCATTGTCCGTCGAGAGCGCCAGTGACGGCACGAAGACCGGCAGGCCGGCCGGCCTCCCGGCGGCCTCGGCGTCGGCGCGGAGCCGGCTGTTGGCCGAGACGCCGCCGGCGATCCCGACGCTCCTCGCTCCGTACCACCGCGCCGCCGCGAACGTCTTGTCGAGCAGCGCCTCGACGACCGAACGCTGGAAGCTCGCGCACAGGTCCGCAAGTTCCTGCTGGCCCGGCGCCCACCCCTCGCCCCGGGCGCGGACGTGGCGCAGCACGGCGGTCTTCAGCCCGCTGAAGCTGAAGTCCCACTGCCCCTTCTGCAGCGGTTCGTTGCGGTCGGGATGCGTCATCCGCGCGACGGGAAAGCGCACCGCGCGGTCGTCGCCCGTCTTCGCCAGGCGGTCGATGACGGGCCCACCCGGATAGCCGAGGCCGACCAGCTTCGCGACCTTGTCGTACGCTTCGCCCGCGGCATCGTCCCGCGTTCGGCCGACGGGCCGGTACTCGCCAGGCGCGCGCACGTCGTAGAGGCTGGTGTGCCCGCCCGACACGACCAGCACCATCGCCGGCAGCGGCAGCGGCCCGTGCTGGAGGAACAGCGACTCGATGTGACCGGCGAGATGGTGCACGGGGATCAGCGGCAGGTTCCACGAAGCGGCCAGCGCCTTCGCGAACGAGACGCCGACGAGCAGCGACCCGACCAGTCCCGGGCCCTGCGTCACCGCGATGGCGCCGAGGTCCGCCGGCCTGACGGCGGCATCGCCCATGGCGCGCTCGACGACGCCGCAGATGTCCCGGATGTGCTGGCGCGACGCCAGCTCGGGCACCACGCCGCCCCACTCTCGGTGGATCTCGATCTGCGACGCGACGACGCTCGAACGCACGACCCACGGGCGCGCCGGGTCGCCGACCTCCTCGACGACGGCCGCGGCCGTCTCGTCACACGATGTCTCGATCCCGAGGATGCGCATGGATCCGCGTGGCCTCAGCCCTGCGCCGCGATCCGCCGGAGTGTCTCGCCGTACGGCGCCGCGCACGCGCCGCGCTCGGTGAAGATCGCCGACACGTACTCGTTCGGTGTGACGTCGAAGGCCGGGTTGCGGATCCTGGCGCCCTCGGGCGTCAGCCTGTTGGGCCCGACGTGCGTCACCTCCCTGGCGGGGCGCTCCTCGATTGGGATTCCCGCGCCGTCCGGGGTGGCGAGGTCGATTGTCGACACCGGCGCCGCGACGTAGAAGGGGATGCCGTGCGCCTTCGCGAGCACGGCCACCGAGTAGGTGCCGATCTTGTTCGCCACGTCGCCGTTGGCGGCGATGCGGTCGGCGCCCACCACGACGAGATCGATCAGGCCCTGGCGCATCAGCGCGCCGGCCATGTTGTCGGTGATGACCGTCGTGTCGATGCCGTCGCGGACGAGCTCCCAGGCCGTGAGGCGCGCGCCCTGGAGGAACGGCCGCGTCTCGTCCGCCAGCACCGACACGCGTTTGCCCGCCTCGGCCGCGGCGCGGATCACGCCGAGGGCCGTGCCGTAGCCGGCCGTCGCGAGCGCGCCGGCGTTGCAGTGCGTCAGGATGCGCGCGCCGTCGGGCACGTACTCGGCGCCGACGCGGCCGATCGCGCGGCAGCTGGCCACGTCCTCGTCGTGGATGGCCCTCGCGTCCGCCTCCAGCCGATCGCGGATCTCGGCCACCGACGCGCCCGATTGCACGGCGGCGGCAAACGTCCGCTTCATCCGGTCGATCGCCCAGAACAGGTTGACCGCCGTCGGCCGGGTGCCCGCCATGAGGTCGCACGTCTTCTGGAACTCGGTCGCGAACTGCCGGGTGCCGGTGGCCTTGCTGCGCCGCATCGCCAGGGCAATGCCCATTGCCGCGGCCACGCCGATCGCCGGCGCCCCGCGGACGACCATCGTCTTGATGGCCCGGGCCACTTCGGGAGCGGTGCTGCAGCGGACCCAGAGCTCGGCCGCCGGCAGTTTCCGCTGGTCGATCATCACGATGGCATCGTCCCGCCACTCGATCGTCGGAAGCATCGTTCAATCCTACTTGAGAAGCCTGGCGTCGAACGGCAGCGGGAGGAGGTCCTTCAGGCGATGGTGCCCCATGTCGCTGGTGAGATTCGCGAGCACGACCTCGATGTCGCCGCAGAACTCCCACAGGATCTGCCGGCAGGGGCCGCAGGGAGGAGTCGGGTCGGCGGTGTCGGCCACGACGGCCACCCGCCGGAACGCGCGGTGGCCCTCGGACACGGCCTTGAACACGGCCACCCGCTCCGCGCACAGCGTGAGGCCGTAGGTGGAGTTCTCGATGTTGCAGCCGGTGACAACGGTCCCGTCCCCGGTTTCGAGCGCCGCGCCGACCTTGAACTTCGAATAGGGCGCGACGGCGCGTTCCCGGGCCGCCCGGGCCGCCGCGATCAACGTCGCTTCATCTGACATCGGCTGCCTCTCGCCTGTCCGTCGAGGCTGAAGCCTCGACCTCCATCCCGAGTCCCGAGTCCCGAGTCCCGAATCCCGAATCCCGAATCCCGCCTAGCGCCCAGTCCCCAGCCCCTAGACCGCTGCCACGATTCCCTCGAGCAGGGCGATGAACGCGCCCCGCACCCGCTGCGCCGTCTCCATCACCTCGGCGTGATTGAGCGGCTGAGGCAGGACGCCGGCCGCCATGTTCGTGATGCACGAGATCCCCAGCACCTCCATGCCCATGTGCCGCGCCGCGATGGCCTCGGCCACGGTCGACATCCCGACCGCGTCGGCGCCGATGGCGCGCAGGAACCGGATCTCGGCCGGCGTCTCGTAGCTCGGCCCATGCAGGCCCACGTAGATGCCATGCGCCAGCGAGAGGCCGTTCCGCTCGGCCGCCCGGTCCGCGGCCGCCCGCAGCCGCTTCGAGTACACCTCGGTCATGTCGGGAAAGCGCGGGCCGAACCGCTCGTCGTTCGGCCCGACGAGCGGGTTGGTGCCGACCAGGTTGATATGGTCGTCGATGACCATCAGCGCGCCCTGCGAGAACGAGGTATTGATCCCGCCGGCCGCGTTCGTGAGCAGCAGCGCCTTGACGCCGAGCGCCCCCATCACGCGGGTGGCGAAGACGACGTCGGCCATCGGGTGCCCCTCGTAGAAGTGCGCCCGCCCCGAAAGGACCGCCACGGCTTTCCCGCGCACCGTGCCGGCCACCAGCTTGCCGGCGTGGCCGATCACGGCGGCCGGCGGCCACCCGGGGATGCGCTCGTAGGGCAGCACGACGGCATCGCCGACGTGCGACGCGAAGTCGCCGAGCCCCGACCCCAGGACGATCGCGATTCCGGGCGCCGCGGGCATGCGCTCCCGCACGAACGCCGCCGCCGCCTGCACGCGTGCGTATTCGTCGCTCATAGCAGGAATCCCGCGATGGTGGCCGTCATGAAGTTGGCCAGCGTGCCCGCCAGCATCGCCCGCAGGCCGAGCCGGGCCAGGTCGTGCCGCCGGTTCGGTGCGAGCGCCCCGATGCCGCCGATCTGGATGCCGATGGAGCTGAAGTTCGCGAACCCGCACAGGGCGAAGGTCGCAATCGTGAACGAGTTCGGGTCGAGCGACGCCTTGAGCGGCCCGAGCTGCGAGTAGGCGACGAACTCGTTCAGCACCATGCGCGTGCCGAGCAGGTTGCCGATCGTCGCCGCGTCCTTCCACGGCACGCCCATCGCCCACGCGACGGGCGAGAAGCCCCACCCGAGGATCTGCTGCAGGCTCAGGCCGGCCAGGCCCAGCAGGGCGTTCACCAGCGCCACCAGCGACAGGAACGAGATGAGCATCGCCGCCACGTTCATGGCGAGGTGCAGGCCTTCGCCCGTCCCCCGCCCGGCCGCGTCGATCACGTTGACGTCGGTCCGCTCCACGTCGAGCTTCACCGTGCCCATCGTCTCGGGCAGCCCCGTTTCCGGCACGAACATCTTGGCCATCATCAGCGTGCCGGGCGCCGTCATGATGACGGCCGTCAGCAGGTGCCGGGCCTCGATCCCGAACAGGATGTAGGCGGCCATGATGCCGCCCGAGATGTGCGCCATGCCGGAGGTCATCACCGTCATCAGCTCCGACTCGGTCATCTTGGGCAGGTACGGCCGGATGGTCAGCGGCGCCTCGGTCTGCCCCATGAAGATGCTGGCGGCGACGTTCAGCGTCTCGGCCCCGCTCGCCTTCATCACCTTGCGCATGCCCCAGGCGAAGAAGCGCACCACGAGCTGCATGATGCCGAAGTAGTAGAGGATGGCGAACAGCGCCGCGATGAACACGATCGTGGGCAGCACCTGGAACGCGAAGATCATCGCGTAGCGGCCGCCTTCCTCGCCGAGGGCGGCGTTCATGATGCGCGGCCAGGCCTGTCTGTCGCCGAGCGGCCCGAACACGAACGACGCCCCCACGTTCGCGAAGTCGAGCAGGCGGGTGATGAGGTCGCCGAGCACCCTGAACGTCCGCTGGCCCCATTCGTTCTTGAGGACGAGGAGCGCGAAGAGCACCTGCAGGCCGAGGCCCCACAGCACCGTCTTTCGATCGATGGCGCGCCGGTCGGTCGACAGCAGGTAGGCGATCCCGAGAATCAGCACGGCGCCCGCCACGGGCTGCGCCTTGGGCACGCCGCCGAAGCCGGCCAGCAGGACCGCGACAATCGCCACGGCGGCTCCCGCGGCCACAACGGCCCATTCCCTGGACGACAGCCGCCAAGTGCTGGGCGTGGGTTGAGGTGGTGTAGTCATCCGGTCTCCATCTTCTCCATGCGGCGTCAACTCGCCACCGTCCCGACCACGAGCGGCTGGGGCGCGGGCGGCGCCCCGCCAAGTTCGACCGCCCGCACGGCCAGGTCGAGCGCATCCTGCAGGCCCTTCCTGTCGCGGTGCAGGAGTTCCAGCACCGGCTCTCCCGCGCGCACGAGCGCGCCGAGCGACGCCAGTACCCGGATGCCGACGCCGTGGTCGACGCGATCCTCCGCGGTCGCGCGCCCCGCCCCGAGCGCCGCCGCCGCGCGCCCGATGAGCATGGCGTCCAGGCCGGTGAGGTACCCGGCCCGCGGCGCCCGCGCGTACTCGCGGCCGGCTGCCAGGGCCAGCCGCGTCGGATCATCCGCGACGGCCGGGTCTCC
>Ga0316605_10002646_pt1 | contig 10139 bp, 7 predicted proteins | sample OWC_soil_day20_n_FD_207666 | JGI IMG/M metagenome (GOLD analysis project Ga0316605, IMG submission 207666) | Wetland soil microbial communities from Old Woman Creek delta, Ohio, United States - OWC_soil_day20_noCT | ecosystem: Environmental > Terrestrial > Soil > Wetlands | place: USA: Ohio... | reverse complement strand
TGCGCTGTACTGATTCGCATCAAACGTAGATGTTTATCAAAATTGCAAGTCGATTGTACGCACATGCAGCATCAAACTGAGTGAAACGATCACTTGAGGCAATCATATATATCTGACATAGGCGTCTTTGAGATACCTGCGTTCAAGGATCTTCGCTATTCTCTTGACGAGATTGCGCCTGATTTCCAGTTCCATCGGATGTGTTGGGTCCTGATGTGCCTCATTAATCTTGGTCCCGACGAGAAACATGATGCTGTCACTCTCCAGAAAAAGATTCAACAACATGCTCGCGGCGTTTCTTCGCGATGTGGTCTCGCCTTTCTCAAGAAATTGCGCGACCTTTGTCAGGGTAAGGAGCCCCTCGGTCACCAAATCGGCCCCCTGAAAGGTTGCAATCGGTGGAATATCTCCATCCATCGTCTCCAGATGATCCACAATTTCGCGTTTCAACTCGCGGGCGACGATATTCGCGGTCGTGCCACCGCAGATGACCTTGCGCCCCTTGAAGTTTTCGAAGTAATTGGCGAAGTAGGCATCACGCCTCTCGTGAAAGGGGGGACCCGTCAGCACCAGCATTGTGCGCGGTTTCCGAAAATAAAATACACTGACGGTCATGTCGTCATAGGCCTTGCCGCCAACCTCCTTGGTGAGCGCCTCGTTTAGTATATTGCCGGCAAGGGATCTGGCAGAGATTTGGGGATCGCGGCACACCTGATCCAGGACAAACCTCTTGCATCCGTCGACCCGCCAGCCCAGCTTCAGCTCTTTGGTTCCGATACCGGACTGGGAAATCCCGTCCGACATGATGACCAAGCGGTCCTCAGGCAATGCTTTCAGATTGTAGGTTTTCATCTTTCTCCCGTCAAGAATCGGTGACTCCACTTCCTTGTACGGTATTGATAGGGCTTCCCCGTCCCGGATGAGAAGGAAAGGCGGATTATCCATCTCGACGATGCTGATGTCGGTCTGCATCCTGATATCAACGATGGTGTAGGTCGCATAGCTTATGTTTCGTATTCTGCAGACCGGCAGAGCATTCATAATGGTTTCGGCGGAGCTGATCAGATCGACGTCGCTGGCAGTGAACTTCAGTGCCATGGTAGCCGTCATGGTCGAAAGGATATTGGCCTTGAGGCCATGACCGAGGCCATCGGAAAGCACGGATATTACCCGGTTCTCTTCCGGAAGTTTGTGGGTCATGAAGGAGTCGCCGCAGATATACTGCCCATGTTTGTTCTTCTGACATGACTCGATCTCTATAAACAGATCATATGGCAGAGTGTCTTCGTTACCGTCTCGATTCTCCGGTATGGTGCGTCTTTTAGGAAGCATCCGCATCTTCCTCCCTTTGCTCGAGGAGATTTATGTCCTTGGACGAGAATCCGTAGGCGAGCGACCTGAGCAGGATTTCCGTGTCCGCCATGTTCTCTCCCAGACGGAAGGCAATCTCCTGGACCGTTTCCAGATTCTTGCGGATTACCTGTTTGGCGCGCTGGGCTATCTGCTCACGGTGCATTTCCGTATCGGTTACGTCCAGAATGACCCCGCCAACCACCTGGTTGGTCTCAATGGTGAAGATGGTGACGTTGTAAATCTTGTTGTCTATGTGCAGCGCATCCCGGTGGAGGTCCTGCCCTGTAACTACTACGGTGTAAAACAGGTCAGAGAAAGGCACCAGCTTTTCGAGGCACGCGCCTTCGAGGCCCGGATGTATCTGGTTCGTCAAGAGGGATTCCTCGTCGAACATTTGGATGAAGTTCTCATTGCATTCGATAACCTTCATATCGGCGCCGGCGATGACGACGCTCATGGGAATACAGCGAAGCAGGGCATTTGCCTTCTTTTGGGCCAGCTTGCGGAGGTGGGACAGGCACATGGAGGGTTCTGCCCGGCCCGTCAGCAGGGCACTTGCAAGTGTCCTGCAGGTGTCGTAGCCGCAGCCGCCGCAGTTCAACTCATCTTCCTCCCGGAGAGCGCCCACCTGTTGCAGCGCATTGCGGATCTGCTCCTCGGTATGGTGCTGGACCGGCAACGGCGCCTCACGATGCAGACCGTCTATCTCCACCAGCACGTTCCGCTCGACACGTCCGGCTGGTATGTTTGCCCGGTTATAGACCTCGAGCTCGTCAAGAAGGTAGGGTCTGTTTTTGCTGGTACAGGGGCCATGCACACAGCTTCCCTGGCAAGCGAGAATTTCCACGAATACCCTGTTGCTCAGCTCGTCTATCTTCAGCCCTGTCAGTGCCCTGTTGATGCAGTATACGCCTGCGAGGGTCATGAAGCGAACATCCTTGAAATCCCCTAACAGCCTTATGGTTTCATTCATACCCCCTTCCACCGGATACAGAGCTCCCTCGTTGGCTGCTTCCGGCACGAACTGGTCATCCCCGCGGGGAATCATGTTCAAGGGGTCTATCCCTTTCTCTTCCAGCCATCGGTGCAGATCCTGAAAGGTCAGGGCAACGTCAAGGAGGTCCGGGTGACGGTCCGCTTCCTGCTTTTTCGCTGCGCAGGGGCCCACAAAGACGATGCCAATGTCATTGCCGTAAATCTTGCGGAGCAGCCTGCAGTGGGAAAGTAGAGGTGAGAGGATGGGTGTGATCGAGTCCGCTTGCTCGGGAAGATACTTCTGAACAAAATCGACTGCCGCCGGGCATGCGGAAGAGATGGTCAGTTTGGCATTGCTCCTCAGGAGATGTTCGGCGACACGTGCAGAAACCTGTTGGGCACCAAGCGAGGTTTCACTGACCGCTGCAAAGCCGAGCTTTTTCAGGGCGGATATCAGGTACTGAGGCTCTATTCCCGCGAATTCGCCCACATAGGAGGGAGAGATGGAAACATAGACGCGTTGTTTCCTGCGGAGAAGCTCCTTCGCAAGATCAAGGTCGTCACGGATCTTCTTTGCCTTGGTCGAGCAGACATCCACGCAGTGCCCGCAATAGATACAGAGGTCGGAAGCGATTGAGGCGCGCCCCTCTTCTATCTCTATCGCCTTGACGGGGCATTTGCGGACGCACTTGAAACAGTCCTGACATTCCGTCTTTTCCGTATAGACCGGTTTTCTCAATTCCATGCTAGTCTCCCGATTTCTTGCTGATGTGGAGTTCCAGGAGCTCGAACAGCAACTCCTCGTGCACCTCGTGATACATCCGGCCGTTTATCTGCAGGTTCGGCCCCTTGCGGCACTGATCCTCGCACCGGCTGCCCATCAGTTCCACTTCGGCGGCACACCCATGATCATCAATGTATTTTTCGATAAATTCGAGGTTTTTTCTGTTACCCCGTTGAAAGCAGGAACTCCCCATGCAAATCCGTATTTTCAGACTCATCTCACGAACCCTCCTCACATCTTTGGGAGACGACCGCCCGCGACATCCTGACTGAAAGCACCGCCAATCCGGACAGCAGATCCTCCTTCTGAACAGTCACGCCTTCAGGAACTTCCAGAGACACAGGTGTATAGTTCCAGATGCCCTGAATACCGTTCATAACAAGAAGATCGGTAACCTGCTGGGCATGTTCGGGCGGGACTGTAAGGATTGCCAATTGTACATTCAGCCTGCTGAGGAGTTCCGGAGCTTTGTCCACATGAAAGACGCGAACTCCGTTGAAAGTCCGGTTTAACTTGTCAGAATCGGTGTCGAAGGCTGCGATTATCTTTAGTCCGGATTGACCCAGCTCCCTGTATCCGAGAAGCGCGGTTCCGAGTTGACCGACACCGAACAGGAAAGCATCCGTGGAAGTTGCCCATCCGAGAAAGCTCTCAATAGACCTGATAAGATCCGAAATTCGAAAACCTATGCGGGGAGTCCCACTGATTCCCGTCAATTCGAGATCCTTACGCACAAGTATCGACTCGATTCCCATCAGCTCAGCCAGCTGGCCGGATGAAACAGTATCGATCCCCTGACTTGAGAAAACTTTCAGAAGACGGAGATAAGCGGGTAGCCTCCTGACCGTAGGTAATTTATCAATTTTAAGTATCTTGTCGCCCATATCTTTTTGAAGAATCGACAGTTTTCGGATTCTGCCCCCTTATTTTGATAACTGAGAATAAATATAAATCAGGGCAACAGGCATCGTCAAGCATTATTCGATATATTATTATCAATTCAATGCCCATACAATAATCAGGTTATGTAACCCAAATAAAATGTAAATAGTCGTCCCTGAAAAAGTTTGTTATTCGTTTCAGACAGGCTGATAGATTCGACAAGGATAATATTCGAAAGCCTTACGAATGATGTGTCTCTGTGGTAATCTTACTGAATCACAAATGAAACAAATCACAAATGAAACAATTTGAGGCATGCTATGGAACCACTTCAGAAAATCCTGGACGCCCAGTTTTTATTGGCCGAACTCGAATCGGAATTGCAAGCTCAGGTTATTGGTCAAGAAAATACAATCTCTTTGCAGAAGGCTTTCGATCTGATCCGTCAGGCCCGGCAGGTTGTACACGAAGCAAATGGGCTGTTGGAGAGTAACGGAGTACGCATCGAAACCCATGAACAGACGCAGAATCAGGAGGATGGAAAGTGCTCGGTTACGGGGACACAGCATGACGACGAGACATTGCTGACACCCCTGGAAAAATCTACCGATGCCGTATACCTCAGAAACCTTACAACAGGCCAATACGAATACATGAGCCCGTTACTTGAACAAATAACGGGTTATTCCTTAACGGAGATGGAAGCATTGAACCTGGTCGAAGCGATGGAAAGGATTCATCCCGATGACCGTGATACGGTGACGGCCGGGATAGATCAGGCAAAAGCGGAAGGCAAGAGCATCATCGAGTACCGCTTCAAGGGCAAGGACGGTCGCTACCGCTGGTTGACCAATTCCATCCATACTCAGACACACGTTCTGGGAGAGCCCCTTTTCCGTATTGGTATTATTCGTGACGTCAGTCCGGAAAAACAGATGGAGCAGTCGCTCCGCGAAAGCGAGGAACGGTTCCGATTACTGGCAGAGAATATTGATCATGTTTTCTGGTTTATGGATCTGGAACAGGGAAAGATGGTTTATGTTAACCCGGCGTTTGAAAAGATATGGGGAACGCCGACAAGCGAACTCTATGCGGATGCACGTTTATGGCTGAATTTCATTCATCCGGACGACCGGTGCCGGGTGCGGCGGGAACTGGAGCAGTGGTACCAGGGCGAAACAAAAGAATACGACATAGAATACCGGATTGTCCGGCCGGATAAGGAAATTCGCTGGATTTGGGACCAGGGTTCAGTGATCGGTGTTCGTGAGGGCAGACCGGCCAGGATCTGCGGTATTGCCAAGGACATCAGCGACCGAATCCGGGCCTATCAGCAATTGGAAGAAGCTCGTATGGAGGCCGTAAATGACAAAAACCTCCTCGAAGCCGTTTTGGAAGCCCTGCCCGTTGGTTTGGCCATTATTGATGTTAATGGCGGAATAAGCCGGGTCAATCATACCTATGAGCAGCTCTGGGGCGGACCTCGTCCTTCAACGCAATCGGTCAGCGATTATGCTGCATATCAAGCCTGGTGGTTGGACAGCGGTCTGCCGGTTAAGCCTGATGAGTGGGCTTCGGCACGCGCAGTCCAACGTTGCGAGACCGTCGTCGGGCAGTTGGTTGAGATTATGCGGTTCGATGGTTCCCGCACCTATGTCCACAACAGCGCAGCACCGATACTCAACGCCCGCGGTCGAGTCGTGGGCAGCGCTGTGGCGGTCATGGACATATCCGATCGAATCAGAGCGGAAAAGAGCCTGAAACAGGCACTGGAAGAGGCTGAAGAAGGGAGGCGGATTCTTTATGCACTGATGGAATATGTTCCTGAGGGCCTCACTATTGCCGATGCGCCGGACATGAAAATACGCATGGTCAGTCGTGCCGGTCAGGAACTGCTGGGAGGAACATATTACGGTGCAACGGTAGATGCTGTTGTCGGACAATGGAATATCTATCATCCTGACGGCCTGACGCCTGTGGAGGTGCAGGATTTGCCGATGTCACGCGCAATCCGCAATGGCGAAACAATCCGTAACGAAGAACTCATTCAGATAAACTCCGATGGGAGTCTCATGTACCTTTTATGCAACGCCGCTCCTGTACTCGGCAGTTCCGGCAGCATCATCGGCGGCATTTCCGTCTGGCGTGATATCACCGACCGCAAACAGGCCCAGGAAACGCTGCGGGAACTGTCCCAGCGGCTGACGTACCACGTGGACAATTCCCCGCTGGCGGTAATCGAGTGGGGACCGGACATGCGGCTGATTCGGTGGTCAGCTGAGGCTGAACGGATGTTCGGCTGGAAGGCCGAAGAGGTGTTGGGCAAGAGTATTGATGAATTCCGGTGGATCTACGAGGAGGATGAACTGCAAGTCGCCGAGGTTATCTCCGACTTGCAGAAAGGGAAAAATCCCCGCCGATTCTCCGCCAACCGTAATTACCACAAAGACGGGTCGGTCGTCCACTGTGAGTGGTACAACTCCTCATTGCTGGATGAATCGGGAAATCTGCGGTCAATCCTCTCCCTGGTGCTCGATGTCACCGAGCGAAAGAAAGCCGAGCAGGCACTGCGCCAGGCAAATGACGAACTGGAGGAAAGGGTTGCGGAGCGAACCGGCGAACTGGAGCAAACTGTTGAAGCCTTGCAGAAGGAGATAACGGAGCGCAGGAGACTCGAACAGCAACTCTTGCAATCGCAGAAGATGGAATCAATCGGTGTTCTTGCAGGTGGAGTGGCCCACGACTTCAATAACCTCCTTACCGGTATATCAGGCTTCGGGCAAATACTCCAGGAGCGTATTGCAGAAGACGACGAATTGTCAAAAGAAAGCGTCGTTCAGTTGCTGAAAGCCGCCGATCGCGCTGCCGAACTTACGAGGAGGCTTCTCGCATTCAGCAGGAAACAGGTGATCAACCCGAAACCAATACACATTGACACCATCATCAGTAGCACCATCAGATTAATGAAAAGAATTATCGGGGAAGACATAGACTTCAGCTTAGCATTATCCAGCAAGAAGATGCTGGTAAAAGCCGATACCGGGCAGATCGAACAGGTTCTCATGAATCTTGCTACAAATGCCCGTGACGCCATGCCCGATGGTGGAAGCTTGTCAATATCGACAAAGCAGGTGATGGTCAAGGAAGGAAAGGAGGCGCTTTATGATCTTGCGGCGCCCGGGAAATATGCCCTGATATCCATCTCCGATACCGGCTCAGGGATTGATAAGAAATCAATGGAAAGGCTATTTGAGCCATTTTATACCACCAAGGAGGTCGGCAAGGGGACTGGCCTTGGGTTGTCCATCGTCTATGGGATCGTCAAGCAGCATGACGGTTCCATCCTGGTCAGCAGCGAACCAGGCAAAGGGACTACTTTCAGGATTTATCTTCCCCTTGTCATGGATGACTTTGTTGTCGACGATCAATCAAACACACCTTCACCACGTGCAGGTGGTACTGAGACCCTGCTGATTGTCGATGATGAATAAATCGTAAGAGTTTTCTTAAAGAAAATCCTCGAAAGGGCCGGCTACAAGGTAATTTTAGCAGGGGATGGTGATGAGGCACTTAAACGTTTCAGGGAGCAACAAGACATTGATCTTGTATTGTCAGATGTAGTAATGCCAAATAAGAACGGAAAAGTAATCCTTGATGAGATAAGAAAGATAATGACAGAAATAAAGGTGATCTTCATCAGTGGGTATACGGCAGACATCATGCAAAAGCAAGGTATAAGAGAAGAAGAAATAGAATTTATTACTAAACCTTTCAATAAAAACGACGTTTTGCACAAGATACGAGAGGTGATGGACAGGTGCTGAAACATTATGTCAATTTCTTTATCAAATTTCAGCATGTATCCTCAAAGAAATAGAATAGTAGACTCTTTGGCAAAATCAATGGGAGGTCCGGCTGGTACATGAGGGCAAGTCTCTCATAATATCCTGCCATACTTCTCAAAAGCAGGAAGTCGTGAGACTGGGTCCCCAGTTCTCTCCAGTCTATGACATTGTGACAAACTCTGTTCCCGTCACAGTTAAGCTTTCAAACTGTGTGACGATGACAATAGTCGTTGTATACGCTACGTTCAGGGGTTCTTGTTGACGAGACTGTTATAGTGCATTGCCGACAATGCGATGGCGGCCGGGCGCTCTGGAACGGTCTTCACACTTCAGGTGCGCAAAACTGCAAGGCATTTTTTTTCGAAGTGCCGGGACATATCAGTTGCCAGAAGACTCACAAGATATTCAAACATATCGGGAGGAGGGTCTCATGTCGAACAAGTCCGGACCACCGGGTTTCCGGAACATTATGGATTTTGGCCTCATTGAAGCTCTCTTGGGCCGTCGATCGCGACGTTTCTTCAAAGGTGCGGAGATCCCGGATGGAGTCTTCGCGTATAAATCTCTCCAGAAGCCAGTACCGTTGACTGACGTGGAGAAGATGCTGGTTGTGTCGGCCTGTGGGGGGAACACATCCTGGCACCACATGATTTTCCGTGCTGCCCGTTATGCTCCCCACCTTTCCAATTATGCCGGTGCAGCCGGCGGGCGGGTATTTCCCTCAGCGGCCGGTTTTCATACAAGCCAGACCTTCTTCACTGACGATGAAGGCGTGTATGTTCTGGAGATGCGTGATTCACCGGCATTCGCTGAACGTGCCGACGATGGTTCATTAAACCTGGAAGAATTCATGGAGAATGTCCGGAACCGCGCGCGTAAGATCCAGGATGGGCGCCTCAGGTTTCCCGCCGAAGTTCCTTTTGCCGAGGCACACAATACATGGGTCTTCAATAAACCCTCGACACTACTTGTCATCCCCGTGGGCGATCTTTCGCAACATGTGCTGCTCAACATATGCTACATGCTGCAAAACGGATTGGTCCTGTATGACGACATCAATAAACGAGCCATCCCGGGAATCGAACACTTCAAAGACATTGTGGACGTTGAGAACGCCTGGCCCATAACCTTCGTGGAGCAGTGGTCACTTTCGGAACTGACTGTCGAACTGGGGGCCAGTTGCTATGCAGGCACATTAATGCTCCAGGCCATGGGGTTGGGTGGATGGATGTTTAACGGAATCGATCCCTTTGCCATGCTGGGAGCCAGTGGCAACCACGATGTGCCTGGGTTGGGATTCCGGTATGATACGGACGAGCGCTGGCCTTACCCGAATCCGACCGGTCTGGAAGGAGTGATGGAGGGATTCTGCCCACCTCACTTCACGGACATGCGTGCTGCGGTAGAAGCGCTTTGCGAGCGCAAGTTCGGTCCCGGAGGGCCGTTTCATCCAGCCACACCCGGTCCCTGGAAAGACAGTCCCAAAGTCCGCGCGGCTGCGCAAATCCATGATGAACGCTTCAGGGAGTGCGTGGCCCTTCAGGCGCAATACGTGTACGATGCTTTCGGAAAATTTCCCGGCACCGTGCCTTCGATGTTCCTCATCATGTATCTGCAGGCACACCATCTCGATCTGGATTTCTATGACAAGTTCTACGAACCTGGAGCGTATTTGAAAACGCACGCCAGTCATATGGCAGAGTGGCATCCGGAAGACTGAACACACACGCGAATCGATTGGGACAACGATTCTCTGTCACATTTGTAAGCTGATTGTACGCAAATAGAAATTGAAGCACATGCTGGTCGTCATCGAGAATTGACCACCTGTCGGCAGCTGTTTGGTTTCCGGATGGCAACTTGATAGATATTGTGTTTGGCGCTTCCATAACTTCCTGATGGAACTCATGCTTTTCAATGATCAATCGACTATTTCATGCACAGATTTTTGAGATGAACCCAAAAATAGATCACAGGTCCGAAGGAGGATGCCAATGAAACAGAACATACCCGAAAAGGGGGCCATCGTGCAGCGGGACGGCGAGACCTACGCCATCAAAGTTCACATGCCTGGCGGGTACACGAACCCTGAGGAGCTGCGCAGGGTCGCCGATGTTGCGGAACGCCACAGTATCCCGGAGATCAAGATAACCATCGCCCAGCGGATCGCCCTATTTGGAATCCCCGAAGAGAAGCTGGATGCAATCCGTGCCGATCTGGGCGATCTGGACGAGGGTGGCACCGGGTTATGCATCCGCTACGTGAAGATGTGCCCGGGCGCCAGCTGGTGCAAGCGTGCG
>Ga0316605_10002643_pt1 | contig 10143 bp, 8 predicted proteins | sample OWC_soil_day20_n_FD_207666 | JGI IMG/M metagenome (GOLD analysis project Ga0316605, IMG submission 207666) | Wetland soil microbial communities from Old Woman Creek delta, Ohio, United States - OWC_soil_day20_noCT | ecosystem: Environmental > Terrestrial > Soil > Wetlands | place: USA: Ohio... | reverse complement strand
GGCAGCAGGTACTGCAGGCCGACGAACAGCCGGTCGCCAGGTCCGGTCCGTTCCTCGTTCATCGGCGGCTCCGCGAGGCGTACTCCAGGATCCTGCGGTAGTCCTGCGCGATGCCCTCCGGCGTGTGCGGCGTGCCGAACACCGCGGCCAGGCTCCCCGCGGGATCGATGAGGAACAAGGTAGCGGTGTGATCGATCGTGTACTGGCCGGCCGCGTCGGGCTCGCCGACGATGACGGCGACGCCAAGTTCGCGGGTGAACGCTGCGAGCGCGGCCGGGTCGCCGGTCACGCCGGTGAAGGTGGGGTCGAAGAAGCGGACGTACTCCGCCAACCTGGCCACGGTGTCGCGCTGGGGGTCGACGGAGACCAGCACGACGGTGGGCCGTTCCGCTGCCGGCAGGTCCGCCAGTTCACGGCGGGCCGCCGCCAGGGTCGCGAGCGTCGAGGGGCAGACGTCGGGGCACTGGGTAAACCCGAAGAAGAGGATGCTCCACCGGCCGCGCAGCCGTTCCGGGCCAAACGGCGATCCGAGCTGGTCGACCAGGTCGAAGGCGGGCAGGGGACGCCCGGCCGGGAACAGCGTGGCGTGGTCGAGAACGACCGGAACGGGCGCCCGCTCGCGGGCGAGCCACATTCCGGCCACGGCAGCGGTGACGGCGACCAGGACGGCGATGGCGATGCGGAGGGTGGAGGACACGTTTGGAAACCTGCGCGGCCCAAACCTCAATTATCCCACACGCGCAGCGGGCGCTGGTCCGCTGCCGGGTGCCGGCAGGCCCGAGCCGCTAGAATCCCGTCCATGCCCCGACCGCCCGTCCCCCGCGCTCCCCCGCATCCGGATGTGGCCACCGTCGCCGAACTCATCGCCTGGGCCGCCCGGCGCCTGTCCCGCGCGCGCCTGCACTATGGGCACGGGACCGACAACCCCCGGGACGAAGCCGGGGCGCTGGTGTTCCACGCCCTGGGCCTCGCGCACGACGACGCGGCGCGCGCCTATGCGTTGCCGGTCGATGCCGCCGCGATTGCCCGCGCGGCGGACCTGGTCGACCGGCGCATCCGCGAGCGCGTCCCTTCCGCCTACCTGACGGGCCGCACCTGGTTCGCGGGCCACGAAATCGAGGTCACGCCCGACGTGCTGGTGCCACGCTCGCCGATTGCCGAGTTGTGCGAGACGGGCTTCGCGCCGTGGACCGATGCTGCGCGCGTCCGCCGCGTACTCGACATCGGGACCGGCTCGGGGTGCATCGCCATCGCCTGCGCCTACGCCTTCCCGGCGGCGCGGGTCGATGCCACGGACATCTCCCCCGCGGCGCTCGAGGTGGCGAAGCGCAACATCGGCGCGCACGGCTTGCAGGGCAGGGTATCGCCGCTGCTCTCGGACGTTTATTCAGGCGTCGGCGACAGACGCTACGATATCATCGTCAGCAACCCGCCCTACGTGCCCGAGGCCGAGATGCGCGCCCTGCCGAGCGAGTACCATCGCGAACCGCGCATCGGGCTCGCCGCCGGCGAGCGCGGCCTCGACGTGGTCCGTCGCATCCTCGCGGGCGCGGACGAGCACCTCGAGCCGGGCGGGCTGCTCGTGGTCGAGGTGGGCGACTCGCAAGCGGCGGTCCAGGAGTCCTGGCCGCGGGTGCCGTTCACCTGGCTCGAGTTCGAGCGCGGTGGCGGCGGCGTCTTCGCGCTGGCGGCGGCCGATGTCCACCGCTGCCGGCGGTACTTCCGACGGGAGTCCTAGCGCATGTCCGGCAACACGCTTGGCAAGTCGTTCACCGTCACGACCTTCGGCGAAAGCCACGGTCCGGCGCTGGGCGCGGTCGTCGACGGCTGCCCGCCGGGTCTCGAGCTGTCAGAAGCCGACCTGCGGGCGGACCTCGATCGACGCCGCACCGGCACCTCGAAGTTCACGAGCCAGCGCCAGGAGCCGGACGCCGTGAAGATCCTGTCGGGCGTCTTCGAGGGCCGCACGACCGGGGCGTCGATCGGCCTGCTGGTGGAGAACACCGACCAGCGCTCGCGCGACTACGACCGGATCAAGGACCGGTTCCGCCCGGGACACGCCGACTACACCCACCAGCAGAAGTACGGCTTCCGCGACTACCGCGGCGGCGGGCGCTCCTCCGCCCGCATCACGGTCGCCACCGTGGCGGCCGGGGCCATCGCGCGCAAGTACCTGCGCGAGAAGCTCGGGCTCACGGTCGGCGGCTGGCTCTCGAGGATGGGACCGATCGACCTCGATCCGGTCGATCCGGCGACCGCCTGCGACAACCCGTTCTTCTGCCCGGACCCGTCGCGCGTGCAGGAACTCGAGGACTACATCTGGTCACTGCGCAAGCAGGGCGATTCCGTCGGTGCGCGGGTGACCGCCGTGGCGCGCGGCGTGCCAGCGGGGCTCGGCGAACCGATGTTCGACCGTATCGACGCGGACCTGGCGCACGCCATGATGGGCATCAATGCGGTGAAGGCGGTCGAGATCGGCGACGGCGTGGAGGTCGCCCGGCAGCTCGGCAGCGAGCACCGCGACGAGCTGACTCCCACGGGATTCCGTTCGAACCATGCCGGCGGGACGCTCGGCGGCATCACCTCCGGGCAGGACCTCATCGTGCACGTCGCATTGAAGCCCACCTCGAGCATCCAGGTGCCCGGCTGGACCATCGACGTGGCCGGGGCGCCGGTCGAGATCGTCACCACCGGGCGGCACGATCCCTGCGTCGGCTTCCGCGCCGTGCCGATCGTCGAGGCAATGCTGCTGCTCGTCCTGATGGACCACTACCTCCGGCACCGCGCCCAGTGCGCGGACGTGGTCTCCCCGACGCCCGACATCACGCGGCCCCGGTAGGTCAGCGGCTTGTTCCCGCAGCGCGCGCCCGGTGCGGGCGCAGGACCGGGGCTCCCGGCCGCGAGCGCCGAGCGGCGACGCCTCGCCCAGGGGTACTTCTGGTACTTCTCGACCGTGGGCCTGATGGTCCCGTACTGGCCGCCGTTCCTCGCCATGCGCGGCCTCGACCCGGTCGAGATCGGCCTGCTCATGGGCGCTGCCGCCGCGATGCGGGTCGTCGTGCCGCCCGTCTATGCGCACTGGGCCGACATGTCGGGGCGCCGGCTGGCCCTGTTACGCGCGGCGGCGCTCGTCGCGCTGTGCTGCGCGCTGTCATTCGCCTGGCTCGACACGGCCTGGTCGTTCGTGATTCCGCTGGCGCTCTACAGCGCGGCGTGGAATGGCGTCATGTCCGTCTACGACGCGCACGTGCTCGAGCGGGCCGGCGCGGACTCGGGGCGCTACGGGACACTGCGGCTGTGGGGCTCGATCGGGTTCATCGTGCTGGCCGTGACGGCTGGCAGGGTCCTCGACCTGGCCGGGCTCGATGCGCTGCCGTGGCTGCTCGTCGCGTTGATCGCCCTGACCTGGAACACCCTGCGCGGGCCGGACCGCGGGCCGGTCAGGCAGGCCGGCGAGCCGTCGCCTCGTCTCGCCCGCCTGCTGGTGGACCGGCGGGTCCGCGTGTTCCTCGTGGTCGCCTTCCTGATGGTCGCCAGCCACGGCGCCTACTACAACTTCTTCTCGATCCACCTCGCGGCGGTCGGGTACGGCCGGACCACCATCGGGCTGTTGTGGGCCTGGGCGGTGATCGCGGAGATCGGCGTCTTCCTGGCGGCGCGGCGCCTGCTCGCGCGATTCACTCTCAGGACGCTGATGGTGACGGCGCTGACCGTGACGGCGCTACGCTGGGTGATGCTGGCCCTGTGGCCCGCCCTGATCGGGGTCGTCTTCGCCGCGCAGACGCTGCACCTCGCCAGCTTCGGGTTGTTCCACCTGTGCTCGGTGGCGCTGGCCGGGCGGCTCTTCCCCAGCGGCGCCGCGGCCCGCGGCCAGGCACTCCACGGCAGCGTCGGTTATGGACTGGGCGGCATGGCAGGCGCGATCGGCAGCGGCTGGCTTTTTAGCGAGGTTTCGCCCGCAGCCGCCTTCCTGGCCGGCGCGGGACTTGCCATGGCGGCCGCGCTGCTGGCTATCGTGGGTCTCCGGGGGCTGCCGGCGTCGCAGGATCGCGTGCAGAATCCGTGACGCCCGGCCAGATTTTGGTAAATGGACGAGGGTAGGCTATAGTCCGCTGGATCAGGGACTTGTGATTGATTTCACAACGGTTTGGCCTGTCCGGGACCATTCTTGGGGTCGGGCGATGTCCGTTCGGGAGCCACGATGAGCTGGAAACTTCGCGCCGCAGTGTCGGCGCTTTTGCTCGCGCCGCAGGCCGCTTTCTCACTGGGTCTCGGCGACATTCGCCTCGGCTCGGCCCTGAATGAGCCGCTTTCCGCAGAGATCGAGCTGGTCGCGCCGACGAGCGACGAACTCGGCTCGCTGTCCGCCCAGCTGGCGTCGCGCGAACTGTTCCAGCGCCTCGGGCTCGACCGCCCGGCCTACCTCGATACCGTGCAGTTTTCCGTCGGCCGCGGGCGCGACGGGCGCAACGTCCTGCTGGTGAGTTCGGCGGCACCCATCAGCGAGCCGTTCGTCACGTTCGTGGTTGAGGTCACCTGGCCGCGTGGCCGCCTGCTGCGCGAGTACACGGTGCTGCTCGATCCGCCCGTGTTCGCCCCTCAGGAAGCCGCGCCGCCCGCGCCGGTGGCGGCGCCGCGGACGGCGCGCCAGGAACCGGCAGCCGCTCCTGCGCCCGCCGCGGCGCCGGCCGAGGCTGTCGCGGCGGCGCAGCCGGCGGCGCCCTCGGGCGAGACCCCGTCGACGTACCGCGTGCAGCGGGGCGATACGCTGTACGGCGTTGCCTCGCAGTTCAGCGGCGGCGGCCGCAGCGAAACCAACCGGATGATGATCGCGATGTACCGGGCCAACCCGGAGGCATTCGGCGGCAACATCAACGTGCTGCGCTCCGGCGCGATCCTGCGGGTCCCGGGGCCGGAGTCGCTGGCCGAGGTCGGCGCCGGTGAAGCGGCGAGCGAGATCGGCCGGCAGACGGCGGCGTGGCGCGGCGAGCAGCCCGCGCAGGAGCCCGCGCGGCTCAGGCTGGTCACGCCGACCGAGTCGGCGCCGGCCGCCGCGCAACCCGAGCCGGCCACCACCGATGCGGCCGGGCGCATCGAGCAGTTGAATCGCGAGATCGAGGAGTCCCGCCGGCTGCTCGAACTGAAGAGCCAGGAGCTGGCGCAACTCCAGCAGCAGGCGGCACAGGAAGCCGCGGCTGCCCAGGCGCCGGCCGAGGCGCCAGCCGCGGAGCCTGAAGCGGCGGCCCCGGCGCCAGCCGCGCCGGCCGAACCGGCCCCGGCCGAAGCCCCGGCACCACCTGAACCCGCGCCCGCGGAAGCGGCCCCCCAGGAGACCGAGCCGGAACCGTCCTTCGTCGACAGCCTGACGGACAACTGGCAGTACGTGCTCGGTGCAGCCGTGTTGCTGCTCGGCGGCGGCCTGGCCTATGGCTTCGTGCGCCGGCGCCGCGAGGAGGAGTTCGACGACTCGATCCGCAGCTTCGAACCGCCCGTTTCCGCCCCCGTCCCGTCGGAGACGCAGCGCCTGCGCGCGCTGTCCGGAACGGGCATGGTGGTCGGCACCACGACCGAGGAACAGGAGCTCGAGGACTTCCGCACGTCGACGCTCCCGCCGTCGGGCCGGACGGCGCGGGACCTCGGCGTCTCCTTCGAGGACACGCTCAGCAGCGAAGCGGCGACCGACCTCGACAAGGGCGATCCGCTGGCCGAGGCGGACTTCCACATGGCCTACGGCCTGTATGACCAGGCCGCCGACATCATCCGGCTCGGGCTGGAGCGGGAACCCGGCCGCCGCGACTACGAGCTGAAGTTGCTCGAGATCTTCTTCGTCTCGGGCGACAAGGCGCATTTCCTCGAGGCCGCGCGCAAGGCCGCGTCGAGGCGCGGTGACGGCGACGCGGCCGACTGGGACCGCGTGCTGATCATGGGTCGCCAGCTGGCGCCGGAAGATCCGTTGTTCGAAGGTGCTGCCGCAGGCGGCGGCCTGGACCTGAACCTCGAGGGTGGCGACAGCCTCGTCGACCTGGAGCTGCTGACGCCCCCGGGCGGCGAGGATGGCATCGACCTCGATCTGGGCGAGGCGCTGGAGGCGTCGGATTCCGAGGCGGAGACCGGCGAGGCCGAGGTCCTGGATTTCGACCTCGACTCCCAGGGATCGGCGCCGACGGTCGAGATGCTGCAGCCGGGCGCGAAGACGGCAGAGATGCCCACGGCGAAGATGCCGCGCGTCGGCGACGACACCGCCGAGATGCCGACCATGGAAGCCACGCAGATGCAGCCGGTGTCGCCGGATGCGACCGCCGAGCTGGCCATGGACGACCTCGGCATCGATCTCGGGGACCTGGACGCCCTGTCGGGCGACGCCCCGGAGGACGATGTCACGCGGATCGCGCCTGCGGACGAGGCGACCCGCCGGATGCCGGCGGGCGAGGCGGGCATGGACTTCGACCTGACCGAGCTGTCGCCCGAAGTGTCGGCGGCCGGCACGGAGGAAGTTACGCAGATCGTGGACGTGGGCCGCGCCTTCGAGGACAAGGCGGGCGAGTTCACCGCGACCGAGCAGATCTCGCTCGACGAGCTGCCGCAGATGTCGGAGCTCGAGCCGGTGACGATGTCGGAGGTCGGCACCAAGCTCGACCTGGCGCGGGCCTACGTGGACATGGGCGACCCGGACGGCGCACGCAGCATCCTCGAGGAGGTCCTCAAGGAGGGCAGCGCGTCCCAGAAGCAGGAGGCGAAGCGCCTGCTCGACTCGTTGCCCGGCGCCTGATCGCCCGGCTGCGACTCGCCGTCCACGGCGGTCCCACGCGCGGATGAACACCCGCGACCCGGTGCAGCAGCGCATCGCCGTCGGCATCGAGTACGACGGCCGCCGTTTTGCCGGATGGCAACGGCAGGCGGATGCCCCCTCCGTCCAGGCCGAGGTCGAACGCGCCCTCGGTGCGGTCGCCGACCATCCGGTCGAGGCCACCTGCGGCGGCCGGACCGACGCGGGCGTGCACGCGCTCGGCCAGGTGGCCCACTTCGACTCGACCGCCCGGCGCTCCATGCGCGGCTGGGCGCTCGGCGCCAACACCGCCCTGCCTCCCGACATCGCCGTCCTGTGGGCCGTCCAGGTGCCCGGGGAGTTTCACGCCCGCCACTCCGCGCTCGCGCGCAGCTATCGCTACGTGATCCAGAACCGCGCCGTGCGGCCCGCGCTGGCGCGGCAGCGCGCGTGCTGGGTCCACGAGCCGCTCGACGAGGCCGCAATGCACGACGCCGCGCAGTGCCTGCTGGGCGAGCACGATTTCTCGGCGTTTCGCGCCTCGGAGTGCCAGTCCCGGACCGCCGTGCGGCGGCTGGACCGCATTGCCGTCGGCCGCGACGCGGACCGCGTGACGATCGAGGTCACCGCCAACGCCTTCCTGCACCACATGGTGCGCAACATCGCCGGCACCCTGATTGCTGTGGGCCGCGGCGACCGGCCGCGTGCGTGGGTCGCCGAGGCGCTCGCCGGCCGGGACCGCCGCGCGGCCGGGATCACCGCGCCGGCCGGGGGGCTGTACTTCCTGCGTATCGAGTATCCTCGCCACTTCGGCCTGCCGGCTGCGGATCCCGCCGCGTCGGCCATGATCGCCGGCGCATGACCGCCGGGCGCGAGGCGCTATGACCTGGTTCGAGAAGATCATCCCGTCGCGGATCAAGACCGAGCGCCGCACGCGTTCGGTGCCGGAAGGGCTGTGGATGAAGTGCCCGACCTGCGACGCCGTGCTCTACCGTCCCGAGGTGGAGCGCAACCTGCAAGTCTGCCCCAAGTGCTCGCACCACATGCGGATCGGCGCGCGCGACAGGCTGGTCCGCTTCCTCGACCCCGACAGCGGCACCGAGCTGGCGGCGAATGTGTCGCCCGAGGACCCGCTCAAGTTCCGCGACACCAAGCGTTACCGGGACCGCCTCACGGCCGCGCAGAAGGGCACCGGCGAGAGCGACGCGCTGGTCGTCATGGCCGGGCGCCTCAAGGGCATGGACGTCGTCGCCGCGGCCTTCGAGTTTGCCTTCCTCGGCGGCTCCATGGGCTCGGTCGTCGGCGAGCGCTTCGTGCAGGCGGTCGAGCACTGCATCCGTCACCGCACACCGCTGGTGTGCTTTTCCTCGAGCGGCGGCGCGCGCATGCAGGAAGGCCTGCTCTCGCTGATGCAGATGGCGAAGACCAGCGCCTCCCTGGCCGCGCTCGCCCGCGAGCGGTTGCCCTTCGTCTCGGTGCTGACGGACCCGACCACCGGCGGCGTCTCGGCGAGCCTCGCGATGTTAGGTGACGTCAACATCGCCGAGCCCAAGGCGCTGATCGGCTTCGCCGGCCCGCGGGTCATCGCACAGACGGTGCGCGAGACGCTGCCCGAGGGCTTCCAGCGCAGCGAGTTCCTGCTGGAGCACGGCGCCATCGACATGATCGTCGACCGACGCGACCTGCGCGACCGGATTGCCGGGCTGCTGGCGATCCTGATGAAGGTCCCGCCGGCCCGCGAGTGAGCCCGGGCTTGCGATTCGAATCGCTGCAGGACTGGCTCGACTGGCAGCAGTCGCTGCATCCGAAGGCCATCGACCTGGGCCTCGAGCGCGTCCACCACGTGCTCGGACGGATGGGGCTCGGGCGACCGGCCGGCATCGTGCTCACCGTCGGCGGCACCAACGGCAAGGGATCGGTCGTGGCCTATCTCGATGCGATCCTGCGCCAGGCGGGTTTCGCAGCGGGATGCTTCACCTCGCCCCACCTGGTCCGGTACAACGAGCGCATCCGCATCGGCGGCCGGCCGGTTGACGATGCGGACCTCGTCGCGGCCTTCGCGCGCATCGACGCGGCCCGCGGCGAAACCAGCCTGACCTTCTTCGAGTGGAATGCGCTGGCCGCCTTCTCGATCCTCGAGGGCGCCGGTCTCGACGTGGCGGTGCTCGAGGTCGGCCTCGGTGGCCGGCTGGACGCGGTGAACGCGGTCGACGCGGACGTCGCGGCGGTGGTCTCCGTTGCGCTCGACCATTGCGAGTGGCTGGGCGACACCGTCGACGAGATCGGCCGCGAGAAGGCCGGGATCTTCCGCCAGGGCCGCCCGGCCGTGTTTGGCGACCGGCAGATGCCGTGGTCCGTGGCCGCCGTGGCCTCGGCGGTCGGCGCCCGGCTCAGGCGGCTGGGCATCGACTTCGACTTCGTCGAGCGGCCCGACGGCTGGGACTACGTAGGGACCGGATCGCGGCGCGCCGAACTGCCGCTGCCTGCGATCGGCGGCGCGGCCCAGCTCGGCAATGCGGCCACCGCGCTGGCGGTGCTCGAGGCGGCCGAGCCCGGCCTGCTGGTTCCCGACGACGCGGTGAAGTCCGGGCTCGCCCGCGCGCGGCTCGCCGGCCGGTTCCAGGTCGTCCCGGGGCCGCCCGAGTGGATCCTCGACGTCGCCCACAACCGGGACGCGGCCCGCGTGCTCGCCCGCAGCCTCGCAATGCGGTCATGCCGGGGCCGGACGCTGGCGGTCTGCGGGATGCTCGCCGACAAGGATGTGGCCGGCGTGGCGCGCGAGATGTCGCCCGGGGTGGACGAATGGATCGCCGTCGGCGTCGGTGGCCCGCGGGCGCTCGACGCTGCGGCGCTGGCCGGGCGCCTCGGGCAGGCGATCGGCAAGTCCGTGCAGCAGGCCGCCGACGTGGCCGGCGGCCTTGCCCTGGCCCGCGACCTCGCGCGCGACGGCGATCGCGTCGTCGTCTTCGGTTCGTTCCACACGGTGGGCCCCGCGCTCGAATGGCTCGGCCTCGATGCCGCGGAAGGCTAGAATGGGTGACCGCCCAAGCTGAGGAACTGCCTGGACCGCGGTCCGGGAGCCCGATGATGGACAACGCCGTCAAGGAACGCCTGGTCGGGGCCGCCATCCTGGTCGTGCTGGTGGTGCTCGTGGTGCCGGCGCTGTTGAGCGGGCCCCGCGAGCCGGTGCCGGCAGGAGAGCCGCCGTCCGCGGCGGCGGACACCGCCGGCGAGGTCCGCGTGGTGGAAATCGACCTGTCGAGGACGCAGGCGCCGGTAGGGACGGCGTCCGTGCCGGACATCGTCGAGGACCCGGTGGCCATGCCGCCGCCCGCGCCGGAAGCCATCGCCAGCCCGGCGCCGCAGGCCGGGTCCGC
>Ga0316605_10002642_pt1 | contig 10144 bp, 4 predicted proteins | sample OWC_soil_day20_n_FD_207666 | JGI IMG/M metagenome (GOLD analysis project Ga0316605, IMG submission 207666) | Wetland soil microbial communities from Old Woman Creek delta, Ohio, United States - OWC_soil_day20_noCT | ecosystem: Environmental > Terrestrial > Soil > Wetlands | place: USA: Ohio... | reverse complement strand
TCTTCCTGCCTGATATTTCCTTTTCCATCCGGACCGAAGTTGAGCACAAAATTACCTCCCAACGACACCGATTTCACCATCATTTCAATCAAATTGTAGGATGTTTTGACGTATCCAGTCCAGTTGGAGTTGTATCCCCATTGATTTTCGGGAATGGTCATCACACAATCCCAGTCGTGCCCGTGAACATCTTCAATGCTGTTGGGTAAATTGCGTTCCCAGCCTTGCTCATAATCACCCATCATATCACCGTTGGTATCAACGTGACGTTTGCCATTTTCATCGGCTCTGAAACGACTGCCAATAATCATCCCGGGATGAAGTGTGCGCATCTCATTTTCGAGTTCATCGGCAAATTCGGCTTGTTTTACCCACGCTTTATCCCAGGTGCCGTCAAACCAAAGACCTTTAACAGTTGGATAATTTGTTAATAATTCTATCAGTTGATTGCGGGTGTATTTCTTAAAACCGTCGAAAGCAGCACTATCCTCCTTTGTCTTACTATCGTATCTCCATCCGGCATGGTGCCAATCCATAATAGAGTAATAAAGATATACATCAATCCCAACTTTGTTATAGGCATCTACCACTTGTTTTACGATATCCTTTTTATAAGGCGTCTTAGCGATGGTATAGTTGGTATATTTGCTGGGCCATAGACAAAATCCATCATGATGTTTGGTGGTGAAAATTACGTAACGAGCACCCATGTTTTTTGCTTGTTCTGCCCATTTATCTGCATCAAAAACGGTTGGATTGAACTGTTTGTATAGATTATCGTAAGTTTTTTCCCAATTTACAGGTGCGTCTTTTCCACTCCAGGAACGTATCCATTCTGCTGCACCATTGTATGTTTTACCGTCCCATTGTCCTCCGGGAATGGCATATATACCCCAGTGAATAAATTGTCCCAATCCATAAGCACGCCATGTTTGCATAGCAGCATCTGTTCGTTTTTCAGCACGATGCGAACCATGCTTCAACGAGATACGAGTGGTTTTTTCCTGAGAAAAAATGTGTCCGTTTATCAACCCGAACAATACAAAAAGGAGAGTTATATTTTTTACATTAATCATAGAGAGTTAGTTACAAATCGTAAAGTAGTTGGTATTATTTTATTTTTTTTCAAGTACTTTCAGGGATTTCAATTACCGAATAAGTTGAAGATGTTTTTATTCTTTATCTTTATTTTATTCTTTTTGATTGATATTTGAAATTGATTTATTTTACAATCCGGTATGCTCATCTTTTTTTTCGGTTGGATTTAAGTTTTTCTGCAAGTTTTTATTCAACTCAGAATAATGCCATTCTATTTTATCCTGATACGATTTGCCGTTGAATACTCCTTTTACTTCAACTAAGTTTTTCCCTTTTTTAAGTGGAATATTCTCGAAAATATAATGCACTCTCGTTGTTCCTTTTAGGTAATTTTTGTATTCTACTCCATTCACATACAGTCTGGGAACACCGATATTGGAATAAACGGTTACAGGAGTGATTTTATTGCTGCGATCTACCACTCTTCGCTGTGTTATGTACAGTACTGGCAATTTGCTCCAATTAGCTTTGTACCAATAGAATGGATCTTTTTTTATTCTTCTGTCGAATGTTACCAATCCTTTCATATTGCGGGCTTGAACGCCACCTTGCGATGAAGCTGGTGTCGCAAAATCAAAAGTATTCCACAGATAGGATGCTAAAAGATAATTGTGCTTAGAAATGTAACCCCATTGTATTTCGTGAAAGCGCGTAGCAAACGTTTCGTTGTAATTATTTTCGAAACCACAACAGTCACCTACATCGCCAGCTACTTCTTGCTGCTGATCGATATTTGCTTCTGCCCCATATTCTGCAAGCATAATTTTATAATTTGGATAGTTTTTTTCTAAATTTTCAATCCAGGGTTCAATATCTTGAATAGTCTTTTCGTACCATCCAAAATATCGGTTAATTCCCTGAACATCAGCATTCATATTTACTTTGTGTCCGGGTTCTCCAAATCCGTTTACAGAAACCGTATAACGATCCGGATCTTCCGATTTTGCTATATCGTTCAGCTCGGATGTTAAGGCAGAAGTGTAGTTTGCAGGATTATAGACTTCGTTGTGAAGACCCCAGATGTAAATGGATGGATGATTATAATTCTGGCGGATAAGTTCAGTTAGTTGCTGTTTGGCGTTTTCGGATTCTTTTGTAGTTACCTGGTTTACAAAAGGTATTTCAGCCCAAACCATTAGCCCGATGCTATCGCATTTGGAGTAAAAATATTCGGATTGCTGATAATGTGCCAGTCGAATGGTAGTTGCGCCTAATTCTTTGATAATGGCGATATCTGTATCGTGCTGCTCGTTGGTGAGTGCACTGCCAAGCTGCCACCAGTCTTGATGGCGACAAACTCCGTACATCGGCACTTTTTTACCGTTGAGATACATGCCATCACCTGCTTTGAGTTCATAATGTCGTAAACCCAACGGTTGGATTATTTCGTCAATTACTTTGTTGTCAGACACAAGCCGGGTTACTACTTTGTACAAATAAGGATCTTCCAGTCCTTGCCATAGATGTGGATTTTTAACGGTAATCGTTTGTTCAACTATCTGACGACCCTGAGGAAAAACTGTTATTGGTATCTCCTGATATGTTTTCACCTTCCCGTCTTGTTCGAAAATTGTACTCACTAAGCGAAGTTCTTTTGCTGCTTTGTCTTTGTTTTCAATTTTCACTTTGATGTTCACATCAGCTTCAGTGGTTGAAACATTCTTTTGCCGAATATAAATGCCCGGTGAAGCATTATCGGTAACAGTGATATTTACCTTTTCGGTAATAATCAACTGTACAGGACGATACATTCCACCATAAACCCCAAACAGCGTATTGTTGACAGGTATCACATCTAGACGAGGTGCATTATTTACTTTTACAACAATCTGATTTGTTTCACCGAATTTCAAAAAAGGGGTAATTTCAAGTACAAAAGCCGAAAATGCTCCTTTGTGATTACCTGCTAACTTTTTATTTATATAAACTTCGGTAACAGATGCTACTCCTTCAAAACGAAGAAATATACGTTTATCCTGAAGTGATACATCAGGACGAAATTCTTTTTTGTAACAGGCATCTCCTGCATAGTAATTATTTTTTACCGTTTGCATGTCCACGTTGTTCCAGGTGTGTGGTATGGTTACTGACTGCCAGTCGCCAAGTGTAGGAGAGTAGAGTATAGAGTCTGGCATAGCACTTTTTATGAATAACCAGTTGTCGTTGAATGGTTGGAAAGTTCTTGCTGTAATTGTTGCACAAAAATTCAATAGAAAAAGAAATCCTAAAGTAATTTTAATATATTTCGAGTTTGTATTAGATATAGCCATTTTTCAATTTATATGATAGGTTCGTTTTTGTAGTTCTATTTATAATTTCATGCAAAATTACATTTTAAAAAATTTTATTATTTACTCAAATCGTTTATTGTTTTATCCGAATCATCAATTTTTTGTTTTTTCAGTTAGAAAAGAAATAATAGTATCTGTACTGCAATCTTTCAATATCACATGCTTATTCTTATCTAATAAATAGATTGTCGGTATTGCTCTCAAGTCATAAATTCCCTGCAATTGGATACTATCATCCGCATCTTGCCCATGCAGCCATATTGATTTATTTTTTGATTCTGTACGCCATTTTTCCACATCCGGTTCCAAACTTATTGCAAGTAATTTTACTTTTCCGCTATTTATTATATCAGTCAATAGCTGAGATTGATCAAGTATTTTGGATGTTTCGTGGCAAGCATCACAACCCGGATTGTAAAAATATAGAACCAGATATTCTGCATCTATATCGTAAAGTGTGCAGGAAGTTTTATCTAAGCCGGTAAAATAAAAATTATTAGCCGGTGTCCCGGGTCTGTTTTGAACTGCAGTTTTCAGCATTTTGCTATACATTTCCTTTTCCCTTTGTTCGTAGTTTGAAGATATCAAACAATAGTTGAGTAAAGAAATATAAATATCTTCGTTTTTGTAAATGGAATTTGGAAGTGAATAGGCATCACAAAGCAACTGTATAAAGAATTTGTTTGCTTCGGGATATTTTTCAGTTTTCTGTAAGAAGTCAAGCAAAGCAGTTTGTCGTTTTTCTTCAGCTAATAATGAGACTATATCCACATAATATTTTAATGCAAGAGTAGAACCCTGAGTATTTTCAATATTGCAATTCCTAAAATCAAAATCATCCCAATACTGTACAATAGCTTGCTCTGCAGAATTTTTTTCTGCTAATTTTACAGTATTTGACTTTGTGTTTGTAGGATAACACGGCAAAATTGCGCAGAAAAAAACAGCCATAAAGAGTATTCTAGTTTTACAGAAGCGATACATAATAAATACGAGCGTTTAGTTTTGAACTTGACAAATTTACTAACAGATTTTTTTTTAGATATTCTGTTCAGAAATTAGTAAAGAACGGAGTTCGATTTACCGAATTCGTTCTACTAATTGATTACTATCTTTTCATCCAAAATGTAATTTCACTTTTTTTGAAATTACTATTTTACAATTGCCTTATATGTTTCTACACCTTGTAGTCCTTGTGTTTTTACGATATAAACACCTTTATTCCAGTTTGATATATTTACAATAGTTTGATTAGCATTTTTCATTGTATCTGAAAAATAAATCATTCTACCGTTCATATCCATTACATTAAGTTTAATTGCAGGTTCAGAACTGATGATGTGCAATTCTTTGGATGTATTGTCAATATAAATCCAACTTCTCAGTTTGTTATTTATATTTTGATTTGATGCTTCTACTGATTGGCGTACACACCGAATGGATGCATGATGTTTTGTGTTTCTATTTGGATATGTAATAATATCATCTGCATTAGTAATTACCTTATGAAACCATGTTGAGTTCGGTATAAAAAAGCTTGCTTTTATTCCCGGTTCATCTCCACTGTCATACGTCAGATTATCTATATTAAATACACCGGCAGGTAAAGCGTTAAAACCTATTTCAGCAGCTTTTAAGGCATTTATAGATCCTGCTCCTTTTGCCCACAAGCCATCGGATACATCATCTCTGTCTCCTCCACATTTAAGGCACGGTATCAATGTAGCATCGGTTAAATTGTATGTACTTTTAATATTTGTAATCAGATCATCCCACAATGTTTGCGTAACCACAGTCCAACCGGAAGGACACCAGGTAGAATAGGACGCAGAAGCTGCATTTGTCGGGTACATTCGTCCATAAACTATACCTTGAGTATCACCAGACCCATAAATACCAACTGTACCACGTGATGTTTCATTTGCTCCATCGTATCCGTCCCAATCCAGATTTTTCATAAACCAGTCATAATTTCCAAAACGTTTATACGGATAAACTTTCCCGTCACGTAAATCGGTTAATTCATCGGTTTTATTTGAGTAATCACAATATTTACTTACAGAAGCTGCACCATCAGCCGGTTGAGGATCGGAGGGAGGAGCAGAAGTTGATATTCCGATTAATGGCAAAGGCAGACAAGCTGGTTTTGAATAGGGTGTTGTTAAAGATATATCACATACAGGTGGTTGTAAAGCACTTTCAGTGATTGTTTTATCCAACACCTGTTGATAATATGGTAAAACAGAATATCCCCATTTTTTGAAATAACTCCTTAAATCATAGCCTGTTAATTGACAGGACTTTTGTACAAAGTAGAATTTTCGTTCTTCATCACTACCTCCACCGATTTGTTCTTCTCTGGTAATACGGTGTAATCGGTGATAAAATTCGTCGCCAAAGATAATTTGTAGTTGTTCGAACAAAAGTAAACGACTATCATTACCTGAACCTGCTACAGGATCAATTGATGATGAGAAAAAATTCCTTGATTCATCGGGAAGTGTAAAATATTCGTTCAATAATTTATTCCATATCGTTTCCGAATTGCGGATATAACCGGATCCATTAAAAGCCCGTTGTACAGCTTCTGTGTAAATATTCACCGATACCTCGGTAAAAGTACCTGGTTTGTACGCGCCCTGCTGATGTTGATGACCTAATTCGTGCGAAACGCCCCAGTTATTTGTTTCGGTCAAGTCGGTTAATAAGCGAACAAGCGGAGCATCACCTTGATATCCGGTTCCCCAATCGGTAGCAAACATATATCCGGAAGATGCTTCGGCAAAAAGATGTCGGATACCTTTTGCCAATCTGTGATGAAGTGGATTTGGGTCATCATCTGATAGTCCGCTGATTTGATCCTCCGAGAATAAAATCTTGTCGATATTTGATAACCATTTTTCTTTATCCGTATCAATGGAGTAGTTGAGAGCTGCATTTCGTGATACCACTACAACGGCATAATCAGTCGAAAACATGACATCAGGTGTCTGATATTTTCCCAGCATACTTAAAAATTCATCACTTGTAGTTACTCCTTTGATGTAATGAGGTGCTCGGACATGCTGACTTTCGGCAGTAAAACTGATTTTTGCTTTTCCTTGAGGATTGTCCGAATTAGATACATATCGAAAATAGATTATACCACCCGTGTGCATGTCGGGTGTAATAGTATTAAGTCCTGCATTGAGTGCTATTTCTTTCCGGCTATTGCCTGCTCTTGAAGGAGTACCGATAACTATTTTCGGGAGTGTATTATCAGTTGAAGGTTTGATTATTTCTAAATTTACAACAACTTGTTTTCCACTTTCCACAAAAAATCCTATCAATTGATGATCAAATTTCTTTTGTACTTGTCTTAAACGCGAAATTTCTTTTTCGGTACTTACAATTTGATTTACTTCGACAGTTTCCGGATATGATGTTGTAATAGGTATATCTGGAAATATTATTTCATTCTTCCGAATACATCTGACACTGGCATGATGCTGCGAATTTCTGTTCGTATATAAGGCATTATCCTTATCATAAGTAAAATATTCATGATTATAACCACCGACCAGAAAACTTGCTTTTCTACCTACAGTGTCAGCAGCCGAGCTGTTACTTCCCTTGGTGTAGCAGCTTGAAGTCTTATTAAAAACTCCAGCAGGTAAAATATTTAACCCTATATCAGTTGATAAAGGATCAATAATTCCGGAAGACCAAAGTCCACCCTCGCTTGTTAAACCACCTGCTTTCAGATATTTTGCTATATTATTGACAACATTTGAGGTAACAACTACACTTGTACTGTCGGCGTTCATCGGCACATCTTTTAGTCCATAAGATTTAACAATATCGGTATATAATCTTTCCCAATCGGTTTTAGTAGCTACAGTCCATCCTGCAGGGCACCATTTATTCATATTTGCATTTGTAACGTTTGTGGGGTACATACGTCCAAATTTTACACCTGTTGGGTCTAAAGTACCATATAGACCTACCGTTCCTCTTGTAGCTTCAGTTACTCCGTCATATCCATCCCAGTTGAGATTTTGAATAAACCAATCATAACCGCCATACTTTTTATAGGCATAGGTTTTACCATCACGTGTATCAGTGATTATTCCTTTTTTGGTTGTATAATCAGCGAAAGGAACGGTTGGTAATTGTGCATTTATCGTTGCTGACGATAAACATACAAGCAATAACAGGAAAAAGAAATGTTTTTTCATGGGTAAAAGTGTGTTTTAAAATAGGTGTTTGATAGGTTAGATTTCAGATAACAGAAGGCAAACAGCAACAAATATCATATAGTGATAGGTTATGATTTAAGTATCAAATATCAGGCATCAATTGTCTGATATTTGATACTTATCTGTTACAAAATTATTACCATCCTGGATTTTGAATTAATACACCTTTCGCTTTGTTGTATTCAGAAAGAGGTATTGCAAAATGATAATCACGTGGTGAGTTAAATATAAAAGGTACACGTACAGTTACCGTTTCATGTTTGGAACAAGTTTGAGTTTTACTGTCAAATTCGGTCCATTTCATACCTGTAGGATTATAATTGTTCAGTTTTTCTTTCAGTTTATATCTTAGCAAGTCCAGAAATCTGTTATTTCCTTCAGCTACAAACTCAACACGTCTTTCATTAAGAATATATTCAATCATTTGATCTTTAGTCAAATTGTGAGGAACTCCGTATCGTCCATTTGTACCGGCTTCAATTCCGGCTCTTTTCCTGATTGCATAAAGCTGATTTTCAATTGTTTCCCTGTTCGCATCCACATCAAGTTGAGTAAGTACTTCAGCATACATCAACATAAAATCTGCCAATCGAAATATCGGAAATCCAGCGTCGTTAGCTCCACTACTACCATAACTTGATTCTCTGACAAATTTTCTTAAAATATAGCCTGTATATGTTGAATAATTATCGTACCCCATTCCATCCGTATTCGCTTTATAGTAGAGGTTTACTCTTGCCAATTTTTGGCCGGCATAAGACGTAATCCATTGGGCACCATCGTATATAATTGTGTTGTAAAAACGCGGATCGCGGTCGTTATATGGTTTGTCAGGGTTGAATGAAGTTCCTTGTGCTGTAATGGATTCACCTGTTTTCATCGGAAAAGCATCTACCAATTCCTGATAAGGATATTGATAATGTTGTCCTCCACGACTTCCGGGGAGTAAATAGCTACTCGTATATCCTGTTGCCTGAAGCAGGACTTTAAAAATACATTCCGAATTTTTCCGGGTAGTGGTTGCTAAATAGAAACCATAACCAGGTCTGGTTGTATTGTCCTCTACTAATGAGAAACCGGCATTCAAAACAGCTTCAATAGCTGTTTTTGCTTTTTGCCAACGACCAGCATCATAAGCGTCATACCCTAAGAGAAGTTTTGTATCACCAGTACCTACATTTCCTCCATTTGGAAGAGGGCTTGCAGCAAGCCAGAGAACTTTGGCTTTCAATGCTAATGCAGCTCCTTTTACCGGTCTGCCAAAGTCTGAAGCTTCATAAGAAACAGGTAATTTTGAAGAGATATCATCCATTTCGGCTACGATATAGTCAACTATTTCTGCATAAGTAGCGCGTGTTTCTGTAGGAGTTTCAGTATTCGTATATAATCTATCTTTCAAGAGTGGAACGCCACCCCAGTTAGAGAGAAGATAATAATAGTAGTACGCTCTTAAGTAACGGGCTTCTGCTTTCATTCTTTCTCTTCTTGCCGATGAAATGGGACTATTATCGACATTAAATATAAATGACGTTGCATCGTTGATACCTGTATATGTTTCATTCCATTTAGTCGAAAACTCACTGCAATTGTCAGGAGTAGAGTATCCGCTGTAATCACCAAATGCTATAGTATTGGTAAATCTTGTACCTCCGGTCCATAACAGACAGGTATTATCCGTGGCTCCATCCCAAGCTGCAAAATATCCTGTTCCGCCTTGTTCACCAAAATAGGTTTTGATAAGTTTGGTATATACATTGGTTAGAAATTGCTCTGTGCGTGTACTATCAGAGAAAACCCATTTTTTATCTACTACATCATCGGTTTTGGGATCTAAAAATCCCTCACTTGATTCTGTGCAAGCTACGAAGAATAGAACAGCTGCTGCAGATGAGATATTTATTATTTTTTTTAGTAAAGTATTCATTTTATTCGATTATTAATTTATTGGGAATAGATTAAAATGTTATCTGTAATCCGAAGTTAAAGATCTGTTGTTGCGGATATTTGGAGTAAGCTGCTCTTATACCATCAGATTCGGATTCGGGGTCAACCTGATATAGATTGAGGGCACACCAGGTGATTAAATTCTGACCTGTAAAAAACGCGCGTGCACTGCGTATTCCTAAATGGTTTGTCAGGCTTTTTGGAATGGTATATCCCAGTTCAACGTTTTTAAGACGTAAATAGTCGGTAGGACGCATCCAGAAGGTTGAGTTGTGTGCGTTTGAACCACCAAAACGGGGAAATTCTGCATTCTTATTCATTTCGATTAGCGTTGTTTTATCCGTAACAAAATTTCCATCGGCATCGAAATATTTCCATCGTTTGGAGTGAATTTCAGAAGGAACTCCGTTGTCGTTACCAAATTGCAGAATAGTCTGAGCACTTATTACACCACCTGTTGCGCCTTGAAAAAAGAGTGAAATGTCAAAATTCTTGTAGCTGCATCCTAAGCTGAGTCCAAATGTCAAATCGGGATAATTGTGCCCAATATCAGTCTGGTCATAAGCATTTACA
>Ga0316605_10002641_pt1 | contig 10145 bp, 10 predicted proteins | sample OWC_soil_day20_n_FD_207666 | JGI IMG/M metagenome (GOLD analysis project Ga0316605, IMG submission 207666) | Wetland soil microbial communities from Old Woman Creek delta, Ohio, United States - OWC_soil_day20_noCT | ecosystem: Environmental > Terrestrial > Soil > Wetlands | place: USA: Ohio... | reverse complement strand
CCGGCCATCAGCAGCGCAGCAAAGCACAGGTACGGATTGGCGATCGGATCCGGGAAGCGGGTTTCGATACGGCGAGCCTTGGTCGAGGCGACGAACGGGATACGGATCGAAGCGGAACGGTTCTTGGCCGAGTAGGCCAGTTTGACCGGCGCTTCGTAGTGCGGGACCAGACGCTTGTAGGAGTTGGTACCCGGATTGGTGATCGCGTTCAACGACTTGGCATGCTTGATGATGCCACCGATGTAGAACAGGGCGGTTTCCGACAGGCCGGCATAGCCGTCACCGGCAAACAGGTTCTTGCCGTCCTTCCAGATGGACTGGTGAACGTGCATGCCCGAACCGTTGTCGCCAACGATCGGCTTCGGCATGAAGGTCGCGGTCTTGCCGTATTGGTGGGCCACGTTGTGCACCACGTACTTCAGCATCTGGGTCTGGTCGGCGCGCTTGACCAGGGTGTTGAACACGGTACCGATTTCGCACTGGCCGGCATTGGCCACTTCGTGGTGGTGCACCTCGACCGGGCAGCCGATGGCTTCCAGGGTCAGGACCATGGCAGAACGGATGTCGTGCAGGCTGTCGACCGGGGGAACCGGGAAGTAGCCGCCCTTGACGCCCGGACGGTGACCGGTGGCGCCATTGCCTTCGTTCTTCTCGCCGGAATTCCAGGCCGCTTCGGCGGAGTGGATTTTCAGGTGGCAACCGGACATGTCGACATTCCACTCGACGCCGTCGAAGATGAAGAATTCGGGTTCCGGACCGAAGTAGGCGGTATCGCCAATGCCGGAGGACTTCAGGTAGGCTTCGGCGCGCTTGGCGATGGAGCGCGGGTCGCGGTCGTAGCCACGGCCGTCGGCCGGATCGACAACGTCGCAGGACAGGACAACGGTGGATTCGTCGAAGAAGGGATCGACGTAGGCGGTATCCGGATCCGGCATCAGCAGCATGTCGGAAGCCTGGATGCCCTTCCAGCCGGCAATGGAGGAACCATCGAAGGCGTGGCCGTTTTCGAACTTGTCTTCGTCAAAAGCGGAGACCGGCACGGTGACGTGCTGTTCCTTGCCGCGGGTATCGGTAAAACGGAAATCGACGAACTTGGCGTCGTTTTCCTTGACCATCTTCATCACGTCTTGCGGGGTTGCCATATGAGTCAGTCTCCTAACTAAACAAGATGCCGGCGGAACCGGCGACAATCAAAAAATCAAAGCGCGAGGCATTTAGCAGAAAACATGCCACTAGCTGACATACAAGCTTTCTATTTTGCCACAAGGAGATGCTTCGTTTGCGCAAAGATTAAATGCACCACAATCGGGCAAACCGAGGACAAATTGCACTATTTTGGTGCAACTAGGCAGTTCAGGCTGAAACTATGGATCGCCGGATGGGCTTGCAGCTTGTCAGCCAGACTGGCTTCGGCCGCTTGCAGCGCCGCTCCGTTGGCGAAAAAATCGTGGCCGACGAAAACCTCGACCTCAACGCCGTCGCCCAGATAGTGCAGCACCACTTTCTCCGGGTGGGGCAAGTCGGCCAGCAGAGGACGCAATTCTTCCAGCAACAAGGCACGATGCGGCAGCTGCTCAAGCATTATGTCCGGATGGAAATCGGCATCCGGGTCGATATGAACCAGCACATCGAGCACCTCGGGATGAGCGCGCAACACGCGCGCCCTGGCGGTTTCGGCGATGCAGTGCCCCTCGGAGACACTGATCCGGGCATCGACCTGGACATGCGCGTCGACCAGCGCCTGGTGCGCCATGCGTCGGGTGCGCAGCTGGTGCAGGCCGAGCACGCCCGGCGTGGCGAGCAGGGTTTGCCGGATGGCATCGACTTGCACCTCGTCCAACCCGGTATCGATCAACTCCTTGAGCGCCCCCCAGGCCAGCCCCACGCCCATGCGCAGGATCATGAATCCCATCAGGGCCGCCGCCAGCAGATCGAGAAAGGACCAGCCAAGCAGGGCACCGGCGATGCCGACCACGACGACCAGGGCCGAGGCTGCATCGGCCCTGGTATGCAGGGCATTGGCAATAAGCAGTTGCGAGCGCTGGCGCTCGGCCACCTGAATCAGATAACGATACAAGCCTTCCTTGGCCACCACGGTGGCCAGCGCCGCCCAGAGTGCCGACCACTCGACGGAAGGCAGCGCCTCGACGTGCTGCAGGCGCATGCCCGACTCCCACAGGATGCCACCGCCAATCAGCGCCAGCGAACCGCCCAGAACCAGCGTCGCCGCCGTCTCTACCCGAGCATGACCATAGGGATGCGCCTGATCGGCCGGGTGGGCGCTTTGACGGCTGGCGTAGATGACCAGGAAATCCGACAACAGGTCGGAAAAGGAATGCAGGCCATGAGCCATCAGGGACTGCGAATGGGCCAGCCAGCCGATAATCAGCTGAACGACCGTAAGGACCAGGTTCACCGCCACGCTGACCCAGGTCGCCCGTTGCGCTTCGGCACTGCGATCGGCGGCGCTCGCCGGCGGTGGTACGTGGTCGTGATGCCCGTGAGCCATGTTGTCTACCCTATACTGTCGGCTTGGAATTCTAGCAGCCAAATAGTTATGGGAAAGTTAAACGAAACCTTGGCCCTGGCCCAACAGCGCGCCCAGTCCTTGGGTCTGCCTTACGCCGGTGCCCTGACGCCGCAGGAAGCGCACCTGTTGCTTCAGTTGGCTCCAGGCGCCCGCCTGGTCGATGTACGCACCCGCGCCGAATGGGACTGGGTCGGCCGCGTCCCGAATGCCGTCGAAATCGAATGGAACCAGTATCCGGGGGGGGTGCGCAATCCGCATTTCCTGGCCGAACTGCAACGCCAGGTCGATCCGCAGTCGCTGGTTTTCTTCCTGTGCCGCAGTGGCGCCCGCTCAGACGGTGCCGCGCGAGCCGCCAGCGAAGCCGGCTACAGTGCCTGCTACAACATCCTCGAAGGCTTCGAGGGTGACAAGGACGCCAACGGCCAACGCAACACCGTCAACGGCTGGCGTAAGGCCGGCCTGCCCTGGCACCAGGGCTGAAACCAGAACAACCCCGAGAACAACATGCAAACCGCCACCATCTCCTTCGATCCGTTCAACAACCTGTCCGACGAGGCCTGCCAGGAACGCATCCGCGTCGCCCGCGCCAAGCTCGGCAAGAAGGCCGTCATCCTTTGCCACCACTATCAGCGGGCGGACATCTACCAGCATGCCGATCTGACCGGCGACTCGCTGAAGCTGTCGCGCCTCGCCTCGCAGACCGACTCGGAATACGTCATCTTCTGCGGCGTGCATTTCATGGCCGAAGTGGCCGACATCATGACCGCTCCCAACCAGACCGCCATCCTCCCCGACCTCGCCGCCGGCTGTTCGATGGCCGACATGGCCAACCTGGCCAAGGTCGAACGCTGCTGGCGCGAACTGGGCGAAGTGCTCGACGTCGAACAGGAAGTCACGCCGGTCACCTACATCAACTCGGCGGCCGATCTGAAGGCCTTCTGCGGCGAACACGGCGGCATCGTGTGCACTTCGTCGAACGCCGGCACCATCGCCCAATGGGCCTTCGCCCAGCGCCCGAAAGTGCTGTTCTTCCCCGACCAGCATCTCGGCCGGTGGACCGGTCATAACCTGGGTTTCCCGATGGACGAAATGGTGGTCTGGGACCCCGACCTCGAACTCGGCGGCCTGACCCCGGCCCAGATCAAGAAGGCTCGCATCCTGCTGTGGAAGGGCCATTGCTCGGTACACCAGATGTTCCAGAAATCGCATATCGATGCCTTCCGCGCCAAGTATCCGGAGGGCAAGGTCATCGCCCACCCGGAATGCAATTTCGAGGTCTGCGCCGCGTCCGACTACGTAGGCTCGACCGAACACATCGTCAAGACCATCAAGGAAGCCCCGGAAGGCACGCGCTGGCTGGTCGGCACCGAGCTGAACCTGGTCGACCGCCTGGCCAAGGAAGTGCTGCCGCAGAACAAGATCGTCCAGTTCATGGCCACCACCATCTGCATGTGCTCGACGATGCAGCGCATCGACCCGCAGCACCTGGCATGGACGCTGGAAAATCTGGTCGACGGCAAGGTGGTCAATCCGATCCGCGTGCCCGAACACGAGGCAAAACTGGCCAAGCTGGCGCTCGACCGGATGCTGGCCATTTCCTGATCCGGCCATGACGAAGCCCACCCTGCATGTAACCACCTTCAACATCCACAAGGGCTTCTCGCAGTTCAACCGGCGGATGATGGTGCACGAGTTGCGCGAGCGCCTGCGCCATCTCAACCCGGATATCGTTTTCTTGCAGGAAGTGCAGGGCCTGCACCTCGGCCACGCCGAGAACCACGACGACTGGCCGGCCGAACCGCAGCACGAGTTTCTGGCCGAGGATGTCTGGGCCGCCGCCTATGGCCGCAACATGGTTTATGACCATGGCCACCATGGCAACGCCATCCTGTCGCGCTTCCCCATCCTGCACGCGCACAATCAGGATGTCACCCACCTGCAATTCGAAAAGCGCGGCCTGCTGCATTGCCGCATCGAATTGCCGGAAGGCCCGCCGACCCACTGCGTCTGTGTACACCTGTCACTGTTTGGCTATTCGCGCCGGCGCCAGATGAGCGCACTTGCCAGCTACCTGGGAAAAATGGCCGAACCGCATTCACCGCTGATCATCGCCGGCGATTTCAACGACTGGAGCAACAAGGCCGGCCGGCAACTGGCGCTGCAACTCGGTCTGACCGAGGTCTTCAGCCAGCACGACGGCCGCCCGGTGCGCAGCTTCCCGGCTGCCTTGCCGATGTTCCGCCTCGACCGCATTTACGTCCGCGGCTTCACCATCAAGCGTACCGAGGTGCACCACGGCCAGCCGTGGTCGGCCATTTCCGACCACGCGGCGCTGTCCGCCCACCTGACCCGGCATGGCGCCTGAGTTTCTGTCGGGCAACCGGCTGACCCTGCTCAATTCGGGCGCCGAATATTTCCCTGCCCTGCTCGCCGCCATCGAGGCCGCCGAACAGGAAATCTATCTGGAAAGCTACATCTTCGCCAACGACGAAATCGGCCACCAAGTGGCCGGCGCCCTGAGCCGGGCGGCCCGGCGTGGCGTCCGGGTAAATGCTACGGTCGACGGCTTCGGCGGACGAAATTTCCGGGATGACTTCGTACCACAGCTCAACGCCGCCGGCGTACGGACCATGCTCTATCGCCCGGAACTCGGTCGCTTCCGCCTGCGCCGCCATCGCCTGCGCCGCCTGCACCGCAAGCTGGTGGTCATCGACGGCCGCCTGGCCTTTATCGGCGGCATCAACATCGTCGACGACGACAATGCGCCGGAGGACATGCGCCCGCGCTACGACTACGCCGTCCGCCTGGAAGGTCCGTTGCTGCACCAGGTGCATCATGCGGTGCGACGGATGTGGGAAATACTGGCCTGGGCCAATTTCAAGCGCCGTTTCCGCCTCGCCGCACCCGCCGCCCCTAGTTGCCCGCCGGTCGGCAGCCAGACTGCCGCCTTCCTGATCCGCGACAACATCCGCCATCGCAACGACATCCTCAACGCCTATGTCACAGCAATCAATGGCGCGCAGGACGAAATTCTCATCGCCAACGCCTATTTCCTGCCCGGCGTCCGTTTTGGCCGTGCCTTGCAGGCGGCGGCCCGGCGCGGGGTAAAGACAACCATTCTGCTGCAAGGCAAGACCGACCATCCGCTGCTCCGCTTCGCCACCCAGGCGCTTTACGCGGCAGTGCTGGACAGCAATATCCGTATCTTCGAGTATGAAAAGAGTTTCATGCACGCCAAGGTAGCGGTGGTGGATGGCGAGTGGGCAACGGTCGGTTCCTCCAACATCGACCCATTCAGCCTGCTGCTGGCCAAGGAGGCCAACCTCGTAGTGCGCGACGCCGACTTTGCCCGGCAGCTACGCCAAAGCATCCGCCAGGCGATAGCCGACGGTGCCCGCGAAATGCTGCCCGCAGACCTTTCCCGCCAGCCCGTCCATTCGCGCCTGCTGCGCTGGCTCAGCTACGGCCTCGTCCGCGCCCTGGTCGGCATGACCGGCTACGGTCCGAAGCACTGGCAGGCCGATGAGGAAGCGCCGGGCCTCAGCCCTGAGTCGACAGCGGAATAAAATGCCGCCGGGGAACGCTGGCAAACCGCCAGTGGTCGAATGCCCACGCCCATACCTCGCCGACGCCGGCCGTCGCCAGGGCCGGCGGCACCGGCTGACCGAGAAAGGCCAGCGCCCGGACCAATTGTTCGGCCGCCCTGGCCACCTCCAGGGGCGGTGCCAGGGTCTGTTTGGACAGTTTCTCGCCAGCCGCATTGCTGACCACCGGCAAATGGGCATAGCTTGGCGTCGGATAACCCAGGCAACGCTGTAGCCAGATCTGCCGGGGAGTCGACGCCAACAGATCGGCACCACGCACAATGGCCGAAATTCCCTGAAAAGCGTCGTCGACCGCAACCGCCAACTGGTAGGCAAACAAGCCGTCGGCCCGCTGCAATACAAAATCGCCGACATCGCTCTCCAGATGCTGGATGACGGTCCCCTGGACTCGGTCGGTAAAGGCCAGCGGCTGGTCGTCGACCCGCAGGCGCCAGGCCCGGGCGGTCCTTCCGGGTGGCAAGCCACCCCGACAAATTCCGGGGTAGGCCAGGCCGCCATCAACAGCCGGCCGCCGAGCGGAATCGGCAATTTCCTTGCGCGAGCAGGCGCACGGATAGACCAGCCGGGCAGACCTCAACTGCGCCAGAGCCTCGGCATAGGCCGCCAGCCGGCTGCTCTGAAACAGCACCGGGCCGTCCCATGCAAACCCGAAAGCATCCAGCGTCCGCAAAATGTCATCGGCCGCACCCGCCACATTGCGTGGCGTATCGATATCTTCGATACGCAGCAACCAGCGCCCATTCCGGCAACGGGCATCGAGATAGCTGCCGACCGCGGCGACCAGCGAGCCAAAATGCAGCGGACCGGTCGGCGAAGGTGCAAAGCGGCCGCAATACAGCGGGTCGGTAAGATTTCCTGGCATCGGTCGAGCCACCTGGGCAGCACAAAGGCAGTGACTGTAACGGCCACCCGGGATCGCTGGCAAGAACGCGGCTCAGCACCGCCCGGGTGTGGGCAATACCTCGCTGCCGGTCAGCGGTTGCTACCTTTCCAGGTGGCCACGCAATTCTGCTTGAAGTATTTCAGGGCCCGTTCCATAAAGGTATCCGGCATTTGCGGGTCATTGTCGGCCAGCTGGATTTCTGCATCCGGCAGCAAGTCCAGTTGCCACAGGGCTTTCAGATCTTCCCTTTGCTCGAACGGGGCATATTGGTCGATGAAGGCCAGCACGGCGCCGGTATCGAAACCCCGGCTACGGAAGACCTGCACAATATGCTTGGCTTCCTTGAGCAAGAGGCTGGCCTTGGGCGGATTTCCGGTGGCAACATTGAGGAAAATGCTGGCCAGCACGGCCGGATCGTCACCTTCGCCCTTGGTGATGCGCACCCACTCGCGGGCGACCAGGCGGTCATAGGCGACAACATCCTCTTCCGGCACTTCCCGTACGAAGAACGTGCCCTGCGCCTCGGCATGGAGTATCTCGTCGGCCGATTTGTCGGTGGTCCGCAGGCGGGGCAGCGTTTCTTCGATGAACTCGTGCACGGCCTGGCGTGTTTGTTGGCAAAAAGCCTCCGGCGCTTCCTTCAGGAAGGCGTCGACGGTCGCAAACACAACCTTGAAGGATGTTTTGCGGACCGCCTCAACCAGTTTGACGAACTGGGTCTTCGATGGCAGTTCCGGCGTCTTTGCACCTACCAGCAGGACAAGCATGGCCGAACGCACGACTTCCTCGGCACTGTAATCCTCGCAGTCCTCCGCCTTGGCTTGCATCTTGCGGGCCAGCCAACGGGCAAAATCGATTTTGGCCTGGTTGGCCTGACATTGCCTGACCTGCTCCCGGTAACTGGCAACGCTGAGCGGAAAGGCAAAGCTGCGCTCATTGACGAACAGTTTCTGCCCCGCAGCATCGGCACTCCGACTGTGCAAGCCGGTGTCCTTGGGCATGGCGTGCAGGCGCTTGAGCATTTCTGAACCGCCCCGCGAATGGGACAACAGCGTGTTGTCGCGCAACGACAGCGCCGCGGCCCCCAAATCGCCATCGGTCTGATCTTCCAGGTAGAGGCTGATCAGGTTTACCAGACGCTGCACGGCCGTTTCCAGATCAGTACGCAAATAGGCCGTTCCGAAATGATCGGCAATCTGCACGATGCCCTTGGGCGCGTCGTCCTCCATCTTGCTCAGATGGGCATGGGAGAGCAGCCCATGCTCCAGGCCATAACTGAGCGCCTTGGCAAAATAGGGACGGGTATCGACAACGACGACAGAACTGTTCACTTGATTGCTCCGTTACAGTGCCGATTCCTCTTCTTCCGCGGCCGGTCCGGGTCGGCTTTCCGTCGACACTGCCTCCTCCAGATCCTCGATACGGTGGGCCAGACGGTCGCGCAGGGCAATCACGATCTGCTCGAATACGTCCGGCAATTCGTAACGCAAGACCCAGGCGGTTTCCATCCAGTCATGGTCCGAAATATCGGCACGCGATACCTTGGGGCGGGAGCCGGTAATCGAATTGCCTTCGTGCAGCGCCTCGTCGATCTCGTGTATTTTTTCATTGAGCCAGGAAATCGAGCGGGCAGCCAAGCCCCCATCCCAGTCGAATTCCTCGGAAAACAGCCCGGACATGGCGAACTCGAGCAGTTCGTCATCCCGCTCGGCGAAATAGTCGGCCAGGACCTGGTAGCCTCCTTCCATTTCGCCGATTGCATCCAGATAATCGACGGTCAAATCCTCATCCCGATAGAGTACGGCGTTCATCATGCCGCACAAGGCGGCATGAGTCTGGTCGCGGTAACGAGACTCGAGGACGACCGCCCGGGCAAACTGCTCCGGTGTCACCAGCAGATTGACCACCGATTGTTTGGAACCATCGTAGCCCCGCATGATGGCCAGCAAATCCTTGGGCGGCACATCGTTCAATACGGTCACCAGCGCCTCGTCACCTTCGGTATCGGCAATGGTCGCCAGCGCCATTTCGGCGCCCTTCAAGTCGCCGGCGAGCACCAGTTGGGAAGTTCTAATTACGGCCGGATGTGTCATGTCGTACCTTGTGCAATAAGTCGAATTCTGGGCGGCGGGAAATCAATCAGGATTTGACGGAGTCGAAGCCTTGTTCGGCCATCCAGTCGTCACCAGCTTCCGCAAGATCGCGCTCCTCGTCGTCGCCATCCTCGTCGTCGAGAGGTTCGGCTTTGCCGCCTTCGCCCTCATTTTCGGCGGCCAGTGGAGCGTGATCGAAGCGCCTGAGGTACTCCAGACAAGCAGCCGTGACCATGAAGGCCTGGCCGCCACTTTCGGCCAGCACGGCAGCCAGCAGGGGCTGGGCCCAGCTTTCGACACTGACGTGCGGCGCCAAGTCGTCCCATGCGGGAAAGTCACCATCGTCGGGCTCGCACAACAAGGTGGCGGCTAGCGCCCGCGGATTGCTAAAGGTGAAGGCGTCATAAAACACCGGCACCACCATTTCCGGACTGAACTCGATCATCGGCAGGATTGCCGTCAATTCGCGGCGCTTCTCGGCCAAACGGGCTTGCAATGCCGACTTGCCTTCCGAATCGTTTAAAAGATCCTGAATCTCGGCATCGTAGGACGAAAAAAGCTCGGAGAAATAATAGGATTGTTTCATTTGTGCAGACTTCCCAGGTAATTGCTCCAAATCTCCCGCGCCACCAGCAAAGGTTCGTCGATCAGGCTTGTTCGCCGGGTTTCGTCGTAGGCCTTTCGCCGGTCTGGATCGGCCAGATTTTCGTAGGCCTCTTGCACGGCCCTGAATTTGGCCGCTGCATCCGGTTCCGGATTACGGTCCGGATGAAACTGGGCCGCCTTTTTCCGATAAGCTGTCTTGATGAGATCGGCCGTTGCGTCGGGCGATACGCCAAGCAGTCCGTAAAAATCTTTCATGCGCTGTCTCGTTCGCGGCAAAACACGAAAGCCCCGCTCCATGATTTGGAGCGGGGCTTTGAATTGGGAGCCTGGCGGTGACCTACTTTCGCGAGCGGAAGCTCACTATCATCGGCGCTTTGCTGTTTCACGGTCCTGTTCGGGAAGGGAAGGGGTGGGTCCAGCAGGCTATT
>Ga0316605_10002640_pt1 | contig 10148 bp, 10 predicted proteins | sample OWC_soil_day20_n_FD_207666 | JGI IMG/M metagenome (GOLD analysis project Ga0316605, IMG submission 207666) | Wetland soil microbial communities from Old Woman Creek delta, Ohio, United States - OWC_soil_day20_noCT | ecosystem: Environmental > Terrestrial > Soil > Wetlands | place: USA: Ohio... | reverse complement strand
CGGAATTTCTGAGGCTCCCCCGGGTTTTTGTGCGACCACAAAGTAGAAAACCCCGGTGTAGTCAAAGGCCCTCGCGTGCGGGCGCGGGTCGAGGCGGGCCGCCTGCTTTAGCCTTGCACGCGCAGCCGGCTGGCGGCCAGGCCATCCTTGAGCAGCCACCATAGCGTGCCCGGTTTTTTGAACAGTTGTTCCAGGGCATAGGGCAGCCAGGCGGCGCCGAACGGGATATAGACCCGAACCGGCACTCCCATTTTTCTGGCGAGTGCCATCTGGGCGCGCATCGGCAAGCCGAACAGGAGTTCAAGTTCGCAGGCGGTACCGGCCTGCGCCAGGCGGCGTAGTGCTTTTTCGGCCAGCGCCGGGTCGTGGGTGGCGACGGCGACCGCCTTGGCCCGGCCGGCCAGATGGTCGATCAGGGCCAGGTAGGCGGCATCGATGTCCAGCACCGGGTGGGCCGGGTCGGCCCACTGGCCCTTGACCACCCGCACCCGGAGTTTGAGCGCGATGGCCTGCTCGGCGTCTTGCCGGCTGCGCGGCCAGCGGGCCGGCAGGGTGCAGCCGATTTGGCCGGTGTGTTGCAAGGCGCTGCGCAGACAGGCGAAGGTGGGATCGGTGGTTTCGATGGCATGGGAATCGAAGTGCAGGCCAATGCCGCTGCCGCCTGCCTGGCGGGCGATTTCCCCGAGCATGGTTTGGTCGAAGCCAAGCGGTGGCGCCTTGATCGAGAGGTAGCCACCGGGGCGGCCGGCGGCCAGTGCCGCGATGATGGCCCGGTCGGTGCTGACGATTTCTCCGGCGGGCTGGCCCGCCGCGTTGAAGTAGCCGATGGTGCCGTTCTGGCCCTGCCGGGCCAGACGGTCGAAGACCTGTAGCGCATCGGCCAATTCCGGGCCGGCGATGTAGGCGCGGCTCAGATAGCTGGCGGCAGAAGCCAGTTGGGCCTTGGCGAAGGTACGCCAGCTAGATTTTGACATTTTGCCAACTCCGGCGAAGTCGATTGAGCAACCAGACACCCGCATCGGCAACGAAGGTTGCCGCACTGAGGAAGCCCGGCGGATAGGCGCGAATGTGCAGGCATTCGCGCACGGTCTTGGTCCATAGTTCGGTCCACGGTTCGACCGCACCGAGAAACTCGATGGAGTGCAGGCCACGTTGGGCAGCATCGCGCACGACTTCGAGCATCAGCAGCGAGCCCGGAGAGAGGCGCGCGTACGCTTCCTTGTAGCCAATTTTCAGCAGCCACAGCCGGTTGTTGGTGTGCACGCCGATTTGCATGGCGATGGCCTGGCCGTCGAGGCGCATGAACGCCAGTCGCAAAATTCCCTGCTTCATGCACTCGTGAAAGTAGCGGCGATAAAAGCCGGAGCGCAGCGGATCTATCGCCAGGGCGCTGCCCCGGCGGCCTTTCCAGCTATGCAATTCGGTGTCGTAGGCTTCGGCCAGCAGGCGATCCAGGTTGCCGGGGTCGGGGGTGACAATCTCGAAAGTGACCACGCCGCTTTTCTCCGCGTGGCGCATGGCCCGGCGGAAATCGGAGCGGCGCCCGGCATTCAAATGCGCTTCGGGCGTTGTCCAACTTTGGTCGATGGCCAGGAAGGGGGAGGGCGTGGTCGGACTGGCATGGATCAGCCCCCGGCCCTTGAAGGCCCGCCGAAGTGCCTCGACCAGCGGCGAGTGCTGCGGTACACGCAGCAAATCGATCGGAATTTTCTGGCGCACCAGCTTGTCGCAGAGCGCAGCCAGCGTTTCCGGGCTGGAATAGACGAAATCCATCGGCTCGTGCAATTGCCGGACGCCGATCATTTCGAAGCGGGGCAAGGCGCCGGGCTGCAAGACCAATGGGGCAATGGCCAGGAATTTCCCGTTGGCGTTGATGAAAAATGGTCGGATCAGCCCGACTCCGGGTAAATCATCCACGCAGGCCTGCCACCATGCGTATTGCTCGATTGGCCCGGGCGTCGCTGTTTTCAAATCATTCCAGGCGGAACGGAAGTCGCATTCCAACAGCCCGGAAACGGGTAACTGACCCTGCATTTGGCCTCCAGCAACGGCTTGTTTTGGTTGAAGGCCCATCTTCCGCCGCCAACGTGAATTGCCTGGCAGTTGCCGCTAGTCCGTTTGTCAACGAGCGGCCCGGCCGGGGCTGCGCAATGCGGGATCTTTTGGCGGCTATGTGGGGTAGCACACAGACCGGATTTGGTCCGGCTTTCAGAGTAAGCAGTTCGCAGATACCCATTGAGCGGGGGCGATGGAACTCCCCGGTGCCGCCAAGGCTGGCCCCCCAATGCCGGACGCCATCGCACCCAAAATACAGACCACTATCGGAGACCAATCTTGTACAAGATCATTTATCCCTTTATCAATCTCGCTACCGGTAGTCTGGCCGGGTTCTCCCGTTTCATCCTGGCTTCGCCCCGGACCGACGAAAGGCTGGCCAGCCAGCTCTGGCAAAGCACCCTGGAAAACCAGGCCTGTTTTATCAACGAGTACACCGCGGCCGTGCTCGATAGCCTGGCCCAGAGCCGGCAAGCGATGAATGCCATTTGCGAGAAGCTGCACTGCCGGAGCGAGCTGGTGGCAAACCAGTTGGCGCACTCGACGGTGCGCGCGGTCGCCATTGCCACCCAGGCACGCCGGGAAAAGCGCGATCGCCGCGTTTTCCCCCTGCCGCGAGTGCATGAACGACGGGCCGGCTACCCCCGGGATCGCCGGCTGCCCTTGCCCGCGGACGCTTATCGCGCCGTGGCGTAAGCCAGGGGAGCTTCGGCTTCCCGGCGATCCGCCAGCGTACCGTTTGCCGGCAAACTCCGACGAAAACAGTAGCCCGTCCCGCGCACGGTTTCGAGTAATTCATCGTGGCCGGTGGGGGCCAGGACGCGGCGCAGGCCGCGGATATGGACGTCTACGGTGCGTTCCTCGACGAAGACGTGGTCGCCCCAGACTTCATTGAGCAACTGGCTGCGGCTGTACACCCGATTGGGGTGCGTTGCGAAGAAATGCAGCATGCGGAATTCGATGGCGCCCAGTTCGATGTCGTGGCCGCCGGCGGTGATCCGGTTGGCGCCGGGGTCGATGCGCAGGCCGTCGAAATCGACCACATCGTCGGTCAGTTGCGGCGAGCGTCGGCGCAGCACGGCCTTGACCCGGGCCAGCAACTCCTGCGGGGCAAAGGGCTTGACGATATAGTCGTCGGCGCCGACTTCCAGCCCGGTCACCTTGTCGCATTCGCGCTCGCGCGAGGTGAGCATGATGATCGGCACCTCGCGGGTGCGCGGATCGGCGCGCAGGCGCCGGGCCAGCGTCAGCCCGGTGACATCGGGCAGTACCCAGTCGAGCAGCACCAGATCGGGGCGGAGCTGGCGAATTTCGGCCTCGGCCGCCAGCACGCTCGACGCGCAGCGGACGGCGTGGCCGGCACGCTCCAGGTTGCTCTGGATCAGGCGCTGGGTCAGCGCTTCATCTTCGACGACGAGAATATTGCAGTTCATTGGGAGGCTCCCTTGCCATGTCGCACTTCAAAACGTCGGTCGGCCCCGCGCAGGCCGAGCCGGGGAATGCCTTTCCAGCTGCGCTTCGGTTTGCCCTGAATGGAGGCCGGCCGCGCGCGCGCCGGAGGGTTTCTTGTCCGGCTGCTCAGGCAGGCCAGGCTGGGGCGCGAGGCCCGGGCGTTGCGCAGCATGTCCTGTAGCTCGTTCTTCAGCATCCTGACTTCGTATTCGAGGCGGGCATAAGCAACGGCCAGGCGCGGATGCGCGAGGTCGAGCTCTTCCAGCTGGCCGACCACGGCCTCGGCGGCGTTGGCGGCCAGACTGCGGAACATGCCGCGCAGGGTATGGGCGCACTGCTTGAAGCGTGAGCTGTCATGTGCGGCCAGGGCCAGGCGCAGGGCCTGCATCAACGGTGCGCAGTCGCGCAGGAAAATGTCCCGGATTTCGCCCAGCAGGTGGCGGTCGTCATTGACCCGGAGAAACAGACTGGCCCGATCCAGCACATGGCAGCGGCGGGGGTGCTCCGTGCTTTGCGTCGCCGGCTTGGCCAGTCGTTGATGGCAGGCCAGCAGCGCAGCGGGGCTGACCGGCTTGCCCAGGTAGTCGTCCATGCCGGCTTTGAGGCAGCGTGCCCGGTCGGCGGGCAGGGCGTGGGCGCTGAGGGCGATGATCGGGGTATGGCCGCCGAGCAGGCTTTCGCGCTGGCGGATGGCCGCCGTGGTCTGCAGGCCATCCATCGCCGGCATTTGCAGATCCATCAGGATCAGATCCGGCTGCTCGCTTTGCAGCAGACGCAAGGCTGCCGCGCCGCTGTCGGCCGGAATGACGCGATGCCCGGCCTTTTCCAGGGTGATCTGGGCCAGCCGACGGTTGGTCGGGTTGTCCTCGACCAGCAGGATGCACAGTGGCACGCCTGGGGCCATGGCCGGCGCCGGCGCTCGGGCGACCGGAGTCTGGCGGTCGAAGCAGGCGGTAAAGTAAAAGGTGCTGCCCTGGCCGGGGGCGCTGTCGAGCCAGATGGTGCCGTTCATCATGGCGACCAGTTGGGCGGCGATGCTCAAGCCGAGTCCGCTGCCGCCGTAACGGCGGGCAATGCTGCGGTCGACCTGCCGATAGGGGCTAAAAATGCAGCCCTGCTGCTCGGCCGGAATGCCGATGCCCTGGTCGCGGATGCTGAACTGGCAGCTCAATTCGTCGGCGTTGCCGGCCTGTAGCGCGACGTGCAGGACGATATCGCCGTGCTCGCTGAATTTGATCGCATTGCCCAGCAGATTGACCAGGATCTGGCGCAGGCGCATCGGGTCGCCGAGCAGGGCATCGGGAATGTCCCGGTCGATGTGGCAGACCAGGCCGAGGCCTTTGCGCAGGGCTTCGAACTTGAGCAGGTTCACGGTTGCTCCGAGACAGGCACGCAACGAAAAGGGAAGCTGCTCCAGTTCGAACTGGCCAGCCTCGATCCGGGAACAATCCAGAATGTCGTTGACCAGCGCCAGCAGGGATTGGCCGGTATCCTGCATCAGATCCAGATACTCGGCCTGTTCGGCGGTCAACCCGGTTTGCCGGACCAGATCCAGCATGCCGAGCATGGCATTGAGCGGGGTGCGGATTTCATGGCTCATCATGGCCAGCCCGGCCAGCGCTTCCTCTTTTACCTGCTGGCCGGCGGCCAGAACGCCTGTCGCATTCCCCTCGACATCAAATCGTGCATCGTTCATCGCTCACCCCCGCCTCTACCCGTTGTTCATTTGCCGGCTGAACTGCTCCCCCTGGCTCAGCGATTCGCTTGAAGAAGGGGGCACAAATCCGGCGCCGAGTAAGGATTGTGCGGGTTGCCAATGAGCCGGGACATACCGCAGATGCTGTATTTTCACTACAGCATTCACCGTAGTCGGGTGTAGGAAAAAGCGTAGTCAGGCCAGTGCCGGTTCGGCGACGCAGGCCTGAGCCGTGAGGATCTCGCGGCTCAGCGGGCCGTGGTTGAGCAGCAGGTCGATGGCCGACAAACCCGGAACGAAAGCCTGCTTGCCGCACTGCGCGTAGCGGGGATGCTCGAACTCCTGCCAAGCGATGTCGATACCGGCCTCGGCAAACATCGTCCGGTCGAGATAGTCGCGCGAGCCGCCCAGGCCCGCCAGATAGATGTCGGCCCCGACGACCTGGCAGACATTGAGGATCATGTCCGAACGGGCGCCCTGGATATTGAGTTCGGAACTTTTGACCATCGGGGTGCGAATGCCGAAGGCCTCGCGCAGAAAGATCAGCGAGCGTTCATCGAGATCGGCCAGGCGCTCGCCTGGCGATTCGAGCAGTTGTCGCAGATGCGGCGCGTAATCGGCCAGGAACGGGGCTTCCCGATAGGCATGGCGCAGCGTCTGGTAATGCTTGTCGGCCCAGGATTTCTTGTCGTCCGGCGGCGGATTGTCGATCTGCTTGTCGATGATCCTTTCCTGTTGCGAGCGTTGCACAACGGGCACGGTCAGCCACTGCGGCTGACCGTCGACGAGAATGCGCGTCCGGTTCTGGTAGCCCCGGCGCTCGAACTGCACATGGTCGAGGATGACGAACAGGTCGGCTTGCCGCATGCGCTCCAGATAGCCTAGCCAGGGCAAATAATGGGGCTGGTGTGCGGCGACGATCATCGGGATTCTCCATGGCGATCAAAAAATGGCGGATAAGACATATCGCGTCTGCCTTATTGCGGGTTGACGATGGCGCCCGGCGCGTTATTGCCAGGCGGACAGGCCGGTAGCGGCGGGCGGCACAGGAATTTGCGTTTGCCCAGGCGCAGCAGCAGGGTTTTCAGGAAACCGAAGAAGTAGCCGGCGAAGGGCCGGATATCGTCGAGCGCAAAAACGGCATCGACTTTGCGGCCGGCGATGGAGCGCCACCATTCGCGCCGGCTCAACTTGCCGCGTTGCCGCAGTTCGCGGGCGGCCCAGAGATCCTGCTCGAAATTGATCCACTTGATACCGTCCTGCCATTCCGTTCTTGCGGCGGGAGGCTGGCCGGTCCGGTCGAGAAAGGCGATGTAGGCGAGGTCGACGCCGCAGGCGGCGGCAATGGCCGTGGTGTTGACCGCCCGCGGATTGATCTCGATCAGCTTGTACACGCCGCTGTGCGGATCGAGTTTCCACTCGACGCCGGAGATGCCCTGAAAGCCGATGCCGTGCAGCAGCCGGATCGACTGATCCCGAACCACGTCGTCATGGCAGGTGACGGTCAGCGTGCAGTAGCCGAAATCGACCGGAAACTGCCGTATCTTCTTGCGGATGCAGTAGGCGAGCGGCCGGGACTCGACATCGAAGTAGGACAGAAAGGTGAACAAGCGGTCGTCGGGGCCGCCGATCACCTCCTGGATCATCACCTTGCTGTCGCCCTGGGCAACGCTGTCGTAGCGCTCGATCAACTCCTCGGGGCTATGCACGGCAAAGCCCTTCTTGCCTTGCGATACCCCTTTCATCGCGGCCCGTCGCCAGGCGTGGGCGACCAGCGGCTTGATTACATAGGGGTAATTGCGCAAGCGCGGCGCCAGCCCGGCAACTTCGTCGGCATCGCCGGGAAAGTAGGTTTCGGGAATCGGAATGCCCATGCTTTGCGCCCGCTCGTACTGGCGCTGCTTGTCGATGACGGTTTCGATGACCGCCAGGCTGGGGGCGATCACGGCAAAGCAGCGGCTCAATTCGGCGTGGTATTTGCCGACGAAGCCGGCGCAATCGTCGCTGGCCGGGATGAGCAGGCGTTTGCCGGGATAACGCTCGGCCATGGCCAGCAGGTAGTCGAGCAGCGCCTGTTCGTCTTCGTAAAAATCGGGCGACACCTCGACCGCCGTGCAGTATCTGGAAGACAGGCTGCGGTCGAGCCGGTTCGGGTGGATGCGCACCACCGGCACGCCTTTTCGGCCCAGCGCACGGGTGATGGCCAGGGCGATCAGGCTCATCGACTTGACCGTACGCTGCGGGTCCGATTCATGGGTCAGGACGAAGGCGGTTGCAATACTCATGGTCGTTCTCCGGAGGGGGGCGACTTACAGCGCCATGGCCGCGAGACGCGGCGCCTGTCGACTGCTGTCGGCCGCCAGGGGCACGATGTCGTCGGCCGGCACATAAGCCGTGCCGCGCAGAATGATGCGGGCGCTGCGCTCGACCTCAGCCCCATGGATGACCACGCCGTCAGCAGCCGCAGACCAGTCGGTCAGCAGGGACAGGATGCCGGAGGGGTGGGCGATGCGCAGGCGGAAGGGGGAGGTGGCCGGGCGCACGATCTGGTTGACCAGGGTGCCGGGAATGGCCGCGGCGGCGGCCAGGCAGATGCCGCCGGATACCGCGTAGGCTTTATGGACTTTGGCGCTGTTGACCACCCGCGCCACGATGTCGGTATTGTGCTGGCCAGGCGCCGGCGGGCCGATGACGGCAACCTTGACCAGGCGGGGCGTAATGAAGGTCTGGCTGCTGCCGCGCCGGTTGATGTAATTGGCCACCTTGCGGCGGAGCAATTCGATGGTGGCGCGGAAATTCACATCACCATCCAGCGTCGCCACACTTTCACTGCCGACCAGGCCGAGGGCATCGGCGCGCACGAAGGCGTACAGCGTGCCGGCATCGACGATGGAAACCGCGATGTCCTTGTAGGGGTCGAGCATCAGCAGCGACACCGCTTCGCCAGCCGGCAACAACTCGCCGCTGATGGCGCCGCCGGGCTGGTTGAAGAGCAGGCTGACCGGCGCATTGCGTACCGGGCTGGCCGGCAACAGCTGATTGCCGGCTGCCACATTGACCCGGGCGACGATCTTTTTCTCGTTGCTGCGGCAATAGATATTGATGGTGGTCACCGGCGCTTGCGCTTCGACCAGGCCTTCGGCCAGGGCGAAGTGGCCGACGCCGGCAATCAGGTTGCCGCACATCAGCCCATGGTTGACCTGGGCTTCGGCAATGCCGATTTCCAGCGACTCGTATTCGACATCGAAGCCAGGCCGGCTGGAGCGTGCCACGATGGCCACCTTGCTGGTCAGAGGATCGGCGCCGCCCAGACCGTCGATCTGGCGCGGGTCGGGGCTACCCATGACAGCCAGCAGCACGCGGTCGCGCTGCTCGGGATCGCTCGGCAGGTGCTCGTCGAGCATGAACACGCCTTTGCTGGTACCGCCTCTGACGATGGCACAAGGGATTGCAGTCATTCGGATTCTCCAGTCGACAAGGGGGCTCAAGAACCGCCGGGTTTCCAGTACACCCACAAGCTGACATCGGTCAGCCAGCGCAGCGGGCGCTTGATATGCAGCGCACTGGCCAGCCGGGCCAGCCAGCGGCTGATGCGGATCGATTGCCGTTCGCTGAACAGCTTCCTGCCGGCAAAACGAAAGGGGCCGAAGCCAATGCCGAAAAAGTCGACATAGGCAAAGCCGCGTTGCGCCATCCTGGCGCTGACCTCCCGGTCATCGAGAAAGCGGCCGATTTCGAAGGGGGCGGGCGGGCGTTGGCCGAGCAGCGGCGTCAGCAGGGTTCTGAGCGCCCGTTTGCCGAGGGCCACCGGGTCGGAAAAAACCGGGTTATGCACACTGCGGAAACTAATCAGGGCGGTGCCGCCGGGTTTGAGCAGGCGATCGATTTCATCGAGCACCGGGTCGTAGTCTTCGATGTAGCTGATGACGCCCAGACAGACCACGATATCGAAACTCCGGCTCGGGTAGGGCGTATGGCGACAATCGCCCTGGAGCAAGCCGCTGTCGTCGAGCTGTAGCGCCCGCAAACGGGCCCGGGCGTTGTCCAGCATGTCTTCCGAGTAATCGAGGCCGGCGGTGGCGATGCCGTGCCGGCGCAAGGCGCTGATTACCGGCCCGGCGCCGCAGCCCAGATCGAGCACCTGCGACTCGGGCGTCGCGATACTGAGCACATGGGCGACGGTGAGGTCGCGCCGCAGCCGGTAATTCTCGTCTTCAAGACGCTCGGTTTCGTCCGCATACATGGCGTTCCAGCGCTCGGCGGCATCGGCGCGCGAAAAGCGACGGCGAACTTCGGCCATGCTCCCGGAACCGGCCGGCGTCACCAGCGGGCTCCGGCTGAACATTCCTGCAATTGTCTGGCACCCATCATGGAAGCCTCCTCTGGCCCGTCGGACTGGACGGTTGGTTGTTCAAGGGGGAGGGCTAAAATTGCTCGCCACCCACGAGGGTGGGGGTCTTCAGCTCTGCCCCGAAGAAGATGCCTCCAGTCTGGCGCTTGTCGTAGGGAGTCTTGCGCAATTGCGCATGGGCCGAACGGCTTATGACGGTCGGCAAGGCAGGCTAATGCGCCTGTCCAGGCACCGGTTTGGTCATGAATTCCGGATGTTGCTGGATGTCTTTCTTCTGGTGCTTGTCGGCTCTCTTCTCCTTCAGTGACTTGACGGGCGATTTCTTGGCGTTTTTCCGGCTGTCGCGGGCTTTGTTCATGGTCTGGCTCCTTCGGTTAACTGACATGGGCTTCAAATAGTCCGCCCAAGACGCGGGAAACTCTGTGCGGCGGCAAACACCGGCCAGCGCCGGAGGGCGGATGCGTCAGCGAGGTGCCGCCAGTGCCTGGCCCTGGATCGGTACATAGACGAATTGCCAGTCGGCGTAAGTGGTCAGGCCGGCTTCCCAGTTGAGTATTGGGGGGAAATTGGCCCGCTTGATCGGTGTGCCGGGCG
>Ga0316605_10002639_pt1 | contig 10154 bp, 10 predicted proteins | sample OWC_soil_day20_n_FD_207666 | JGI IMG/M metagenome (GOLD analysis project Ga0316605, IMG submission 207666) | Wetland soil microbial communities from Old Woman Creek delta, Ohio, United States - OWC_soil_day20_noCT | ecosystem: Environmental > Terrestrial > Soil > Wetlands | place: USA: Ohio... | reverse complement strand
GGTCGTGCACACGCACGGGCGGCTGCGCGCGACCGAGGATGCGGCCTGGCTGCGGGCGCGGGTCGGGCGCCTGACCGACACGCACGAAGCCTCGCGCGCCCATCGCTGGCAGGTGGGCGACGCGCCGGTCGACTTCATCGAACAGATGCTGCGCGCGATCGTCAGCATCGAGATCGAGCTCACGCCCATGCGGGGCAAGTGGAAGGTCAGCCAGAACCGCAGTGCCGCCGACCGTGCCAGCGTCGCGGCGGGCCTGGGCACCATCGAAGCCGACGACGCGCGGGCCATGGCCCGGCTCGTCGCGGGCGACATCGGACGCCGGTTGGCGATCGAACGCCCGGCAATGCCGTGGCGGATCGGCACGAAGGCGGTGTGCAGGCCCGCCACCAAGTCCGGGCGCATGGCGCTGCCGCCAATTGCGGCGCCAGGTGAGGCGGCAGTTTCGGAAGCGCTCGGTCACGTCGTGGCACGGGCCGTCTTGCCTTCGGAGCGGGCCGCGAACCACGGCGCCCAGGACACGTCGGTGGCGGCGAACGTCTCGTCGCGCGCCGGAGCGTCGTCGTCCCAGCGGTCGCAGGACTTCAGGTCCATTGGCGACAGCCCCCAGGTCTCGCGCCGGTCGGCGATGCGCGACGCGAGGCGGTGCGGTTGTACCAGCTGCGGCCGAAGCCGACGATCTCGCCGGTCGCCGACAGGTGGCCCACGCCGCGCTGGATGCGCATCGGGCTGTCTCGCGCTCGGCCGGCGCGGGCAGCACCGTCGCCGCCGCCGCGAACAGCAGAACGGGCAACCCGGAGTTCAGGGCGCCAAGGACCATCGTCGCGCGCAGGTGGCCACCAAACTGCCGCGGCACGCGCATGGCCAGCGCGATGCCGATCAGACCGAGAGCGCCGAGCAGCAGGCGCAGCAAGGCGGTGGGCACGGCGCCGAGCACCGGCGCGGCGATGCGCATGAACAGGAAACTGCCGCCCCACAGCGCGGCCAGCAACAGCATTCGTGCCGGGTGGCTGCGGTTCATGCCGGTACTGTGGACCCGGCGGCTGGCGGGCGCTGGCCGGAATCGGACCCGTGGTTGGCGTGGCCAGACCGCGGCCGCCGGCGGGCTGCGCGGCTGCCCACCACTCTGCGCGCGGCGCCTGCCCCGGGTCGAGCCGCGCGGCGCGGCGTGCCCAGCCTCTCCTGCTGCGTGGTGACAGTTGAGGCGGCGCGGCCGTGGACCTGGCATCGGCGGCGTAGGTCAATTGGATCTCGGTCAGTCCGTCGCGGTTGAACAGCTTCATCGCGCGCGCCGCCGGCACGAGGACCGCGTCATCCAGGTCATGCAGGCGTCGCCGCCGCCATGCGCCGGCTGTGGCCGACCGAGCAGGTCAGTCCGCGAGCCGCGTGATCTTGTTGCCCTGCAGGCCCAGGCCGCCCATCAGACCCTTCTGGCTGAAGATGAAGGCGTAGATGTCGTCCTTGACCGTGGTGGTGGTCATCGTCTTGCCCATGCCTTCGTCCATGACCACGACACTGGGCCCGACGCCGACCTCGAAGCCTTCGTTGGCGCCGAGGGCGCCGACTGCCTTTTCGTTCATCAGGAACATGGCATACCCGAACTGCTGCGCGCCGGCCTGCAGCCCGTAAGACGCGCCCTTGGTGTTGTAGAAGCCGGCCACCTTGCCGCCCCTGAACAACACGCCATCGCCGTACTGAGCGCCAATGCCCAGGCCCGCCTTGGTGATCTTCGGAAACACCAGCACCGCGGTCGCGGATCCGGACAAGGACTTGGCCGCCGGCACGGTGGCGGCGAGCTTCTGCAACGCGGCGCGTGCGTCGCGTTCGAGCGCCGCCCGGTCTGCCGCCGGCGCAACGGCCGGCGCCAGGACAAGTGCAACGCTCAGCAGCAGCGCGCGGCGACTCAAGGCTCTGGGGGTTTTCATCGCAAGGCTTTCAGGAGTTGAACAACGAGAACGAAATCCGGCGCTGCGAGCGTCGGTGGGTACAAGGGCCTGGCTCACCAATAGCCCAGCAGCTTCCACCACGCGCCGCCCACGACCAGCCAGACCCCGATCAGCACCAGGCTCATCACGAAGCCGGCCTTCCACCATTCGCCCAGTGTCGTGTAGCCCGAGCCGAAGATCACCGGCGAGGTGCCGGTGGCGTAGTGCGTCAGGGTCATCATGATGTTCGACGCCGCGGCCATCAGCAGCGCGAAGGGCAGCGCCGGTGCGCCGAGCGCGATGCCTGTGCCGTAGAAGGCCGCGAACATCGCCGTGATGTGGGCCGTGGTGCTGGCAAACAGGTAGTGCGCGTACAGGTAGGCCAGCAGCAGCAGCGCACTGGCACCGACCCAGTCGAGGCCGAGCCGGCCGATGCCGTGCTCGATCGACGCCGAGAACCAGGCGATCAGGCCGAGCTTGTTCAGGTAGGTGGCCATCATCACCAGCGCCGAGAACCAGACGATGGTGTCCCAGGCGCTCTTCTCCTTGAGCACGTCCTCCCAGTCGAGCACGCCGGTCAGCAGCAGCACGCCCAGGCCAATGAAAGCCGTGGTCGTCGAGTCCACCGCCCAGCGGCTGCCGAAGATCATCTCCGGCACACCGGCCCACAACAGCAGCAGCAAGGCGAACACGCCCAGCATGACCTTCTCGCCACGGTGCAGCGGGCCGCGTTCGGCGAGCTTGCCGCGCGCGAATTGCGCCGCGTCGGGCGTGCTCTTGATCTCAGGCGGGAACAGCCAGTACAGCACCAGCGGCATCAGCGCGATCGCCGCCAGGCCCGGCAGCAGCATCGCCAGCGCCCACATGCCCCAGCTGATCGAGATCCTCGCGCCGGTGGCCTCGGCCACCAGCTTGACGATCAGCGGGTTCGGCGCCGTGGCGGTGATGAACATCGCCGAGGTGATCGGATTGGCGTGGTAGTTCACCAGCGCCAGGTACTTGCCGATGCGGCCCTGCGTGCCGTCCTTCGGGTCCGAGTCGAAGCTGCCGGCGATGGCGCGCATGATCGGGTGCATGATCGCGCCGCCGCGTGCCGTGTTGCTGGGCGTGACCGGCGCGATCGTCAGCTCCGACAGCGCCAGCGCATAGCCGATGCCGAGCGTGCGCTTGCCGAAGATGGCGACGAATCCGTAGCCGATGCGCGCCCCCAGCCCGGTCTTGATCAGCGCGCGCGAGATCATGATGGCCACGCCGATGAGCCAGATCAGCGGGTTGGCGAAGCTGCTCAGCGCATCGGCGATGGCAACGGACGGTTTGTCGCTGGTGACGCCGGTGAGCGCCACCAGCGCCATCGCCAGGATCGACAGCGCGCCGATCGGCATGGCCTTGCCGATGATCGCCGCGATGGTGGCGACGAACAGCGCCAGCAGGTGCCAGGCATTCGGCGCCACGCCCTCGGGCACCGGGATGACAAACCCGATGAGCAGGCCGATCGCCAACGCGATGGCCGCGGGAACGGGCTTGAATCCCATCGGGTCCTTGCCCAGAGTGCGCCAAGCCTAAGGCCCGACCACCTTCCAACCGGGGCCCGGGTCGAAGCTCGTCATCTTGGCGCCGAGCGCCGCGCTGTCCTTGCCGAGGTCCTTCTCGAAGACCTTGCCGTTGTGGTTGACGACGAAGCTCATCACGCCGGTCTCGCCCCACTCGGCGGGGTAGGCCACCATCGCAAAGCCGCCGATCAGGCGGCCGTTGATCAGGTAGGTGTAGGCCCCCCCCGCAGCATGGGTGCCCTGGCGCGTCAGGATCCTGAAGCGGTAGCCGCGGTAGGGGTCGCCCGGGCCATGGCCTGTGAGATAGGCCGCGCTCTCGGCGATCAGCGGGCCGAAGGGGCTCATCTCTTCGCCCTTGGCGGCGTCGGCGGCCCAGTACAGGCCGTCGCGCTGGCCTGGTGTGCTGGCCAGCTTCTGCGCGTACTGGCGCACGCCGTCGCCATCGCGATCGACGGCGGCATAGGCGCGCTGCGCGTCGACGAACGCGCGCAGCACGTAGATGGCATTGCGTTCATTGGCGCCGATGCGGCGGTTGATCAGTTCGTCCTCGCCCAGCTCGCTGGCAAAGCGCCAGCGATCGCCGCTGCGCACGATCGGGATGGGCATCGGCCAGGCCTCCGCGCCGATCAACAGCACGCGCGTGTCCGGGCCGGACTCGCGCAACACCCGCAAGGTCTGCATCGACGCGTAGATCTTCGCGCGCGTGGCGCTGGCGGCCGCGCGGTCATCCTGCACGACCAGATGCTTGTACTCGTCGCCGAAGATCGCCAGCAACGAAGCATCACTGTCCGCCTTGAGTGCGGCCATCAGTGCATCGACGGCGGCGTCGGGCGTGGCAAAGCTCTCCTGGACGGCGGCCGCCCCCAGGGGCAGGGCCACCATCAGTGCCAGCATCAGGCGTCGCATCAGGGCCCAGAGGAGGTCGATGTTCATGGCGGAAACCTCGCGATCGATGGAAGTGGATGAGTGCATGGCGCTGCGCTCCCGGTCAACGACGACCGCCGCCGCCTCGGCTGGCGCCGCCACGCGCAGCCCCGCCGCTCGGCGCCGGGCGGGCCCCTGCGCCGGACATCGAGCTGCGGCTCGAGGCGCCGCGCGAACTGTCCACCTGCGCCTGCCGTCCCGAGCTGTAGCCACTGAAGGCGTCGCCGCCCCGGTCGACGCTGCCGCGCGTCGAAGGCTGGGTCGACGGGCGGGCCGCTGCGCTCCCGGCTGCACCACCGCCCGGTTGCGTCGTCGGTCGAGCGCCCGCGCCCGCTGCGCCACCCACCGGTTGCGCCGACGGCCGCGCGCCGCCCGCGCCAGCGCGTGCATCCCCGGGTCGCGAGGTCGTCGACGCCTTGCCGACCGAACTGCTCACCTGACCCGGCTGCTTGTTCGACTTCCAGGCCGTGCTGCCGCCGCCAGCCGGACGCTGCCCAGCCGAAGCGCCGCGGTTGATGTTGGTGTTGCGGTCGATGTCGATGTTGATGTCGCCGCCGCCATAGTTGGCGCCCCAATGGCCGCCGTTCCAGGCCGCGCCGATGGCCGCTCCCCAGATCACGCCCGCGGCCAGCGCGGCTCCCGGCGGGTAGGGGTAGTAGTACGACGGATAGGGGTACGGGTAATAGCCATAGACCGGCGCCACGCCCACGGTGACGACCGTGCTCGGCGTGTACTGCGGCACGTAGATCACCTCGGGGTTGGCCGGCTGGATGATGATGATCTCCTTCTCGGCCTTGACCACCTGCTTGTCGTCGGACTTCAGGTTGCCCGCGGCCTGCGCGCGGCGGCGGAAGCTCTGCACACCTTCGAGCACCGCGCCCTGGTCGGCCACCACCGCCTCGCCCAGCGCGCTGGTCCAGTCGAGGTCGTCGCTCATCATCTTCACGACGTCGGGGTAGTTCAGCAGCGTCTTGACGGCGTCGTCCCACTTGTCGTCGAGCGGCAGCTTGGGGTCGGCCTTGCGCTTGTCGAGGAAGCGGTCGGCCTGCACGATCTGCAAGGGGCTGGTCGAGGCCGGCAGGATGATCGCGACCAGATCGTCGGGATACAACGCGATGCGACCGACCAGCGCGTCCATTTCCGCGGCGGCCGGCGCGGCTGCGGCGGCCGCAGGCGCGGCGGGCGCCTGCGCGCTGACGGGCATCGCAAAGGCCAGCGCTGCAACCGCCAGCAGCAGCGCAGGCTTGCACGAACCGTTGCGACAGTGCGCAGTCGCGCTGCCGAGGAAGGTCTGCTTCATGCTGTCTCCTTGGAGCGATACACCACCTGCTGCGCGATGCCGAACGGGAACGTGGCCGCCGTCGCGCGCATCTTGAAACGACAGTATGCGGCGGCGGCCTGCGTGGTGGGCGGGTTGCCCGGCGGCTTGGCGCAGCCGTCAAGCACCGGCATCGCAGGCGGCGGCGCGCGAAACAGCATTTGCAGTTGAGTCATTTTCCGACGCTCTCGTCGTTGCGCTTGTTCAGTGGCGAAGGGTTCGGGGGTTCTTCGACCCCTGTGTCCCGGGATGGCACGGGCAAGCCCCGCAGGTAGCTTTCGCTGTCGCTCAACGCGTCCCGCCGGGCACGTCCCGCAGCCTCTTTGTAGGCCATTGGCGTCTTGCGCGTGTTGATCTCGAGCAGCTTCGTCGCGTCGTGCACCTGAACGCTGTACTTCGCCAGGTTGTAGAGCAGGTACATCGCGTAAAGGTTGTCGTAGTCCTCGTAGCGCCCCTGCTCCTTACGGAAATCGCGTGACATGACCGAAGGGAATCGATTCGGCAAGTCCTTGAACGCCATGGCTTCGTCCGGGTCCAGATGGGTCGAGCCGGAATACTTCTGGTACAGCACCACGTCCAGCCCGTAGCCGCGCGAGTGCCACGATTCGACCAGCTTCATGGCCATTTCGGTGGGAATGTTGGCATTCGCCGCAGCCACCACCCCGCGCCTGGACAGGATCGGCGCACTCGTGACCTCCAGGTCCCCATAGCCCGCGCCGAACCTGAACCCGGCACCGATGGTCTTGGCACAGTTCAGTCGCAGGTAGTCATACTTGACCTCGCCGTCGTGGTACTCGGTGTCGCGCGCCCGCCGTCGATAGTCGTCGTTGATGCGCTTGAAGAAGGCCTCCAAGGCCTGCCTTTCGGCATCGGGCACTCCGTACACGCGTACGCCGATGACGGAGCGTTTGTAGATCTCGCCGAAGTCGAGGCCGAACGAGGCCTTCTCGCCCAGCGAGGAGCGGGTGCCGAACAGGTACTCGTTCTTCGGGACGGCCACCATCAGGTCGTCGGTGTAGAAATCCTGCTCGTGCTTGCGCGAACGGTCGGCATAGAAGTTGGCGGAGTACACCCGGTCATCGCTGCGCGCCGGGTCGCGCAGAGCCAAGGCCAGGTGGCCCGCTGACCCGCCCTTGGAGGTGCCGAAGCTGATCAGCAGCTCCATGTCATACGCGTCCTGCCGCAGCACGCTGGCGATCGCCTCGATGTTGGCCGGCACAGGCCCGCCCCGAGTACCGAAGTCCGCCGCCTGCGCAAACGTGGCGGCCGCGAGAGCCGCGGCGGCGCACAGGACCGTCGCGGCCTGCCTCAGCGCTCGAGGTCGCCAAGTTCGACAGGCCCGGTTCATCGTGCGCCTGGCGCCTGGAAGACTGCGCATGCCGTGAGTCATTCGCGCACTCCAGTGCCGGCAAGCCATGCGTCTGCCCGAGCGCCGAACAGCCGTGCGGCAGCGAACGCCGCAATCGTCTGCAACGGCACGCCAAGCGCGACCATGACGACGGCGCGCTCGTCGATGCCCGCGACCGCGAACAGCGGCGCGAACGCGGCCCCGAGATTGCGCGTGCACACGCCGAGTGCCAGTACGCTGCGCTGGCGCTGCGGCAGCCCGAAGGCCACCGCGTACGAGCCGGCGGTGACGACGGCGTAGAAGATCACCTGCGCGAGGGTGGCGAAGCTGCCCGCCGAGCCGATGAAGCCCTCGCCGTAGATGAGGACGCAAAGCAGCAGCATGATGATCGTGGCGACACCGCTGAGCTTCTTGACGATGGGTTGTGCCTTGGCGGCGAAGGCCGGCGCGCGCCGCAGGATCACCATGCCTGTGACCAGCGGCAGCAGCACCACGCCCAGCAGCGGCCTGGCGATCCTCCAGGCGCTGACGCTGAGGCTCTCGACCAGCAGCGGCACCGCGAAGGGCATGGTGGCCACCATGCCCACCGAGGCCAGCAGCATGAAGCTCGCCGTGTACCCGATGTCACCGCGCGCCCGATCGACCATCATCGGCAGGAACGGCGCGCAGGGCGTCAGCCCGATCAGGATCAGGCCCATGGCATAGGGCGGCGCCAGCGGGATCACGCGGCTGAGCCCCCAGGCGACAGCCGGGCCGAGCACGAAGCACCACAGCAGGCTGTAACTTACGAAGCGAAGGTTGCGCAGCCCCACCAGCGCGGTGCCCAGCCGCAACTGCAGACCCATGCCCAACAGGTTGCCGGCCATGAAGATCACCAGCGAGATCTTCAGCAGGATGTTCAACGTCTCGGTCACGTCAGGTGCTCAGCGTGCCGAACCAGGCTCACCTGGACTGGACGCCGACTTCATTGCGCTTGTGGCGGCAACAGGTAGAGCGTCATCGCGAAGATCAGGTAGACCATCAGCACCAGCACGCCCACGAACCAGGCCGAACGCCCGCCGACGGTGACGAACATCGCCGTCATCGTGGCGATGAGCATCATCACCACCGCCCCCGGCCAGAACTGCAGATCCATCGGCGTGGGTCCGATGACGTAGCTCAGCAGCACCAGCACCGGCGCCACGAACAGCGCGATTTGCGATGCGCTGCCCAGCGCGATGCCCACGCTCAGGTCGAGCCGGTCCTTGCGTGCGCCGGAAAACGCCGAGGCCATCTCCGCCGCCCCGCCCACCAGGGCCACGACGATGAAGCCGACGAAGGCCTGGGTCATGCCGAAAGACTCGGCGGCCTTCTGCACCGACTCGACGAAGATCTCGCTCACACCGGCCACCAGCACCGTCACCCCGGCCAGCGTGGCCAGCGCCAGGCCGATCGGCCATGGCGCCTCGCCATCGTCGCCGTGTTCGGCGCTGGCAAAGGCCTCGCGATGCGTCTTCAGCGAAAACAGCATGCCCAGCGCGTAGGCCACGATCAACAGCAACGCCAGACCCAGGCTCAGCGTCTGCGAGAACTTCGCGCCCGCGGCGGAGTCGACCTCGATCATCGTCGACGGGATCAGCAGCGCGATCGTGGCCAGGAACAACAGCCCCGCCTGCATGCGCGCGCTGACCCGGTTGTATTCCTGGACATGGTGCTTCAACCCACCGAGCAGGAACGACGCGCCCAGCATGAACAGCGTGTTGGTGACGATGGCGCCGGCAATCGAGGCCTTGACCAGTGTGTACTGGCCGGCCTTCAACGCGGTCAGCGCGATGACCAGTTCGGTCAGATTACCCAGCGTGGCGTTGAGCAGCCCGCCCGCCGCATCGCCGGTCTTGGCCGCGACCGACTCGGTGGCATGGCTCAGCAGTGTGGCCAGCGGCACGATGGCCAGCACCGACAGCACGAACAGCAGCGTGTGCGCCTCGGGCTTCAGCCGGGCCGCCACAAACACCACCGGCACGAAAGCCAGCAGCCACAGCAGCGGGTTGTGGCGGATTTCCTGCAGCAGGGCTTTCATCGCTTCAATCCAGGGTCGCTTCCAGGCTCGACACGCCCGCTTGCATCAACTTGTCCAGAAATTCTCGGCATGGGTTCGCGACAACATGCCACCGGACACGGTTCTGGCCTTGAAGCCCTTTTGCAGCAGCATGCGCGTCGCATAGTAGGCACGCTGCCCGGAACGGCAGACGACGAGGATCTCGCGGTCGCGCGGCAGCTCGGCCAGACGTGAACGCAGCTGGCCGAGCGGGATGTTGAGCGCGTCGGGCACGCTTTCCACCGCGAGTTCCGGCGCCTCGCGCACGTCGAGCAGCAAGCCGCTGCCGGTGCCGTCCCAATGGCTGATCGGCATGTCGCCGCGCAGCACGTCGGCGGCCACCATGCCCGCGAAGTTGACCGGGTCCTTCGCGCTGCCGAAGGGCGGCGCGTAACACAGCTCGGACTCCTCCAGGTCGTGGATCGTGGCCCCCATCTGCAGCGCCATCGCCAGCGCGCTGATGCGCTTGTCGACCATGTCCTCGCCGAGGGCCTGCGCACCGAGCAGGCGTCCGTCGGACTTGCGGAACAGCAGCTTCATCGCGATCGGCTTCGCGCCGGGGTAGTACCCGGCGTGCGAGTTCGGGTACAGGTAGATCTTCTCGTAGTCGGTGTCGCCCAAGCGTTTCAGCGTCTTCTCGCTGGCGCCGGTCCAGGCCGCCACGCCGCCGAAGAAGCCGATGATCGAGGTGCCTTGCGTGCCGCGGAAGCGCGATATGCGCCCGGCGATGACGTCGGCCGCGATGCGGCCCTGCCGGTTGGCCGGGCCGGCCAGCGCGACCAGGCTCCATTCGCCAGTGACGAAGTCGCGGACCTCGATCGCGTCGCCCACGGCCAGGATGTCCGGGTTGCTGGTGCGCATGTGCTCGTCGACTCGGATGCCGCCGCGCTGGCCAATCTCCAGCCCGGCCGCCTTGGCCAGCGCGGTATCCGGGCGCACGCCCAGGGCAAGGATCACGACGTCGGCCGGATACTCCTTGCCGGACTCGGTGCGCACCTTCAGCGACCCGTTCTCG
>Ga0316605_10002638_pt1 | contig 10154 bp, 9 predicted proteins | sample OWC_soil_day20_n_FD_207666 | JGI IMG/M metagenome (GOLD analysis project Ga0316605, IMG submission 207666) | Wetland soil microbial communities from Old Woman Creek delta, Ohio, United States - OWC_soil_day20_noCT | ecosystem: Environmental > Terrestrial > Soil > Wetlands | place: USA: Ohio... | reverse complement strand
GACCGCGGCCACGGCATTCCGTACAAAGGCAATTACTCCAGCTGGCTGGAACAGAAGGAAGCCCGCCTGGAGACCGAAAACAAGCAGATCGACGCCCACATGAAGGCGATGAAGCAGGAACTGGAATGGGTGCGCAGCAACCCGAAGGCCCGCCAGGCCAAATCCAAGTCGCGCCTCGCCCGCTTCGAGGAACTGTCGAGCGTCGAATACCAGAAGCGCAACGAAACCCAGGAAATCTTCATTCCGGTCGGCGACCGCCTGGGCGACAAGGTCATCGAGTTCAATGGCGTCACCAAATCCTTCGGCGACAAGCTGTTGATGGACAACGTCAGCTTCACCATCCCGCCCGGCGCCATCGTCGGCATCATCGGCCCGAACGGCGCCGGTAAATCGACCCTGTTCAAAATGATCACCGGCCAGCAGCAACCCGATTCCGGTACGGTCGATATCGGACCAACGGTCAAGCTGGCCTACGTCGACCAGTCGCGCGACTGCCTCGACGGTTCCAAGACGGTGTTCGAGGAACTGGCACAGGGCAGCGACGTGTTGCAGATCGGCAAGTTCGAAATGCCGTCGCGCGCCTACATCGGCCGCTTCAACTTCAAGGGCGCCGACCAGGGCAAACAGGTCGGCAATCTGTCCGGCGGCGAACGCGGCCGTCTGCATCTGGCCAAGACGCTGATGGCCGGCGGTAACGTCCTGCTGCTCGACGAACCGTCCAACGACCTCGATGTTGAAACCCTGCGTGCGCTGGAAGATGCCCTGCTCGAATTCCCCGGCTGCGCCATGGTCATCTCCCACGACCGCTGGTTCCTCGACCGCATCTGTACGCACATCCTGGCCGCCGAAGGCGAATCGCAATGGAATTTTTTCACCGGCAACTTCCAGGAGTACGAGGAAGACAAGAAACGCCGCCTCGGTGAAGAAGGCGCCAAGCCGAAGCGGATTCGTTACAAGCCGATCACGCGGTAATTTTGGATATTTCCAGCGGTCGACTCTAGGCCAGCCATTGTTTCCATGGTCGCTGGAAGCCATGAAAATGGGCGCCGATTGGCGCCCATTTTTGTTTTTGCTCCGGCTGATGTTGAGGGGTTACAGGACCAACCTACGGCCTCTGAATCCTCATGTGCCGGGGTGTTTTCGCAAGCTCTCAGCTCAGCCAGACCTTGTGCGATCACGCCGCCGGCAATTACCGCATCCTGACGACGCTGGCTGCTGAACTGCTCGCTGCTGCCGCTCGGCGCGAACAGCCGCAACTCGATGAGAAGCTCTATTTCGATGTCTGTGCCCAGCCCGAAGTGGCCAAGCCGCGCCGGACGGCGGCGGGCTGCTGATCCATGATGGAGACTGCCATGCGTCCCGATTCACGCCCCGTCAATCTGACACTCAATCTTCCGCCTCCTACAGACGAGGCGGTCGTCGAAATCCGTAATTTCTTGTACGAGGTCATCGAACTCTTCACTATCCGTTACGGCCATCAAGTCGATCGTTTCTACGAAGATAATTCCTACGATAAACCTTGTTCATCACGATCCGAACTCGCGGCCTCCTGACGACGATCCGCCTTTCTGATTCTCAGTACATCAATACAAAAGCGCCGCCGGCATCAACCCCGACGGCGTTTCGCTTTGCGTTATCCTCAGCCAATTACCCTCAGCGATTGTGAACACCATAATTGGTGACCACACTCAATCAAGTACCGAACAGACGCCGGAAGCCGCCGCTGATGCGTTGCAGAAAAGGCAAGGGGATATCCGTACCGGCTGACGGCTGCGCTACCTGCCTGATATTTTCGCTGAAGGCCGCCTTGGCGACCTCATCGACTGCCTCCACTGCATACCTCTTGGCAAGACCGGGCGTCATCCTCATTTGTTGGCGTTTGCGCTCGGCAGCCGTAATGGCAAGCCCCAGGATGGCAGGTTTCACCGGTTTGGGAATGAAACGGAAAATTTGTCCCTGGTTGATCAGATTGACCACTTCGCCGGCATCCGTTCCGGCCGTGTAGACCACTGTGACGATCTCGGGATGTTCCTGCTTGAGCATGCGCAGCATCGCGGTCGTATCGACGTTGGCGACACGGGTGTCGGAGAGAACAATGCCAATGTCATTGTCGGAAAAAGCAGCCACTGCCTCGCCGATGCTCTTCGCATGGACGACCTTTAGCGCTGAACCGAGTTCCTGTGTTAGATGTTCAGCCAGCGTCGCCTCGTCATCGATCAGCAGGATGCTTTCCGGAGAGGTCCACGACGGTGCTTTCCCAGCCTCGGCATCGAGGGCGTCCGGCTCGGCTGAGGCTACCGGGTGGTGGCGCGCGATATAAACGGCTTCAGCTACCACGGCAGGGAGTTCATTGATCTTCCATGGCTTGCTGATGAAACGGAAGACCTCGCTGTCATTGACCGAACGCAGCATGGCCTGCAGGTCGGAATAACCGGTCAGCATCATCCGCATCGACCGCGGCGACAACTTGCGCACTTCGCGAAGGAATTCGGAACCCATCATGCCGGGCATCCGCTGGTCGGAAATGACCACGTCAAAATCCTGCTGCCGAACCAGCGCCAGGCCGTCCTGGCCACTCGATGCCGTTACGACCTCGAACTCCTTTTGCAACAGCCAGGTCAACGAGCGCAGGATGTTCGGTTCATCATCAACGCAAAGAATGCGTCCTTTTTTATCAGCCATTCGGAAGTTCTCCAACTAGGCAGCGATGGGTAGATAAACCGTGAAGGTCGTACCGGAATCTTCGCCGGTCTTCGTCTGCACGGAAATTTCCCCGCCGTGTTCGCTGACGATGGTGCGGGCGATCGGCAGTCCCAGGCCCGTCCCTTCGCCAGCGGGTTTGGTGGTGTAGTAGGTGTCCCAAATATGGGAAAGATGTTCGGCTGGGATGCCGCTGCCGGTATCGGAGACATCGACGCGGATTCGCTCGCCCTCGACGCTGGTGCGCACAGTAATCGTGCCGGGGCCTGAGATGGCGTGAGATGCGTTGTTGATCAGATTGAGGAAGACCTGGTTGAGCTGGGAAACATTGCAGTCGATTTCCGGCAACTGGCCGAAATCGGTGATCACTTCGATTTCGGTGGGAATAACGCTCTTGGCGATGTAGATAACGTTTTGCAGGCTCTTGTTTAGATTGAAGCGGCTCGTCTTGCTGCGGTCGAGACGTGTAAAGTCGCGCAGGTTCTCGACCAGCTCGCGCATCTGGTCGATACCCTGAAGCGTGTCTTGGAGCATCGCCTGCGGTATCTTGATGTCGAGGTCGTTCGCATCGATGCCGGCAATTCTGGCCCTTGCTTCGAGCACATTGATTAGCACCTTGTCGCCATCGCAGTTCTGCACCACCCTGGCAAAAGTACCGGCCACCTGCAGCGGCAGCGCATAACTGTCCAGCGCCATCATCGCCATCTGGATGTTGTTGGAGGAAAAAGCCAGCGGCGTATTCAGCTGATGGGCCACGCCGGCGACCATCTGGCCCAGCGAGGCCATTTTTTCCGACTGGGCCAGTTGCTGCTGCGCTCGATCACGATCCTTCTCCTGACGCGCGATGATGGCCGCCGCCCGCCAGACGATGGCAAACAAGGCGCCAAACAGCAGACCCAATAACCCCATCACAATAGTCAGGGTCTGGGTGGCTGCACCATCCACCTTATCCTGGTTTTCCGTGGCCGCGGCTTCGACCTTGCCCTGATTGTCGGCCGCCGCCTTCTTGATGTCGGCCGAGGTCTGCTTGATCTGGTTGAGGAATGGCGTGACGTCCGAGTAAATCTCGAATACACCGACGATCTGCTCGGTGCCCGGGGCGAGAACCGGCAGGTAGCTGGAAATCAGGTCACGCTTTTCGACCATGCCTTCGAAGGCGCTAAACTTGTCGCGAAAAGTCAGTTCGCTGGCCGGCTTGCCATCGATGGCAGCGACTTTCCAGCCCGCATTGGTGCTTTTGTCCTCGCCCATCTGGGCATGCTCTGAAGAATAGACCGTGATACCGCGCAGATCGAAAACCTTGATCTTGAACACGGTGCTCTTTTTCATCGTGTCGAACACCTTGGCGTTCAGTGCGGCGAACTCGGGAAAAGCGGCGATTTTCTTACCAACTTCGGAAAAACAAGCCTTCTTTTCGGCCGGCGGCTTCATTTTTCCGTCTTTTTCATCCTTGACGTCGGCAATTGCACGACAGGCGTCGATGGATAGCTGGGCCGCCTTGGCGACAAATGGGGCGAAGTCGCGTTCCCACAGCGCATTGGCGAACAGTCGGGTGAGATTGACGTTGCCGGCTTCGTGAATGCTCAGGAGATCTCGGCGTGCTGCGCTGTCCTGGCGCGCCGCAAATTCTTCCTGGACTTGCTTGAAAAAGCCGATCTGTTCCTGCTGAACGTCCCGAAAGAAAACGCCCTGTTCCCTTTCGAAATACCAGAGCGCGCCAGCCACCAGCAGAAACATCGCCAGACTGGCAACGGCGAAGAAAGGCAGCAACTTGAAGCGACCGACGTTGCTGGCGATGCGTTCCCCGTTCCCGGCGAAGACCACGCTTCCTTGATTCACGGATTACCCCTCTTGAACAGCATATTGTTTTTTGATGGCCAGATCGATTTCTTGAAAGGTCTGGGCAAGTGCTTGGACCTGAATGGGGATACCCAACTGGCGAGCGATCTGGGAGGCGGAGAAAATTCCGCGTATGGTCGGCTTTCCGGTCAGCGGATCATCTTCGACCACCAGCGCATGCTGGCGGCCGGAGTGCTTAAGCGTCTCAACGATATCGCCGACATGCGCGTGCAGCACATCGTCCAAAGGGAGAACCTCGATCTGATCCTCACCGGTCATTATCTCGTCCACACGGACATCACCAATGTTCCTGCCTGTGGAAAGAATTTCGGTCAGACCGATTCCCATCAGGTCACGGGCCGTAATGATGCCGACGACATTGTCCTGATCATTCACCACCAGCAAGGATCGGACGCCGCGCGCAATCATTTTCTGCGTAGCCGTGTCCAGATCGACGTTTCCCTGGATCAATGCAGCCGGCACGTAGCGCAGGTCAGTCATGACTTCAAGCGCGGAGGACGTTACCTTGATCATGTTCGGCGTGTTGAAGTACGCCCGGCAATAGCCGGTATTCCTCTTCAACGTTGAAAGCGCTAGCGGGCTGAACTGCATCGGATCTTCTCCTGATAGTTATTCAATGTTCGGCATGGCGATCAATCACCCCCTCGGGGTAACCGGAACAGTATAAAGACAAGCATTTTTAATACCAAGCGAGAATGGATTATCAAACGAAGCGCAAGGCCGCATCATCATATAGAAGAAGCGACGGCCCCGGAGAAATCGGGGCTTCGCGGCATTCTCACTTCCGGGAGGTGGTTTTCGATCATGGGAAATGCCTGCAGTTCAGTTTACCCATAGAATCTATAGCTGGTTTTGGCCATTTCCCACGGTCGACCGCAGCAAACCATGCAAAACGGGCGCCGCTTGGCGCCCGTTCTTCTTTTCACCCCCCGCCGTTGCGAAGGGTTACAACCGGAAAATATTAGTGCTTCAGATTGGCGGAAAAAACAGCCTTGGTTTTTTCGGAAAACTGGAATTCGTTGAAAGCGCGACTGATTTCGGCTTCGTTGCGACCGTCGGAATGATCTTCAAAGCTGATACCGATGATCTTGCCGTTGGCGGCCAGCGTCTGGAAGGCAAAACGCCAGCGTTGAGCTTCGGCCAGCCGCTCGCGCAGTTCGGCCTCGTTGGAAATCGTAATACCGGCGTTCTTCAGGGAATCCAGGAATTGTTCGAAGGATTCGTTGCTCAGACTGCCCATTTTTATGTCTCCGTATCAAAGTCGGTGATTGGTCACCATGAGCCTAATAACGACGCGATTTCGATTCGGTTGACACGAAAGTGAGAGAAGTTTGAATGCGATAATTGCCCCCATGAAAAAGCAAAACACGCCCGCCGAAATACCGGAAATCCGCCCCGGCCAATCCGTCGAACTGCTAAAGGAATTGCACATCCTGACCCGCGACGGCAAGCTGAACCAGGACACCCGGCGCAAATTGAAGCAGGTCTATCACCTGTACCAGTTCATCGAACCGTTGCTGGCCGACGCGCACAGTCTGGCCGACCACGGTGCCGGCAAGTCCTACCTCGGTTTCATCCTCTACGATCTGTATTTCAAGGAGCGGGAAAGCGGCCACATCTACGGCATCGAGACGCGCAAAGAGTTGGTCGACAAATCGCGTGAACTGGCGGCCAGGCTCGGCTTCATCCGCATGAACTTTCTCGACGTTACCGTCGAGGCCTCCACCCATTCCGCCGCCCTGCCGGAAAAGATCGATGTGGTTACCGCGCTGCACGCCTGCAACACAGCGACCGACGATGCCATCCGCTTCGCGCTGACCAAGGAAGCCAAACATATCGTGCTGGCCCCCTGCTGCCAGGCCGAAGTCGCCGCCAGCATGCGCGCCCGTAAGAACGAATCGCTCGGCAAGACGCCGCTGTCCGAATTGTGGCGCCACCCGATCCACACCCGCGAACTAGGCAGCCACCTGACCAACGTGCTGCGCTGCCTGTTGCTGGAGTCACACGGCTACGACGTCACCGTTACCGAACTGGTCGGCTGGGAACATTCGATGAAGAACGAGCTGATCATTGCCAGCAAGCGTGGCAATCCGAGAAAGAACGCCCGCGAACGGGCCGAAGCCATCCTGCGCGAGTTCAATATCGAGGAACTTGCGCCACGCTTCACCTACTAAGTCCGCCATGACCCGTATCCAACACCCGCTCGAACTCCTCGCCCCGGCCAAGAACGCCGAATTCGGCATCGAAGCCATCAAGCATGGGGCCGACGCCGTCTATATCGGCGGCCCGGCTTTCGGTGCCCGCTACGGCGCCGGCAACAGCGTCGAGGACATCGCCCGCCTGTGCGAATTCGCTCACCGCTACCGGGCCAAGGTTTTCGTCGCGCTGAACACCATTTTGCAGGACGACGAACTCGACGCAGCCTGCCGCCTGGCCTGGCAGATCTACGAAGCTGGCGCCGACGCGCTGATCGTCCAGGACATGGGTCTGCTGGAAATGGACCTGCCGCCGATCCAGCTGCATGCCAGCACGCAGACCGACAACCGTCACCCGGCCAAGGTCAAATTTCTCGAAGACGCCGGCTTCTCGCAGGTCGTGCTGGCCCGCGAATGCAGCTTAAACGAAATTATCAAGATAGCTTCGCAAACGACTGTATCGCTTGAATATTTCGTGCACGGCGCACTGTGTGTCGCGTACAGCGGCCAGTGCTACATCAGCCACGCCCACACCGGGCGCAGCGCCAATCGCGGCGAGTGTTCGCAGGCCTGCCGCCTGCCTTACACCTTGGTCGACGACAAGGGCAAGACCATCACCGAGAACCAGCATCTGCTGTCGATGAAGGACAACAACCAGACCGACAACCTGCTGGCGCTGGCCAAGGCCGGGATCGGTTCGTTCAAGATCGAGGGGCGCTTGAAAGACCTGTCCTACGTCAAGAACATCACCGCCCATTACCGCCAGCTGCTGGACGAGATCATCGCCGCCAACCCGGAATTTTACCGCGCCTCCAGCGGCCGCAGCACCTTTACCTTTACGCCGCAGCCGGACAAGACCTTCAACCGCGGCTACACCGATTATTTCGCCAACGACCGCCAGGACGACATCGGCGCCTTCGACTCGCCGGCTTTCGTCGGCGAACTGATCGGCGAGGTAGCCGAAATTGGCGACGGCTGGTTCACGGTCGATACCGAACAGATTTTCCACAACGGCGACGGCGTTTGCTTCTACGACGCACACGGCGAAGTATCTGGCATGCGGATAAATCGGGCCGAAGGCAAGAAGCTTTTCCCGGCCGAGATGCCGGAAGACCTGTCCGAGGGGGCTACGCTGTTCCGCAACCGCGACCAGGAATTCGAACGGGCACTGGAAAAGGACTCGGCCGAGCGCCGTATCTCGGTCCAGCCGGTTTTCTCGGAAACCGCCGAGGGCTTCCGCCTGACCTTGACCGACGAGGATGGCGTGACGGCTGCGGTCGACCTGCCCAGAAGCGAAAAAATCGGCAGCGAAGTGGCCCAGAACGCCGAACCGGCGATGGCCAAGCTCAAGGAAAACCTCGGCAAGTTCGGCAACACGATGTTTGTCGCCCAACCCGTCGAGCTAAAACTATCGCAACCGTGGTTTCTACCGGTTAGTGTAATCAATGGCTTGCGTCGTGAATCTACAGTAAAACTTGAAGTAGCCCGTCTGGCCAGCCACCCGCGCCCGCCGCGCGCCACCCCGGCCGCCGAGCCGGTCGCCTACCCGCAGGACGAGCTGACCTACCTCGGCAATGTGTTCAACGCCAAGGCCCGCCGGTTCTACGAGAAACACGGCGTCAAGCTGATCGAGGACGCCTACGAGGCCGGCCAGGAAAAGGGCCTGGTGTCGCTGATGATCACCCGCCACTGCCTGCGCTACAGCTTCAACCTGTGCCCCAAGGAAGTGAAGCACCTGAAGCCGGACCCGATGACGCTGGTCAACGGCAATGAAAAACTGATTCTCAAGTTCGACTGCAAGGCCTGCGAGATGCACGTCATCGGCAAGATGAAGAAGGGCGTCACTCTCAACCTCGGCACCATCCGCCCGGCATGAAACCGACGCCCTGCCCGTCCTGCCGACAAATCATGCGCAAGCAGCGCTTCGAAAGACTGCATCACGGCGAAGTCGTGCTCGACCTCTGCTTTGTCTGCCAGGGAATCTGGTTCGACGATTTCGAGAGCGTACAACTGACTCCGGGCGGCATCGTCGAACTGTTCAGGCTGATTCACCAGCATCGCGACGAACCGCGCCAACCGCTGCGCGAACCGCTCAACTGCCCGCGCTGCAACGAGAAGCTGCTGCACGGCCTGGATGTGGCCAAACACGGCGGCCAGTTCAATTACCATCGCTGCCTGCAAAAGCACGGCCGGTTCACCACCTTCGCCCAGTTCATGATCGAAAAGGGCTTTGTCCGGCAATTGACCTCGATGGAGATCGACGAACTGGCGGCCAAGGTCGGCGTCGTTCGCTGCAATGGTTGCGGCGCCCCGGTCGATATCCGCCGCGACCATGCTTGCGGCCATTGCCGGGCGCCGATCGCCATCCTCGACCCGACCGCCATCGAGCAGGCGCTGGCCCGCTATCAGCAGGCCGAGGTCAAGCGCACGACACGCGATATCGAAGCGCTCGGTGACGCGATCATCGAGCGCGAGAAAGCGAACTCAAAATATCGGCGCGAGAGCAAGGCCAATGCGCTCGACACCCTCGAAGTCGGCGACCTGATCGCCTCCGGTGCCGAGCTGGTATGGAGTCTGATCCGGCACTGAGGCCTTATTGCAGCCGGAGCGGTTTAAGTTCCAGCCCTTCCAGATAAACCGTGCCTTCCTGGATGGTGCACGCCAGCTTCATGGTGCGTTCGGCCAGCTTGGCCAGCGCCTCACTGTCGTCACCGCTCAGGCGCCAGACCTCTAGATTGGCGAAGCGCTTCAGGGCATTCGCATTCTGCCGCCACCAGGCGTCGACCGCGCGCACCCCGTAAGTCAGCAATACGGCACGATCGGCCTTGTGGCAGGCCTTCTTGATGCGCGTCTCATCGGGCAGGCCGACTTCGATCCACAGCCGGATGACGCCGGACGGGTCGATTTCCCAGACTGCCGCCTCGTCGTCGGTCGAAATACCCTTGCCGAAGCTGACATCCTGGCCGGCATACAGCGCGAAGGCCAGCAGGCGAACCATCATCCGCTCGTCGGTTTCCGACGGATGGCGGGCGATCGTCAGCAAGTGTTCACCGTAGATGCCGCGATCCATGTCGGCAAGCTGGAGCTGGGCTCTGTAGATCGTGGCTTTGAGCGCCATGCCCGTCCCCGAAAAAAAGCGCCGATTATCCCATGACGCCCCGCGCAAAGCAGTCTAGGATGAACATGTTCAATGCACTGGAGATAAAGCCATGAAAGCCAGCCACCTCGCTTTAGCCCTCGCTGGAGTCCTGCTCGCCGCCCAAGCCAACGCCTCCGACCTGCCGAAACGTAAATCCGGCCTGTGGGAAATGAAGACACAGATGGCCGGCATGCCGTCGCAGGGGCCGATGCAGATGTGCGTCGACCAGGCCAGCGACAACGTCATGCAGGAGCGCTCAA
>Ga0316605_10002637_pt1 | contig 10155 bp, 13 predicted proteins | sample OWC_soil_day20_n_FD_207666 | JGI IMG/M metagenome (GOLD analysis project Ga0316605, IMG submission 207666) | Wetland soil microbial communities from Old Woman Creek delta, Ohio, United States - OWC_soil_day20_noCT | ecosystem: Environmental > Terrestrial > Soil > Wetlands | place: USA: Ohio... | reverse complement strand
CCGGTCTGGCGGTACGCGACTGGTTGCTCCAACAAGGCTTGCCAACCGGTTTCCTGCAGTTTCCGCCGCCCACCCTTGCTATTACCGAAACAGAACCCTCAACAGGAGTGTGAAATGAAATCCTGGATCAAGCGCACCACCCTATTCGCAAGTGCCCTATTTCTCGTTTTCCTCAGCCAAACGGCAATGGCTGCCGATACCGCTGGCGATATCGAACAAATCCTCAAGGACATCCGGCAGGATCAACCTGTGCCCAAACTTGATTATCTGAAAAAGGCCACGCCCATCAATGCCGACAGCGCCTATTACACCGGCCGCTACAAGGACATCGAAATCACCGTCGAAGCCCACCCCAACAGCACCAAAGTGGCGTCCGTTCTGCTCAAGATTCCCGGCCCGGATCAGACCAGAGAGATTTTGCCGGCAGTCAGCCGCGTCATCGGCAAACCGCACCATAGCGACCCGAAACAATCCGTCTACAGCTGGGAATGGCGCAAATACCGTTCCGCTTCGCTGCACTACGTCGGCAATGGGCCGCTCAAGGAGAGAATCACCGTCGTATCTCTTTTCTATCGGTGATTGTCAGTAGCGCATGATTTGTGCAACCCTATCCCAACTCCATGCCGATATTGATGCTCGTGTACAAGCCATCCGGGAAGCGCATCCTGAATGGCTGTGTGGCAAGGGTTGCGACGGTTGTTGTCGAAAACTCGCCGAAATCCCGCAATTGACTATGGCGGAGTGGCGTTTGCTGCAAGAGGGTCTGGCCGCACTACCGCTGCAACGGCTTCAGGAAATCGGCCGGGTAATGTCTGCCTTGGTCGGCCAAAACTCGCACCCCATCGTTTGCCCGCTGCTGAATCAGTCCACCAATGTATGCCCGGTCTATGCCCAGCGTCCAGTTGCCTGTCGCACCTATGGCTTCTATATCCAGCGCGAACTGGGTCTTTATTGCAACGAGATCGAATCCCGCGTTGCCGATGGCGCTTTGGCAGACGTGGTATGGGGCAACCACGATGCTATCGACCAACGGCTTGCCAGCTTGGGCGAAGCCCGCGCCCTGACCACCTGGTTCGAGCATTGGCAAAACGGCGAATTCACGCCAACGCTTTGTGCGCTGGCCGATTGACGTGAGTTCCTATCGGGTAATCGGTGCATTGCGCCCGGAATACTGATCGCTCATTCGCATTGCTGCGTCGGCAACCGTGGCAGTCGCATGTTCCGCACAGTAGCGCTCGACATACAAGGCTACCGTCGCTTTTGAGACATCAGTAACCTGTCTGGACTGGTTGGCGTAGTTATGGCCACTGAGAAAGCCGCGAACCCACTGAATGTAAGGCTCGCGAAGTTCGGGATCGCTTTGCTTTTTCCACGCGCTACAGGACATGTCGTCCAGCCCCAGCAATTTCAACGGTGCCGCCGAAATCTGAGACATTGGGGCAAGCGTGCCGCAAAACAGTATGCAAATGAAGAGTTTCGAATGGTGCATGAGTCGCCTCCTGGCCATATCGTAACCCGCGTAAGGCTGGTGTGCGATTGTTTCGTGTCGGCCTCTACTGCTAACCGCGAACAACAATGATGATCCGAAGCAAATCCAGGTCAACGAGAACGTGCAAGGGAGAGTAACTTTGCTTTCTAAAATACCCTCCCACGCAAGCTCACGCCTTGTTTTCGGCAACAGCGAGGTCGACCTGCTGCAACTGGCCAACCTCCCCTGCTTCGCTGAGATAAAGCCCCGCTGAACGAATCTGGCCGAGTAATTCATTACCCGCAGTTTTCAGCGAAAACGGCGCATCAACCGCCGATGCATAAAGGGCGCCAACGCCGCGCTCGGCCAGTGAAGCGAATTTATCTCCCGACCAGATGGCCAGTTGGTTCCAGGCCGAATCCGCTTCGTCTATCCAGCCATTGCGGTCGCTGTCGAGTTCGCGCAGGTCGGAAAAGCCATCGCCGCTGGCTACCCCGAACAGTTCGCTACCGTTGTCTGCCTTGCCATTACCATTGCGGTCGAAAACCAGAAAACCGCTACTGGCACCAAGTCCGGGTATTTGCTCGCAAACGCCATCGGAATTCAAATCGAAGGCAACGCGTTCTTGCGTCAGCTCGCAGGAGTTGCCTTCAAAACTCAAAATAAGCGGGTCTTGCAATCGTACCGTGCCGGATTCGGTTGAAATTTTCTGGCTTGAATATTCTCTTTGCAGATCAAGCGCATAGTTGAAGTCGATCGTTCTGCCATCGCAGGTCTTGACTTTACCGTTGCCGCAAACCGAAGTGCTTTCCGATTCGCTGACGCTTTGCGCAATGGTTTGCTTCCAGGTGATTTGGGGAACCTCTCTGCTGCCAGTGGTTGCCTCGGGCGGCAAGGCACAATCGGTGGCGGCAATTTTTTCCGAACATTTCTTGCCGTCTATTGCCGCCAGAATGGCGTCGACCAAAGATTGCAGCAGTTTTTGCATGCGTTCTCTAGCCTTCACTTCATCCTTGCCAGATTGCGCGACCAGGCGTTCAAAAGTCCGCTTGAACTCTCGTGTCGTGCTTATTTCGGTGCTGCTTTTGTACTGTGCCTCATGGCTGGCGGTGAGTTGTACTGTTGATTCCTGAATGCGCATCATCTTCTCCAAAATCGGTTTCGGGAGAGACTCTCCGCAAGAGTCGTGCCGGTGATTGACGAACTTGATTAGAAAACGACATTAGCCAAAACATGAATGTCGTCATTGCGAGCGCAGCGAAGCAATCTCACGCAAAATCAGGGATTGCCACGAGCCTAAGGCCCTCGCAATGACAAATTTTAGCGCTTTGCTATTCTGGGAAGCGCCTTGCTTGTGATGACAATACTTACGTTTATTCGAAAGCCTACCGATTGAGGCATCCCGCCGCGTTTTCGGCCAGATTCCGGAGCAGTTGTTCGTAACCGGGCAATCCTGACGGCAGGCCGACACCCATCGGATCGAGCGTACCGGTACGCGCTGTCGTGCCTTCAATCAGCGTTTGTATCAGGCGGGGCTCGAATTGCGGTTCGGCAAAAACGCAAACTGCGCCGAGCTTGGCAATTTTGCCGCGCATGTCGCGCACCCGCCCGGCACTGCTCATGGCTTCCGGCGAAATGAGCACCGAACCGACGGCGTTCAATTGGTAACTGCGCTCGAAATACTGGTAGGCATCGTGAAAGACGATGAAAGGTTTGCTCTGTACCGAAGCCAGTTTTCTGCCAATTTCGGCATCCAGCACTTTGAGGCGACGCAAGGCCGCTTCAGCATTGGCAGCGTAGCGTGCCGCATTGGCTTTGTCGGCAGTCGATAAGGCAACAGCAGCAGCACGAATAATGGCCGCCGCGTTATTGGGCGATAGCCAGAGATGGCCGTCAAAATTGCCGTGATCATGTTTTTCCGTGCCATGTTGATGATCCCAGTTGCCGCCGACACGGGCTGGCAGCAGTTCGATTCCTGGCGCTTGGGAGAGCGTGATGATGCGGGTTCCCGGCCGCATCGCTCTGGTGACCTTGGCCAGCGCCGTTTCGACCTGCGGCGCGATCCAGAACAGGAGTTCCGCTTTCTCCGCCGCCAGCCGTTCGGAAGGTTTGAGGGCGTAGGTGTGCGGCGAACTGCCGGGTGGCATCAGAAGAACCGGTTGGCCAACACCGTCCATAACCGCGCGAACCAAGTCATCCACCGGCTTGATGCTGGTGGCGACCTGCGGCGCCGCAAACAGCGGCGCATTGAGCGTCACAATAAAGGACATGGTGACAAGTTGACGAAGCAAGCGCATAGGGAAACTCTCCAGTGTGCGAAAATGCGGTTTCTTTGAATCGGCGAATCATAACGTCAATTGGCAACACCTGAGACCCCTGCAAGCGCTACACCCTTTCTGATTCGTGGCGACGGGCTGACCATCGAGCGCAGCGGCAGGCGTCTGCTCGATGGCGTCAGCCTCAGTGTGGCGCCGTGTCGCATTGTTACGCTGGTTGGCCCCAACGGTGCCGGCAAAACGACCTTGGTACGGGTTCTGCTCGGTTTGCTGGCACCGGATAGCGGCCGGGTCGAGCGCCGCGCCGGATTGGTTGTGGGTTACGTTCCGCAGCGTTTTGCCGTGCCGGCCAATCTGCCGATGGATGTCGATGCCTTTCTGCAGCTGGCTGGCCCGAGTTCCTTCGCCCAGCGCCGCGAAGTGCTGCAGAATTTGGCGGCAGAACATCTGCATCGCTCCTCATTACACAGCCTTTCCGGCGGCGAACTGCAACGTGTGCTGCTGGCCAGAGCGCTGTTGCGTCAGCCCGACCTACTGGTGCTGGATGAACCGGCACAAGGCCTGGACGTGCATGGCGAACGTGAGTTGTATGGTCTGATTGCCGGCCTGCGCGACCGTCAAGGCTGCGCTGTGCTGATGATTTCGCACGATTTGCATCTGGTCATGGCCGCCACCGACGAGGTCATCTGCCTGGAACAACACATCTGCTGCATGGGAACCCCAGAAGCCATCAGCCAGCATCCGGAATATCTGCGCCTGTTCGGCCCCGGCTGGGAGGGTCTGGCCTTCTACCAGCATCGGCACAACCACCATCACGACTTGCACGGCAATGTTGTGCCGGACGAAGCCAAAACCGGTTGCGATTGCCAGGACGGATGCCATCATGAGTGAGTTCCTGATTCCCGACTTCCTCTGGCGCGCTCTGTTGGGTGGTATCGGCATTGCCCTGCTGGCCGGGCCGCTCGGCTGTTTTGTGGTGTGGCGGCGCATGGCCTATTTTGGCGAAACGCTGGCGCATTCTTCTTTTCTGGGTGTTGGGCTCGGTTTGTTGCTGCATCTGGAACCGATGATCGGTGTCATCGCCGTGGCCACGGTCATTGCTGTCCTGCTGGCGCGAAGGAATCCCGCTGAAGGTTTGGCCGAGGATACCTTGCTGGGACTGCTCTCGCACGCCAGCCTTGCACTTGGGCTGGTAGTACTGGCCAGCATGGAAAATCTACGTGTCGACCTGTTTTCCTATCTCTTCGGCGACATTCTCGCCCTGCGGCCACAGGAATTGCTTTGGGTCGCCTTGGCCGACGTGCTCGGGCTGGGTGTACTGGCCAAAATCTGGCACGACCTGCTGGCGCTGACGGTGCATGAGGAACTGGCCGCCGTGGAAGGCCGCCGCATTCTGTTGCTGCGCCTGGCCTTCATGCTGGTACTGGCGGTGTTTGTCGCCCTGGCGATGAAACTGGTCGGTATTCTGCTCGCTGTCGCCATGCTGATCATTCCCGCTGCCGGCGCCCGCCGTCTGGCGCGTACGCCGCTACAGATGGCCCTTGGCGCTGCTGCTATCGGCGCCTTGTCGGTCGGCCTTGGACTGGCGGCCTCGCTCAAGCTCGACACGCCCGCCGGCCCCTCGATTGTGGTTGCTGCCGCCGGCTTGTTTTTGCTGGTTCGTGCTCTACCCAATCGGGGCTGAAAATCAGCCTTGCCTGGAAAAGAACAATTTTAGTCCCAGGAAGACAAACAAGGCGCCGGTCGCCCGATTGAGCCAAGCCGCCATTCGGTTGGCAAAACTCAGGCGCTGGCTCAGCATTGCAGCCGACCATGCCAGAAAGAGACACCACAGCGTACCATTGATATTGAAGATCACGCCCAGAAACAGGAAAGCAATTTCCTTGTTTGGCGCTGCCGGATCAATGAATTGCGGTACAAAAGCCAAGAAAAACAAACCCACTTTTGGGTTGAGTACATTGGTCAGAAAACCCTGCATGAATATTTGCCGCAGTGAAGCCGGTGCCATCACCACAGACTTGGCAGCGCCGTCTCGACCGGATCCACACAGCAATGCGAAGCCGACATAGAGTAGATAAGCGCCACCCAACCAACGCATAAGTGAAAAGGCAAAAGCCGAAGTAGCAAGCAAGGCGGAAATTCCAAGGGCAGCCGCCAGAATATGAACATAACAACCAGTACCGATGCCCAGTGCCGCCAAGGCACCAGCTCGCCAACCCTGGCTAGTACTACGAGCGACGATGTAGAGCGAATCCGGGCCCGGTGTGATATTAAGCAAGAGCCCTGAGACAATAAATAACAAAAGATCGTGAGTGCCGAACATGGAAATTAGCAGAATTCGTTCTTCCACTCGCGCAGGGTGGCAAAGACGCTGACCGGGTCATTGGCCGCCGGATTGCGCTGCCGGGCGGCTGCCACAACCGCTGGTTCGCTGCAGCGCAGGAAGGGATTGGTTTGTTTTTCCTGCAACAGGGTCGAAGGTACCGTCGGACGTCCGCGCAAACGCATAAAGGAAGCCTCGGCAGAACGCTTGGCTGTCAGCACATTGCCCGGCTCCACCGCCATGGAAAAGCGCAGATTGACTTCAGTGTACTCATGCCCGCAGTAGATCAGGGTTTCGTCCGGCAGGGAGGCAAGTTTGGCCAGGGAATCAACCATTTGTGCCGGCGTACCCTCAAACAAGCGTCCGCAACCGCCCGTAAATAAAGTGTCGCCGCAGAAAAGCGCCCCCGAAATCAGATAGGCCAAGTGGCCCAGGGTGTGACCGGGGATGGCGATAACCTCGCAAGCCATACCCAGCAATTCGATGCTTTCCCCGCCCGACAGCGGCCGGCTGCGCCCTGTGATAGACTCGCTTGCCGGAGCATAGACAGGAACAGGGTAGTTTTCCAGCAACGTGGGCAAACCTGCCTGATGATCGACATGATGATGGGTGACCAGAATGGCCTTGAGGTTGTAACTCTCGGCCTTGAGTCGCCAGATGACGGCACTGGCGTCACCCGGGTCGACAATCACGGCATCGTTGCCATCGTGCAGCAACCAGATGTAGTTGTCGGCCAGAGCAGGAATGAAAGTAATCTCGAGCATGGTGTCACTATCGAACGACCAGAGTGGAATGTCAATTCCCGGACTTGATATTTGGCTCAATTCAGCGCTGGGTCGACAGGTCATCGGCTGGGAACAATCGCGCATGGACGAGGCGGTTGCCGACATTTTCGGGTTCAATGCCCTGCAACTGGGAATGCCACAATGCGACTTCCTGCGAACCAACCGCATCCCTCTGAAACAGAAAGCTGGTTGCCTGGAGGGGGTCGATGTGCGCTGCGACCTGACTGCCCTGCCCTTTGCCACCCAAAGTATTGATCTGGTGGTTTTGCCGCATGTGCTCGAATTTCATCCCGATCCACACCAGTTGTTGCGCGAAATCGAGCGTATTCTCATTCCTGAGGGGCAACTCATCATTCATGGCTTTAATCCGGTCTCGCTGTGGGGGCTGCGCCAGCGTTTGATGCGCCAGCGCGGCAGAGTTTTCCCCTGGAATGGCAATTACCTTTCTGTTCTACGCCTCAAGGACTGGTTAAGTCTGCTCGGTTTCGATCTCGACCGGGGCTGTTTTGGCTGTTACACCCTGCCCTTGCATCAGGAGCAATGGCAGCGCCGATTGCAATTCATGGAAGCCGCCGGCGACCGCTGGTGGGGATTCGCCGGCGGTGTATATCTGCTGCGCGCCATCAAGCGGGTGCGCGGCATGCGTCTGATCGGGCCGACCTGGCGCAACAACAAGCTGGCGACCAGCGCCTTGCGCCCAATTACTGAAAAAAGGCATTCGCCATGAGTGAGGAATTGGTGGAAATTTTTACCGACGGCGCTTGCCGGGGCAATCCGGGCGCTGGCGGCTGGGGCGCAATTCTGCGACTCGGTAGCAAGGAAAAAGAACTGTGGGGCGGCGAACACGACACCACCAATAATCGCATGGAACTGACCGCCGCCATCCGCGCCCTGAGTGCCCTCAAACGACCGGTCAGCGCCCGTGTGCATAGCGATTCGCAGTATGTCCTGAAAGGTATCAACACCTGGATACATGCCTGGAAGAAGAACGGCTGGCGCACTTCCGACAAGAAACCGGTCAAGAACGCCGATCTCTGGCAGGCACTCGAACAGGCGGCCAGCCCGCATCAGTTGGAATGGATCTGGGTCAAGGGTCATGCCGGTCACCCGGAAAATGAACGCGCTGACGCCCTGGCCAACCGGGGCATTGATGAACTGAAAGCCAAATCATGAGAAGAAAAGTTGTCCTTGATACCGAAACCACGGGTCTCGATCCGCGCCAGGGTCATCGCATCATTGAAATAGCCTGCCTGGAACTCGTCAGCCGACGACAAACCGGGCACCATTTTCACAAATATCTCAATCCGGAACGTGATATCGACGCTGGCGCTGCGGCTGTGCATGGCATCACCCTCGATTTCCTGGCCGACAAGCCCAAATTTGCCGACATTGTCGAAGAGTTCATCGATTTTGTGCGCGGTGCTGAACTGATCATCCACAATGCCCCGTTCGATCTCGGTTTCCTGAACGCGGAACTCGATCGTCTGGGGATGGTTCCGGTGACTACCGTCTGCCACAGCATTACCGATACCCTGAAACTGGCACGCGAGCGTTATCCCGGCAAACGCAACAACCTTGATGCGCTGTGCGAGCGCTACCAGATAAACAATGCACATCGCACCCTGCACGGTGCCCTGCTTGACACCGAACTACTGGCCGAAGTCTATCTGGCCATGACACGCGGTCAGAACACTCTGATGATTGAGCCAGAGGCTCCCAAACGCAGCAGTGTCGAAAATTTTTCTGGCGCCGCCGGACAAAAGCCCCTGACCGTCCTGCGCGCCAGCGCCAATGAACTGAGGGAACATGAACGCATCCTGGCTGGCATCCAGAAAGAAAGTCAGGGGAAGTGCCTGTGGCTGGGTGAGCAATCAGGCAGCGCCGCGAATCAGTCCGACTAAAACGCCTTCGATGAAAAAAGCATCATTTTCGGGATCGACCACGATAGGCTCGTAATCAGTATTTTCGGGCAGCAACTCGATTTTGCCATTACGTCGGCTCAGGCGCTTGACCGTCACATCATCCTGCAAACGGGCGACGACAATTTCGCCATCGCGCGCTTCCGACGTACGGTGCACGGCAATCAGGTCGCCATCAAAAATACCGGCACCGATCATGGAAAGCCCGCGCACCCTGAGCAGAAAATCGGCGCGCCGGGAAAACAGTTTGGAATCGAGGGCAAAACGTTTCTGGACATTTTCCGCTGCGAGAATGGGCGAACCGGCAGCAACGCTGCCAATGAGTGGCAGGCCGAGTTGTTCAACCAGCCGGATGCCACGCGCCGAGCCGGGTTCAAGCACGACGACGCCCTTTTTGGCCAGTGCCCGCAGGTGGTCTTCCGCCGCATTGGCCGAGGCAAAGCCAAAGGCTTGGGCAATTTCGGCCCGGGTTGGCGGCGCACCAAGAACTTCCAGTGAGTTTTTGATGAAATCGAGAATTTCCTGTTGGCGCGGGGTCAGTTTGCTCACTTGAATCGCTCCTTGATGAATTAACTGTATTTTTATACAGACTTTATAATTTTACAAGCGCTCTCTGGCTTTCCTGACCAGCTAATTTCCGCCAAGAACGGATTCCCGACAAATTCCGATATAATCCAACCCGACTGAAGTCACAGAAGGAATGAAAAATGGGTTTTCTCGCCGAGAAAAAAATCATCATCACCGGGCTCATCTCCAAGCACTCCATCGCCTATGGCATTGCCAAGGCGTGTCATCGCGAAGGCGCGCAACTGGCCTTCACCTACCAGAGCGAACGCTTTGAGGAACGCTTACGCAAATTCGCTGCAGAATTCGGCAGCAGCCTGTGTTACCCGCTTGATGTCACCAGTGACGAGCAGATCGACAAGGTTTTTGCCGATTTGGCCAAAGAATGGGACGGACTGGATGGTCTAGTGCACTCAATTGCTTTTGCGCCTGCCGAAGCCATCGAGGGCGATTTTCTCAATGGCATATCGCGTGAATCTTTCCGCATCGCCCACGAAGTTTCTTCCTACAGCTATCCTGCCCTGGCCAAGGCAGCACGACCGATGATGCAAGGACGGCGCGCCTCGCTGCTGGCGCTCTCCTATCTCGGCGCTGAACGCACCATGCCCAATTACAACACCATGGGCCTGGCCAAGGCCAGCCTGGAAGCCGCCACGCGCTATCTGGCCTTCAGCCTCGGCCCGGAAGGCACGCGCGCCAATGCCTTATCCGCCGGCCCGATCAAGACTCTGGCGGCTTCTGGCATCGGCAACTTCAGCAAGTTGCTGGCCTACAACGCCCACAACACGCCGTTGCGCCGCAATGTGAACATCGATGAAGT
>Ga0316605_10002636_pt1 | contig 10158 bp, 7 predicted proteins | sample OWC_soil_day20_n_FD_207666 | JGI IMG/M metagenome (GOLD analysis project Ga0316605, IMG submission 207666) | Wetland soil microbial communities from Old Woman Creek delta, Ohio, United States - OWC_soil_day20_noCT | ecosystem: Environmental > Terrestrial > Soil > Wetlands | place: USA: Ohio... | reverse complement strand
GGCGGCGTCGCGGGGGCCGCCCAGGGCCGGCGCCGCGACGGGCCCGATCGGAGCCGGGGGCCGGGGCAAGCTCAACCTGCCGATTCTATATCCGGATGGCCGCGCCCCGGAACGCCGGCCGCCGGCAATCGCGCCGCCACCCGCGCGGGCACGGCCGTGCCGACCGTCAGGAGGATCCGCAGCCCCTCCTCCACCGTGAGGTCCGGCTGGATCACCGCCTCGGGGCGGAAGAAGAAGACGTCGCCGATGTACAGGTGGTTGGTCGGGACGAACACCGCCAGCAGGTGCTCCCCCGCGCCCTCCCCCACGGCCAGGTCGAACTCCCGCGTGAGGAACCCCAGGCGGAAGACCCCCGCCCGGTCCCGCACGATCACCACCCGCTTGAACCCGGCCGCGTTCTCGGGGGAGAACGCCTCGACCAGCTGCTTGACGGGGGAGTAGACGGTGCGGAACAGGGGGACGCGCAGCAGCGAGTTCTCGAAGCCCGTCACCACGCGCTTCCCCAGGACGTTGTTCGCGGCGACGCCGACCAGCAGGAGGAACAGCACGGTCGTCAGCAGCCCGAGCCCCGGGACGTGGCGTCCGAGCCACCGGGCGTACAGCGGCCCCGTGATGCTGTCGATCAGGTCGAACGCCCAGAGGAGGGCCGCGACGCTGACGATCAGCGGGACCGCGACGAAGAACCCCGTCACGAAGCGCCGCTGCAGCCAGGCGACCGGTCGCACGTCTCTCACCTCGCCGGCGTCGCTACGAGGCGCGCGCGCCGCGGCCCGCCTTGCGCTGCCGCGCGGTGGTCGTGCTCCGCGCGGGCGCAAGGGGCGCCGACGCCGCGATCCGGGCCCCGCCCTTGCCGTGCGGCCAGAAGGTGACGATGGCCGCCGCGATGTAGATGCTCGAGTAGGTGCCGGTGATCATCCCCACGATCATCGTGAAGGCGAACCCCTTCAGCACCTCGCCGCCGAAGAAGTACAGCACGACGACCGCGAGGAACGCCGTGCCGCCCGTGATGAGCGTCCGGTTCAGCGTCTGGTTGATCGAGGTGTTCACCAGCTCCCTGATGCCCTCGCGCCCCTTGCTCCGGAGGTTCTCGCGGACCCGGTCGAAGATGACGATCGTGTCGTTGGTCGAGTAGCCGGTCATCGTCAGCAGCGCGGCGATGACGTTCAGCGACAGGTCGAACCGGAAGAACACCAGGAAGGCGAGCGTCACCAGGATGTCGTGGAAGGTCGCCAGCGTCGCGCCGACCGCGAAGCTCAGCTGGAAGCGGAACCACAGGTAGAGCAGGATGAAGAAGAGCGACAGCCCGAAGGCCAGCACCCCCTTCCGCGTCAGGTCCTGCCCCACGACCGGCCCGACGATCTCCGTGCTCACCACCCGGAAGTTCCCCAGGTTGGCGGTCCGCAGCGACTCCTGGATCTGCTCGGCCGGCCGGCTCAGCTCGGCGCCGGCCTCGCGCCCGGCCTGCGGCGCGCGGATCATGACCCGGCGGTCGGAGGCGGGGCCGTAGTTCTGCACGACGAGGTTCTCGCCGCCGCCGAACTCCCGGCCGGCCGCGTCGCGGACCTGCTGGATCCCCGGCACCTTGTCGAACTCGACGATGACGATGGTGCCGCCGGAGAACTCGACGCCGAGCGGCAGGCCCTTGGTGAACATGACCACCAGGCCCACCGAGATAATCACCCAGGAGACGATGAGCGCCGGCCAGCGGTACTTGACGAAGTCGTAGTTCGGGTTCTTGAAGATCTGCATGGCTAGATGCTCAGCGTCTCGACCTGGCGCCTGGAGAGCACGAGCTCGAACAGCGTCCTGGACACGAAGGTTGAGGTGAACAGGTTCGAGACGAGGCCGAAGAAGAGCGTCGTCGCGAACCCGCGGATCGGCCCCGTGCCGAACTGGAACAGGAAGGCCGCGCCGATGAGCGCGGACAAGTGGGTGTCGATCAGCGTGACGAAGACCCGCGAGAACCCGGCGTTGATCGAGGCGCGCACCCCGCGCTGGGCCTCGAGCTCCTCCTTGATGCGCTCGAAGATCAGGACGTTGGAGTCGACGCCCATGCCCATCGTCAGGATGAAGCCGGCGATGCCGGGCAGCGTCATCGTCGCGCCGACGTAGGCCATGGCGCCGAGCAGGATGATCAGGTTGCCGAGGAGCGCGACCAGCGCGTTCACGCCGGACAGCTTGTAGAAGAAGAGCATGAACAGCGTCACCAGCAGCAGGCTGATGAGCGAGGCCACGATCCCCTGGCGCACCGAGTCTGCGCCGAGCGACGGCCCGATCGTCCGCTCCTCCAGGTACGTCAGCGACGCCGGGAGGGCGCCCGACCGGAGGACCAGCGAGAGGTCCTGCGCCTCCTGCTGCGTGAACCCGCCGGTGATCCGCCCCTCGTCGGTGATCCGCTCGTCGATCCGCGGGGCCGACCGCACCTGGTTGTCGAGCACGATCGCCAGCTGCCGCCCCACGTTGTCGCCGGTCGCCTTCCCGAACTTCCGCGCCCCCTCGGGGTTCAGCGAGAAGTGCACGGCCGGCTGGTTGAACTCGTCCAGCGTCGGCTTGGCGTTCCGCAGGTCCCGGCCGGTGACGATCGGCGCCTTCCCGAGCAGGTAGTACACCGTCTCGGCGCGGCCGTCCGACCCGGTCTGCAGCCCGGGCAGCACCTGGCCGTGCGGCGGCACCTGGCCGCCGGTCGCCGCCAGCAGGCCCTCCTTGCTGGAGGCCGGCCCCTGCTCGACCAGCTTCAGCTCGAGCATCGCCGTCGAGCGGATGATCTCCTTCGCCCGCGCGACGTCGCTGACGCCCGGCAGCTGCACCAGGAGCTGGTCCCCCTGCGCGCCGCCGTGGCGCGCGACCACCGGCTCGGCGACGCCCAGCTCGTTCACGCGGCGCTCGATGGTGTCCTGCGCCTGCCGGACCGCCTCGTCGCGCAGCTGCGTCTGCCGCGCCAGCCTCATCCGGAAGACGTACCCGCCGCCGACGCCGCTCTCGCGGTCCCACATGGGCACGAGGGTGGTCGCGGCCTGCCGGAGCGCCGCGTCCTGGCCCGGCTGCAGCCCCGTGACCCGGAGCTCGGTGGGCCCGGTCGCCTCGACGGCCGCCCCGGTGACGCCCGCCTTCTCCAGATCGGTGCGGAGGCTCTCGGCCGTCGTCTCGGCGTCGAGCCGCAGCGCGTCGTCGGTGTTCACCTTGAGCACGAGGTGGACGCCGCCCTTGAGATCGAGGCCCAGCCTGATCTTCTGCGCGGGCGGGATGATCGCCCACAGGCAGGCCCCGATGATGCCGACAGTGAGGAGGATGCGCCAGCGAAGGTTGTTCATGCTTGGGTGTCGTCGGCCACGACCGGATCCTGTCCCTGGTATCCGGCGATCGCGGCCCTGGAAAACTCGATCTGGACCTTGTCGGCCACCTGCACCCGGACGGTCCGGTCGCTCAGGCGGGTGATCGAGCCGTGGATGCCCGACGTGGTGATGATGCGGTCGCCGACCTTGAGCGCGTCCTGGAAGGTCTGGACCTTCTTCTGCCGGCGCTTCATCGGCAGGAGGATGATGAAGTAGAAGATCGCCAGGACGAGCAGGAACGGGACGAACTGCACCCAGGGGCTGACACCGGCGTCGGCCGGGGCGCCCATCGCGACGAGCGTGAAGGCAAGTAGGGCCATGGCTGTCATGAGTCCGAGGCGCGGTGGGAGTAGACCTGCCGGACACCCTGGCGCAGGCGATCGAACGAGTCGAACACTAAAGCCTCCCTGATCCGGCGCATGGTGTCAAGGTAAAACCATAGGTTGTGCAACGTGTTAAGGGTCGCGGAGGCGATCTCGCCCGCCAGGTGGAGGTGCCGGAGGTACGCCCGCGAGAAGTGCCGGCAGGTGTAGCACCCGCAGCCGGGCTCGATCGGGGACGGGTCGTCGGCGCAGGCGGCGTTCTTGATGTTGAGGCGGCCGGACGAGGTGAACAGCTGGCCGTTCCGCGCGTTCCGCGTGGGCATCACGCAGTCGAAGAGGTCGATGCCGCTGGCCACGCCCTCCACCAGGTCGAGGGGGGTCCCCGTGCCCATCAGGTAGCGCGGGCGGTCGCCGGGGAGGAGCGGCGCGGTCGCGGCCACCAGTTCGTGCATCTGCGCCACCGGCTCGCCGACGCTCAGGCCCCCGATCGCGTACGCCTCGAAGCCGAGGGCGACCGTCGCCTCGGCGCTGGCCCGGCGGAGGTCCGGGAACACGCCGCCCTGCACGATCCCGAACTGCGCCTGCCCCGGCGTCGTCGTCGCGCCCCCGGCCGACAGCTCCAGGAACCGGGCCCGGGCGCGCGCCCCCCAGCGCAGGGTGCGCGCCATCGAGGCGGCGGCCTGGTCGCGCGTCGCCGGGAAGCCGAGGCACTCGTCCAGCACCATCGCGACGTCCGATCCGAGGCGCCCCTGGATCTCGGCGGCGCGCTCGGGCGTGAGGACGTGGGCCGCGCCGTCGAGGTGCGATCGGAAGCTGACTCCCTGCTCGTCGATCGTGCGGCGCGCGCCCAGCGAGAAGGCCTGGAACCCGCCGCTGTCGGTGAGGATCGGCCCGTCCCACCCGGTGAACCGGTGCAGGCCGCCGAGCCGGGCGATCCGCTCGTCGCCCGGGCGCAGGCTCAGGTGGTAGGTGTTCGCGAGGATGATCTCGGCCCCGAGCTCGCGCAGGTCGCGGGGCAGGACGCCCTTCACCGCGCCCTGCGTGCCGACCGGCATGAAGGCCGGCGTGTGCACAACGCCGTGCGCCGTGGTCATCTCGCCGCGCCGCGCCGCGCCGCGCACGTGGGTGACGCGGAAGCTGAAGACCGGGGCCATTGGGGGTATAGTACTCGGGCTGCGACGGCGACCGGAATCCCCGAGAGGCATCCCTCCCGTGAAGAAGCTTCGCATCGGCGTGATCTATGGCGGACGCTCGAGCGAGCACGAGGTGTCGCTCGCCTCGGCCGCCTCCGTCATCGCGAACCTCGATCGCCAGCGGTACGACCCGATTCCGATCCGGATCGACCGCGACGGCCGGTGGAGCATCGCGGACCGTCCCCCGAGCACGACCGCGGCCTCGGCCGTCATCACGCGGGCCCGGCAGGAGCCGGCCCGCACGCCGCGCGCCGGGCGCGAGGCGTACCTGGTCCCGCACCCGGGCGAGGAGACGGTGCTCACGATCGAGCGGTCGGGGGGCGAAGGGGGCGCCAGGCGCGAGAACGCCTACGTCGCCGGCCTCGGCCTCGACGTCGTCTTCCCCGTGCTCCACGGCCCCTACGGCGAGGACGGGACGGTGCAGGGCCTCCTGGAGCTGGCCAACGTGCCGTACGTCGGCTCGGGCGTCCTCGCCTCGGCGGTCGGCATGGACAAGGCGATGATGAAGGTGTGCTTCGCGGCGCGCGCCCTGCCGATCGTCCGCCACCTCGTCGCGTTGCGCGACGAGTGGGCGCGCGATCCGAGGGCGGTGGAGGCGCGCGTCGAGGGCGAGCTGGGCTTCCCGGTCTTCGTGAAGCCCGCGAACCTCGGGTCGAGCGTCGGGATCTCCAAGGCCCGGGAGCGGGCCGCGCTGGGCCCCGCCGTGTCGCTCGCCGCGGAGTACGACCGGAAGATCGTGATCGAGGCGGCCGTGCCGGCCGCGCGCGAGATCGAGTGCTCGGTGCTGGGCAACGATCGCCCCGAGGCGTCCGTCCCGGGCGAGATCGTGCCCTCGCGCGAGTTCTACGACTACGAGGCGAAGTACCTCGACGAGTCGGCCACGATCGTGCCCGCGCCGCTCGACCCCGCGCAGACCGCCGAGGTCCGGCGCCTGGCCGTCGAGGCGTTCCGGGCGGTGGAGGCCGCCGGCTTCGCCCGCGTGGACCTGCTCGTCTCGCGCGAGACGGGCCAAGTCGTCGTCAACGAGATCAACACGATCCCCGGCTTCACCACCATCAGCATGTTCCCGAGGCTGTGGGAGGCGACCGGGCTCGGCTACCGCGCCCTGCTCGACCGGCTGGTCGAGCTCGCCTTCGAACGGCACGCGCTGAAGCAGGCCGTGCGCACGAGCCGGCCGTGAAGGCCGCCGGCCTCGCCGCCCTCGTCGCGCTGGCGGCGCTCGCCGGGCCGGCCGCGGCGGCGGCGGAGCCCGCCTACTTCGCGGCGCTCGGCCGCGCGTACGACGCGGTCCTCGACGCGCGCTTCGACGACGTCGAGCCGGCCCTCGCGCGGGCGTGCGGGCCGGCGCCCGCCGAGACCTGCGACCTGATCCGCGCCACCGCGCTCTGGTGGCGGATCCAGCTGGACCCGTTCGACCGCTCGCGCGACGCGGAGTTCCAGCGGCGGGTGGACGCCGTCATCGCCGCGACGGAGCGGTGGGCGGCGCGCGAGCCGAAGAGCGCCGAGGCCTTCTTCTTCCTGGGCGCCTCGTACGGCGCCCGGGTGCAGTGGCGGGTGCTCCGCGGCGAGCGCCTCGCGGCAGCGCGCGACGGCAAGCGGATCAAGGAGAGCCTCGAGCGCGCGCTCGCCCTCGACCCGTCGCTCCAGGACGCCTACTTCGGGATCGGCCTCTACCGCTACTACGCGGACCTGGCGCCGAGCCTCCTGAAGTTCTTCCGCTGGCTGCTGCTCCTTCCCGGCGGCGACCGCGCGCGCGGCCTGCGGGAGATGGAGCGCGCGCGAGAGAGCGGCACCCTGCTCCGCGGTGAGACCGACTACCAGCTGCACCTCGTCTACATCTGGTACGAGAACCGGATCGACGACGCCCTCGGGCTGCTCGGCGAGCTGCGGAAGCGCTACCCGCACAACCCGCTGTTCCTGCAGGCCGCCGCGGAGATTCACGAGGTGTACCGCCACGACCGCCCGGCGAGCCTCCAGGTGTGGCAGACGATGCTCACCCTCGCCCGGAACGGGCGGCTCGCGTTGGCGCAGCAGAGCGAGGCGCGGGCGAGAGTCGGCATCGCCGAGTCGCTCGACGCGCTGTTCGAGTCGGACGAGGCGATCGAGCAGCTGCGGCAGGTGACCGAGGCGAAGCCCGCCGAGCCGTACGGGATCACCGCGCGGGCGTGGCTGCAGCTGGGGGCCGCCAACGACCGGATGGGCTTCCGCGAGGCGGCCGTCCAGGCCTACCGGGCGGCGATCGCGGCCGCGCCGCCCGGCGACCCGGAGCGCGTGAAGCCCCGCGCGAACGACGCGCTCCGGCACCCGCCCGACCCGGGGGCCGCCGAGGCGTACCGCCTGTCGCTGGAGGGGTGGAGGAGCCTGCAGCGCGGCGGCGAGGTGGCCCGCGCCGCCGAGGCGCTCGCGCGCTCGGAGGCGCTGAAGCCGTCCGACCCGGTGCTGAGGTACCGGCTCGGCAGGCTGCACCTGGCGCAGCACCGCAACGACCAGGCCCTCGCCGAGTTCGAGCGCGTCGTCGCGGCTCGCCCCGCCGCTCCGCCCACCGTGCTCGCGGCGTCGTGCCTCGAGGCCGCCCGGCTGTACGAGCTGCGCGGCGAGCGCGCGCGCGCCATCGAACGCTACCGCCGCGCCGCCGCCGTGCCCGGCGCCGACGCCGACACGCGGCGGGCGGCCACGCAGTCGCTCGCGCGCCTGCAGTAGAACGGCGCAGGGGGAAGGAAGGCCGCGGGGGCGATCAGCGGCCGGCGCGCGACGGGCAGCGAACCGCAGAGCGTGGCGACCGGCGATCCGCGGCGGGACGCGGATGCGCGATTCGAGGTGTCGACGCGCGGCGCGTCGTGGACGCGGCCTCGCGATGGAGAGGCGGGCGAGCACGGTACAACAAAAAAGGGGGCGACGCTCGCCCCCTCTTCTCGCGGAAGCCAAAGGCTTACCGCTTCTTGCCGGCCTTCTTGGTCGCAGCCTTCTTCGCGGTCTTCTTCGCCATTACCTTATCCCCCCCTTCATCCTTGGATTGCGCGAGCGCTGAGGACCGCATTCGTGCTGCCCTCGCCCGGCGCCTCGTTGCTCGCCCCGCTCTCCCGCGGGGCTGGGCATCTGGTGAATCGGAGGTGGCCGCCGCCCTCCCCCCGATCGTTCTTCTTCGCCCTTTCTCCGCCCGCCCCCTTCAAGACTGAGCCGTTGGCGCTGCGGAGCATCATCACAAGGCGTGGCCTAAGCCAGCCTCGCTCATACGAGATGTAGATTATGGTTGAGAAGAGAAACCTGTCAAGCACAAAGTGAGCGTGCGTGTCAAAAAAAGTCGGCGGCGGGATCGGGAATCGGGATCGGAGATCGGGGATCGGGGATTGCGGAGGCCTAGTCGCTCGTCTTCCCATCCCACACGCGCACCCGCGTGATCGCGTCCCACGGCTGGAGGCGATCGACGACGTCCATGCCCGACACGACGCGCGCGAAGGCGGTGTAGCGCCCGTCGAGGTGCGGCTGCGGGGAGTGCGTGATGAAGAACTGGCTGCCGCCGGTGTCGGGGCCGTCGAGCGCCATCCCGACGGTGCCTCGGAGGTACGGGCGCCCGTTCAGCTCGTCGCGGATCGTGTAGCCTGGCCCGCCCTCGCCGTCGCCGCGCGGGTCTCCGTCCTGCACCACGAAGTCCGGCACCACGCGGTGGAAGGCGGCGCCGTCGAAGTAGCCGCGCCGGGCCAGCGCGATGAAGTTCTCGCACGTCATCGGCGCCTCCACCACCAGCAGCTCCAGCTGCACGGTGCCGCGGGCCGTCTCGATGTACACCTGCGGCGAGACGGCGGGGGCGATCAGATCGGGCGACTCGTAGAACGAGGGCGGGCGCGCCGTCGAGGCGGGCCGCACGGGGGCGGCCGCCGACGCCGGGTCGAGCGCCCTCAGCAGCGAGGCGGCCTTCAGGCGCAGCGACCAGTCGGGGTCGGCGAGCGCCTGCTGGAGGACCGGGGCCGAGGCCGCCGCGCCGTACTTCGCCAGCGCGTCCAGCGCCGCCGCCCTCGCGACGTACGAGTCGTCGCCCAGCCAGGCGCGGTACGCCTCCGCCAGCCGCGCCTCGCCGCCCGCCGGCTTCAGCTCCCCCAGCTGCGCGGCCGCCGTCATCCTCACCACCACGTCGTCGTGCCGCAGGCGCTCCGCCAGCTGCGCCTCGATGCCGGGGGCGCGCAGGCGCGCGAGCGCGGCCAGGACCGACGGGATCACCCGCACGTCGGGATCGGCGAGCATCGCCGTGAGACGCGGCACGGCGCGCTCGGCGTCCAGCGTCCCGAGCAGCGACGCCGTCGCGGCGCGCACGCTCCAGTGCGGGTCGGCGTCCAGGCCCGAGAGCACGATGGTGAAGCTCTCCTCGTCGATCTCGCGGAGCGCCCGCAGGGCGGCGGAGCGGATGGCGGGCGACGGGTGGGACGTCAGGTCCTGCACGCGCTCGAGCGCCGCGGGCGCCCGCGCCGCGCCCGCGGCGCCGGCGGCCTCCAGCAGGACGGCCGGATCGAGATCGCGCACCTGGAGGAGCCCGGCCAGCTCGGCGCCGGCGCGGGCGCCGCCGACCTGGCCGAGCGCCCGGATCGCGGAGACGGCGGCACGCGGGTCGTCGCGCCACGCGCGGGCGATGTCGACCAGCACGGGGACGGCCGAGGCGTCCTTCAGGGCGCCGAGGCCGCGCGCCGCGAACGAGCGGTCGAAGCTCCCCCCCTCGCGCGCCAGCGACAGCAGGGCGGGCAGCGCCCGGCGATCCTCGCAGCGCTGCAGCGCGAACGCCAGGGGCCACCACCGCGTGCGCGGCTGCCCCGACGCGTCGAGGAGCGCGGCGGCCAGCGGCTCGTACGCCTTGAGCCGGCCGAGCGCGACGACGCCGAGTCGGAAGGCCTCCGCCGGGGGCGGCAGGTTCTCGCTCACGTCGTCGGGGCCCAGGACCGCGACGCCCAGGAACTCGAGCTGCCGGCCCACCATCGCGCCGATGTCCGCGGCGGCGGGCGCGTGACCCATGGTGCCCAGGGCCTCGGCCGCGCGGCCCTGCACGAGCAGGTCCGGGTCGGCCAGGGCGCGGCGAAGGGGCTCGGCGGCGCCGGCGCCGCCGAGCAGGCCCAGCGCGAAGGCCGCGGCCTGCCGCACCGCAGGATCCGCATCGCCCGCGAGCACCCGGGCCAGCGGCTCGACACCCTCGCGCTGGCCCACGCGCCCGATGGCGAGCGCGGCGCTGCGCCGCACCCGCGCCAGGCTGTCCCCGAGCAGCGCCACCAGGTCGGGGGACGGCGGCGGCGGCGCCGGCGGCGCCGCGCGCTTCCCCTTCGCCACCGG
>Ga0316605_10002634_pt1 | contig 10164 bp, 4 predicted proteins | sample OWC_soil_day20_n_FD_207666 | JGI IMG/M metagenome (GOLD analysis project Ga0316605, IMG submission 207666) | Wetland soil microbial communities from Old Woman Creek delta, Ohio, United States - OWC_soil_day20_noCT | ecosystem: Environmental > Terrestrial > Soil > Wetlands | place: USA: Ohio... | reverse complement strand
GCGACGTTCCCGTGGTCGATCGATCGCGGCATCGTCTCGGCGATCGAATCGATCACCGGCGAGCGCGTCGCGGTGCGTGATCGGGGCGTGGCATCCGGCCGGTGGTCGACGTTCGACGTGATGCACCCGAACGTGATCGCGTCCGACCCGGCGCGGGCGCGGCCGGTGTACTTCGTCGACGGTGCGATGCTGCGCGCGGCGTACCTCGTCGAGCTCGTCTACGCGCGCCCTGGTTCGACCGACGTCCGGGCCGCGCGTCGGATCGTGGCGGCGGATACCGGCGACGTGCTGCAGTCCACCGAGCTCACCGCGAACGACGCGTTCAACTACCGCGTGTGGGCCGATGCGGCGAAGCGCCCGAAGGATGATCCGTTCACGGACTTCTCGCCGCACCCGACGGGGAGCCCCGACGGCTCGCAGCCGGCGCCGACCGCGTCGACGGTGACGAGCATGGAGAGCTTCAACACCGCGCCCGGTGGTGCGATCGATCCGTGGCTCGCGGCGGCCGCGACCCAGACCCAGGGCAACAACATCGACGCGTACAGCGACCGGGTCGCGCCCGATGGTTTCACCACGGGCTCCGACTTCCGTGCGACGACCACGGCTGCACAGACGTTCGACTACACGTTCGACCTCGCGCAGTCCGCGCTCGCGAATCAGACGCAGGCGCGCGCGGCGATCGTGCACGCGTTCTACGTGACGAACTGGCTGCACGACTACTGGTACGACTCCGGCTTCGACGAGGCGGCGGGTAACGCGCAGTTCAACAACTTCGGCCGCGGCGGCGTCGGCGGCGACCGCATGCTCGTCGAGGTTCAGGACAACGCGGATACCGAGCGCGACAACGCGAACATGAGCACGCCGAGCGACGGTACGTCGCCGCGCATGCAGATCTACGTGTGGTCGCCGCAGGAGACCCGCACGGTGACGCTCACGCCGGGCAATACGGTCGCGCAGGCGGGTGGGGCGCAATACGGCCCGCAGGTGTTCGACGTGACCGATACCGTCGTCGCGCTCGTCGATAACACCGCGCCGACGAGCGACGCGTGCAACACCGTCACGAACGGCGCCGCCCTGGCTGGCAACATCGCGCTGATCGATCGCGGCACGTGCACCTTCATCGACAAGACGCGCGCGGCGCAGTCCGCTGGCGCGGTCGGCGTGATCATCGTCGACAACGTGGTCGCGGGGACGGCGCCGCAGATGGGCGGCAGCGGCGGCCAGCCCGTCACGATCCCGACGCTGTCGATCACGAAGGCCGCCGGCGACGCGCTGCGCACGCAGATGATGTCGGCGACGGTCACGGCGCGGCTGCTTCGCACCGGTGGGCCGCTGCGTGACGGCGCCCTCGACTCGACGGTCGTCGCGCACGAGTGGGGACACTACCTGCATCACCGCATGGTCGGCGGGTGCGCGAACGTGCAGTGCGCGGCGCTCAGTGAAGGCTGGGGCGACTTCGTCGCGCTCCACATGCAATCGCGCGCCGGCGATAACCTCGACGCGACGTTCGCGATCGCGGGGCATGCGGGCGCGGCCGACCTCAACTCCTGGTACTGGGGCATTCGCCGCACGCCGTACACGTCGAACCTCGCGAAGAACCCGCTCACGTTCCGTCACATCGGGAACAGCCAGGCGCTCCCGGTGGGGCCGACGTACAACATCTTCGCGCCCGACAACGCCGAGGTGCACAACGCCGGCGAGATCTGGACGCAGATGATGTTCGAGGCGTACCGGCGCGTGCAGCTGAATCCGGCAGGCCGCTCGTTCGATCAGGTCCGGCGCGACGTCGCGAGCTACGTCGTCGCAGGCCTCGCGCTGACCCCATCCGACGCCACGTTTCTCGAGCAGCGTGACGCGGTGCTCGCGGCCGCCGCGGCCACCTCGGCGACCGACTTCACCGCGATGGCGCAAGGCTTCGCCGCGCGTGGTGCCGGCACGTGTGCGGTCGGCCCGGCGCGCACGTCGACGACGCTCGACGGTGTCGTCGAGGCGTACGGGCTCGCGCCGTCGCATTCGATCGGTGCGATCACGGTCGACGACAGCCTGATCTCGTGCGACGACGACCTGATCCTCGACGCGCAGGAGCGCGGCCGCCTCGCGATCGAGGTCGCGAACACCGGGCCCGTCACGCTCACGGACGGCGCCCTCGTCGTGAATTCGCCCACGGCCGGCGTCTCGTTCCCGAGTAGCACGACGTTCGCGGTGCCACCGGTACCGCCGATGAGCCGTGTCATCGTGCTGGTCCCTGTCGAGCTCGCCTCCAACTTCCCGCAGCAGGGCACGTTCGATCTGAACGTGTTCGTGACGAGCGCGACGGCGTGCACGACGACGGCGAGCAAGTCCGTCACGCTCGACGCGAATCGCGACCAGACGCCGAACGCTTCGGCAACCGATACCGTCGAGAGCACGACGCTCGCGTGGACGGCGACGGGCGCCTCGGCGTCGAGCGTGTGGTCGCGGATCACGGTCGCCGCGGGGCAGCACGCGTACCAAGGCGCGGCGCTGGGCCAGGTCACCGATACGCAGCTCGTCTCGCCGCCGCTCGTCACCGGCGCGGGTGCGGTCACGATGACGTTCCGCCATCGCCATCAGTTCGAGGCGCAAGGCAACACGAACTACGACGGCGGTGTCCTCGAGGTCAGCCAGGACGACGGCATGACCTGGGCCGACGCGTCGACGTTCGGCACGGTCGCCTACAACGGCACGATCACCGCCGCCTCCGGAAATCCGCTCGCGAACCGTCAGGCGTTCGTGAAGACGACGACCGGGTTCCCTGCCTTCGTGACCTCGACGGTCAACTTCGGGACGGCGCTGTCGAATCGGACGATCCGCGTGCGGTTCCGCATCGGCACCGATCAAGCGGTCGGCACGGTGGGGTGGACGATCGACGACATCGCGTTCACGGGCCTCACGAACACCCCGTTCACGACGGTCTCGAACGACGCCGGCACGTGTCTACCGCCGGTCGCGAATGCGGGCCCGGATCAGACGGTCTTCGTCGGCACGAACGTGATGCTCGACGGCTCCGCGTCGTCGGATCCGAACAACGATCCGCTCACGTACAGCTGGCAGCAGACCGGCGGTACCGCCGTGACGTTGTCCTCCACGACGGCCGTCCAGCCGGCTTTCACCGCCCCGACCGCGCCGTCGACGCTGACGTTCCTGCTCACGGTCTCCGACGGGTCCGCGACGGCGATGGACGCGGTGACGATCAACGTCGTCGCGATGCCGGTCGACGCCGGGATGCCCGACGCGCCGCCGCCACCGCCCGACGCGCCGCCGCCACCGCCCGACGCGCCACCGCCGCCGGACGCACCGATGCCCGACGCCCCACCACCGCCCGACGCACCGATGCCCGATGCGCCGGCGCCCGACGCGGCCGTGCCCGACGCGGCCGTGCCCGACGCGGCCGTGCCCGACGCGGCCGTGCCCGACGACGCCTCGGTCGGCGTCGATGCGTTCGTGCAGGACGGCCGGCACCCGGATGCGCCGGGCACCGGCACGCCTCCACGAGGACCGCACGAGGACGACGGTGGCTGCTGCTCGGCCGCCGGTGTCGATCCGCGGCAGCACCTCCCGCTCGTCCTCGTGATGGCGATGCTGCTCCTGCGCCGCCGCCGCCGGGAATAGCCGCGGCACGGCGCCGGTTCGTCGCACATCATGGCCAAGGGTTGACGCTAGAGCTTGCGTGACGTCGTCGGCGAGCGCTTCCCCGCGCTCGCCGATCCGATCGCGGCGATCCGTGCGGGGCATATCCTCGTCGACGGGTTCCCGATCAAGAACCCCGACTCGCGCGTCGCGCGGGACGCCTCGGTCGTCTACCGCCCGCCGCAGCCGCTCGCCGGCGAGGCCAAGCTGCGTGCCGCGCTCGCGGCGTTCGCGCCGGCGATCGGAGACCGCATCGCCGCCGACATCGGCGCCGCCGCGGGTGGCTTCACGCGCGTCCTCCTCGACGCCGGCGCGCGCAAGGTCTACGCCGTCGACGCCGGCCACGGCCAGCTCCTCGGCTCGCTTCGCCAGGACCCGCGCGTGGTGAACCTCGAAGCGACGAACCTCGGCTCGCTGACGCTCGATCTCGTCCCGGACCCGATCGACCTCGTCACGATCGACGTCTCGTACATCTCGCTCGCCGCGGCGCTCCCTCAGCTCGAATCCCTGCGGCTCGCCGCCGACGCCACCCTCATCGCGCTCGTGAAGCCGATGTTCGAGCTCGGCCTCGACGCGCCGCCGCCCGATGACATGCTGCACCTCGCACTCGCACGTGCCGTCAATGCGATCGACGCGCTCGCGTGGTGCGTGACCGGCGCCATTCGCTCGCCGGTCACCGGCCACCGCGGCGCGAAAGAGTTCTTCGTGCGCGCGACTCGCGCTGCGAAATTCGAGGGGACGATGACGCGCTGAAGGTGCATGGCATGTCGCGTGCTTCCGAAAGCTGTATGAGGACTGGAAAGCCACGTGCGCTCGTCGCCGACGACGATCCGGACACCCTGAACGTGGTGAGCGAGGCCGTCGATCAATTCGGCTTCGACGTCACGCGTGCCGCGACAGGTGACGAGCTGATCAGCGAGCTCGCGGCCGGGAGCTTCGAGCTAATCATCACGGACGTGTCCATGCCCTGGATGACGGGGCTCCAAGCCATGCACTCGGCTCGCACCGCAGGGCTCGCGACGCCGGTCGTCGTGATCACGGCGCTGCGCGACGACAAGGTCGTCGAGCAGGTGGGCGCGCTCGGTCACGATGCGACCCTGCTCCGCAAGCCGTTCGGGATCGACGAGCTTCATGCGGCGATCAGAACGGTGCTGGTCACCGTGCCGCCGCTCGAGAGCATCCAGACCAAGAGCTCGTCTACGAGAACTTGATCGTGCGGTACCCGAACAGCCGTACGCGCTTCGCGTAGAGGTCGAGCAGGAACAGGCCCGCCACGACGAGCAGCACGTAGGGCCAGAGATCCTGGGTGTAGCTCACGGACTCCTTGCCGGGGTCCCAGATCTTCGCCGGCTCCGCTTGGTCCATGCCCTGCGAGACCTGCGCAGCGTGTTTGAGGGGCTCGAGATCGGGCGTCGTGCGCAGGTACTCGAGCGGGTAGGAGAGCGCGACCGAGCCGAGCGATTCGGCGACCGTCTTGCCGTCGCGTTTGTGGACCGCCTTGAGGAGGTAGCTGCCGTACTTCTGGATGCGGAAGTCGGCCGTGTAGCGGCCCGCGGCCGTTTGCGACATCGGGACCGACAGCGTCGTCTTGTTCGTCGCCGGGTCGATGACCTCGAGTGCGGTGTCGAGCTCGTTGACGAACTTGTCGCCCGAGTCGATCGCGTCGACGGTGACCTGCGCGCGGCCATCGCTGACCTTCGCGTACAGATCGTAGCTGTCGTAGACCTTGCGGCGCATCGACGAGCGCACGACCTGGGCCCAGAACTTCGGGTAGCCGCCCCAGCGGATCCAGTCGACGGACCACCGGTTCTTGACGTCGGACGTCCACGCGACCGAGGTGCCGGCGCCGTGCTTCCAGCGGGCGAGGATCGGCTCGCCGAGGTCGGAGATCAGGATGACCTCGCCCGTCGGCTTCGGCTTGGTGGTGACGTAGCCGTGGAGCGGTGGGGCGTTCTCGACGTTCGTGCCTTCGATCGCTTCGACCTTCTTCGCGACGCGCACGTGGACGACGTCCTCGACGAGCTGCGACTTCTGCGCTTCCTGCGTCTCCTTCATGAAGATCTTCGGCAGCGCGCTGATGTCCTCGACCATGATGAGGCGGCCGTCGCCGGCTTCGCTGATCTGGTGGAGTAGGTCGCGATCGGAGCCCTGCACACCGACGCACGACACCGTGATCCGCGCAGCGCGCATGTCTTGGACGAGCTCGATCAGGCCTTCGCGCGGCGCTTCACCGTCGGAGAGGATGATGACGTGCTTGACCTTCGCGTTGATGCCTTGGAGGCCTTCGAAGGCCTCCTTGAGGCCCGGGAAGATGTTCGTGCCACCGCCGGAGGTGAGGCGCGAGATGTCGTGCGAGATCCGCATGCGGTTCGCGGCGCGCTGCGGGCGCACGAAGACCGTCGCTTCGCTGTCGAACGCGACGACCATGATGAAGTCGTTCGGCGAGAGCACCTCGGCGGTGGCACGCGCGGACTCCTTCGCCGCTTCGATCCGCGGGCCCTGCATCGAGCCCGACTTGTCGATGACGAGCGCGAGCGCGATGTCGGGCTGTTCCTTGATCTTGTCGGAGTCGAACCGCACCGGCAGGATCTGCTCCATGCGCGTGCCCTGATAGCCGCCCGAGCCGAACGAGTCTTCGCCGCCCGCCATCACGAGACCGCCGCCCATCGACGCGACGTAGCTGTCGAGTGCCTGCATCTGGGCCGCGCCGACGAGGTGCGCCGGGACGTCGGACACCATCACCAGATCGAACTTCTCGAGCTCCTTCGCCGTCGACGGTAGGCCGCGCGGGCCACGCACCTCGACGTCCATGTTCTCGTGCTCGAGCGCGCGCTTCAGGTAGTTCGCGCTCCCCGGCTCGCGGAGCACGCCGCCCTCGACGTAGAGGATGTTCGGCTTGCCCTTGACCGGCGCCGTCGTGACCGCGGCGTTGTTCGCCTTCTCGGTATCCTTCTCGAACGTCGAGAGGCGGACCTTGTACGTCGTCGCGCCGGCGCGCTTCGCGTCGGACTTGAACTTCACGAGGTTCTTGCCCTCGCGTAGGTCGACCTGCTTGCTCGGCTCGAGCGGGTTCGGGAACTCGTCCTGTTGGAGCGTGAGCGTCGCCTTCTGATCCTCGGTCGACCACACCTCGGCGGTGACTTCGTACGGCTGGCCGACCTTGAGGTCGTCGGGGACCGTCAGCCCGACGACGCGGATCTCGCTCGTCTTGTCCTGATCGAACGTCCTCCACGAGACTTTGACGCCGAGCTCCTTCGCGCGATACGCCTCGACCGCGACGTCGCCGACCGTCTGGTTGCCGTCGGAGACGATCACCATGCGCGGCAGATAGCCGTCGGGGTATAGGCCGTACGCGAGCTGCATCGCCGCTTGCGTGTCGGTGCCGGCGCCCGCGCCCGCGTGACGATGGATCGATGCGGACAGTGGCTTGTCGCCCTCGGCGCGCACGACCTTGGGCTTCTCGGCGAACGTGACCAGTTGCAGACTGCCCTCGCCGCGGGTCTCGACGAACTTGTCGACGTAGCGCTTCGCCGCGTCGAGTTGCTTGTCGGAGACCGAGTCGCTGACGTCGACGAGCACGATCGTCGAGACCTTGCTCTGCTCCGTGATCCACGACGGCCGCGCGAGCGCGAACGCGATCGCGGCGACGACGAGCGAGCGCAGCGTCGACTGGAGGACTTGCTGCGCGAGCGAGAGGTCGGTCAACGAGAGCACGCGCAGCAAGTAGAACGCGGGGATGACCGCGATCAGCAGCAGCCACTGCGGAGCGAGCAGATCGATCGGGCGTTCGACGCCCGGGATCCAGGTGATCTGGAGGCTCGTGCGGTCACCGATCCAAGACGAGATCGCGAACCACAACCCGACGGCTGCGCCGATCGCGAGCGCGAGTCGGATCAGCGCCGTCGGCGTGAGCAGCGATCGAAGGACGCTTCGTTCCGACATCAGACGGTGATCCTGCGGTGATAGGTGACCCACTCCATGACGATCAACGCCATGGCGAACAGGATGAGATAGATCCACAGCTTCTTGCTGCGCGTGATCGCGAAGGCCTCGGGCGCTTCGAGCTTCTTGCCGGCGAGCGAGAGCTCCGTCGACGGCGCGATGTCGGACTCCGCCGGCGACGCGAGGTTCGCGGCCAGTTCGATCTGCGCGATCGGCGTGCCCTTGCCGTCCTTCGCGGTCACGTCGTAGTAACCGACGCGCGAGCCGTAGAACGTCGCGCGCCCGTCGATGATCGGCGTCTTCGTGATCGTCCCGTCGGGGCCTTTGACCTCGGCCTCGGTCGCACCGACGACACCGTCGAGGGGGACTCGCTCGCGCGACCCGGTCGGGTACGTCGTGAGCAAGTCGGTCTGGTCGCCCGCGAACCAGTCGAGCGTGTTGACGAGCAGCATCGGGAAGGCGACGCGCATGGGGAGGTCGGTCGCGCTCTCGCGCCCCGCGGCCGGCAGCGAGAAGCCGAACGCGAGGATCTTGCGACGGCCGTCGCGCTTCGCCGCGATGATCGAGTCGCGCACCGAGTACGCGATCGTCGACTCGCCCTTCTTCGGATCGGGCGCGAACGTGCCGGACTTGTCCATGTAGATGTCGCTCATCGTCACCCAGCGCATGACCGGGTGGCCTTCGTCGATCTCGGTGATCCGCGGGTTCGCGAGCTCGCCCCGAATCGCGAACGGGCTGTTCTCGCCCGTCGGGTGGAAGAACAACAGGCTCGTCGGCGACGGTGGCAACACGGCGGGCGTATGCTCGTCGAAGATCACGACGTCCATGCCGTCTGCGAGCGACGGCTTCGCGTCGTACTCCGCCGGCGAGACCTTCGCGGGATCGATGTTGTCGTAGACCAGGATCGCGCCCTCGAGGAACAGGTTGTCCGTCGTGACCATCAGGACCTTCTGCTTCTTGCGCGCGGGCAGGAGCGCGAAGGCCTGATCGTCGAGCGCGAACGAGTCCGAGCCACCGGCGCCCTCGACGGGACGCAGCGACGCGCGCAGCTTGTTGTCCGCGCTGCCCGGCAGCTTCGGATAGATCTGCTTGATGCGCTGGCCCGGGGCGACGTCGATCTGCTTGATGTCGACCGCGGTGTCGCCGTTGTAGAGCGCGAGCTGGCGGTGCGCCGGCTCTTGCCCGAAGTTCTGCACCTCGATGTAGACCTCGTACGCCGCCTTGTTCGCGATGTAGCGGCGCACGTTGAACGCGACGATGCCGACGTTGTCGGACCGGCGGCCGACGGGCAGGTAGCGCACGTCGATCTTCGAGAGGTCGACCGCGGCGAGATCCTTCTTCTCCCAGTTCGCGGCGTTGTTCGTCTTGCCGTCGGGTGCCGGCTGCGGCGCGACCGGCTTCTTCTCGTCCCAGCTGACCAGGCCGAGCTGCGCTTCGGGGAACGCACCGTCGGAGACGATCACGATCAGCGGATTCGGCCGATCGCGCAGCGCATCCGCCGCGGCGCCGAGCGCACGCGTGAGGTCTGCGGGCGTGTCGCTCGCGGTGATGCCGTCGACGATCTTGTTCAGCACCGGCCCGTCGCTCGAGAACCGCGACATCGGCGTGGCCTGGCCGTCGACCTTCATGATCATCGCGACGTCGCCGCCGCCCATCGACTCGACGAGCCGCTTCGTGCGCTCCTTCGCCACCTCGAGCCGGCTCTTGTTGCCGGCCTCGTTGCCGTCCATCGCCTTCATCGACGCGGAGGCATCGAACAGCACGACGACGCTGCGCGCCTTGCGATCGACCGCGCCGAGCGTCGGGTCCAAGGCGGCGAACAGCACGATCGCGAGGATCATCAGGATCAGCAGCAGCGAGATCAGTCGCTTCAGCTGCTTCCACAGCGCGTTCGCATCCTTCTGCTCGAGGACGCGCTTCCAGAGCGCCGAGAACGGCACCTCGAAGCGACGCCGCCGCATCTTGATGATGTACGCGCCGACCGCGAGCGCGGCCGCGCCGAGGGCGACGTAGATGAAGATCCCGAACGGGAGGGGCCCGAGGAAGCTCACCTCAAGAACCCTCCCGAGCGGAAGATCTTGAGCACGAGCTCGTCGAACGGGATCGACGTGTGCGTGCGGAAGAACGGCATCGCGTACTTCGTGCAGTACGCCTCGAGCTCTTGGCAGTACGCTTCGTGCGCCTTCGTGTACTGCTCGAGCAGCGACTTGCTCACCGTCACTTCACGGGTGTCGCCGGTCTCGCAATCGACGAGTGCGAGGTCGCCGTGGAGGTTCGGCTCGGCTTCGCGCTTGTCGTAGACCTGGAGCACGAACGGCTCGAACTTGTTGTAACGGAGCGTGCGGATGCCGCCCTCGAAACCCTCCGGGTCGTAGAAGTCGCTGATCAGCACCGCGAGGCCGCGCCGCTTGTTCTGCGTGACGAAGTCCTTCATGCAGCCGGCGAGATCGGTCTTGCCGCCGATGTCGCACTTCTTCAGGAAGTCGAACACGCGGAAGATGCGGTTCTTGCCGCGTGACGGTGGGAGGCGATCGATGATGCGATCCGAGAACGGGATGATCGCGACGCGGTCCA
>Ga0316605_10002632_pt1 | contig 10172 bp, 5 predicted proteins | sample OWC_soil_day20_n_FD_207666 | JGI IMG/M metagenome (GOLD analysis project Ga0316605, IMG submission 207666) | Wetland soil microbial communities from Old Woman Creek delta, Ohio, United States - OWC_soil_day20_noCT | ecosystem: Environmental > Terrestrial > Soil > Wetlands | place: USA: Ohio... | reverse complement strand
GTCAGCACGGGCGCGGCCTGGAAGGCGTTGTACATCGGCGTCGCCGCCGCGTCGTAGTTGCTCATCGGAGGCAGCCCGAGGATCAGCTCCATCGTCCTCAGCATCGCCGACGTCGAATACATCGTGCTGTCCACCGTGGTCCGCCGGACGAACGGGCTGATGACGAACGCCGGCGAACGGTGGGCGTCGACGTGATCCGGCCCGTTCTGGGCATCGTCCTCCAGCACGAAGATCGCCGACTCCTTCCAGAAGACGCTGTGGCTGATGGCGTCCACGAGCCGGCCGAGCGCCGTGTCGTTCTCGGCGATCATCGCGCGCGGGGTCGGGTACCCGGCCCGCGTGCCAGCCGTGTGATCGCCGCCGAGTCTGACGATGTTCAGCCTCGGCAGCCCGCCGTTCTGCTCGAACCCGCGGAACTCCTCGAGCCACGCGTCGACCCGCTTGTTGTCGGGGATGAGGAGGTCCCACGGCGGATAGGTCGGGTGGATGCGGCCGACGAGGCCGGGCACCCGCGCCGCGGCCTGCGGCCGTCCGGCCGCCGCCGTTCCAGCGGGCACCGGGGCCAGCTCGGTGAATTCGCCGTAGCTGCGGACGCTCACGCCGGCCCGTACGCACGAGTCCCAGATGTACCCGTTCATCGGGGCCGTCACGTTGCCGTAGGCGTTCCGCATCTCGCCGCCGCCCTCGCTGAGGTAGCGCGCCCCGCGGCCGCCGTAATTGGTCGGCCAGATCTTCTCGACGAAGTCCGTCGCGTAGGCGCCGGTCGAATAGGCGTGGCCGTCGTAGCTGACCTCGGCGTCGACATAGAAATTGTCGAGCACGACGAACTCGCGGGCGATGGCGTGGGCGTTCGGCGTGATGTCCTCACCGAACAGGCACAGGTTCGGGTCGCCGTTTCCGCGATCGAGATCGCCCAGGATCTGATCGTAGGTCCGGTTCTCGCGGATGACGTAGAACACGTACTTGATCGGCGAGGCATCGCCGACCTTCCTCGGGATCGGCGAAACCGCCGGGGCCGCCGCCGGGGCCAGGATGCCCGCGCTCGTCATCGGCGTCAGGCTGTACACGGTCTTCGTCATGGCCGCCAGCGTCGCCGCGTCGGGCGCGGCCAGGATCGACAGCGAGCCCTGCAGCATCCCGCCGGTGTACTGCCCGTCGCCGGAACCGGGCACGCCGGGCTGCGACCCGCGCGGGTTCGGCGCGGAGGTCAGCCCCTTCCCGCTCAGCACGTAGACCTTCGACCCGTCCCTGCTGAACTGCGCCGCCGTCGGGTACCAGCCGGTGGGAATGAACCCCTCGACCACGCTTCGTTGCGGGTCGCTGACGTTCACCACCGCCACCGTGTTGTTGTCCGCGTTCGCAACCAGCAGGCGCGTCCCGTCCGGCGACAGCCCCAGGCCGTTCGGTGTCGCTCCGGGGGGCGCATTCGGGAACAGGGCCACGGAGATCTGTTCCCTGGCCGTCCTGGCCTCCGCGTCGATCACCCAGACGGTGTTGGTGTTGGCGCAGGCCACGAACAGGCGCTTCGCGTCCTTCGACCACACCAGGGCGTTCGGGTGCTCGCCCACGGCCACCTCGCCGCGCTTCTCGAGCGTCAGGGCGTCATAGACCAGGACCTTCGCGCCGCCCCAGAGCGACACGTAGATCGTCGCGCCGTCGGGCGACACGACGCACGTGTACGGCTCCGCTCCGAGGTCGACCGTCTGCCTGACCAGCCCTGCCCTCAGGTCCAGTTGCGTCAGGGCCTCTCCAAGCACGTGCACCGCGTACAGGAAGCGCCCGCTCGGGGAGATCGCGATGCCTCCGACGAAGCTCTGCTCCACGGGCTCAGGGCGGTTGATCCCGGCGAGCGGCCGCTGCGTGTCGCGTCCCAGCGCATAGACCGCGCCGGGCGTCAGGCGGCTCGACGCCCAGTAGAACTCGTTGACCGTCGTCTGTCCCGCCCCGGAGGAGAAGACGCGGCGGCCGTCCGGGTGCCAGGCCAGGCCGAGCCACGCGTGTTCGAGGCTCGTCCTCGAGCTCACGTCGCCGGTCTCCAGGTTCACGACCGTCAGGGACGGCTTCGCGTACCCGTTGTTCGTGATGATCAGCGAGCCCCCGTCGGGCGACTCCACCATCGCCAGCGGGAGGTCACCGACCGACAGGTGGCGCCCGGCCGGCTGGATCCTCCAGCCGTTCGGGAGCAGTGTCACGCCCTTGCCGAGGCTTCCCGGCCACGCCGGCGGGACAGGCCCGCGCTGGGCGACAGACGCCACCGCGGCGCCGATGACGATCGCACACACGACGAGGATTGCGAGAAAAGGTCGGGATCGCATGGGCGGATTCTACTAGGGGCTAGGGACTAGGCGCTAGGGGCTAGGGACAAGGGACAGGGGTTCGGGTCAGTAGCCAGTAGACAGTAGCCAGTATTCAGTAGGAAGACCTCCGCCCCGGGCGTCCGGGCGACGCTGGCCGCCAGCTACCGGATGCGGGCTACTGACTACTGGCTACTGGCTACTGACTACTTCTTGTAGCCGATCGTCCGCAGGAAGCTCTGCCGCCACTCGCGGTCGCCGTCGGCCTCGACGCCCTTGGGAGAGGCGCCGTCGATCACGCCGACGATGCCGCGGCCCTGCTCCGACTCGACGATGACGGCCTGGAGCGGGTTCGCCGTCGCGCAGAAGATCCGGCAGACCTCCGGGCAGTCCTTGATGCGGTTCAGGACGTTGATAGGGTACGCCTTGCGCAGGTAGATCACGAAGGTGTGGCCGGCACCGAGCGCGAGGGCGGTGTCGATGGCCGCGGCCCGAAGCCCCTCGTCGTTGCCGTCGGCTCGGACGAGGCAGGCCCCGGAGGCCTCGTTGAACGCGAGGCCGAACGCCGCCCCGGGCACGCTGGTCACCATGATCTCGTAGAGATCCTCGACGGTCTTGATGAAGTGGGTCTGCCCGATGATGACGTTGGCCTCCTCCGGGATCGCCACCGGCACCAGCTTCAGGTCCATCGTCGTTCGCCTTTCACCTGTTCGTCGAGGCTGAAGCCTCGACCTCCATCCCGAACCCCGAGTCCCGGTCCCCGAATCCCGCCTGCCTCGCCGGAGCCCCGCCGAGGCGGGGGCGAAGGCGGGCCCCTACGGATGCCTCCCCAGCAGCCGCAGCACTCCGAGCGACATGGCGTCGACATAGGTGATGAGCAGCACGCCGATGCCAGTGATGATCAGGAACGGGACGATGTTCCGGTAGAGCTTCGTCAGCGGTTGCTCGAAGCGCGACGACGAGAGGAAGAGGTTGAGCCCGACCGGCGGCAGCAGGAAGCCCATCTCCAGGTTCGCCAGGAAAATGACGCCGAGATGGATCGGATCCACGTTGTACGCCGCGCCGATGGGCGCGATGATCGGCGCGAGCACGATGATCGCCGAGTAGATCTCCAGCACGCTCCCGAGGATCAGCAGGACGACGTTCAGCGCCAGCAGGAACACCACCTGCGAGTGGATGTGCGTCTGCATCCACGTCAGGATCATGTCGGGGATCATGGCGTCGACGAGGTAGCTCGTCAGGCCCATCGCGATGCTGAGCAGCGTCAGCACCGCACCCATGAGGCCGGCGGCCCGCAGCATCACCTCCGGCAGCCCCTTGAAGAGGTGGATGTCGCGCGTGATGAGGCACTCGACGATGACGGCGTACGCCAGCGCGGCCGCGGCGGTCTGGATCATCGTCGTCGTGCCGCTCGCGAAGAGGGCGACGATGACGACCGGAAGCATCAGCTCCCACTTCGCGCCCCACGTGGCCGCCACGGCCTCGCGGAAGGAGAACTTCAGGTCCTCGCGCTCGGAACGCCGGCCGATCAGGATCCCGTAGAACGCGGTCAGGATGACGAGCAGCAGGCCCGGCACCAGCCCGGCGAGGTAGAGGTCGCCGGCGGGGACCGTCTGGTTGCGCGACGTGGACGCCACGACGCTGTAGAGGATGACCGGCAGGCTCGGCGGGAACAGCAGCCCGAGCGACCCGGCGGCCGTGACGAGGCCGAGGGAGAATCCCTCCGGGTACCCGTCCTTGCGCAGGATGGGGTACACGAGCCCGCCCAGCGCCACGATGGTCACGCCCGATCCGCCCGTGAACGTCGTGAACAGGGCGCACACGGCGGCGACCATGACGGCGATGCCGCCGGGCATCCAGCCGAAGATCGCGCGGAAGAAGCGGACGAGGCGCTCGGCGGCGCCGCTCTCGGCCAGGACATAGCCGGCCGCCGTCAGCAGCGGGATCGCCGGCAGCGTCTCGGAGGAGATGAGGCGATAGACCTCCGCCGACACGGCCGCGACCGGCGTCCCCTCCCGGAAGAACATCAGCAGGGCGATGCCGCCCATCGCGATGAACACCGGCGCGCCGAGCAGCGCCGCGGCCAGGATGATGATCGCGAGGGGCCACAGGCTCGGGGCCACGCCAGCGGGCAGGAGTCCGAGGGAGAACGCCAGCGGGATCGCCAGCAGCGCGATCAGCCGCCCCCACCAGCGGTCCGACGCCTTCCACACGAAAACGAGGGACATGAGCGCGAGCGAGATCGGCATGATCGTCTCGCTCATCCACTGGTCCACGCCGAAGGCCAGGGGCTTCGGCTCGAGCGCGTTGACCTTGACGACCTGCGCGCTGGCGAATGCGAGCACGGCCACGACCGCCGCCGACACCGAGTAGGCGAGGAGGCGGGCGATGCGCTGCCACAGGCCCTTGCCGAGGAATTCTGCGGTGGAGAGCGTGAGATGCTTCATCTGGGTGGCGGCGGCGAGGCCCCCGACGAACGCCAGCCAGAGGGTGAGGTGCTTGACGTAGGTGGCGGCTCCAGGCACGTGAACGCCGGCGAGCCTGGGACCGAACACCTCGACGATCGGGACGATCGTGACCAGCGCCAGCGTGGCCACGAGGACGGACTTCTCGACGTGCCTGAACCCGCGCTCGAGGACGTTCACTTCTTGGCCGCCGCCTTCTGCTTGCGGTACTCGTCGCGGAAGCGGATCGCCTCGTCGAACGCGTCGGCCGGCACGATCGCCCCGCGGATGCTCGGGTACGTGGACTCCGCCGTCGTACGCCACAGCTCACGCGTCTTGGCGTCGACCGGCACCACGTTGAGGCCCTGTTTCTTCATGGCGGCCACGTCGGCCTGGCCGCTCTTGCGGATCTCGGCCTGCAGCTGGCTCCCGGCCATGCGGGCCGACTCCCGAAGCGCGGGCTGCAGGTCGACCGGGATCCGGTCCCACGTCTCCTTGCGGATGACGGTCGCGCCCATGAGCAGTCCCCAGTTCAGGTCGGTCATGTTCCTGGCGTTTTCGTAGTAGCGGGTGATGACGGCCACCTGCGGCGGCGCGGCGAAGGCCTGCACGAGGCCGGTCTGCAGGCCGGTCGCGAGCTCAGTGGAGGGCAGGGCGATGGGGTTGAACCCGGCGCTCTGCCAGATCCTGAGCGTCGGCTGGTCGCCAGCCCACTGGAACAGCTTCAGCTTGCGCAGGTCGTCGGGGCTCGTCACCGGCTTCTGCGTGAAGAAGTTCAACCAGCCGCCGTCGGCCCAGTTGAGGACCACGAACCCCTTGCTGAGCAGGTTGGCCTCGAAACGGGGCCGCATCTTGTCGATGACGTAGTAGACCTCGTCGTAGTCGTTGAATGCCAGCGGGATGCTGAAGGCGAAGATCGTCTTGTCGATCTCGGCGAGGCCGACGGACGTGAGCACCGCGGCGTTCAGCGTGCCGAGGTTCATCTTGCGGACGACGTCCGGGTCGTCGCCGGCGGTGCCCCCCGCATAGATGTTCACCTTGATCCGGCCGCCCGAGATCTTGCTCCAGTCGGCGGCCATGTTCTTCAGGACGAGGTGCCAGGACGTGCCGTCCGGCACCAGCGTGGCCATCTTGATGAGGATGGGCTGGGCACCCGCGGGCGCCGGCGCCAGCGCGATCAGGAGAACGGCGCCGACTGCGGCGAGCAGGGCCGCGGGGCGCCGACGTGCGTGCGTACCGATCAGTGAGAACATGGTGCGTGTCCTGGGGCGAGGGTTACCAGCGCGACGCGTCGGGGGCCGGGGACTCGACGAACAACTCGTCCACCCGCGACAGCAGCCATTTCGCGCGCCGCTGGGCGATGACGTTCGCCAGCCGCTGCGCGGGGAGCGTGTTGACATCCACCTCGAGGGCCTTCGTCAGGAGGTCCCGGAACTCCTGCTTGTTCTGCGCGCCGACCGAGATGGCCTCGACATAGGTGACGTAGGGCGAGGCCCGCCGGCCCGCGGAGAGGGCCAGCGACCGCTCGAAGTGCTGCTTCGCTTTCTCCAGCGATCCGCCGATCGACGCCCGGCCTCCCTCCCAGGTCACGAAGAAGTCGTGCAGTGACCCCATGTCCCAGGACTCGTCCAGGGCGATGGCGCGCTGCATGAGCTTCTCGATGAGGGACTGGTCGACCGACAGCGAGGAATCTGCCTTGTCGATCGCGAACGCGGCGGCCCAGGCGGCCCCGGTGTAGTAGAGCAGGGGCACGTGCTTCTTCGTGGTCCTCGCGAGCGCGGCATCGGGATCCTTGCGCAGGCGCGCCGTCAACCCCGGGAAGTCGACCTCGAGCCCCCGGAGGCCGTAGTCGCGGGCCCGGATGTACAGCTTCTTGGCGCGGGCCCGCTGCGCCGTCGCCCGGTCGAGGTCCTGCGCCTCCACGTAGTCCGCGTCCATCTGCACGAAGGCGTACGCGTACTGCGTGAAACCGCTCGCCGCGGCCGTGAGAAGGCCCTTGTGCTTCGGGGACTGCTGGATGAGGCTCTCGATCGTCTTGAGGCCGAAGGGCACCGCCCCCGCGACGAGCTCCGGGTCGTCGTCGGTCGCGAAGCCCGATGTGCCCTCGGAGAGCGCGTTGCCGAGGGTGTTGATCGCCATCATCTTGATGGAGCAGCCCGACAGGAAGAGGGTGAGCAGGCACACGCACCCCCCGAGCATCGGCCGCGTCAGTCGGTCACGCATACGCCTCCACAGCCAACTCGCTATTCTATGCCAGCCGGGCCGCCGCGCACGAATCCGGTGGGGCTTCCCGGCCCGACTTTCCTTGAGGTTCCTTGACAATCCGTCCCGCTCGGACTACATCTTGCCGACGGCGGAGGAGCGCCAGCCACCATGATTCTCGAATCCGCGCGCGTCGAGAACTTCAAGTGCATCGACGACTCCACGGAATTCAGCATCCGGTCGCTGACGGCGCTCGTCGGGAAGAACGAGTCCGGCAAGACCGCCCTGCTCAAGGCGCTGTACCGCGTCAACCCGATCCTGCCGGTGGACGGCACGTTCCTCGAGACCGAGTTCCCCAGACGCCGGTGGCCGGAGTACCGCCAGCTCCGCGGGGGCGAGTCGGACCGCGTCGTCACGGCCACGTGGCGCCTCGAGGAGGCTGACCTCGCGGCCGTGGCCGAGGCCGTCGGGCCGGACACGCTGACCGACCCGCTGGTGACGGTGACCCGCGGGTACGACAACAGGCTCAGGTGGCAGGTGCCCGTCGACGAGCGGCGGGTGGTGTCGAACCTGATGCGCCGCGCCGGGCTCGACGCGGACGAGCTGCGCGGCCTCTGGGCGGTGTCGACCGTGGCCGAGCTGCTCCAGGTCGCCCGTGGCATCGAGACGCCGTCGACGGCGCAGGAGGAACTGCTGAAGGATGTCCAGGCGCGGTTCCCCGATGGGGAGCCGGTCGCCCGGATCACGGAGGCCCTCGAGCGGCGGCTCCCGCGGTTCCTGTACTTCGCCGAGTACCACCGGCTGCCGGGCGAGGTCTCTATCGACGAACTGATGCGGCGCAAGGCGGCGAACGATCTCTCGGTGGTCGACACCATCTTCCTGGCGCTCCTCGAGCTGGCAGGCACGACACCCGAGGCGTTGCAGGGCATCGGCCAGTTCGAGTACCTCATCGCCGAGCTCGAGTCGGTGTCGCAGCGCATCACCCGCGACGTGATCGAGTACTGGAGCCAGGACCGGTCGCTCGAGGTCGACTTCCGGTGCGACGCGGCCCGGCCCCACGACCCGCCGCCGTTCAACACCGGCTACGTCCTCCGCACGCGCATCCGCAACCGCCGGCACAAGGTCACCCTTGGCTTCGACGATCGCAGCCAGGGCTTCATCTGGTTCTTCTCGTTCCTGGTGTGGCTCTCGCACATCCGGCGCGACCAGGGGATGGACTACATCATCCTCCTCGACGAGCCGGGTCTCGGCCTCCACGCCCGCGCCCAGATGGACCTGATGCGCTTCATCCGGGAGCGGCTGCTGCCGACCTGGCAGGTGATCTACACGACGCACTCGCCGTTCATGATCGACAGCACGAACCTCGACGGCCTGCGCACCGTCGAGGACATGTCGGACGGCGACGCCGTGCTCGGCACCAGGGTGGGGGACCGGGCGCTGAGCGCCGATCCCGACACGCTCTTCCCGATCCGGGCGGCCATGGCCTACGACGTGTCCCGGCGGGTCGTGACCGGGTCCCAGACGCTGCTCGTCGACCGGCCGAGCGACGTGCTCTACCTGAAGTGGTTCTCCCGCGAGCTCCAGCTCCTCGGGCGCGCGTACCTCTCGCCCGCCTGGAGCATCGTGCCCGTCGGCGGCCTGAACAGCATCGCGCCCTTCGCGGCGCTCTTCGCCGGCGAGGCCCAGACCATCGCGGTCCTGACCGACGGCCTCATGACCCACCCGCACCGCCTCGACGGGGTCTGGGAGCGGGGCCTCCTCCAGTTCGGGCGCATCCTCCGCCCCGCGTTCTACGTGGACCTCGAGGACGCGCAAGTCGAGGACCTGCTCGGCCGCCGGCTGTACCGGGAACTCGTCACCGGCGCGTACGGGATGGAGGAGTCCGAGATGCTCGTCGACGAACCGGAGGACGCTCCCCGGCGGCTCCTTGCCGACGTCGAGGCCTACTTCGCGTCGATGCCGCCGTGGGCGCCCCGCTTCGACGCCTTCGCGCCGGCATCGTACCTGTACGAGCACGCGGCGACGCTCCGGTCGACGCTGCCGGAGCTCGGCGAGGCGCTCGACCGCTTCGAGAAGCTCTTCCGGGATCTCCACCGCCTGGCCGGGCAGTAGGGCGGGCGCGCCCGACCGCCGCATGGCGCGGTGATATCATGCGCACGGCCGCGGAGCGGCTGGCCGAACTGGGGGCGCGATGGCGATCGACTGGAACGACATTCGGTATCGCGGCGACGCGAAGGACGTCGAGGAGTTGATGACCACCTACCGGGTGGCCGACTACCTCGCGACCTTCGAGGAGAACCGGCGGCAGATCGACCAGGGCGTCCGCGAGCGGCTCCTGAAGGAGGGCATCAGGCTCAGCGAGCGCCTGTCGCCGAGGATCTACCGCGTGTTCGCCGATGTCGCCCAGGCGCTCGGGCTCGCGACGCAGCCCGAGGTGTTCTGCCTGCCGTCCAACGACATCAACGCGTTCACGATGCTCGACGTCCGGAAGGAGACGACCTATTCGCTGGTCGGCGTGACCGCGCCCGCGCTCGAGCGCCTCGACGACGCCGAGCTGCGGTCGATCCTCGGGCACGAGCTGGGGCACATCCTGTTCGGCAACAACCGCCTGGCCGCCCTCATCTCGACCGACGCGTCGAACCCCTCCGTGACCGTGCTTCCGGCCCTCGGCGAGAGCCTGTACCTGCGCTGGCGGAAGAAGGCGGAAATCAGCGCCGACCGCGTCAGCGTGCTGGCGAGCCGCGACTTCCGATCGACGGCGACCTCGCTCCTCAAGGCGACCTTCGGCCTCAGCGAGCGCAATCTGAACCTCGACATCGAGGCGCTCGTGAACCAGGTGGACGAGATCCGCGGCAAGCCCGAGCTGATGGAGGAGGTCTTCGCGTCTCACCCGCTGCTGCCGATCCGCCTGAAGGCCGTCGAGCTGTTCTCCCGCTCCGCCAAGGCCCGCCGGGCGGGCTATCCCGTCGAGGGTGACGCCATCGGCGACGAGGAACTGGAGAACGCGGTCGATGAACTGGTGAAGCTGACCCGCCGCTATCCCTCTGAGCCGCTGCACGTGGCCATCATGCGCGCCGTGGCGCTGGGCGGCGCGAAGCTCCTCGCAGCCGACCGCGACGTCAGCGACGAAGAAGTCAAGATCCTCGTCCAGATTCTCCACAAGTGGTTCACCGACGAGCCGGAGTCGGAGATCGTGACCGATCGCGACGAGATTGCCGCGAGGCTGCCGCAG
>Ga0316605_10002629_pt1 | contig 10179 bp, 9 predicted proteins | sample OWC_soil_day20_n_FD_207666 | JGI IMG/M metagenome (GOLD analysis project Ga0316605, IMG submission 207666) | Wetland soil microbial communities from Old Woman Creek delta, Ohio, United States - OWC_soil_day20_noCT | ecosystem: Environmental > Terrestrial > Soil > Wetlands | place: USA: Ohio... | reverse complement strand
ATGGGCCGCGGCGGCGACATCCAGTGGGAAGCCCCGTTCGGCACGATGATGCCTGCCTATTATGCGCTGTATGCCCAGTCATACCTTGCAAAGAACGGCCTTACGCTCGACGATCTCAGGGATGTCCGGGTCAAGGCGGCAACCTACGGCCAGATCAATGAAAGGGCCGTATACCGCAAAGGTGTACAACCTTCGGATTTCGATCCCAACAATCCCGATGCCAAGATGGCGGGCCCCGTTGCATCACCTCTTCGCGTAGGCGATTGCTGCGCGAACGCAGACGGCGCATCATGCATCATTCTCGCGAATGCCGAGAAAGCAAAGATCTTCCAGAAGAAACCGGTCTGGGTCCTCGGCATAGGCGCGGCATCGGAAGTCGTCAACATGGCATCGCGCCCTGATTTCTCAAAGGGCATCCAGGTAGCCAAGGCAGCCGCGGGCCAGGCCTATAAAATGGCAGGCATCGGTCCCAAGGATGTCAATGTGGCTGAAGTTCACGACTGCTTCACCATCGCAGAGATCATGGCATATGAAGGGCTCGGATTTGCACCGGAAGGCGACGGCAAACAGCTTATCCGCGAAAAGGCAACCTATAAGGAAGGCAGGATCCCTGTCAACGTTGACGGCGGTCTCCTCTCAAAAGGTCACCCCATTGGAGCAACCGGCGGATCGCAGATCCGGACCATCGTTCTTCAGTTAAGGGACGAAGCCGGCCCGATGCAGGTCAAAGATCCTCAGATCGGCCTTAACCACAATATTGGCGGAGTAGGCCTTTACGGAAACGTCACAATTTTTGGGAGGGACTAAGATGGGATTCGATAAATTTGGAAGAAAAAGCTTCACAAGCTTCACAAAAACCGGCAAATTCGTAGATCTCCTCGCTGAAGGGAAGGTCGAGGGATCGATCTGTAAACAGTGCGGAGCCAAGTATTTCCCGCCGAGAGCTGATTGTGCAAAATGCTTCTCAAATGAGATGGATTGGTTCGAACTGCCGAAGAAAGGCACACTTGAAACATTTACCACCGCCATGTACGCACCGTTCGGCTTCGAAACCGACGCACCGTACACAATGGCGGTTGTCGATTTCGGCGACGGCATCAAGGCATTTGCCCGTCTTTCAAAAGACTTCGCGGACCCCAAGATCGGAATGGATGTTGCGGTACGGCCGCTCAAATATGATGATGGCCAGATCACGTTTGAAATAGCAAAAGCGTAACAAAAATAATGTCAAATACAATGGGCCGCCTTCGGGCGGCCTTTTTATTTCACATCTGTTTCCCCTTTTCTCCTTTATTTATTCCTGTAATTTCCTTAGAATTGTGTCAAGAAAAGGGGAAACATGACCAAAGAATTCATTCTTGAATTATTCAGCGCCGCGGCAATGCAGCGGTGGAACGATAAGATCCGTCCCGTAGAGCTTAAAGAACTCGATAAGCAGGCGCACAAGATGACCATTGCTTATTTCCTCGGAAAATTCGAGGAATCGACCGAAGGGTTCAGTTGGCTTGAGATAATTGAGGGCGGGCTTTTCGAATTTCTCGAACGTCTTGTAATAACTGACCTCAAACCCCAGATATTCAACCGGATCAAGGAAGACAAAAAAAAGTACCAGGAATTAACAACGTGGGTCTATAAAAGACTTGAACCTGTCATATCTCCTCTCGGGCCTGATCTTGTCAATCGTTTCAGACAATATTTCTCCACCACCGACAATACAATAAACAAAAGGATCATTAATGCCTCCCATTTCTATGCCACCCGGTGGGAATTCGACATAATCGAGCGGGCCAATCCAACAGGGTATGAAATACCCGAGATACGAGGTTTTCTCCAAAAAAAACAGGAGAAATATTACGATCTCGTTGGCATTCAGCAGCTTGCCTTGTATGAAAAATACCGGAATTTTATCGACCTGTGCGGACAGCTGCGTTTTCAATACCGCTGGAGCCATCTCAATATGATGCCTCGCACATCCGTCCTGGGCCATATGCTTCTCGTTGCGATCCTGTCGTATCTTTTCTCCCGGGATATCGGGGCGTGCCCGAGACGATGTTTCAACAATTATTTCACCGGGCTTTTTCATGATCTGCCTGAGGTTCTCACCCGTGATATTATCTCCCCTGTCAAGCGCTCGATAGAAGGTCTCGATTCACTGATAAAGGCATATGAAAAGGAGCAAATGGATAAAGAGGTCTTCAATCTGATACCGGCTGAATGGCATGATGAAATAAGGACATTCACGGAAGAAGAATTCACGAGCATTGCATGTTTCGATAACAAGCTTATCACAACGGATACCGAGACCATTTCCCGGCAGTATAATCAGGATGCTTTTAATCCACGGGACGGCGCCATGATCAAAGCAGTCGATGATCTTACAGCCTATGTCGAGACGTATTGCTCGCTGGAAAATGGCGTTAAGTCACCGGACCTTCTTGAGGCACGGCAATCTATAAGCCAGAAATACAAGGACTTCACGATAGGCGGCATACCGTTCCCTGACATATTTTCCTACTTTAAGGTATATACATCGGCAACCCAGGAAGCTTGACAAACAAGTAATTCACACGTACCATTTTTTATGGCGCTTATGACAAGATGTCGTGTATCCGCAGGAGTCATAACCGCATTTCTTGCGGCGATAATCTTCCCATTCATCATAAGTTCTCTTTACGCAGCCGACAGCGGATGCGTGCAATGCCACACCAGCGATAAAATACTCAAAAGCCTCCACGCGCCAAAAAAAGTAGAGCTATCCGAAGGAGTCGGGTGAGCAGGGGCACCTCCGTCGGTTCCGGCGGAATCCCAGCATAAGGCTTATCTTGTCAATCCCAAACTTGTCACTACGGATCCTCATTTCGCAAACGGCTGTGCATCATGTCATCGGGGCGATGAAAAAGCCGTATCCCGGGAAAAAGCACATGCCGGACTGGTCAAGAAACCTTCCTTAGATCTCACCGTCTGCGGGCAATGCCATGCTAAGGTTGCAGAAGTCTATAAGAGTTCTCTGCATTTCACGACAGAGGGCTTAAGGCATGGCGTGTCAGGGAGATTCTCCGCCAAAGAGAAAAAAATATTTGACGATAAGGTATTCCAGAGATCATGCAGAAGCTGCCATGCCTCCTGCGGAGACTGCCATGTTTCATCACCAAAAGTAGGCGGTGTTTCAACCGGGCTTATCAAAGGCCATGAGTTCGTGGCGAAGAATGACGCTAAAACATGTGCAACATGTCATGGCGGACGGGTGTACCCCGAATTCACCGGTGATTTCGGCGGCCAGGCAGATGTCCATTACCAGAAGGGAATGACCTGCCTTAATTGCCATAACAAGGCAGAACTTCATGGGACAGGGACCCTGTACACATCAAAAACGGATGTCAGAGAAAAACCTTCCTGTACCAATTGCCATAAACCGGGCAGTGAAAAGACAGACAAGGCACGCTCCTCGCATGCGCAGCATAAAGACAAGGTCAGCTGCTACGCCTGCCATTCAGGCGGTTCATATACGAACTGTTATGATTGTCACATCGGTAAAGGGGCCACCCCGAAACCCGGGTTCTATCTGGGCCTGAATCCGAAAGACAAAAAGAGTGTCACAACTTTGCGTCTTGTCCCCACCGTTCGCGACACCTTCAGGAGCGCCGGTATCACGCAGGACAATTACGACAGTGTACCTAATTACTGGGCAACCTCGACGCACAATATTAAAAAACGGACCGAGAGAACGCGGTCATGTGAGGTCTGTCATAAGGATAAGCAAAACTTTCTGACAAAAGAAATGCTGATCAAAGATGGTTCCAAGGCAAACAGCCTTCTTATCTATAGCCCGAAACCTGTCAAACAATAAAGGAGACCGACAATGAAAAAAGTGATAGCATGGGGAATATTTGTGTTCTGTCTTGCCCTGTTTTTGCCCACAGCCGGTAATACACGGTCAATTGACCCGGTTGTCTCCACAGTTTGGCTCGCCGGGAACACCCAAGACCCGAAGATAGTCATTGTCGATATCAGAAAAGTCGAAGATTATAAGGCAGGCCACATACCGAAGGCTGTCAATATTTTTTATAACACATGGGCAATTACTGAAGGGAAATTGCGCAACCAGGTCCCGCCGGTTGACGACCTCACCGATATTATAAACTCCGCCGGAATTACGGCGGATTCAAAAGTGATAATCGTCGGTAATTCCGACATTCCTCCTAATCGTTCAAACATCACACGCGTAGCATGGACCCTCGAATATGCCGGGATCGAAAATGTTGCGATCCTCGATGGGGGGTGGGAGAAATGGGTAGCCGAGAAAAAACCTGTCTCGACCGATATTGTAAAACCTAAAGCCTCCGATTTCCAGCCAAAACTCAATAAAAATATGCCGGTGACAAAAGACGGGGTCAAGACTGCCATTGGAAAAGAGATCATCGTCGATACCCGGGACCCTGATTTTTACGAAGGCAAAAAGAAATTGGATTTTGTCGCACGAGCGGGCAGGATAAAAAGCGCCGTTAACCTTCCTTCAATGACCGTATATAACCCGAATGGCACGTTCAAGAGCAAAAAAGAGCTCGCGGATATGGCAGCCAAAGCGGTTGGAAGTGATCCAAACAAAAACATAATTGTTTATTGCGATACAGGCAGGCTCGCTTCGGTCTGGGCATATTTGTTAAAAAACGTCCTGGGCTACAAGAACGTTCGGATGTACGACGGCTCATCGGAAGATTGGATGGCGGACCCGGCAGCTCCCGTCGAACCATGATCGGGACAATTGCAAAAAAGGCATCCGGCACACTGTTGCTGCAGGCGCGAGAGCCCTGCAATGTCGATACAACATGTACCGGAATCCGACGCACTGTACTAAACTTATAGTACGGACATAACGGGTTACAGGGGGCGTCCAAATTATGAAACAAGGACAGGAGGGTCCTGCATGAACTCCATAATAGAACGAAAATGTCAGGAAAACGGGCTAGGAATGAAGCGATTCCGGACAACGATCAGTTTCTTTCTCGCGCTTTGCTGCCTTGCTGTGACGGTCAATGCCGCCGAACCCGCAAAACAGGGGGATCCACCGGCATTCAAACCGGCTCCCCTGCCCTATTCCCGCAGTGCCCTCGAACCTTACATATCTGAACGGACGATCAATTTTCATTATGGAAAACATCATCAGGGATATGCGGATAATCTGAACAGGTTGACTGCGGACACATCTTTCACCGGTAAAACCCTGGAAACGATAATCCTGGAGAGCACCGACAAGAAAGACAGGACCGAGATCTTCAACAATGCCGCTCAAGTGTGGAACCATAATTTTTTCTGGGCAGGAATGAAGAAAGACGGGGGAGGAAAACCCACTGGCATTCTCCTGCAAAAGATCGAACGGTCATTCGGAAATTTTGATACATTCACGGCAGAATTCAAGAAAGCTGCAACATCACGCTTTGGAAGCGGTTATGCCTGGCTCGTGCAGGATAAGGACGAACTGAAGATAATCACGACATCCAATGCGGACACGCCGCTCGCCCGGGGTTTAAATCCCCTCATGACCTGTGATGTCTGGGAGCACGCATATTACCTCGATTACCAGAACAGGCGAAACGATTTTGTGAATGCATTTCTGGATCACCTTGTGAACTGGGGATTTGTCGCGTCACGGCTGAGATAAATTAACGATTCAGCCGGATCACCGCAACAACACGCCCCTGCACCCGGACATTGTCCGCATCATGGAACATTGGCAGCATGTAGGGGTTGCACGGCTGGAGCCTTATTTTTTGATCTTTCTCATAATAAATTTTCTTGAGGGTCACTTCCTGCTCGCTCTCAAGCCAGCAGGCCGCGACCTCACCATTATTTACGGAATCGGCCTGTTCCATGATCACTATATCTGAATCAGCTATCATGGCGTCTACCATCGAATTTCCCCTGACCTGAAGGGCAAAAAGCTGCCTTCCCTTCCGCATTATATCCCGCGGGACATCGATCATCCTCTGATCCCCGGCATTCGGTTTTTCCCTAGAAGGGACATTTATAGGCTGGCCGGCTGCGATCACACCCAGAAGGGGTACCTGAGCCGGACCTTCCTCATCCCCCACCACACCGATGCTTCGCGATCTGATCTTATCCTTCGTAATTAACCCGGCTTCCCGAAGCTGCTCAAGGTGATATTGCACCACAGACGGGCTCTTTACCCCGCAGTGGCTCGCAACCTCACGCACGGAAGGCGAATAGCCGTTGTCCCGTCTGAACGTCCTGATAAAATCAAGGATATGCTCCCTGGTATTTGTTTTCCGTGCCATAGAACAAGTGTACACAGGACAGGGGAAAAAATAAAGAATTTTTTTCCCTGCCGTTTCAAGTTTCAGGGAGAAAAGCCTTACATTAGAATTGTTTTGTCTTTTGGATTGAAACTTGAAACCTGAAACTTGAAACTAACTTTTGAAAAAAGTTCTTGCCAAACTAGAACATCTGTTCTAATATTATCCTTATGCGAATTACTTGTTTTTATATCCCCCATTTTTATTGTCAGATCGAATATCTCAAAGATCCATCCTTAAGAAAAAAACCTGTCGTGATCATAGGCATGCCCGAGGAAAGGGGCTTTATCATGGATTGCTCCGCAGAACTTGCGCAAAGGGGGATCGTTCCCTCGATGCCGCTTAAGGACGCTTATCATCTATGCTATGATGCGACGCCAATACTGGCAAGAAGAAAAGAATACGGCATTATCTGGGAAGAGGTCCTCTCTTCCATCGCAGGGATCACATTGCGTCTCGAACCAAAAGAAGCAGGTACGGTATTTCTCGATATTACGCGGCTTCCCGGCATGTTCAAAAGCGAGGAACAGATCGCACGCGCCCTCACCGGCATGGTGGCCGAAAAATTCCGCCTCGACGTCAAGGTGGGTATCGGGAATTCCCGCTTCCTTAGCTATGAGGCCGCGTCATCTGCATCGGCCGACACGCTTGTTGTTGCCCCGGGGATGGAAAGGGGTTTTCTTTCTTCTATCGGGATCGACCGCCTGCCGGTACCGGAGGATATTCGTGAAAGGCTCTATCTTCTCGGTCTTGATTCATTAGGCCGGATAGGCGCGTTTACATTTTCCGCCCTGACCTCGCAATTCGGGTCAACAGGGAAAAAACTATGGGAAATGGCAAACGGGGCCGGTGATCGTGACAGAATACCCTGCGCTTTTTCCATTACGGATATAGACCGGGAAATGGTCTGTGAAAACCCTGTTTATTCACAACAGGAGATCAAGGCTGCCCTTCTCGATCTTCTCGACGGGTTATGCCTGGAACTCGAAGAACTGGGCAAGGCCTGCCGTACGATAAAGCTGATTTTCGACCTTGAGAGCAGGACATTTTTTGAGAAAGAATTTTTTATGCACGGCCCTACGGCACACAAGGATGATATGCTGCGCAGGATAATGGCAGGGCTTGAGGGGATCGAGCTTGCCAGTCCGGTAAGAATAATGAGCGTACGCGCCGGGGCCCTTGTGAATTACGGCGGAAAACAGGAAAAACTATTCCGGAACCACACCGGTATTGAAAAAAGCATGAAAGACATCAGGGGATTTTTAAAAACCAAATATGGCTCGATGCCGCTTGCGCGTGTCGTCAGGAATGACAGCGGGACTCTCCTCCCGGATGACAGGTTTATTTTTGTTGAACCATGAAAGCCTCGCCCTTCGATCCTGAGCTCTTACCCGTTATTATTGTTAAAAACAGGCCGGCATGGGTCGTTGTAAAAAAGAAAAAGCAAAAGGTACGGGAGATCATCAATATCTGGCGGGTTGATGATACCTGGTGGCAAAAACCCGTTGCCCGCATGTATTATGCAATTGAACTGGACAGCGGCAGCCGGATAACAATTTTTCAGGACCTCCTGTCAGGTGATTGGTACCGGCAAAACTGGTCTGTTTGAAATTCCATGTATACCGAACTGCACGCTCATTCAAATTTTTCTTTCCTCGACGGCGCTTCACCAACCCATAGCCTTGTCGAACGGGCCGCGTCTTGCGGCATGAAGGCCCTTGCCATTACCGATCATGACGGGCTTTACAATGCGTGTGTTTTTACAAAGCTCGCAAAAGAGGCCGGCATAAAGCCTATTATCGGTGCGGAGCTTACCTTCGAAGGTCAGCGGCACCTTACATTTCTCGTTGAGAATGAAAAGGGATATGCCAACCTGTCATGCCTTATCACCCGCGGACATCTTGCAGGTTCCAAGGGAAAACCGGTATTATCCCGAACAGAATTGCTGGGCCGCACGGAAGGCCTTATCTGCCTGTCGGGCTGTGCACGATCGGAGATAAGCCGCCTTCTCATAAAAAAGGAAAAGCATACCGCATATGAGGCGGCGAAAAAATACGCGGAACTTTTTGGAAAGGATAATTTTTATATCGAGCTTCAAGGACACCTGCTTCCCGAAGACAGGCGTCTATGCCATCAATTAATGGATATCGCTGAGGTCCTGGGCCTTAAGACCGTGGCCTCGAATAATGTTCACTATGCCACACGGGACGGTCATACCCTTCACGATGTCCTTACCTGTATACAGCACGGGGTAACGCTTGACCAGTCGGCGCTCATCCGGAGATCAAATTCCGAATATTATCTCAAGGACCATAAACAAATGATGGAGCTTCCGTGGATCCCCCGGGATGCCATTTTAAGGACCGAAGAAATAGCACGGCGGTGTGCATTTAACCTCGATTTCTCCTCTTTTTCCTATCCGGACTTTCCCCTGCCGGACAATGAGACCGCGACGGGATTTTTGAGAAAACTGGCGATACAAAAAGCCCGGGCCCGCTACGACACTCTTACGGGAGAAATTCTGGCACGGATCGACGATGAGATCGGTCTTATCGAGCACAAAGGGCTTTCGGGCTATTTTCTCGTCGTCTGGGATATCATCGAATATGCCCGGAGAATGGGGATCTCAGCACAGGGCAGAGGTTCGGCTGCAAGCTCTGTCGTGGCATATGCCCTCGGGATAACCCCTGTCGACCCGATACGGCATAAGCTTTTTGTGGGACGCTTTCTCAATGAAACGAGTATTCCCGATATTGATATCGATATCGCGACAAACAGACGGGAGGAGGTGATCAGGTATGTCTACGACACGTACGGCCGTGATCGCGCGGCTATGGTGTGTACGTATGTGACCTTCCAGGGGCGTAACGCGATCCGCGAGGTGGGAAAAGTACTGGGCCTTCCCGCGCACATGCTCGACAGGATGGCAAAGACAACCTCCGCATACGGCGGGCATGGGGCCATAGAGTCATTGAAGGAAATTCCTGAATTCAAATCATATCTCGATTCCGGGGCCTGGGAGCATTTCGGCAGAATATGCGCCCGGATATCAGATTTCCCGAGACATCTTTCCATCCATGTCGGGGGCATGATAATCACCCCAAGACCGATCTCGGAAATCGTGCCCCAGGAGCATGCCCGCGCAGAAGGACGGACCGTCTGCCAGTGGGACAAAGATTCTGTCGATGACGCAGGGCTTATCAAATTTGACCTTCTGGGCCTGAGAATGCTTTCCCTTATCGATGATGCGAAAGAACTCATCCTGAAACTTAAAGGGGTAAATCTCGACCTCGATCGCCTTCCCCCCGACGATCCTCACGTCTATGACATGATAAGCGGCGCAGATACGGTCGGGATCTTCCAGGTCGAAAGCCGGGCGCAAATGCAGACATTGCCTAAAATGAGACCGCGGTCTTTCGAAGACCTTACCATCGAGGTGTCTATTGTACGGCCGGGCCCTCTTCAGGGCAATATGGTACATCCCTTTATACGGCGGAGGCAGGGTAAAGAACCCGTTGTTCATCTGCATCCTAAATTGGCACCGATCCTCGACGAAACGCTCGGCGTGATCCTTTTCCAGGAGCAGATCCTTCAGGTGGCAATGGCAATAGCCGGATTTTCGGCGGGAGAAGGCAACAAATTACGCAAGACAATGGGCCGTAAAAATGCACGCGAGGAACTTTTGAAATGGCACGAGCATTTCCTTGAAGGGGCAAGAAAACAGGGAATACAAAGGGATATCGCGACAAAGATCTTCGATCACATCTGCGGTTTTGCCGATTTCGGCTTTTGTAAGAGCCACGCTGCCAGTTTTGCTGTTCTTTGCTATCGATCGGCATACCTGAAATATTATTATCCGGCAGAATTT
>Ga0316605_10002628_pt1 | contig 10181 bp, 10 predicted proteins | sample OWC_soil_day20_n_FD_207666 | JGI IMG/M metagenome (GOLD analysis project Ga0316605, IMG submission 207666) | Wetland soil microbial communities from Old Woman Creek delta, Ohio, United States - OWC_soil_day20_noCT | ecosystem: Environmental > Terrestrial > Soil > Wetlands | place: USA: Ohio... | reverse complement strand
CTCAGGGCATCGGATCGGTACGATGGAAGTAGAGAGTGCCCTAGTGGACCACCCCTTCGTCGCAGAAGCAGCCTGTATCGGCAAGCATCACGAAGTCAAAGGGCAAGCCCTCGCCGCTTTTGTCACCCTAAAAGAAGGCAGGGAGACCTACCCCGAACTCATTGATGAACTCAAAAGACATGTGGCTAAGAAGATTGGGGCCTTAGCCCGCCCAGATGACATCTTCTTCACCGCAGAGCTTCCTAAAACTCGAAGCGGAAAAATCATCCGCCGCCTGTTAAGAGATATCGCCGAAGGGCGTGCTATCGGTGATACCACAACGTTAGCAGATGCTTCGGTCGTCAATATTCTTAAGGCGAACTACCAAGATTAGTAGAAAACAATCTTGACCAATTCCGTTACGGCGTCCTCAAAAATACTCCCTCACTAATATAGCTAAGAAGGAACGGTCAAGGCCGTTCCTTCTTAGTCCATTATCCTGTAGCATTTCTATTCAAAAATTACCTGATGTAGGTAACGGTCTTGACTGTTCCGGAGATTTAGTAGATACCGGAGCTGAACCACTCAAGATCGTACCTACAATTCTTAAAAACCTTTTTCAGCATCTGATTGTGCCGGAAACGAACACGCAGCTAAAATCAGAAAGCCCTAACATCTTCTCATCTTCTTATAGTACTATACCGCGTGCTATACCGGGGTCTATATTTCCTCTAAATAATTGCAGAAACCCTATGATAAGCTGACTCCAAATCTATATGGCAAGTAGACGACGTTCCCCCTTTTCTCATAAGCAAAATGCAATGTAGTCTTTGATACGATTGGCTCCGATAACACAATAGATGCTATAGGTTCCGGGAATTCCTTCATGAGCATAGCAACCTTCGTTATCTCTACCGTGATGTCTGCACGTAGCTGATGCCCGATGAAATATCGCTCTAAGGTAGCTCCGCTCATTTTGACAAGCCTTTTGGAAACGCGTCTTTCCGTCATCTCTAGAATTTCTTTCCTAAATTCCTCATAGATTGGATAGTATCGCAAAAAGTCAGAGAAAACTTCATTTACCTTCTGCCTTAAGCTCGTATATGGCATCATCAGCTTCCACCTCCATTGTTTAGAGTCATCTCTACAAGATATACCTTTACTAACTATTATTAAATTTTCCCATTTCCTTTTCAGTAACCAAAAGGATCCTTTTAGATCATCGCTTTGGGTACATACCCTAATCCATCTATAGATAACTATGTCCCACCTTTGAAGTATATGAATGATACGTTTGTCTACTACAGTCGGCTAAATACCAAAAAACCCTCTAACGCTGTGTACAGCAAAGAAGAGCATCTCATGCCAATCTCGCATGAGATGCTCTTCTTTGTTGTATCTATTTAATATTTTCTCTTTACTTATTAAAGCCTGCAGTGAAAGTTACAGAACCATCTTTATTCTCAACGATACCTTCTACATAAATTCCTGTATTATTCGGGACCGAAGCTTTTGTTCCAGCGAAATAGTAAGAACCCGAATTGGGTACAGAGGTGGGGGTAAAGGTTTGACCTGCTTTGTAAAGGTCCCCTCCGTCTGCTACGTTTACATTTTTTTCTAGGTCCCATTTGTTATCCGCTTGTAGTAGGGATATTGCATAGTGTGTCTCACCCGTCAAAGGATCAGGCGTCCCAGCCTGCTTTCGGGATTGGAACCAGTTCGCTGCCTCATTAGGGCGATCGAAGTTCCTCGCTAATACGTTTTCATCAATGTGAAAAATCGCAAGTCCATGAACCCCTGTCCCATAACGGATGAACGAACTATCAAAACCAACTTGTTGACGATTCTCTAGTAAGAAATATTCATTTCCATTGGAACCGGGAACAACGAGCTTAACTACATTTCCACCTTCAGATGAGGGCTTTAGGGTAACAGTTTCAGATCCAGTTGTTAGTACTTGTGGTTCTGTCAAGCCAAGATAAACCTTTGACCATGCATCAAGCATTACAGGAGAGTTTCCTCCATACACCGGCGCATTGGGATAACGTGTCCAAGATCCACTGGCCATTAACGTATAAGCTCCTGTTCCCTTTGAGTCATACCCATAATCATATTGATCTGGAAGTCCGAGAACATGCCCAAATTCATGAGCATAAACACCGACATGAGGAGGATACGGCCCGGTCGGAGTCCCTAGAAAACCTGTAATGTCTCCGCCTACTTCGGGTTCAACAGAGTAGTTATTTACTTTGACGCTATCAACTTCTAGCCCATCGTTTGGCAAATCCAAGAGTTCTTCTCCAGTCAAAGCATAGTGATTGTACCAAGAGGCTTCAGCAAAATTCCAGCTATGGGACCAAATGACCTTAGGTTCTGTGCTAAATTCTGCACCGGTCCCCTGATGGATAAGGAAGATATTCGGAACGACTCCATTAATCGCATATTTGGAAAAATCCACTTGAGCATCAGCGGCTTTTACGGCATCCTCAAACAGAAGAGCCATCGTGTAGTCCCCATTCGTATTATCTACATTCCCATACTTCTCACCAATTTTATAGTACGAATACGGATGGGGCAATGTAACTTCTACAAGCTGACCTGTCACTGTAACCTTTCCATCGGAAACCCCATTGTAGTAATTTTTAAGGGTACGGTCTAAAGGAGCTTGAACTCCGTTATAAGTCGCATATCCCGCAAATTGCTCCATCGTATAGGGATTATAGCTATCTCCAAACAGAAGATTTTGCAACAAACTTAGGGGCGTATGCTCATATGCTACCTTTGCGGGCGGAACATCAGCTAGATTATTGGGATTGTTCGGGAATTTCATATAGATTGCGATGGCTTTCTGCTCGGCTGCAATTGGCTTTATGCCACTTGCTTCTCCCATATTCACCGAGTGAGGTCCTTTCATAAGGTTTGCTGGGACGTGTTCCTTGACTTCGAGTCCTTCGGCCCGTAATTTAGCCTGAACCTCCTCTGGAATAGAAACAGCGTGATACAAGGATTCAGACCTTAAGTTCCCCTGATTCGGCTGTTCTCCCCTGACCAACCCCGTTGGCAGGACCAGAGTTGACATCAGAATTGATACCAAAATCGTAGCTCTTACCTTTTTCATACTTTTTCCTCCTTGTAAAACTCCACAAGGGCGTGTTCGACTCTAGGGATTAGTTATCCATCCTCATGTTCAACCTTTGCTTTTAGCTCTTGTACAACGGTTGTTAAGTAATCAAGCTTTTTTTCAAACTTGATTAAAAGATATGTCGAGACGGCTATTGGGAAGCCAAAGTTACCTAGTAATGTAAACAAAGTTGCGCTTTCATCACCTGGCATAGAAACTCCCTCCCATCTACTACAAAAAAACGAATTCCATGACCTTCAAACACCACCTCCTCTTACATCAATTTATCCAAGTGGCCTTTATCTTTGGAAGTAGGAACTTCCCTTGTGGAGACAAAAAAACTGCCACATAAAGGGCAGAAAGTAAGTACTTACGTAACTGTAGCCAGGCTATCCTAGTGCCTCTATGCACCTTAGACCCTAACGGCTTTGCGTCCCCAACTTTCGATGAGTTTGCCCTTTTAAACGTTTATTCAGTTATAAGAATGCTTCAAATTACTTCAATTACTTCAGTCTGAGACTTTAATTAAAAGATTAAAGGTTGAATTGAAGCGTATTCAATAACGTCCATGAATGAAGGGCCCTTGAAGCCCACAACGGCTAAAGTGAACGCGATAACTAATCCCAAGATAATAAACTTCTTCATTGCTATCCCCCCTTTGATACCATAATAAACCAAATTTGAAGCCCCTTTGGAATGAGAATCCTGTCGCAATTGGCAGTCGTTTCCTCCATCAGCTTTTTCCTCTCTAATTCGCTAGAAATCTTGTTTAAGCAACCTTTCTTCACTATTAATTGTCTCATTAATTCAATCCCAAAATTATCCTAAATCGCTAAATATAGCAGGTTATTTCAGACTCGATAGCAAATATATCCATAAGTGCATTGAGTATAATTAAGAGGGGGCTGAACATGGATCAACGTTTCAACCAACTTCTCAAGAGTCAAGAGATTAGCTTGTCCGAACTCGCTCGATGCACTCAAATTACACCAGGATATTTATCGAAGATTTTTAACGGCAAAACCTCAAACGTTAGCCTAGGTATTGTAGCTAGAATTTCTGAACAACTCGGTCTTCCCGCTGATGACCTCTTTCGAATGATAAAAGAAGAGAACTTTTTGCCCAAGGCTTTAAGTAATACAACGAACACCGGTACACTGCCTCAATCCTTCGAAGAGGCTGTTCAGAGTGCACTTGATGCTCTCGAATCCAATGACAATGAGGGGTTCTATTTTTTGTCTGAACGGATTAAATCTATACCTTCTCACTTGCAGAAAAACTATGTGAATTGGTTTGAAGGGCTTCAGCTGGCCTATGAAAACCTTTATGATCCTGCACTTGAAAGATTTCAATCTGCCCAACGCTTTAAAGCACGCTCCACTATAGAAAGGCGATTCAAGGCAAAAATCTCCTCTGGAATTGCAAGCCTTTACCTTGGCCAAGGGAATTACAAAAAGGCCCTTGCCATGTTTCGAAAAAGCCTCATGGCCTGGGAAGAAGGAGTCCACTCAGGGGCGGTCTACCTTAATATGGGGACCCTTAACCGAAGAAATGGTGCTTATAAATCAGCAGAACTCTGTTATCGTTCAGCCCTTTTAACCCCAGTCCCGTATATCCAGCTTCTGAGCTATGCTGCATTAGGGCAACTCTATATAGACCAGAAAAGACTTCCCGAGGCACGTGCTGTACTACTGCAAGGTTATTGCCTGGCTAAAAACTCCCCTAGCGATCGAGGAAAAGGAGAACTTTTCTGCAACCTGGGAAAGTACTATAAGGAAATCGGCCGCCTGGAAAAGGCAACTGAGCTCTTAAAGCGCGGTTTAATTTATACAACAACACCTATTTCTAAGCGAGCAAGACAATATTTATTATTAGAACTTATCGACGCTTATTTTACATCAAAAGGATCTGAGGCCGAACCCTTAATAAAAACTTTACTAGAGGAAGACTTCGCGGAAGGCGATGTTCTCTTAGAAGGTATATCACTCATAACAATTGCAAAGGAAAAAATGAAAACTAACCATGTGGCAGAAGCCATAACGCTCTTACAACAATGTTATCGAATACTTTCTCAAGTATCTCCTTCCGAGGAGCTCATCTCTTGCTGCAGTTTATTAGCTAAGTGTTTTCAATTCCAAAAAGAGCCCTTCCACTCAGAGTTTTACTTGAAAGAAGGGAAGAGGCTGAGAAGGATTTTTGGGATGAGAGAGAAGGGGATCCCGGTTGGATTAGATTCATTGACATCCATAGGTCTATGAGGTTGGACGTATCAAAGCGTATACTTCATTGACCTTCTAGCTTTCATCAGCAAAAAGGATACCTCAAGGTTACTCTTATGGAGTATATTTCAATGCCTATCGTAAAATATCTATGTACTCCTTTAGAGGTATATGAGTATTGCAAGATAGAGCACCTAATGCCAAATGCGCACTAGATGCTCTATTTAATTAAGTATATTAATTACCAATAATATTTTTTACACGCTCAATTAAAGATTCAGGTACCGCTCCAAACCCTCCGATGATATGAGATATTATTAATCGGCCTTTTTTACTTTCTAAAAACTTAAGAACTTCAGGATTTCCAAAATTATCATCTAATAGCAGAATCATTGAATTTGACTTTGCTGCCAAAACAGAGCCAGTCAAGGCATCTGGGAAATCCAAACCAGTAGTAATAAATACACTCGAAATATCATTGCCTAATTCAGAGAAAATCTTAGCATTGGTTCCATAGCGATCTTTTCCAGCATAATAACTTGCGTTCTTAAATTGTGAAGAAACTTCTTTCCCTATGACCCCTTCTCCACCTACAACTATAACATCTTGGATGCTAAATCCATCTAAAATTGCTAGGGTTGACTTGGGAAGCAGGTTCTGTTGGGTAAATAATATTGGTACACCTTTTCGTGCGGCCCATGGTGAAATAGATAAAGCATCTGCAAAAGAATAGCCGTTTGCGATGACCACTCTTTTCTGAACCCCTATAAAACGAGCAATTTCCTCTGCTGTCCCAAATCGATCAGCTCCACCAAGCCGGATTATCTCAAATCCCGAATGATTAAGAGCATCTTCAATTTCTCTGGAAACGGCTCCTTCTAAGCCTAGAATATAAACCGTCTTGGATTTTAATCTTAATAGTTCTTCCATAGTTTTAGGTGTCAGGTGATCCTTATTCGTTAAGAGAATTGGGATATCCAGTTTATAAGCCAATGGAGTCCCAGCCAAGGCATCGGCAAAATCATCCTCTCGAGTTAGCACAGCTGCTGGAGCTCCATTGGGCCATCCTTGTTTAGAGACTTTAGTTGCTGTTTCAATTCGATTTTCTCCGCCTAGCCTGATTTCTTCATGAGAGTCGGAATGGTCATCTTCCTCGTCGGTTTGTCGTTCAGTTGCTTCAAATAAAAAACTTACAGATATTTGCTCTCCCTGAAACTCATTCCCACTTTCAGCTGGGAAAAGAACATCTATTATAAACGCTTCCTCTTCTGAACTTTCTAGTGCGCCAAGGTGGAGATTCTTTAGCTCTTTAAGTTTGCCCTGATAAAAAACTCGCCCCGCTTTCTCCTTAATGCTAATAGTAAATACATCAAAAAGTTTATCCCCTTTTTCTAATACAGCAGATAAGTAATAGGTAAACCCGAGCTTCCCAATATTCTTCACTACAATTTGTTTCTCTATGTGATCTCCAGGAGCCATATTAGCAACATCGAATAGCCGGTCGCTAGGCTCTAGTGTAATTCCAAATTTCTTATTCCCTTCTGCCTCAACGGCAAATGCAAATTTATGATCTGTATTAAAAAGCATATAAGCAAATAGGATACTTATTAGTGTTAGTATTAGAACTGATAGTCTCCATAAATTTTTTAGATTTTTATGTTGCATCATTCTTACACCTAACTTCTGTAAAAATCCTCAATTCTCTATCTTATTTCATTCCCGTCTATGTCAAACACTTTATACCCCTTATTTTGAGCAGCTAGTGCTTTTGCTTTATCTTACTAATAAAGGCTCCTAATTGAGACTTTGCATCATTCGAATCTTTTCGTACACGATATTGACATTGCTGAACTACCTGATTATTGGATGTCCTTTGTTCATTCGTTCTCTTTTGTAGAGCTACTTTCGATGGATTTACCTTCCTGAGATTTATCCGAATTCGAGGCGCTATCCTTTGGTAACCCTTCATTGGATTTGGCCCCATCAGATTCATATTGTTTAGCCCCTTTATCTTCTAAAGGGTTTTCTTGGGAGTTATCTATCTCTGTTTTGAAGTCATTAATTTTGTCGTTATTTTTTTTGTCTTCATTATTATTCTTGTCATTTTCGGCGTCTTTGCTCTTGTCAATACTCTCGTCTTTACTCTGCTCTTTGTCTTTAACACTGTCTTTTACTTCTTCCCCATTAGTCTTATCCTCTGAAGCTTTTCCCTCTTCAGGCCCTCTTGAAGATCTTTGTTGGGCATAGATATATCCCCAGGAGCAGGAAGGATAGCAACTGGAAAGGTGGAAGCAGCCGTAAACGTCATAACATAGCTTGATCTCGAACTTACAGGGATTATGTACCCGGTATCTTTATGCTCACGAATTGGACAAGAGCAAGTATAACGCTTACTTTCCACAGAATCCCTAGCCACCTGCCTCTATACTCAGGTACTTGATGGGATTCCTCAAGTCGATCAAAGTCATGACTTTTCACTTTTCCCTTGAATATATTCATTCTATTCTGAGCCCCCGCCCTTTTGATGATTCTTGATTAAACCCAATCTTTAAAAAATTTAATAAATGGTATCTCTATAGAAAGCTTATTCCATTTAAAGCCGCTTATTCCATTTAAAGCCGCTTATTCATTAAGTAAATAAAGAGTGCGACTACCCTTTATATTCTATATATACCATATTATTCCTGCAATCCCGTATTTACATTTTTTGTCTAATACTTATCGGTTTATCGGGAATAAGAGTGTGGTCCTTGAATGACGTCGATGCTCAGTACCCAAAATGTCGCGGCACAATCCAGCGCGCTAAATCGTTTTTGTTTCTTGTAAACGTCGTTGCTTTCAATGTGAAACTTGATGGGCATCTTTTCACCAACTAAGAAGTTCTTCACTATCTCCCGGTTATCCGTTATTCCGTAATACCGATAATACCCAAGTAGTTTACGGCTTAGAGTTTCCATCAGAACACTCTTTGGCAAGTGTCGGTTTTCCCGTATCCATTGTTTCCCCGAGCACAATTTTGACCTTGAATAGAGATATGACGATTTTTTTCGCTCATCTTGTCACTGTTGTCCATGCAAACCATATTATGTACAAACTGGACAATGGAGGAATGTTTTAATGATCGATAAAAAAATTAAAGAACACCTACTCGCTCTACCCCAGGTCACTGGGGTTGGGCATGGATTTAAAGAAGTAGGTGGAATCCCAACTGACAAAGAAGCAATTATCGTTCTCGTAAATAAGAAACTGTCCTCTGATCAATTAACGAGTAATCAACTTGTTCCTCAAAGTATTAATGGGATAGTTACTGACGTCATTGAAGTTGGAGAGTTTAAAACGTATTCGCAAAAAATTGTAGAAGGGATAGCTGAAGAATACAATTTACAGGAGGTCAAGCGAACGTCCCGTATCAGACCTGCAGTTCCAGGCGTTAGCATAGGTCATTATCAGGTAACTGCCGGGACTTTTGGTGCGGTAGTATATGATTCGAGCACAGGACAGCCGCTGATTCTGTCCAATAACCATATTTTAGCGAATGCCTCAAACGGAAACGATGGCAGAGCTAAGATTGGTGACCCAATCCTACAGCCTGGAAAGATTGACGGAGGAAGCAACTACTATAACATTATTGCCAAACTAACAAGGTATATTACCTTGGATGAATATCCTGCAGTGAATCAGATTGATTGTGCCTTAGCCAAGCCTTCAAATAACAATTTGATTTTACCCGAAATTTCGGGAATCGGTAGGGTTCAAGGGATTAAGAGTCCTGAATTGGGGATGTCCGTAACTAAATCGGGACGGACCACCGCTGTTACGGTTGGTCAAATTAGGGTCATTAACGTAACAGTAGATGTAAATTATGGACAAGGAAGGGTACTTCGGTTCGAAAATCAGATTTTAACGACCAGAATGTCAGAAGGTGGAGACAGTGGCTCTTTAGTATTGAACGAGAATAATTTGGCCGTGGGTCTCTTGTTTGCCGGTTCTGACCAGGGGACTTTGGTCAATCCGATTCAGATCGTATTAGATATGTTAAAGGTTAAATTTTGAATAGATTAATAAATGAAGGGAGTGTCGCAAAACTACTTTTTCGAATTAGTTAGCGACGCTCCTTTTTCCTTAACTAATGACCGCTCTTAAACTCTGTTGTACCCAATATTTGATCTCCGTATTTCACTTTTGCGTTGTAAAAGGTATCGGGAGCGACAGGATAAATAGAAGTATCAAACATGACACTATAGTGAGGATTACTAAGACCATGTTCCTCCCAATCCAATGTTCCATCAACAACGCTGAATTTATATACTACGGGTAATCCTGAGCTGTCGTTTCCTGTAATGACTAAGTCAACCCCTCTTTTTTCTTTGTCAAGAACTCCATTGTTTAGGATATGGAACTTTATCGGCATTACTATGCCTTTCCGAACTGTCACATCAGGCTTTTCTAGGGGTGGGTCCCATACTATTCCTCCATCCAGAGTCTGAGGATGTTCAGTTGCGTTGAATATAAAAGTCATCGAAGTCATCTTCCCCTGATAATCGTTCCCGCATTCGAAGGGAAAGCTTATCGTAAACTCATATGATTCACTATTTCCTGCCGCTAAAATTCCAAGAGCAATGTTTTGCAGATCTTTTAATTTTCCCAGATATCTTATTTTTCCGTTCCCATCCTTAATTATCAATTCCAAAATGGTGTATAACTTATCTCCACTATCCAATCGGGCTGTAACATCATAACAGAAGTCACGTTGTCCCATGTTCTTGACGGCAAGCGGCGCACTGACCTTATCCCCGGGCGCCATATTGGGAACCCGAAATAGCCCGCTCTCAGGCGTAGTAACAATTTTAAATTCCTGACCA
>Ga0316605_10002625_pt1 | contig 10188 bp, 6 predicted proteins | sample OWC_soil_day20_n_FD_207666 | JGI IMG/M metagenome (GOLD analysis project Ga0316605, IMG submission 207666) | Wetland soil microbial communities from Old Woman Creek delta, Ohio, United States - OWC_soil_day20_noCT | ecosystem: Environmental > Terrestrial > Soil > Wetlands | place: USA: Ohio... | reverse complement strand
ACGAACGCCTTGGACGGCAGGTGCTCATCGTGGCGCGGGACCGCGAGTCTGCCGAGCGGCATCGCGACGACATGGGGCTCTGCCTTCGCCTGCGCAGTGTTTCCTACTTCGCAGGGAAGGAGGGGACGCATACTCCCGGGGATGTGGCCAGTGATGTCGCCGACATCCAGGCCCTCCGCGCCCTGACCGTCGATCACGCCCCGGTTGCGGTCACGCATCCCCGGGCGCTCCGGCTCCGGCTGCCGGCACCGGCATCGGTGGCGCGGCAATCCTTCTCGCTTCAGGTTTCCGCCCAGCACAGCATGACGCAGATCCGCGCGCGGCTGGAGGAGAGCGGTTTCGAGCAGAAGGATTTCGTGGAGGCATATGGAGACTACGCCGTGCGGGGCGGGATTATGGACATCTACCCGTTCGCGGGGGAAAACCCGGTGCGCGTGGAGTTCTTCGGCGACACGATCGAATCGATCCGAGAGTTCGATCCCCTGTCCCAGCGGTCGATCAAGGAACTTTCTATAGCCGTTATTGTTCCCGACTTCCTTGCGGGCCCGGGGGCGGACGCTCCGCCCCCCGACGCGGCCCCGCGCCTTGCGTCGCTCCTGGACTACCTGCAGCCGGACGCCCTGATCGTCATTGATGAACCGGACCTTGTCCGTGCGGAGCTTGCGTCTCCCGGGCAGGAACCATCCGGGCGGCATCTCGATCGGGAGCAGATCGAGGAGTTGCTCGGCCTTTTTGCCCGGGTGCAGTTCCACTCCCTTGCACCCCTTGCCGCGGAGTCGATCCACTTCGGCGCCACGCATCAGCCGGCATTCAACGGAAGCGTTGCCATCCTCAGGCGCGAGCTCGCTCAACTGCAACGCCGCGGCGTCACGGCCACGATCACATGCGACACACCATCCGAGCTCGCCCGCATCAAAGAGCTGCTCGCCACGGCCTCCCCGACGGACGCGGAGCAGAACGACGGAGAGCCGGAGCCCGGCCTCGATCTGGCTGCGATCCGCTTCTCGGTCGACGCTCTCCATGCCGGGTTCCTTTTCCCCGAAGCCGGCCTGGCGGTCTACACCGAGCACCAGATCTTCAGCCGCCTCAAACGGCGCGGCAGAAAACGGCCCCCACGCTTCAAGGGCTTCTCGGAAAAGGAGCTGCAACAGCTGCACATCGGCGACCACGTTGTCCACCAGGATTACGGGATCGGCCGCTTCGGCGGACTCAAGAAGATCAAAGTGCGCAACGCCGAGCAGGAAGTCGTCTCCGTCCTCTACGAAGAGAAGGACGTGCTCTACGTCAACCTGAACTACATCAACAAGCTGCAGAAGTACTCTTCCAAGGAAGGCCACGTTCCCAAACTCACCCGCCTGGGAAGCCCGGAGTGGGACCGGCTCAAGGCCCGCGTCAAAAAGCGCGTCAAGGATATTGCGCGCGACCTGATCCAGCTCTACGCGCGACGAAAGCATCTACCCGGATTTGCCTTCAGCAGGGACACCCCGTGGCAGAAGGAACTCGAAGCGTCGTTCATGTATGAAGACACCTTTGATCAGGCCAGGACCACCCGTGAGGTGAAAGAGGACATGGAAGCGCCGCACCCGATGGACCGGCTCGTGTGCGGCGATGTTGGCTTCGGGAAGACGGAAGTGGCCGTGCGGGCTGCGTTCAAGGCCGTGATGGATGGCAAGCAGGTGGCCGTGCTGGTGCCGACCACGATCCTGGCCATGCAGCACTACAACACCTTCCTCGACCGCACCTCGCGCTACGGGGTGAACGTGCAGGTGATCTCCCGCTTCAAAGCGAAAAAGGAGCAGACCGCCATCCTCGAACGGCTCAAAGGAGGACGAATCGATCTCATCATCGGCACGCACCGGCTGCTCTCCAAAGATGTCGGCTTCAAATCCCTGGGGTTACTGATCATCGATGAAGAGCACCGCTTCGGCGTCTCAGCAAAGGAGAAGCTCCGCCAGATGAGAGCGGAGGTGGACACGCTGTCGCTGACCGCCACGCCCATTCCGCGCACGCTGCACTTCTCCCTCATGGGCGCCCGCGACCTTTCCCTGATTGCCACGCCTCCCAGGAACAGGCTCCCGATCATCACCGACATTACCCAATGGAACGACGACCTGATCCGTGGCGCCGTGCTTCGCGAGATACAACACGGAGGGCAGGTCTACTTCGTGCATGACCGGGTTCAGAACATCGAAGAGATCGCGCAGCACTTGCGCGAGATCCTTCCCTCCGTTCGCATCCGTCATGCGCATGGACAGATGCACGCGCACGAGCTGGAAAACGTGATGATGGAGTTTCTGGAAAAGCACTTTGATCTGCTTGTTGCCACCAAGATCATCGAATCCGGACTGGACATTCCGAACGTCAACACGATTATCATCAATCGTGCCGACCGCTTCGGCATGGCGGAGCTCTACCAGTTGCGGGGCCGCGTGGGACGCTCGAACGTCCAGGCGTATGCCTATCTTCTGACGCCTCCTGTGTCGGTGATGCCGAGGGCGACCCTGCTCCGGCTGCAGGCCGTGGAGGAATTCACCGAGCTCGGCTCGGGCTTCAACCTGGCCATGCGTGATCTGGAGATTCGCGGCGCGGGAAATCTGCTGGGGAGTGAACAGAGCGGCTTCATTGAGACCATGGGATTCGAGACCTACACCCGCATTCTTGAAGAAGCCGTTCAGGAACTGAAGGAGCAGGAATTCCAGGATCTTTTCGCCGACGAGCGGCGGCCGCCCCGGCTGGAAAGCGACGTCCTCGTGGAGGCGGATTTCGACGCGTTCATTCCCGCATCCTACGTCCGCAATGACACGGAGCGGCTGGCGATCTACAGACGCCTCTACGCCCTCACGACCGAAGATCAACTTCGCGAAGTGGGCGAGGAACTCCGGGACAGGTTTGGCAAGCACCCGGTGGAAGCAGAAAACCTCTTTGCCGTGGTCAGCATCCGCTTGATTGCCGCGAAGATCGGCTTCAAGAAAGTCACGGTCTCTCCTGGGGAAGCCGAAGCGGACTTCCCGCCGGAAAGCGACACGCAGTTCTACGGGGGGGAGGCCTTCCAGTCTTTGATGACCGTTATTTCACGGATGAAGGGGTCGGGCGCGGGTCTGAGGCAAACAGGTTTTGCTCTGAAGTTCTTTGCGAAATTGGACCTCAAGGACAAATCTCCTCTTGAAACAACCCTCCGTGTACTTTCTACAATGCTGGGAAATCTTGACACTTCAACCGCTTCTGTTGAGCCTTCCAGGGAGTCGAAGTAACCATTTATTTTACTTGACTTTATCAGGCAAATCCCTATCTTAGCAACACACGGTGGGTAAAAGTGGGGGATGGTGGTGGTGGGTAGATTTTAGCCCTCGCGGGGCGGTTTGTACACAATGAATCAGGCCAGGGCGATATGTCGTCATTCAAGGGCTCGTACGAATATTCGGTGGACAATAAGGGCCGGATCAACATTCCTGCGAGACTCAGGAAGTATGTTTCCCCCGAAGCCAACGATACATTTGTACTGACCCGCGGGTATGAAAAATGTCTGTTCGTCTATCCTCTTGACGAATGGAACAAGCTGGAACAGTCCATTCGCCTGCTCTCCAGTACTAACCCCAAACATCGCTTCTTCATGCGGACGTTGCTCGAAAAGGCAACGGAATCCCAGCTAGATGGCCAGGCTCGCATAACGATTCCCAAAGAGCTGTTGCAGTTTGCCGGCATTGAGAACGACGTACTCATCCTCGGTGTCCTGGAGCGGTTGGAGCTCTGGAATCCGGCGACATACCGGGAGTATGAGAAAGCTCAGACAGACAGTTATGAGGATGTCGCGCAGACTGTTCTTCAGAAGTGACACCCGCGATGTATCATCTTCCCGTTCTTTGTGCGGAGGCTGTTGAGTTCCTCCTGCAAGACAACGCGCGCGTTGTTGTGGACGGAACGACGGGAGGGGGTGGACATGCGGCGAAGATATGCGAGAGGCTGGCTCCGGCTGGGACGCTGGTCTGCTTTGACGCCGATGAGGAAGCATTAGCGGAATCGAAGCAGCGCCTGAGCAGCTGCGTGGGCCGCGTCACGTTTGTGCATGCAAATTTCCGGAACCTGAAAGCCGAGCTTCATGGGCTCGGCATTGACACCATCGATGGGCTCCTTCTTGACCTTGGCGTGTCGTCGTATCAACTCGACGAAGGGTCACGCGGGTTCAGTTACCGGGCGGATGAGCCGCTGGACATGCGTATGGACCGCCGGCAATCGAGAAGCGCCCGGGACCTGGTCAACACATATACCCAGGAACAGCTGGCGGACGTCATCTGGAGATTCGGCGAAGAGCGCGCATCACGTCGGATTGCCTCCAGAATTGTCGCGGCGAGACCTTTGGTAACAACGGGCGACCTGGCCGCAGTCGTGCGGGGAGCCGTGGGCGGGCAGCATCTGATGAAAAGTCTTTCCCGTGTCTTCCAGGCCCTGCGCATCGAAGTGAACGATGAGTTGAGAAGCCTGGCGCAGGCGCTGGCTGACGCGGTAGACATTCTGGCCGGCAACGGCAGAATCGTCGTGATCTCGTACCACTCCCTGGAAGACCGAATTGTGAAGGAGTTCTTCCGTGAGGAATCGGCGGTGAGCATTCCCTCGGGGCACAAGCTCATTCCCGACACGCCGAAAATTCCCCGCCTGCGCCTCCTCACCCGGCGCCCGTTGGAGCCGGATGCGGACGAGATGGCGCGCAACCCGCGGGCTCGGAGTGCGAAGCTGCGGGCAGCGGAACGCATAATGCATGGACAGTAATGGCGCGACAGGATATTGATCTCGTACTGGACCGGGCAGGAGCCGATGCGCGGGATGTGCGGAAGGCACCCATGCGCGACAAGCGATACATCTATAACGGTGATCCCCAGGCGCACAACCCCGGGTATGCCGTCCGTCCCAACCGGAAGGTCACACGCAGAAAAGTCTCTACATTCAATCTCATTCTCTGCCTCTTCGGCGTCGGCATCGCCATCGTGCTCTACGTGGACAACATTATCACGATCAACCGCCTGGCGTTCGAGGCAAACCAGCTGCAGACGAAGTACGACGGGATCATGAACAGGAATGCCACGCTCCGGGCCGAGGTGACGCGCAAAGCCGCTCTGGAGCGGATCAACAAGACTGCCACGGAGCAACTCGGCCTCGTTTTCCCTCCCGAGCAGCCAACGCTCTTCAACGTGGATCAGGACAAGATCGAAAGTCTGAGAGAGCAGTAAGATGTTCGCACGAAGAAAGAACGCCGCGGGAGCCGCCGACACCGGAACGGGTCCACTTCACGGGACGCCGGGAAGGTTTCTCCTGTTGAAGATCGCCCTGGTCCTGTTTTTTTTGGCGATCGTGCTTCGCCTGGTGCAGATCCAGGTCATTGACGCCGGCGCGTATCAGGAGATCGCCCGGCGCCAGTACGAGGCGAAGGTGGTCCTGCCGGCCGCTCGCGGAAATCTCTACGACCGGAACGGCAAGCTCCTGGTGTCCAATACGATGATGGTCTCCTTCGGCGCGGACCCGAAGATGATCGGAAGCCGGGCCGAGGCGATCGCGACACGCTTCGCGCGGGTCTTCGAGAGTCCTCGGAATTCGTATCTGGAAAGGCTCTCCCAAAAGAACCGGCATTTTGTCTGGCTCGAACGTCGCGTCCGGCCAGGGTATTCGCGCCAGCTCCGCGTCCGGGAATTCGAGGGGACGCTGGAGATGGAAGAACCCCAGCGGCTCTATCATTATGATCATGTCGGCGGACAGCTGATCGGTTTCACCGACATCGACAACAACGGGCTGAGCGGCATCGAGTTGGAGCTCAACGGCCAGCTCAGCGGGAACAACGGCTATGTGATCATGCAGCGTGACGGTCTGGGGCGGAAGCGCCCGTCGGTCGACTATCCGCGCGTGGAGCCGGTGAACGGCAAGCATGCCGTCCTGACCCTGGACATCGAGTACCAGGCGATCGCCGAGGACGAGTTGAAAAAGGGGGTCGAGCGCACCTCCGCTGAACGAGGCGTAGCCCTCATCATGGATCCGTCGACCGGCGAGATCCTGGCCATGGCAAATTACCCGTCGGTGAACCCGAACGACCCCTCGAACTACGAGCAATCAGCCATGAAGAATCGGCTGATTACCGATATGTTCGAGCCGGGTTCGGTCTTCAAATTGGTCGCCGTGGGCGCCGCGCTTGAGCATCACCTGGTGAAGCCCGAACAAAAATTCTTTGGCGAGAACGGAAGCTACCAGGTCCCCCTGGGCAACGGCAGGAGCCGGAAGATCAGCGACATGCACAAGTTCGGTATGCTCACTGTCCAGGAGGCCATGGAGCAATCCAGCAACGTCGTGATGGCCAAGATCTCCGACGTCATCGGGGCCGAGCTTTTCTATACTACCGCCCGGGATTTCGGCTTCGGCACGAAGACCGGAGTGGACCTGCCGGGAGAGGTGGGCGGCGAGCTCAAGAAGCCGAACCAGTGGTCGGGGACAACGCTCAATACGATGGCCTATGGCTACGAGGTGAGCGTCACTCCGTTGCAGGTTGCGTGCGCCTATGCGGCAGTTGCCAACGGAGGAGTCCTCATGAAGCCGTTCATCATCCGGCAAGTGCTGGACGAAAACCATCAGGTGCTGGAGGAGGCCCATCCCCAGGTGGTGCGGAGGGTGATCAGCAAGAATACGGCGCTCACGCTCACGCGTTTCGCCGAAGGAGTGGTCGAGCGGGGAACCGGAACGGCGGCAAAGATCCGCGGGCTCCGCATTGCCGGAAAGACCGGCACGTCCGAGAGAATGATCGAAGGGCGGTACGACATGGCAAACCACCGGGCGTCCTTCGTGGGGTTCTTTCCCGCTGACGACCCGAAGGTGGTCTGCCTGGTGGTGCTCGACAACCCGCGTCAAGGAGGGTACACCGGCGGCACTGCCAGCGCGCCAGTCTTCCGCGGGATTGCCCAGAAAATCTATGCGAGCGCGGGCCGCTTTGCCGTTCGTCCGGCCGTGACATTGGCCGGCAAGGCACAGTTCGTCGTCCCGGATGTCACCAGTCTGAAAGTGGAAGCGGCCCGGGCGATGCTCGCATCGGACGGTTTCGAGACCGTGCTGGAAGGAACCGGGGAGGTCGTGCTTCGGCAATCGCCGGCGGCAGGAGCGCGCTGGGCACGCGGCAGCAAGATCACGCTGGTGACGGGCGGCGGCCAGGCGGCGCTCCCTCCCGGCTACGCGCTTGTGCCCGACGTGCGCGGGCTGTCGCTGCGGCGCGCCATGAACCGCCTGAGTACGCAGCAGCTGGACATCAACATCAATGGCTCGGGGGTGGTTGCCGCCCAGAGCCCCGCGCCCGGAGAGCAGGTCAAGGTTGGCACCAAAGTGACGTTGCGCTGCCAGGCGCGCGGGAGTACGAGCATTTGAGATCCGACATGTCTGAGATTCCGTACGACACCCTGATCAAGGAAGCCTCCAGGCAGATGCTCCGCAGGGAACATCCGGAAGGGCGCGACGATTGGGTGAAAGTGATGAACTTCATCGCCTGGAACGTGGACGTGCGCAGCTGCCTGCAGGTCTGCTATGCGATCGCGCAGATGAACAACGTGCCGCTGAAGCAGCGCGAGATCGAGGAGATCGTGGACTTCCAGACGTACGACCGGGCGGCGCGCGAGCTGGCCTCGCAGGAGCGGACCGCGGTCCTCCTGAGTGACGCGGCAATACGCGATGTCACGGAATTCTTCGGTGGACGGTTTTAATGGTTCTCCTTGAGTTGCTGGACAAGGTTTCCGTATCCAAACTGTTCTCGTCCCTCTATGGAAAGATGGTGCTGACGCAGGATGTGTCCGTCAACGGCGTTCAGTACGATTCGCGCAAGGTCCGACGCGGAGACCTCTTTGTGGCCATCGAGGGTACAGCGGTCGACGGGCACACGTATGTGGAGAGCGCCATTGACCGGGGAGCCGTCGCCGTTGTGATGCAGAGAGATGAGGCGCTGCCCGATCCGTTCTTCATGCACGCCGGTGTGGTCAAGATCGTGGTGCCCGATTCGCGCAAGGCCCTGGCCCGGATGTCGGCGAATTTTCACGGCCACCCTTCGCGCAAGCTCCGCCTGGTCGGAGTGACGGGGACCAATGGCAAAACGACCACGACGCATCTCATCCGCTCGATTCTGGAAGCGGACGGACGGAAGGTGGGGCTCATCGGGACGATCGGCTACATGATCGGCGAGGAGTTGCTTCCGGCAACGCACACGACGCCGGAGTCGCTCGAGTTGAATGAGCTGCTGGCGCTCATGGTGAAGCGAGGATGCACCGCGGCGGTCATGGAAGTGTCGTCGCATTCGCTGGCATTGAGCCGCGTCTTCGGCCTGGAGTTCAGCGGTGCCTGCTTTACGAACCTGACGCAGGACCACCTGGATTTCCACGGCACGATGGACGCGTATTTCAAGGCGAAGCGAATCCTCTTCGAGGAGCTCTTGCCCGGGGCATGTGCTGTCAGCAATGCGGACGACCCGTACGGTGCGAAGATCCTCGAGAGGACTGCCGCACGGACACTCACCTACGGCCGGAGCGGCGACGCGGATGTTCAGGCGCGGGACGTGCGCATGAGCGTGGCAGGCATCAGGATCGCGGTCGCATACCGCGGCGGGACGAGCGAGGTGGATTCCCGGCTCACCGGCCGGTTCAACGTGGAGAACATCCTGGCCGCCTATGCGACCGGTCTGGGGCTGGGCATTGCGGAAGAATCCATCCGTACGGGGATCTCCCGCCTGCCGGCCGTGCGTGGCAGGTTCGAGCAGATTATTTCGCCGGCCGGGTGGACCGCGGTCATCGACTACGCGCACACGCCGGACGCGTTGGAGAAATGCCTCCGGACGATCCGCGATCTTCTTCCGCCGGAGAAGCCGGGGCGGATCATCACGGTGTTCGGCTGCGGAGGAAACCGGGACCGGGGGAAGCGTCCGATCATGGGACGCATCGCCTCGGAGTTGAGCGACATCACCGTTGTGACGTCGGATAACCCGAGGAAGGAAAACCCCGGAGTGATCATCGACGAAATCATGGCCGGCGTCCGGAGCGGAGCAACAGTTCACCGCGAAGAGGATCGCCGTGCGGCGATCGGAAGAGCACTGGCCATGGCCCGTCCCGGCGATGTGGTGCTTGTCGCCGGCAAAGGCCACGAGGACTATCAGGTCGTCGGCGAGCAGAAGCGCCACTTTGACGACCGGGAAGAGGTTGAGATGGTTATCGGGAACATGAAATGAACCTGGGCGCGAAAACAGTCCTTTCGGTTCCACACACGCACGTGCGCTGTCCCGAGCTGCTGGACGGCAGGGTGTTCACCGGTGTGTCGACCGATTCGCGCGCTGTTGCCGAAGGAAACCTCTTCGTCGCCCTCCGCGGCGAGAATTTCGACGGCCATGGATTCGTCCGCGATGCGCTGGCAAAAGGAGCCTTGGGCGCGATCGTCGATTCGTCCTGGGCAGAGAAAGACACGACCCGGGCCGCACTGGTCATTGTCGAAGATACCACCAGGGCACTCGGGGCGCTCGCGCATCTCCATAGAAAGGCCTTTGCCATTCCGGTGCTCGCAATTGCAGGCAGCAACGGGAAGACGACGACCAAGGACATGATCACCGCCGTGCTGAAGACGAAGTACAAGGTGCTCTCCACGCAGGGAAATCTGAACAACCATATCGGCGTCCCGCAGACGCTGCTGCAGCTGGAAAAGAATCACGAGATTGCGGTGGTTGAGATCGGGACCAACCATCCGGGCGAGATCGCCTTCCTTTGCGATGTTCTGGAACCAACGCACGGCCTCATCACCACGATCGGACGCGAGCACCTGGAGTTCTTCAACACGGTGGAGGGAGTGGCACAGGAAGAAGGGGTGCTCTTCAGCCGCCTGGGCGCATTGAAGGGGGGGATCGGCTTCGTCAACGCGGGAGATGCGTTTGTGAAGTCGGCGGCGACGCCGCTCAGGAAAAAGGTCAACTATGGCATCTCGGTCCGCAGCGCGGATGTGCACGGCAAGGTGGTCCGCCTCACAGAGACCGGCTGCGCGGTGCTCCAGTTCCGGGCGGAGCGCATGAAGAGACCCGCCTCGGTGGAACTGGCCATTCCGGGAGAGCACAATGCACTCAATGCGCTTGCGGCGGCCGCGGTTGGACTGAGTTTCAAGGTCCCGGTCTCGAAGATTTGCCGGGCCCTGGAGGCCTTCCGC
>Ga0316605_10002623_pt1 | contig 10196 bp, 17 predicted proteins | sample OWC_soil_day20_n_FD_207666 | JGI IMG/M metagenome (GOLD analysis project Ga0316605, IMG submission 207666) | Wetland soil microbial communities from Old Woman Creek delta, Ohio, United States - OWC_soil_day20_noCT | ecosystem: Environmental > Terrestrial > Soil > Wetlands | place: USA: Ohio... | reverse complement strand
AGGAACATGAAAAAGTATTGTGGCTTTTTAAGCAATACTTCAGCTCCGTTATCAGTGAAGTCCGCGTCTTTGCCATCAATGGCCACCAGAACCGGATAATCTATTTGGGATAGCCGGTTACTTATGGCCTGCAAAGTATCGCTATTGGGCGACTGGAAAAAGCTTTCATGATGATGGCCGGCAAACAGCTTCATGCTGTTGACAAGGCTACGGCCGTAATTGAGGTGATTGTATTGTACCATTTGATGTTTTTTTATGGTACAAAAAAAGCCACCCGAAGGCGGCTTTTAAAGGACAAGAAACTGTTCGATGGAGAAAAAAGGGGAATTCCCCTTTTTTTTGATAGATAAAAAACGGAAATTTCCGTTTTCTAATGCATCTTACCTGATTTTTTTAATCTTGCGGCAACAATACCCTGAAAAATTCCAAAAGGCGGTCGTAAGCAATTTGCTTTTCGGCTTCAGTATACAAATTAGCAGGGTGCGGGTCAAGTGGGCGTACCATACATATGGCCTCATTTACTGTTACGGGTGGTTTAAATTTTTCGTCCATGGTATTACTGTTTTTCAGGGTCTCGTAGTTCGGCTATTTCTTTAAGCGCTGTACTAAGACGTACACTAAAATCCCGCACAGCTTTGGTATTAACCAGTAAAGCCGATATCTTTTTCAGTTCATCCACATCGTCAGGAGAAGCCTCTGTAAGCCGCTCAAGTAAATAATCATTTACATCCATAAGAAACTGGGTGTATTCGTCAACATAGTTCTCTTCGCCTCTATCGTAACAATACAGACTATCTATTATTTTAATAAGCCCATCAGTAATAGGCATTCCGTTTACTTGTGTCATGGCTTTACCTCCTGATATATTAAAGATAAAACATACCCCTCACCGGCGAAAGTCATATTGATACCCGCTTCATCAACTAAGCAGGTCATTATGGTAGGGGAAGTAAACAAAGTGTTTTTTGCATCGCGCGCAAAGCCCATAAAGCTCCGGGATGCAATCTGTGGCATTACTTCAGACGAATTGAATAAAGTCTGATCAAATTTCCTTTTGGATGAGTTCCGACGACGCGTAGCCGTCTGTGAGTTGTTTGTGTACATGGTTGTTTCGCATTTTGTGTTTTATGGCCATAAAAAAAGCGATGCCAATATCTCGCTGCGAAACAACCCTTACGGACTATTACCGGTCTAACCGGATCGAGATATGGCATCGCCATATTTTTAAATAAAATTTAATTTGGGCATAAAAAAACCAGCACTTTAGCTGGACATTAATGTCCGTAAAAATTGTTTCGCATTGCAAATATCAGAATAAGTTTTGAATTAGCAAAATTATTTTTTTATTTCTGATATTTTATTTAGTATTTTTTGATCACGAAGAGGATAATATACTGTTTGTTGTAAACTATTTTCTCCTCCGATAAAATTAAGAATAGATTTGTTGACAATAACGGTATATTTTTCTTGTTTATATGAAAATGAATTTTCAATAATTATAATTATTTTACCGTTTTGATATTCAGTTTTATAATTATATATATTTTGTAGTTCTCCTTTATAATTATATACATATATCAAATTATCGGTATATTTACTTATTGTCTTTTTTGTGATATCAATTTCTTTTGTGATATTTTTATCAGAATAATCTGTTATGCTAGTTAGAACCCATAGTTGACTTTTTAAGTCATTAATCCCCTTTTCATACTTGCTTTCACAAGAACATAACAGTAGCACTGAAAAAAAAATAAAAACAGTTTTTTTCATAAATCACTAAAATTAAATTATTTATAATTTATCCAAGATTTTATATAAATCCAATTCTTCGATAAGCATTATTTCAACACCACTATTCTGCAACTCAACAATTTTTGCCATTTTTGAAGGTCCAACACCAACACCACCAAGACACACTATTTCAGTTTTCTTTGACACGGATGTATTTAAGTCAGCGCCAAGCTTTTTTAATTTGTCAGCTAAAAAATTTCTAACTGGATAACGCGAAAACACACCAGTTAATACCACGCGTTTGTCGTAGAATATGGTATCCTCTTTTTCTACAATAGATAGGTCCTTAACTAATAGTTCTTTTGAAATTTTATTTTTCATAAAGAAATTCCTATCTACTTCAGTCAATCCTCTATTGTGCATCGAATCTTTATAATACTGAGAATCAAAAAATATTTCTTTAAGTTCATTTTTAATTGCAACGATATCCTCAGTCAACTGTTCACTGTCTCCTTTGTCCAGCTTGCAATAACTCTCATACATTGCATCAATTGCTTCCAGCGTTCTATCAATCCCCCTTAATAAAACTATATTATATATTCTCTCAAATATTTCCTTTTGTGACATAATATGATATACATTAATAAATTCAGAATGCAAATATAACGCAATATTTTTACAAAACAAAAAAATCCCCGCACGGCTCACATGCGGGGATAATGGTGTAATAAAAAAAATAACAAACGAGCCTTATATCTTATCGGCCACTGAGCGTAATCGCTCCGAAAAATCAACTAAAGCTCCACGAAGCTGCTCGCGCTCAACATCGGTAAATCCACCTACACCTCCATTTCCATCTACTCCATTTATTTTGTTATATATCCATGAGCTGGATTTACCAAAATATCGTTTCGAAATTTTCGACCACGTTACATCCAGTATAATATCAGATAACGCCTCTTTTATAACACCTTTTTTTGCTTCTACTATTGTTTCCATACTTATATATTTGTTTTGCCTCCCCTTTCGGGGAGGCTTGTTTTTAATCTTCATCTATCAATTCTTCAAACAGCTGCCTTACATAAAGTTCAAGTTCTTGAGAATAATTGTGATTTGAGTTTTTAAGATTCCTGATTGCTTCAATCAGTTCTTTTTCTTTGTCGGTTAATTCTAATTCCATATCGTTTATTATTTTTTTATTACCCTACAAAGATACTATGAATTTTCATAGTATGCAAGTTTTTAAGCAATTATTTTCATTTTATTTCAAAAAAAATGGATGTTCGCTTAAAGTCTTTGCATTTTCGGATTTATTTATCCTGATATACCCAAAAAAAGCATCCTCCGTACTATGGCCAGTGATAAGCATAATCCTTGCAGTTGGTATACCGGCCAGATACGCATTAGTGGCAAACGTTCTTCGGGCTGTGTGGCTCGATACCATCTTGTAGCGAGGCATCGATATTCTTTCTACTTTGCCGGCACGGGTCCGCTCTACAAAAACTTTATCTGTAATTCCAGCTTTTTTACATATAGTCTTTATCACAGCATTGAAATTTTGCTGTGTATCTCTATACGGAGGAAAATCGCCGTATTTTTTCAATATTTCGCTCACAATTGGATGGATGGGTACCTCTACATGAGCACCTGTCTTTCTGGTTTTCTTTATAATCACATTGCCGGATATATTTTTTGCCGATAATGTTGAAAAATCGCTGTATCGCATCCCTGTAAGGCATCCAACCACAAACAAATCCCGAACCAGGCTGTTTTCTTTTTGAAGATTGAGCGAATAGATAGTTTTAACTTCATCATTGGTCAGGAAAATAGTTGTCACTTTTTCCTTTTTCAAACTATAGTTTTTGTAATCGGCACACACAACAAAGCCTTCACGATCCATCCTGTTGAACGACGAGAATACTTTTCTTAAAATGCTCGTTATAGTATTCTGAAGTAAATCTTTCGACTTAAAAAACTCAACAAGTTCGTCGCAAATCTGATATGTAAGTGAATCTGACATAAGTACAATACCGTGAAGTTCCTCAAATTCTTTTAAGCGAACTGCATTTCTTCTTATCTGCTGTTTATAGCTTTCTGATTTTCTGCAAAGCCGTGCCTGTTCAAAAATGAAAGGTACGGCCTTACATGTTTTTTGTCTTCTATCAAATATTCCCATTATTTATTTTACTTTCAAATTCCGTCCAACTTCTTGAAAATTCGTGATTTGCAAACGCTTCTTTAAGCCCCGTAATCTGCCTTAATCTCAATACCTCTTCGGGTTGCATTCCAAGCTGTTTAGCAATCTTCTCTGGTGTCCACCCTTGTTGAATAAGCGACAGTACAATATCGCTCATACCTTTTATTTTATGAGTTCCACGCGCCCTGTTGTGACGAATGGTTGAGGCCATCCTGTTTGCTAAATCTTTATCTATAACGGTTCCTGGAATTTCCTTTAATCCAAAATATTCTCTTGCACATCTGTACCTGTGAAACCCGTCTACAAGAATAAATATATCATTATCTTTGTCATAATACACAACAACAGGTTGCGTATAACCATCTTCTAATATACTTACTTTCAGTAGTTCCATTTCAGGTGTAACCATGGCGTTAGGATTGTAGCCATTGGCTACAATTTTGTCCATCGGTATCATCCTGACATTCATAACCGGGAATGTAATCTTTTTCATAATATATCCTGATATTTTTGATATGTTTTTGTTTTTTTATTTTCTATACCGAGCAGTTTTCCATATTTTTTTGATATTTCAATAAGCTCGCTTTCGTCAATTTTTGTAAATCCGTACTGACATGTACGGAGTTCAAAATCATTTTTTTCGATAGCTATTGCTATTCGCTTCCAGTTGTACCATTTCTTCGGGTTAATCTTCACTTCCTTTCCTGTTGCTTCATCTACCCACTTTATTTCAGTTTCATTTTCCTGATTTTTATAGTACTCCATCAGGATCTTTATTTTTCGGTAATAATGCCTTGTAAGCTCAGGGCAATATAAAGCTAGGCTTTCGAGCAGAAAAACCGCGTATTGCTCCCAGTTCATGTGTTTTGGCTTGCTGGATCCGTTATGTCCAAGAAGTGAGGTCTTGCAATATATATTTCCAAAATTAGCGCCTGATACCCTGTTTACAACCAACTGCCAGGTTTCAGGCTCAAACTGAGCATACTGGTTGAGCCCCTGGCGCTGCTGGTGGCCATAAGGCTGACAGATGCGGGCTTCATGTATGTTCAACCCTGATTTGTATGCAAGTTCATAAAACTGATTAAAAATGAATCCGTTTTTAAACACAGCCCCCCAAACATCTTGGGTCGAAAAATCGTAAATAGGGTAGAAATTATACACATTCGAACTTATTTCAGTCGTCCAGGGCAAATCATTGTACATGTATTTACCAAAAGCTACTGCCCGGAACCGGTTATAGCTCTCATCTGTGCGTATACCTACTCCTACAGCTACTTTACCACCCTTCTGATCGCTATACCATTTGGAAAAATTCTTCATAAATATATCCGGATTATCTGTCCAGTATTTACCCCAGAATTTTGCATTATTATAGGGCTTATCCGTAATAGGGCGTACCCACTTGTCATGCTCTTCCGGATCCCACATTTTCCACTGCGTTTGAAATACAGATACTGCGTTATCTTCATAAAAAGGGAGGCATATATGGTAAAACTCATCAATTGCCGGCAAAAGCTTCAGTTCTTCTATATGATCGGAAGTCATTTGATAAATAGCCTCCTGATCAATAAAAAACACATCAAATTTCCGGTTCATACGCATAGCCACTTTATTGGCCAGCTGAACCATCATTGAACTATCCTTACCGCCTGACACGCTAAAATATACATGCTCAAATTCTGTGAATATGTATTCAATTCGCTCTATGGCAGCAGTAAGCACATCTTTCTCTGAATAGATTTTCATATTCCAATTTCTTCAGGAGTTATTAACTCGATAGTCATCTTATGCCATTTCTGGTAAGTCTTTATTTCTTTGAAGCCTATTTTTTTGTACTGATTGACAGAAGTTGTCAAACAATCTACTTCAATATTCCGGTATCCGTTCTTTTCGCACCAATCCATTCGCCGTCCGATCAGTTCCGTATGAATGCCTTTATGCCTGTATTCAGGATTTACATAAGCATTCAAAAACTTTACAGCGTTTTTCTTCACTTTAAGCGAAGCCCAGGCTATTACATCCAACTTATCATATACGATAAACCAAATATGATCCTTATCCGTAAATATAGGATAACCATCAAACTGTTTTATTATTTGTTTGTCCATTACAAACGGGGCAAGTGCGTATAACACGTCTGTTTCATCCCCGAAAAACTGTTCTATTCTATAACCCTTGTACATATTCTTTTAATTTGGTTTTGTTGTTAATTAATTCTTTTATCTCGTCAGCTAAATTCCGCTTTCTTGAAATACAGCTTATGATACGATCATCTATTTTGGCAGAAGTCTTAAAGAATAAAATATTCATTTCTTCTTTTTGCCCAGGTCTATCTACCCTACCTATACTTTGCCTCATTCTGAAGTACGAAAATGATTGAGAAAAGAAAACAACCGTGTTCGATACAGTTTGTAATCCATTCAGCCCGGTACCTCCGGATTGCATCGTAGATACAAAGTATTTTTTATCTCCTTCCACAAAAGCATTCTTTTCTTTGTCACGTTCCTTACGGTTTTTTCCCGTAAAAATCGCACAGTTTTCAGCTCCCAATTCTTTTACAAGTATATCCACCTCTATAAGATACTTACAGAAAAAAACCGTTTTTTTATGCAGGTCAACCGATTTTAGTAGTAATAATTTTTCAGTTCCGATCAAATGATTGAAGCCGTCATCGTCCACGTAATACCCCGATGTTATTTGCTGCATCCGGGTAAATATCCGGAAAATATCAGTAGCCCGAATATTCTCTTTTTGTATAAGATCAAGAAGATTTTCTTTTTCATTCAGGTACCTGCGTTCCTGTTCTTCATTAAGGTAGCAGGTAAGTTCGCGTTGATGCTTTGCAGGCAATTTCAGAACTGAAGCATCTATCTGATAAGTATAAGGTTCGATCAATCCCATCAGGTGATCCAGGTTCTTATAACCTATCACCTCAGTTCCGGAGCGACCGCCAACAATCAGATATTTTTCTTCGAACTTCAGCCAGTTACCTACCCCGATAATCAGATCTGAAAGTATCGCATACTGCATGTACAGATTATGTACATTTTCAGTTACAGGGGTACCCGTCATTACTATTTTATAACTGGTCTTGTCTGCTACCATCTTAATACGTTTGCTTCGCTTAGCAATCGGATTTTTCACAACGTGGCTTTCGTCAACTATTATTTGTGTTTCGCTATCTACATAACGAAGTGTTTCAAAGAAGATTTTGGCGCTACTACCCATGCTTTCTTCACCTACTAATTTCCATTCCAGACCGGAACAATTACACCAGGTATCTATTTGTTCCTGAAAATTGGATTTCGTTGTTACCGGCAGGAAAACAAGGACCTTCCGTATCTGGCCTGCTTCGTACCTGCTAACACATAAATCAATAGATATTTTCGATTTCTGGGTACCGACATCTCCGAACAATGCCGATACTTTCATCGAGCATAGGAACCGAAGTGCATCCGCCTGGTGTTTGACTGTACGGTCATCGTAAACCGGGATAATATCATCTTTAAGCCGTTCATGGAGCGGAACCTTCCGGCGCTCCAGTTCACAGTCGTTCAGTATTTCGTGAAACTGTCTCTCAATATCCGCTTTATAATTTCCGGCTGCCACATCGTCATAATAATTAGGATGCCTGTCATTCTCTACTTTGCAAAACACCTGTATCCTGTCATTCACTACCTCAAGCCAGGCGCTTGTTTTAATTCCGCCACCATTTCGCCCATATGGCAGGTAAAGCCGGGTAATACCATTGTTTTTGCCATAATACAGGCGGGATTGTTTTATCCGCGCCTGTATGGATTCAAGGGTATTCATTGATTTATTGCCTTCAATTCGTTTTCTAAAGCAATCAATTGCGCTTTACAAACTAAAATATCAGCTTCAATATCTTCACGTTTCCGCTTCTTTTGTGAATATTTCACCGTGCACCATCCTTCTTCGATAGCTGCTTTTACCTCCGATAACTCAAGAGAAGGTATAGGGAAATTCTGTATCTCAAAGGTTGCATCCGACACATATGTACGCCAGTTTTTAACCGATCCTCCTGAACTATAATTGCCCGAAACAAAAATAATATCATCACCCAATTTTGCTCCTGAGTCCCGACCCCACGCCCTGGCAATAGTTCTGCCAAAAAGAGTTACCGGTCCGCAATCTCCTGAATCTGAAAAATCTGATATAACCAGGGAGCAGGTTTCAAACGGAGTTTCCCCAGTTGTCCCGAAATACTTTACCATAGCCTCGCGAACGTAATCGATGATACTGTCATCAAACCACCAGGCACCGCCTTTGAAAGTGCCGCGCAAATTGCGGCACTTGTTTACAAACCCTTCGTTGTAAGGACTAACGACTTTTACTTTATCGTCGATAATTTCTAATGTAATTGATTGAGACATGGTTATAAATATGCTATAGAGTTTAATTCTTTTAATCTTTCTTCGTACATCTTATTTACTTCAGATGTACCGTTTTTTGTATATTCACCTTTGCAAATTTTCAACAAACGTCCATGATCTCCTTTACCTATCAGATCTAACCGGCCAAAATAAAATGCTCCGTTTGCCGTACATGCTACATAATCTCTTGTTGATATTCTTTTTGAAATTATATTGCCCGCTTCATCTGTGACAGTATATTCAATCTTTTTGCCTCTAACGGTCTTATTTAACTTGTACTTCATAATTAAATACTTTCGATTACTACAAATCTGTTAATAAACTCTTCAAATGGAACTGAACCATCCTCTTTTATTGATAGCTTGAAAAACATTTCTTCGCCAACAATCTTGTGAGTAGATTCTTCAGTACGCTCATAGGTTATATCAACCATCGGTGCAAAATGATCATCTTTGCTTTTTCCAGACCAATTCCATTTGATCCAAAGCAATAAATTATCTGTTGGTCCGTAATGAGGAAATAACCCAGTGTTGTTCATTTCTTTTGCGGTAGCAACAACCGCATTTTCCGAAAACTGTTTCATAACTTTTATCGATTAAACCATTTTACTTTTTTAGTAGAAAATTGCAGTTTACAATCTTCTTTTTCAAGTATAAAAGCGGCAATCCAGTATGCATCGCTTTTTTGAACTTCAAAATCTTCACCGAACATCATCGATTTCGGAATAACTGCCTCCGAACCATCGAAAGCGGTTGCCTTATAGGCCTTATCAGATATACTGATAAGACTTTCAAGGCGAACTGAGTAACATTTAATTTTCGACATATATATTTATTGAATCATTAAAAAATCAACGGCATCTTGTAAACTTTTAAATTCCGCAATGGCTAAACTAAGATTAGCCGTCATAGAACTTGGAGCGGTAAATGGGTACTGGTCGAATAACCAAGTATGACCCTTATCGTCTACCAATAAAAATCGCTTTGATACGATGTCCATTAAGAATATCCCACCCATTTGCCAGTTGGATTTTGTGAAATTCTTTTCTATAAAAGAATTTGCGTAAGAATTTTGAGTTTTCATTTTATTTTGACTTTAATTTCACAACACAAAGATAAAGCTATAACTTTAATTATGCAATAGGTTATTTAATCTTTAACTTTAATTAACGCTAAATAATTAAAGCTATACATTATATATATAAGAAAAGATAATATCTTTGCATAAAATATTTAATAAACATGAGGATAAAGGAAGCAATTGAAGATTATAATCTAACTTCAAAAGAGGTAGCTGAGCGGATGGGAATTTCTACAGTCGGTTTAAGTCAACATATTAACGGCAATCCATCCGTAAAAACGCTTGAGCGAATAGCCGAAGCAATCGGATGCAATGTATCCGAATTCTTCATAAAAAAAAGTAATACTAATTGCCCGCATTGCGGGAAACCAATAACTATTGAAATAAAAAAAACGCCCTAATTTTAGGGCGTTTTTTATTTGTTATCAGTCAAACTTTCATCTTTCTCCATCAAGTAATCTAAAGAATACAGAATATTGTAAAGCGTATCCTGTTTATATTTTCGTTTTTTCTCAGGATCTGCTTTGGCCACATAATCGAGCAGGCGCTGCTGTCCATCATACGGATTGCCAATCTCACCGGTTCCTTCAGGGAACACCCGGGGGAACTTGTCAGCAATATACCTCAGAGAGCCTATCCAAAACCAAATAGACAATACCACCACATCGGCAGGTATCAATCTCATATGCCTTAAGTTCAATTCCTTTGGATTAAACTTTTCCTTATTTCGAAGAAAGAAACAGCCCAACCAGGCATATATAGCGGCAGGGTTTTTATCTTTCATCATATCATAA
>Ga0316605_10002622_pt1 | contig 10196 bp, 10 predicted proteins | sample OWC_soil_day20_n_FD_207666 | JGI IMG/M metagenome (GOLD analysis project Ga0316605, IMG submission 207666) | Wetland soil microbial communities from Old Woman Creek delta, Ohio, United States - OWC_soil_day20_noCT | ecosystem: Environmental > Terrestrial > Soil > Wetlands | place: USA: Ohio... | reverse complement strand
TTCTCTCCGCGTTTCTGGTTTGCGTCATAGGCCGTCATCGAATCCTTGAATTCCCGGCCCGCCTTCTCGAAGTGCTGTTTCCCGTTCCGCCGGTACGAAATGTAGAAGATGCGTTCCACCTTTCCGAGTGGATCGGTCCCGAGGATGTAGTAAACGCCGGGGTACTTTGTCCCGATGGGGGAGAAGGGGTTTTTCTTCTTCATCGACGCCCTCCGCGTGTGTTATGAGTTTGTTATGAGTTATGAGTGGCCCCGTCCGCATCGCTTCAAAACCTTTGGTCTCACTCATAACACTACTCATAACATACCATAGGAATATACGGGGAAGTATAGCAAATTATGCGTATAGGCCGGAAGGCGCTTCCGGAAAGGGTTTGCGGGTGATTCTACAAGGGAAAACTGGTTATCGGGGAGTATGTGGAATGGGGGGTGTGGCGCGGTTCCTAAACCTTTGGCCGGGTGTTCGAGTCACCCCGGGGGCGCCAGTTTATTCTCCCGCTCGACGTACCGCTCCACGTCCTTCCGCCGGAACCTCCACTGGTTCCCGCTCTTGAACCCTTTCAGGAGCCCTCTGCGGGCCATGTCGTTCACGGCGTCCGGGCTCATGTCGAGCAGGATGGCAAGGTCGCGCGTCTTGAGAACGTTCGGCAGGCTCTCCAGTTCCACGGGAACCTCCGCGCATGGTACGGAAGGGGATGGTTTTGAAAATAACATACCGTTATATTGTTGTAAACTGCTATTTTCCGTAAAGGATTATCGGTGTTTCTTCTTGCAGATCAGTGTGTTATGACGGATGGAGGAAATGGCCCGTGAGGGTGTTCCTGTATTCGCTGGCGGGCATTCCCCTCCTGTTTGTAGATGGCGTTCTTCTGTATGCCCTTGCGCCCCGCCTCGCGGAACGCTTCACCCCGCTGGAAGGAGCCGCAATCCTGGTAGGAGCGTCCGCGTACGTCGCGCTGCGCCTGCTGCTCCGCAAACCAGAGAGGATGTACCTCTGGGGGCACGAACTGACCCACCTCGCGGTCGCGAAGCTGTTTTTCCGGGAAGTCCACGGTTTCCACATCACCTCGCGGTCGGGGGGAAAGGTGGTGATCAACCGGACGAACGTGGCGATCGACCTCGCGCCGTACGCCATCCCGCTGTACAACGCACTTATCCTGGTCCCGGCCGCGCTGCTGCGGGGCAGGCATCCGTACGTCGGGAACGCCTACCTCGGCGCCGGGGCGTTCCTATTTGCGATGCACCTGCACTTCTCTGCGGAAGGATTCCTCGACGGCCAACCGGACGTCCGTCGCAGCGGGCGGCTGTTCTCCGGCGCCGTCGTCCTGCTGTTCCTCATGCTGTGGCTCCCGTGCCTCGCTGCGCCGGCGACGCGCAGCGGATTCCGCGGACTGCCGTCCTTCTACTGGGGCTGGGCGGGGGAGGGGCTGGACCTCGCGAGAATGCTGCTGGCCATGGCGTCGGCGGCGATTTCCCCGTAAACTTTTCCACCGATATTCCGTAAAGCCTATAGCAAGGACGGATCCAGCCCGACGGGAAGGGGTGCGGGATTGACCAGGGAAGGCCTGTTTGCGCGCCTGAGGGCATGTTTCGGGGAAGTGCTCCTCGTCGCAATCCTCGTCGCCAACTTCGCGTTTGGCGCCTGGCTGATCTTTTCGATGCCGGCGGACATGACGCGGGACCTCCTGTTGTCCGTTGTGTTGGTGAACGTATTGACGCTCCTTTACCTCCGTCGCCAATTCCTCGTTCCGCTCCGGCGGGTGGTCCGTTCCATCTCGGAAACGCTGGCGGGGCACGGAGAGACGCTCCCCCTGCGTGCCGATGCCGCATCCGTGGCGGCGGGGGTGAAGACCCGCCTCGAGAGATACCGGGGGGATGCGGAAGAGGAGAAGCGCCGACTTTCGGAGAGCATCGACAAGCGGGTCGGGGAGATGATGCAGGTGCACCAGAACCTCGTGCTGCACCACAAGATCACGAAGCGGATGCTCCAGGCCCGCGAGGTGGGTGAGGTGTTCGAAGCGCTCCTCGTGGGGGTGTCGGAAGGGTACGGCTTCCAGGGGGCGATCGCGGGAAAAATCTCGCGGGACGGCCACCTGGTGTTCCCCGAGGATGCGGACCGGATTACCGGCGTCCCGGTCAGGATACCGTTGTGGGATCCCCGTTCCCTTCTGGCGAGAACCTTCTGGTCCGGGAGCAACGCCTTCCTCCCGTCACCGGCGGATCTTCCCATGCTCCCGGAGGAGGCGGCTGTCCTGGGTACCGCTTCCACCTATATAATGCCCATCATGCGGACGCCAAAAACCCGGTGTGCGGAGATAAAGAACTGCGGAAACCGTTCCTGCCCGGGGTTCTCCTCGGACAACCTGCGGTGCTGGACGCGCCAGGTTCCACTCGCGGCGTTCACCCCGGACGCAGGTCCCGAAACGTTCCGGGAAGGAATCCTCCAGTGCCTGGGATGCGAGGTGTTTCCGTCTGCCGGGATAGTCGTCGTCCGGGAGGTGCCGGGAGGGAAGGCCCTGACGCGCGAGAGCGTCCGCCCCATTGCAGCCATTTCGTCCGAAGCGACTCTCGCGATGGAGGTCGTGGCCCTCTATGATCATATGAAGATAATGGCTGTAACAGATGGATTGACTGGCCTTTTCAATCACAGAGAGTTCTACCAGGCTCTCCGGAGGGAGCTGGAGCGCGCCCGGAGGTACCGGCACAACCTCTCCCTGCTGATCATCGACGTCGACGATTTCAAGCAATTCAACGACCGGTACGGCCATCCCGCGGGCGATTTTGCGCTGAGGAGGGTTGCGGACCTCATTCGGAAATGTGCCCGTGCGACAGACATCATCTCCCGCTATGGCGGAGAGGAGTTCGCGGTCATACTCCCGGAGTCGACGCCTGCGGGCGCCCTCATGGTGGCGGAGCGAATAAAGACAGAGGTGGGCGGGCACGACTTCATCTCAAACCTGAATAATCCTGTATATCTTACCGTATCAATTGGCATATACTCCACAGAAGACGGCGGTGTCTCGGAGGACCAGATGGTCTCCCTCGCCGACGAGGCGGCGTACCACGCCAAGAATTCCGGGAAAAACTGCGTCGTCGTCAAGGCGGCCGTCTGACATGCGGAACGGGGAGGATCCCGGGAGCCGTTTCAAGACGGCCGTCGAGAGGAACTTCGACCAGAGCGTTGCGATCTACGACCGGTTCGAGGAAAAGCATCACCTGTTCGAGACGCTCACCCGGCGCCAGCTGGAACTGATCGAGCCGTCGCGGCCGGAGAGGATCCTGGACGTGGGGTGCGGCACGGGGATCTCGACCCTGGCTTTGCAAAAAACCCTCTCCGCCCGTTCTCCGAATGTATACGCCATCGACATCAGCGAACTGATGCTTCTTCGGGCGCGGGAGCGTTGCCGGGACATTCCGGGCGTGTATTTCGTCCGGGGAGACGCGGAGAGACTTTCGGAATATTTCCGAGAGGCGTTCGACGCGATATTCTACACCGCTTCGGTGTTCCTGCTGCCTCGTTTCTGCGATTCCCTCCGGCAGGCAAGGGGCCTCTTGCTGCCAGGGGGTGTGCTTTCCATCAGTTATTACTCCGGCCTGTTCGACGAGCTCCAGGAGGATGCTTTGCCGAAGGCGTTTCCCGAACTGAAATACCAGTACGGGACGGTCCCGTTCGGCGAGCTCGTTTCCTGCCTGGATTCGCTGACCGACCTGAAGACGACCCAGGTGGATTACCTGTTTGAAGTGAACCGTGAGTTCCTTTTCGATTTCCTGTCCATACCCGCACAGTCAGCCGGTCTTTTTCCGAAATTGGCGTACCTGGAGCGGATACCGAAGGTCCGGGAACTGTGCGATGGATTGGCGGGGAAGGTGGGTACCGTGTTCATGGGCTGGAAATTCCTGATCGCGAGAAAACCGCAGTCCTGATCGCTGCACCTTTGGCTAATTTGACATAATATATATTACCAGACGTTAGTACGGTACGGCCTGGGGATGCGATTTCCCTTGCATCGCCGCTTCGCCACCCGGTACACTTTCCCTTGGAATATCCAAGGGGATCGGCCGAAAGCCGATCGGCTCCGCGCACCCACCCCGACCTCCTGGGGCTTCGAAATGGGACGCGACCCAATCCATCCAAGGGGTTGGAGCCGTGTTCCGGATAACCAAATACCGCAACGTTTCCGGCAAGATCATCCTCACTATCGAAACCAACGATCAAACCGTAAAAGACTTTTTGCGCTTTTTCGGATCAGCAAACAAATTCGTGGAATTGTTCCACTATCGGGTTCGGGCCGCCAAGGGATTCAACCTGTACCAAAAAACAGTTCCGTTAAAATTGGCACAGGTCGACAAGCTGTACGCCGAGCAACTCGAGCGATTCCACGAGCTCCCTGGATCCCGAATACAGCGACTGAGACTGCTCAAGGAAATCCGGGAATCCAATGGAGATAAAGTTACGCTGGATCGGCTCGATGCCGAGATTCGAATCGCCATCAAGCAGGAAAAAAGAAATCATCTTGAGAAAATAAAGGAGTTTTTTGAAGCTGGGAAATCGTTGACCGAAATATGCGTCGAAATAGACCTCCCGAAATCCACTATCGCACGATACCTGCGGAAACTCCGCCCTCCGGAGAACCCTCCAAAGTTTGTCCCTACCAGTCCAGAAGCTTGTACTGCTCCCAAGGGCGCCTGAAACAAACCCGTAAGGAGTCCCTGCCGCCCTCAGGAGCAGCTTTTTGATTGAGGAGGGGGTGAGGAGTCCTCCCCGTGCGACAGTCTTGCCGAAATGCCAAGGCTTCTATATGGGGGTATCCTATCGGAGCCCCTGCTCATCTCCCAGCTGGCACCCAAACGTAAGCCTTACCTGCCGGGGGCCGGAGTTTCCCCTTTCCATGGCCCCGAATCACATAACGAATACCTATATCGTCCGACTTACAAATCTATGCCCGGAACCGACGCCTATGGCGTCGCCCCCGGGTAACTTGACAGATCGGAATGCGTGCCCTATGATCCCGGGCCATACCAATGATTGAAAAATATATATTAACAGTCATTGAAAAAGCCGGAGATTGATGATGCCTATCGAATATCATATTGATCATGGTCGCCGGCTTGTAATAGCTAGCGCAAGCGGAAAGCTGACCGCAGAGGATTTTTTCAACTATAAGCGCAATGTATGGGCCCTACCTGATGTCAGAGGATTTAATGAGTTGATGGATGCGAGAAAACTCGAGGAGATCTTGTCGCTCACATTCGAAAAAATAAGTGAATTAGCCAAGCTATCTGCAAACATGGATGACAATACAATCCCCACGAAGTTGGCTATCGTTGCTTCAGACACCTTTCTTTATGGCATAGGGCGGTTGTACGAGACATTTAGAAACGTAAATCCGAAGAGCACCAAGAAGGTTGGCGTATTCAGATCTATGCAAGAGGCAATAGACTGGATCGAGGAGAAATGAGTTAGCCTGCCCTTGACAGATCCGGCCACCCTCCCCTATCATCACGACCAACAATGACTGGAAAATATATATTACCAGACGTTACCAGTGATACCTCGATGAGCCATGGCATTCGAACAAACGTAAGCGGGAAGAAGGACGGAGCCGGTAAGCCCCGTCCTCATACCTATGGGTGCAAATTTACCGCTACTTCCCTATAGTGCCGGTGACGTCGACGTACCCATCAGCACCTGTTTCGAGGGGACCAACGCGTTCCCCCTTCCAGGTCCCCTTCCCCTTCATTCCTTCGAACCTTCCCGTTCCACCGATACATTCCCATGTACCTTCAAGTGCGGATCTTTTCCCTCCGTCTACCGGTGTAAACATGCCGATGGCTTTAGTACGCATAATCGATCCGTCTGGAAATGTATATGTTAAATAGCCTGTCAAGGGTCCCTTCCCTTTCACGGTGTCATAGTATGCAATGGCCTTTCTTGTGCCAATTTCCCCGCTGGCAGGTCCCTTCGTCATAAAAATAATACCAGGCGTCTCGCTGAATCCAACGAAATGCCCTGGGACGTCGCCCACTTCAATCATTTCCCCCTTTTGCACATGGTAGACGGACCGGTATGCAACCTCCTCCGCTTGTGTTATTGGTACGAGAAAAACCGTCATGAAAAGCAACGTCACAATAATCCCTGCCCATTTCTTCATCTTTGATCCTTGAAATTGGGTATGCATCACGTTCCTCCCCCTGATTAATGCTTCGCCCGTTCCTAATTGACAATCCGCCACCGAAACGAACTGCGACCTCGCTATCTCCAATCCCCAAGTTGAGAAGAGGCCTGCTCGGAAAGGCAGGATAGGCAAATGGAATGAGGTGAGGAAAAATCCCCGCCAATCCATGGAACTCCCTCTCCGATTAGCCCCCAGGTTCTGAGGCGTGCCCGTGAGATTGACGGTTGACTTGTCTTTTGTTGTAGGATTCTGCAGCGAAGCGATCAGGTTCCTTGCGTGGAAAAAAATATCGGCACCCCGTCAAGGACGCCCTTATCGGATTTGCTTGCGCCCCCTTGACAGTATCAGTCCCACCCCCTATCATCGCGCCATGTCGATGACTGAAAAATATCTATTACGAGTCATTGAACAAGCCGGAGATGAATGATGCCTATCGAATATCATATTGATCACGGTCGCCGGCTTGTATTAGCTAGCGCAAGCGGAAAACTGACGGCGGAGGATTTTTTCAACTATCAGCGCAATGTATGGTCACTTCCTGAAGTCAGAGGATTCAATGAGTTGGTGGATATGAGTAAAGTCGAGGAGATTTTGTCGCCTACATACGAAAAAATAAGTGAATTAGCCAAGCTATCTGCAGACATGGATGACAGAACCATCGCGACGAAGTTCGCTATCGTTGCTTCAGACACCTTCGCATATGGCATTGGGCAGTTGTACGAAGCATTTAGAAACGTAAATCCGCTGAGCACCAAAAAAGTTGGTGTATTTCGAAACATTCAAGAGGCAATGGACTGGATCGGTCAGGCTTCCCACATGCGTTGAATGTAGTCCGTTCCCGGAAGTTCCGCAGAGAAGGTCCCGTACAGCGGCCATCTCTCCCCGATGTGCCCGTTCGGCTGGATCGTCAGGAAGAAATCCAGCCGGTCGTCCATGCCGCATGCAAGCGCTGTAAACGGGATCGAAATTTCCAGCACCTTTTTGAACGACACGAGGATCCCCAGGTCGGGCTGCCCCCGCAATTCGCCATATTCCACGTTCGCATCGCTGATCTCGCGGAAAATCGCATTCGAATCCATCCGTTTCATATCCAGTGAGGCATGCAGCATCTTGTTCTTCAGGGGGAACAGAATTTCCAGTTCGATGGCTTGTGAGTTTTCCATAGCTACCGGGTCCAGATCGAAACGGAAAAACAATTCCCATTCGTTAAAACCATAATAAAAACAGTATAATAGCATGTGACCGGCACGGTGCATCGAGCCGAATTCCGGGTTGGGATTGTACCTTGTCGCGGAACTCCATTCAAAATAGGAAGTGACGAGGCCGTCTATTTTCGGCTGTATGTAGGAGCGGGGGGATGGTATGAAATTCTTTCCCGTCTGCACCCTTTCCGGCCGGATGATGGGGATGTCGAGCGAATCCGGGGGATTCAATCCCATGGCTGCATATGCGGCCTTCACATTGTGCCGGAACAGGCGGTCGAATTCCGGGCCATGGTGCGTGAAATGATCGTCCCCGTACCACCAGCACCAGTCCGACCCTTCCGCCACGTGCAGGAATTCCTCCGCTTTCCGCAGTTCCGTAGGGAACTCCTTTTCTTGCCCCTGGTACGGATCGGCGCGCCGTTGCCAGAGAGTTCTCGCCCGGGACAGCATGTCCCAGGCTGCGTGGTCTTCCGGATGACCGATCCAGATGTGGAAAGTGCCGTCTATCCAGGAACCCGTCGGGATGGATGGAAGTTCGCGGATGGGACCCGCCTGCGCCAGCGCCGACGATAACGTTACGCATTCGATATTCGGCTTCAACGTTTCGAATTTCTTCATCAGAAGCCGCAGGAAAAGCTCTCCGGAATCGTGGAAATATTCCCAGGCGTTCTCTCCGTCCAGAATGACCGGTATGATCGGATCGCCATGCCCGAAAGATGATCTGTCGCGTGATAATCCTTTAAATATATTATTGATATTATGAATGAAATTATTTACGGCATCATGTGCGTCCCAGCGGGAATATTCGAACCCGATCAGATCGGACAGCCGGTGGTCACGGAAGAATATGGGTATGGAACCGCCGGCGGTGTTCGCCGCATACGGGCGGTAGAACCACCTCGGTTCGGCAGGTACCCCGTCCCCATCCCTCGAAATCGCCTTTCCGAACGCTTTGGCGAGGAGGATCTCGTCGGTGGCCGTCCATTCGAACCCGGCGCGGGCCGCCAGTTCGAGGGCTGCGGGGCTGATCGATCCCTCGGACGGCCAGAGCCCCCTCGGGTAGAAACCGAACAGCTCGCGGAACACCTCCCTGCCGTCCGCAAGCTGACGCTCCGCATCGCGTGGGAAGGCAAAGGGAAGCCGTGGAAGGGTTGCGCCGGGAAACGCATCCAGCGCCGAGCGGTTGTCGACCAGCAACGGAAGGATGGGGTGGTACATGGGGGACGAGGACAGTTCTCCGCCGTTTTCCGTCACCAGCCTTCGGTACTCCTCGAACATCTCCCCCATGACGCCGATCTGCCGGTCCAGCACGTACTGCTTCTCCCGTTCCGTATAACCGCTCCCCTTCCTCCACAGCCGGGACAGGCCCGGGTCCACTGCCCGGTGCATGGGATGGAACCAGGCCAGGTTGAACAGGGTGACGAGGTCCGTGTATTCGGAGGCGCCGTATCCCCCCGCGCCGTTCCGCCCCACGGCCCGGAGCGCCGCCTCGCGCCCCTGGAACAGTTCGGCGAACCGGGGCTGGGGAAGGATCATCGTGGGGGCGAAGGCGGAAAAGAAGTTCCGCAGGAGGAACTCCTCCTCGTCCCTGTTGAGGTCCAGGGCGCTCTTCCTGGATACGGTCAGGAATATGTCCTCGGCCCCGTTCTCGACGTAGTCCCGCACCTGGACAAGGAGCGAGGGAACGAGATTGAAGGTGTGATGGACGCCGGGGAAATCCCGGAAGATCCTCGGGAGGGCGACGTAATCCTTGATCGCGTGGAGCCGGACCCAGGGGAGGATGTACGTCCCCGTTTCCGGATCCTTGTAGTACGGCTGGTGCATGTGCCAGAGGAAACATACCCGGAGCTTCATCGGTACCTACCCCGACCCGCCAATGACGTCTATTCCATCTGCGCCAATTGGATATCGATCAGGTTCCGCGACTTCGTTTCGGGGTGGTCCTTGAGGATCTGCCGGTACAACGCGACCGCCTCGGACCTCTTCCCGGCAAGGGCCAGGCACCGCGCCTCCGCGAGGAAGGACTGGGCCTTCATCTCGGACTGCGCGAACCCGGCGGCCTCCCGGTAGGCCGACGCGGCGGCGGGAAAATCCCCCTTTCCCTCCAGCGCCCTCCCGATCCCGTCCCGCAGGAGATATTCCATGATCCCGGCGGCCTTTCCCGTGGCGATCCCGTCGCGGAACTGCGCCGCGCTCCGGTCGTACTCCCCGCGCAGGAATGCGATGCTCCCCAGGTAATACCGGGCATACACCGTGGCGCGGGTCTTCGGGTGCATGCCGACATGGGACAACAGGAACTGCTCCAGCGCCGCGAGCTTCTCCGGGTCCGCCTCGGCCGGCGTCTGCAGGAGTTCGCGTGCGCGGTTCAGTTGGGGCCAGAGCTCCCTGCTGGACTTGTCCTCCTGCCACTGGAGGTACGCCCGGCCGCCGAGTGCGATGCCGGCCAGGGCGACGACGGCCAGCGCCGCGGAGCCGACCCGGAGACGGTTCTCCTTCGCCCAGGCGACCGCGCGCCCGAAGGTCGAGATGAATTCGTCGGGCCCCTTGAGGTCCCGGCGGGTGTACCGGATCTTCTCTGCCATGCGAGGTCAGGCTCCTTGGTGGTTTGATCTGCCGCTAGCGTGCGCGCCGGTATTGTACATCATCTCACGCGGTTTCTCCCTCGAGATGCTGTCGTATGACCGCGGAAAGGGAGTCCCGGATCTCCTCCGCCGTCACCTGCTCCATCTCGCGGACCTTCATGGTGCAGCCGAGCCGCTCCACGCGGTTGCGGAACAGCCGGAACGTGTTCTCCCCGAGCCCGAACTCCGTGAAGG
>Ga0316605_10002621_pt1 | contig 10197 bp, 5 predicted proteins | sample OWC_soil_day20_n_FD_207666 | JGI IMG/M metagenome (GOLD analysis project Ga0316605, IMG submission 207666) | Wetland soil microbial communities from Old Woman Creek delta, Ohio, United States - OWC_soil_day20_noCT | ecosystem: Environmental > Terrestrial > Soil > Wetlands | place: USA: Ohio... | reverse complement strand
AGCTCGCCGAGACCCGGGCGACGCTCGCCGAGGAGCTGACGCGGACCAACGTCGAGCTGGCGCAGGCGAACCGCGAGCTCGAGTCGTTCAGCTACTCGGTCTCGCACGATCTCCGCGCACCCCTGCGGACGATCAGCGCGTTCACGTACGCGTTGATCGAGGATCTGGGCGACAAGCTCGACGAGCGCGCGACCGATCACGTCCGCCGTGTGCTCGCCGCATCGCATCGGATGGCGGAGCTGATCGACGCGCTGTTCGAGCTGGCGCGGATCAGCCGCGCACCGATCGGCCGGCACCGCGTCGACCTGTCGACGCTCGCGAGCTCGGCGGTCGAGGAGCTGGCGCGCCGGGATCCAGGCCGCCACGTCACGTTCACGGTCGCCCCGAACCTCGTGGTCGACGCCGACGGGCGGCTGATGCGCATCCTGCTCGACAACTTGCTCGGCAATGCGTGGAAGTTCACCAGCAAGCAAGCCACGGCACGCGTCGAGCTCGGCGCCACCCGCGACGGCGCCGGGACCGTGTTCTACGTGTGCGACAACGGCGCCGGGTTCGAGATGAGCCAGGCTGACCGCTTGTTCACCCCGTTCGCGCGTCTTCACGCGGATCGGGAGTTCACGGGCACCGGCATCGGTCTGGCGACGGTGCGACGCATCGTCGAGCGCCACGGAGGCCGGATCTGGGCCGAGGGGACCCTCGGGGCCGGCGCGAGGATCTCGTTCACGATCCCGAGCGAACGGTGACGCGTCCCGTCCCATCCGGCGGTACCGTGGAGGTGGGCGGCGTGAACCAAACCGGCACATTGCGACTCCTGGTCGCAGAGGACTCCGAGGATGACTACGAGATCCTGCTGCGCGAGCTTCGCCGCGGCGGGTACGAGGTCACCGCGATGCGCGTCGCTTCGCTCGCTCACCTCGAGGGAGCACTCGAGCACGTGTGGGACCTCGTGATCACGGACTGGTCGATGCCAGGCTTCGGCGGCCGCGCCGTGCTCGACACGCTCGCGGCGCGCCGGCTCGACGTGCCTTGCATCGTGATCTCCGGAACGCCTGGCGAGGAGCCGGCGGTCGAGGCGTTGCGCGCCGGAGCCCTCGACTACCTGTCCAAGGACAAGCCCAAGCGGTTCGTCCCCGCCGTCCAGCGCGCGCTGCGCGAGGCCAACGATCGCCGCCAGACCGCCGAGATCCGTCGCCGCAGCGACGAGCTCGAGCTGCAGAATCGCCGGATCCAGGAAGCGAACCGGCTCAAGAGCGAGTTCCTCGCGAACATGTCGCACGAGCTGCGCACGCCGCTCAATGCGATCATCGGGTTCGCGGAGCTGTTGTTCGATGGTCAGGTCGATCGCGACTCGCCACAGCACAAGGAGTTTCTCGGCGACATCCTCAGCAGTGGTCGCCACCTGTTGCAGCTGATCAACGACATCCTCGATCTCGCCAAGGTCGAGGCCGGCAAGCTCGAGTTCCGTCCGGAGGCGATCCAGATCGCGCGCGTGATCGGTGAGGTCAGCGCGATCCTGCGCACCGCCGTGGCGGCGAAGCGGATCACGCTCGCGATCGAGATCGATCCGACGGTGACAGACCTCCTGCTCGATCCCAGCCGCCTCAAGCAGGTCGCCTACAACTACCTCTCGAACGCGCTCAAGTTCACCGCGCCCGGCGGCCGCGTGGTCATCCGCGTCGTCGCCGAGGGCGACACGCACTTTCGCCTCGAGGTCGAGGACTCCGGCATCGGCATCGCGCCCGCGGATCTCGGCAAGCTGTTCGTCGAGTTCCAGCAGCTCGAGAGCGGAAACGGGAAGCGACACCAGGGGACGGGCCTCGGGCTCGCCCTGACCAAGCGGCTCGTCGAGGCGCAGGGCGGCAGCGTCGGTGTCACCAGCGAGCTCGGGAAGGGCAGCACGTTCTTCGCCGTGCTCCCACGCCGCTCGACGGTCAGGTCCGAGCCGATTCCACCGCCGGTGCCCCGGATCCCCCGTGAAGGTGCGCGGACGGTCCTCGTCGTCGAGGACGACGTGGCCGATCAGACCCAGCTCGTGAACGCGCTCGCGAGCGCGGGCTACGACGTCGAGCTCGCGGGGACCGGCGCGGAGGCGTTGACGCGCTGGCGGGCGCGCGACTTCGACGCGGTGACGATCGATCTCCTGCTTCCCGACATGAGTGGCCTCGACCTGCTCGCGGCTCTTCACGGCGAGCGACGCAATGCTCTCGTGCCGGTGATCGTCGTGACCGTGGTCCCGGATGCGAAGGTCGTCGCCGGGTTCGCCGTTCACGACGTGATCCACAAGCCGCTCGACCGGGACACGCTGGTTGCCTCGCTCGTCCGGGCGGGTGTCGAGAACAACCGGGTAGGAGAGGCGTGATGCCTGGTGAGAAGATCCTGATCGTCGACGACAATCCGACGAACTTGAAGCTGGTTGCATATCTGATGCGGGCGAAGGGCTACGAGGTCAGCACCGCGATCGATGCTCATGCGGCGATCTCCGAGATCCAGGCGCAGCGCCCCGCGCTGATCCTGATGGACCTCCAGCTCCCCGGCATCGATGGCCTCGAGCTCACGCGTCGCCTCAAGGCAGATCCGGAGACCCGCGGCATCATCATCGTCGCGGTCACGGCGTACGCGATGAAGGGCGACCAGGATAAGGCCATCGCGGCCGGTTGCGACGACTACGTCACCAAGCCGATCGACACGCGGGTGTTACCCGAGACGATCGCGCGGCACCTCGCACGCTCGGAGCGCCCCTCGTGATCCCGCACAAGATCATGGTCGTCGACGACAACGCCGTCACGCGCCGCATGGTGTGCAAGGCGCTGGCCCGCAACGGGCACCACGTCCTCGAGGCGCCCGACGGCAAGACGGCGCGCGAGCTGATGAGCCGCGAGAAGCCACGCGTCGTCCTGCAGGATCTGATGTTGCCGGATGCCGACGGGTTCGTCCTCGTCGGTGAGCTCCGCGGGCTCGCGCAGGGAAGCGAGGTGTCGATCCTCGCGTTCTCGGGGTTCGTCTCCGAGCTCGATGAGGCACGCGTCTCGACCGTGGGCTTCGACGACATCATCGCCAAGCCGATCGCTCCCTCGCGGCTCGTCCCGCTGATCGAGGCGCACCTGCCGCAGCAGGTCCCGGTGAGCGGGCGCTTCGGTGCCGGGCGTCGCGTGGTGATCGTCGACGACGATCCGATCCAGCTCAAGCTCGCGACGTTCCGGTTGTCGCGGCTCGGGTTCGAGACCGAGGCGGTGCATGACGGCCTGTCGGCGCTCGCGGCCGCGCGCCGAAAGCTCCCGGACGTGCTCGTCTCGGACGTGATGATGCCGGAGCTCGATGGCTTCGGCCTCGCGATGGCGGTCCGCCAGGACCCGCTGCTGTGCAAGCTGCCGGTGCTGCTCGTGACGTCGAGCTACGTCGAACCGGCAGATCGCGAGCTCGCGCGGCGCTCGGGTGCGACCGATCTGTTGCCTCGCACGCCCGAGCTCGTCGAGCTGATCGAGGCGCTGAGCTCGACGCTCGCCGACGTGCCCGACGCCTCGCCGATCGAGCCCGACGAGCTCTACGACCTCGAGAAGGAGCACAACCGGCGCGTGTTCCGGCAGCTCGAGCGTCAGGTGATGCTCAACACCGGGCTCGCCAAGCGCTGCTCGTCGCTGGCCTCCGAGCTCACCGTACTCACGCGGATCTCGGAGGCCGTCCTCAAGCACCGCGAGGTCGACGTCGCGCTCGACGAGGCGCTCGCGGAGTGCTTCGACGCGGGCGGCATCGCCGGCGGCGCCCTCTACCTCGGCGACGCCGACGGCCTGCGCGTGCGGTCGATCGGCAGCGGGCCTCCATTCGGCACGACGGAAGAGCTGGCGACCTTCTTCGGTCACGTCGAGGTGCTCCGCGACCTGATCAGCGCAGGGCGGACGATCTACATACCCTCCGAGGAGGTGCCGGCGGCGGTCGCACGCGAGCTCCTCGCGCGCACCCACGCGACGGCGCTCCTGATCGTCCCGTTGACCGAGCCCACCCCGCCGCTCGGCGCCCTCGTGATGGTCGCGCGCGGACGCGATCTCGATCCGGGCGACTGGATGGCGTTCGCACGTGGGGTGGCGACCCAGATCAGCCAGGTGCTCACGCTGGCCCGCGCGTACGAGGACCGCGAGGCCGCCGAGCGGCGCGCGACCGAGCACGCGGCCCTCCTCGACGCGATGTTCGTCAGCGCACCCGACCACGTGCTCCATCTCGACCTCGACGGCACGATCCGGTTCGCCAACCGCTGGGCCGGTCCGCGCACCGTGGAGTCGATGATCGGGACCAACCTCCTCGATTTCCCGTCCGGCGACCACCAGCACGCCCTCCGCGCCGCGTTCGAGCGGCTGCGCGCCACCGGCGAGCCGCAGGGCTTCGAGGCCGCCGTGACCTCCTCCGATGGAAGCACCGCGTGGTTCTCGACCCGGCTCGGACCCGTCAAGCAGAACGGTCGCGTATCGGGCGTGGTGGTGGTGGCGCGCGACGTCAGCGACAAGAAGCAGACCGAGCTCCACCTGATGGTCGCCGATCGGATGGCGTCCGTCGGGACGCTCGCGGCGGGTGTCGCCCACGAGATCAACAACCCGCTCGCGTCGGTGATCGCGAACCTCGACATGGCGCTGCAAGACGTGATGTCGATCGCCGGCCACGCGACCTTGCCGCCCGACCTCGCCGACGAGCTCCAGGATGCCCGCGTCGCGGCGGATCGCGTGCGCGAGATCGTCCGGGACCTCAAGATCTTCTCGCGCGCCGAGGAGGACAAGCAGGGCCCGGTCGACGTCCACCAGGTCCTCGACTCGACGATCCGCATGGCGTGGAACGAGCTGCGCCACCGCGCGAAGCTGGTCAAGAACTACGGCGCGGTGCCGCTCGTCGAGGCGAACGAGTCGCGCCTCGGCCAGGTGTTCCTCAACCTGGTGGTCAACGCCGTCCACGCGCTCCCGAGCGGCCGCTACGACGAGAACAAGATCACGGTCTCGACCAGCGTCGATCCGCAGGGCCGCGTCGTGGTCCGCATCGCGGACACCGGCAGCGGGATCGCGCCGGAGGTCCGGCCGCGCCTGTTCACACCGTTCTTCACGACCAAGCCGGTCGGGGTCGGCACGGGTCTCGGCCTCGCGATCTCGCACAAGATCGTCACGCAGCTCGGCGGGACGATCGGGTTCGAGACCGAGGTCGGCAAGGGGACGGAGTTTCGCGTCACGCTGCCGAGCGCGTCGGACCAGCAGCCCGCGCGCGACCCGGCGCGCCCGACGAGTGCGCCGGCGTTCCGTCGCGGCACCGTCCTCGTGATCGATGACGAGGAGCCGCTCGCGCAGGCGGTGAGGAAGTACCTGTCGATCGATCACGACGTGACGGCGGTCTACAGCGCTCGCAACGCGCTCGAGCTGATGCAGTCGGGGCGCCGCTATGACGTCGTGCTGTGCGATCTGATGATGCCCCAGATCACCGGCATGCAACTCCACGCGGAGGTCGTCGCGCTCGACACGGAACAGGCCGAGCGCATGGTGTTCCTGACGGGGGGCGCCTTCACGGCCTCGGCGCGCGAGTTCTTGGACTCGACGACGAACCGCCGCCTGGAGAAGCCGTTCGAGCTCAAGGAGCTGCGCAAGCTGGTCAACGATCTGATCCGTTGAGCCAGGTCGCGATCTCGGCGATCGGCGTGTTCTGCGCCATACTGCGGGCATGGCGCCGACGTACGACTTCGACTACGTGGTCGTCGGCTCGGGATTCGGCGGCAGCGTCTCCGCGTGCCGGCTCGCCGAGAAGGGCTATGCCGTCGGCGTGATCGAGATGGGGAAGCGGTGGACCGAGGCCGACTTTCCGAAGACGACGTGGAACCTGCGCAAGTGGATCTGGCGCCCCGGGCTCAAGCTGTTCGGCTTCTACAACATGCGGCCGTTCCGCCACGTGATGATCCTGTGCGGCAACGCGGTCGGCGGCGGCTCGATCACCTACGCGAACACCATGCTCGTCCCGCCGACCTCGGTGTGGACCGAGGGCTCGTGGAAGGGGCTCGCCGACTGGGAGCGCGAGATGCCGGCGCACTACGCGACCGCGCGGCGGATGCTCGGCGTCGCGGAGAACCGGATCCTCGGGGACGCCGATCACATGCTGAAGCGGATGGCGGACGACCAGGGCGTCGGCCACACGTTCTACAAGACCGACGTCGCGGTGTACTTCGGCGCCGAGGGCGAGGCACCAGGGACGCTGCACCCGGATCCGTACTTCGACGGGGAAGGGCCCCCGCGCAAGAGCTGTGTCGGCTGCGGCGGGTGCATGGTCGGCTGCCGGTTCAACGCGAAGAACACGCTCGACAAGAACTACCTCTACTTCGCCGAGAAGCGCGGCGCGAAGGTCTTGGCGGAGACCCGCGTCGTCGATCTGCGGCCGCTCGGTGCGGAGGACGGCTCGGACGGCTACGAGCTCACCGTCGAGCGCTCGACCGCGTGGCTGTTCAAGCAGCGGCGGAAGATCACGGCGCGGCAGGTCGTGCTCGCGGCGAGCGCGCTCGGCACGATGGACCTCCTGCTGCGCGTCAAGCGCTCGCTCCCGGCGGTGTCGGACCGCCTGGGGCACGACGTGCGCACGAACTCGGAGTCGATCGTCGGCGTGCGATTCCCGGGCAACCAGCACGACATGTCCAAGGGGATCGCGATCGGCTCGGGGATCCACATCGACCCGTTCACGCACATCGAGGCGGTGCGCTACTCGCGCGGCTCGGATGTGCTCGGGCTGATCGCGACCTTGTTCGTCGCGGGGAAGGGGTGGGGGCGGATCGCGGCCTGGTTGTGGAGCGGGCTACGTCACCCGATCAAGTTCTTCCGCGCGGCGTGGCCGTTCGGGTTCGCGCGGCAGACGCTGATCTTCCTCGTGATGCAGACGATCGATGCGACGCTGAAGTTCCAGCTCCGCCGCCGCTGGTGGTGGCCGTTCACGCGCCTGCTGTGCTCTGCCGGATCGCGGATCCCGACCAACATCCCCGCCGCGAACACGTTCACCGAGCGCGCGGCCGCGACGTTCGGCGGCATCCCGATCACGTCGACCAGCGAGATCCTGTTCGACCTCCCGATGACCGCGCACTGCATCGGTGGCTGCGTGATGGGCAGCGATGCCGAGCACGGCGTGATCGACGCGCAGCACCGGGTGTTCGGCTACACCGGCCTCTACGTGATCGATGGCGCCGCGGTCGGCGCGAACCTCGGCGTCAACCCGAGCCTGACCATCACCGCGCTCGCCGAGCGCGCGATGACGTTCATCCCGCCGAAGAGCTAGTTGTTCCTCGCGCCTTCGCGGATCCAGACCAGGATCTTCAGGTAGTCCGGATCCGACGCGCTCGCGTACGTGATGTTGGGATGGCGGTCCGGGGGATCCTCGCGCGACGGGAACGTCAGCACGAGGCTCATCTCCGGCGTCGCCAGCTTGACGCGCGTGTTCGGGCGCTCCTCCACGAGCTCGCGATAGGCGAGGTTTGCGCCGCCGTCGAGGTGCAAGCCGCCGAGGTCCTTGCCCGGGCCGCCGCCGGAGTGGCACGCGACGCAGCCGCGCGCCGCGAAGGTGGGGAACACGCTCGTCAGGAACGAGACGTTCGTCGGGAGCACCTGCGCGCCATCGGTCACGGTCGCCTCCGCGAGCGTCACGACACCGGCGTTGACCGGCGAGGTCGCCATGTCGACGGTCGCGGTGGCGGGGCGCCCAAGCGAGACCACCCCGGCCGGGACCTCGAAGAACACGGCCCAGCCCGATGCCGTCGTTGCGGTCGCGTTTGGCAGCGGTGCGAGGTTGGCGTCGAGGAACTTCGGTCCGATCACGCCACCCCCGAGCACGAACGTCGCCGCGGCGACGTTGGACTTCGGCATCCCGGCGCCGTCGACCGCGCGCACGAACAGCACGCCCTTGGCCGCGGTCGGCGTCACGCCGAAGCTGGTCGCGAGCCGCCCGAGGAACGCCTCGCTCACCGCGGGCACCTTGATCGCGGTGAGGTCCGCGTCGATCACCGTGACGGTCGAGCTGAACGTCGAGCGATGGGTCGGCGGGGCACCAGCCAGGATCTGGAACGCGGAGTTCTCGGGGATCCCGGTGATCGTGAAGCTCGAGCCCTGGGCGGTGACGCCGGGCGGGCTGAGCAGGCCGGACGTCGACACGGTCGCGGTGCCCGAGATCGCCGCGCCGGTCTCGAAATCGACCACGTCGCCGGTCACGGTGAGCGCTCCGCCGAGGGGGCCCGGGGGATCCGTCGCATCATCGCCAAAGCCGCACGCCGCAAGTGCGACCAGGCCGCATCCAAGGATCATCCGCTGCATCGGGCCTCCCGTATGACGTTTCGCCGGCCTGTCCATAGTGGGGTCCGATGCGGAATAGGTCGCAAGAATCTGCGAAGTACCATGGTCCATTAGGTTCTTGACCCACGGCGACCTCGTGGCCCACGCTTGACCAGGTGGGAACCGTCGGGAGCTCCATGCTCGGCCGCTATGAGGTCATCCGTCCGCTGGCGAGCGGTGCGATGGCAGATCTGTTGCTGGCGCGGGCGCGGGGGCTCGAGGGCTTCGAACGCCATGTCGTGATCAAGCGGATCCGCGGGGACGTCGAGGACGATCAGGCGTTCATCGACATGTTCCTCGTCGAGGCGCGCCTCGCCGCCGCCCTCCATCACCACAACATCGTCCAGGTCCACGACATCGGCGAGGAGAACGGCAAGCCGTACTTCGCGATGGAGTACGTCCATGGCGAGGATCTCCGCCGCTTGCTCACCGAGGTGGTGCGCAAGCGCGAGCAGGTGCCATTCCCCGTGGTCGTCACCATCGTGACTGCGGTGGCGAGGGCGCTCCATCATGCCCACGAGCAGAAGGGCGCCGACCAGCAAGCGCTCGGCATCGTGCACCGCGACGTCGCGCCCGCGAACATCGTCGTCGGCTACGACGGCAACGTGAAGGTCCTCGACTTCGGGATCGCGCGCGCGGCGATGCGGCGGACCGAGACCCAGGCGGGGATGCTCAAGGGCAAGGCGCCGTACATGGCGCCGGAGCAGTGCACCGGCGCTCCGGTCGATCGACGGAGCGACGTGTTCGGGCTCGGGATCGTTCTCTACGAGCTCGTGACCGCGCGCCGGCTGTTCAAGGGCGACAACGACTTCTCGACGATGAGCATGATCGTCAACGGCACGTTCCCGAAGCCGTCGACGATCCGCAAGGATCTGCCGCCCGATCTCGAGCGGATCATCCTGCGTGCCCTCGCGCGCGAACCCGAGGCTCGGTACCAGACGGCCGAGCTGATGTTCAACGCCCTCGAGCAGCTCGCGATCACCGCGGAGTGGCGGACGTCGGCGAGCGCGCTCGCCGCGTACATGACGCAGATGTTCGGATCACGCACCGAGCCGTGGCTCGCGAGCGAGCCGACGGCGGCCGCGGTCAGCGTCGACTTCGACGGCGCGGTCCCCGGCCTCGCCAAGCTCCCCGTCGAGGCCGGCAAGTCGGCGGTCCCGACGCCGATCGCCAGCACGCAAAGCTCGCCGATCATGCGTGCGCGCAACGACGTCCAGGGTTCGAGTGGCGTCCCGACGGCGAGCGACGGGGCGGTGTCCGCCCCGATCAAGATTCCGGAGGCGAGTGGGCCCGCGAAGTCCGGCAAGTCCGCGCCGCGGGTGGCCGTGACGGCGACGCCACCGCGCGGACGACCGAAGACGGTCCAGGTGCCCGTCGCGAGCGCCAAGGCCGCGGCGAAGACCGAGAAGGTCGCGACCACGCCCGAGGCACGCGCCGAGACGAACACCGAGGTCGGGCCCACGCCCGCGAAGCTCGAGCCCACACCCGAGGCGAAGCCCGACGTGAAGCCAGAACCGAAGACCACCGCGAAGCCCGACGCGATGACCGAGAAGGTCGCGACCACGCCCGCGGCGAAGCTCGAAGCGAAAGCCGAGGCACGGGTTGCGGCCACGCCCCCGGCGCGGGCCGAGACGAACACCGAGGTCGGGCCCACGCCCGCGAAGCTCGAACCCACGCCGGCGGGGAAGCCCGACGTGAAGCCAGAACCGAAGGCCGCGGCGAAGCCCGAGGCGAAGACCGAGAAGGTCGCGACCACGGCCACCCCGATCCACGAGCCCGAGGACACGCACACCGAGGCGATGCCCTTGCCGCCGGCGATCTCGCCGCACGCGCCGCGCCAGCTGCGTCCCCTGCCTCCGCCGACCGGGTCCAAGAC
>Ga0316605_10002620_pt1 | contig 10201 bp, 7 predicted proteins | sample OWC_soil_day20_n_FD_207666 | JGI IMG/M metagenome (GOLD analysis project Ga0316605, IMG submission 207666) | Wetland soil microbial communities from Old Woman Creek delta, Ohio, United States - OWC_soil_day20_noCT | ecosystem: Environmental > Terrestrial > Soil > Wetlands | place: USA: Ohio... | reverse complement strand
TTTTGAACAGCTCAGCCACGGGCCTCTGGCACCCCGGCGAAGATTCATGGGTGCGTTGCACTTGGGGCAGGAGAGGTCCGTCAAAAGGGGAGGGATTTTGGGCGCCGCGATCAAGCCTTTTTTATCGAGATTCACGATGCCGGCACACTCCGGATAGCGAGGACAGCTGAGAAACAGGCCGAAGCGACCTTTTCGCAGGAGCATGGGAGACTCGCACTTGGGGCAGGCAATGTCGGTCTGTTCCGGGGCAACAGGATTTCCTTCCCGGTCCACGGGTGCGGCAAATTTGCACTTGGGGTAGCGGGCGCAACTGAGAAAACGCCCCTTTTTGCCGAACCGGTAAACCGTCTGCCCGCCGCACTGGGGGCAGGTGTGAGGAGCGGGCTCGGTTTCCGCTTTTGCGTGAACCAGATCTTTGTAAGCGTCGTCGAGGCCCTTCTTGAAAGGCCCGTAGAACTCGTGGAGCATTTCCACCGAGTCGGCATGCTTGTCCTCGATGTCATCAAGCTGCTGCTCCATGTCTTTCGTGTATCCCACCTGCATGATCTCGGGAAAGCCTTCCATGAGCTTGTCCGTCACCACCTTGCCCAGGTCTGTGGCGTAGAAGCGGTTTTGGTTTTTTTCTACGTATTTTCTGTTCTGGATCACCTGAATGATCTGGGCATAGGTGCTCGGCCTGCCGATCCCTTCGGCCTCTAGTTTCCTGACCAGGGACGCTTCCGTGTAGCGGGGCGGTGGAGAGGTGAAGAACTGGTTCGGTTCGATTTGAAGGGCCCCCAGTTCTTTTCCTTGTGCAACAGGCGGGAGCACCGCCTCCTCAGAGGCATTGGGCACTCCCGTGACCCGGTAGTACCCTTCAAAGACCAGAACCCGGCCTGTGGCCTTGAAGACCAGCTCTCCCTTGTCGTCCTGCCCCGAAACCAGCACAGTGGTGGCATCCCACTGAGCGTCCGTCATCTGGGAGGCAACAAAGCGCTCCCAGATCAGCTTGTAGAGCTTGTAGTGGCTTTCCTTGAGGGAGGAGCGCACCCGGGCCGGCGTGAGATGAACGTCCGTCGGACGGATGGCTTCGTGCGCTTCCTGGGCGGACTTGTTTGAAGAGGTGAAGGTATTCGGTGCCGGCGGCAGGTAAGATTCCCCATGGTTGGAGGCGATGTAGTTCCTCACGGCCTGAATCGCTTCAGGGGAAACATGGGTCGAATCGGTCCTCATGTAGGTGATCAAACCCACGGATCCCATGCCGTCGACCGTCACTCCTTCGTAGAGGTTCTGGGCAACGCCCATGGTGTACTGGGCGGTGAAGTTGAGCTGGTTGGCCGCAGCCTGCTGAAGGGTGCTGGTGATAAACGGCGCGTAGGGGCGACTCTTTGTTCTTTTGGTCTGAATCGATTTTACTTCCCACCGGGGCCCGGCTTCCAGGTGCCCGATGAGGTGCACCAGGCGATTGGCAGGCGCCTTGGCACTGGGATTCTCCGCGATGTGCTGATCATCAACGTGAAAACCCGCACGCCTGGCCGCTTCCAGAACCTTCTCGAAACGGCGGGACTCAATCTTGGCGCCGTCCACTTCCATCAGTTCGGCGGCGAAACTCGCGTGGCCGGAGAGCCACTCGTTTTTCTCGGTCACGGTTTTGCCGTTGTTTCTTTTGCCGTTTTTCTTTTCACTCGCTTCCGACAGCCACCGGAGCCATTCTTCCGAGAGGCCAGGCGCCTGGGCGGGGTCTGTGGTGAAGATTCCGTTTACCTTCCAGTACTCTTCAGGAACAAAGGCCTCGATCTCCCGCTCCCTCTCCACGACCAGGCGAACGGCCACGGACTGCACTCGGCCTGCGCTCAATCCGCCTGCGACCTTCCGCCACAGGAGAGGGGAAACCTGGTACCCCACGATGCGGTCCAGAACGCGTCTGGCCTGCTGGGCATTGACTTTAGCCATATCGATCTTGCGGGGGCTTCGAAAGGCTTTTTCGATTTCACTTTTCGTGATGGCATTGAACACCACGCGCTTGGCTTCTTCCGGGTCGACCTGGAGAGCTTCCACCAGATGCCAGGCAATGGCCTCACCTTCCCGGTCGAGGTCTGTGGCGAGCCATATTCCCGCCGCCTTCTTGGAAGCGCGCTTCAGGGCGTTCACCGTGGATTCCTTGCCAGGGATAATGACATAGGTCTGCTTGAAATTGTTATTGAGATCCACTCCGGGGACCGGGTCTTTGACCCCCTTGGGGTTTCGGTTCGGGAGATCCCTCACGTGCCCCACCGAGGCCATGACGACGTAGTCGGGCCCCAAGTACTTGTTGAGTGTTTGGGCTTTGGCCGGTGATTCGACAATCACGAGTTGTTTGCCCGATGGGTCGGGCGCTTGCTGGGTTCGTTTCCTGGTGGATTTTTTCTCTGCCATTTCTCTTATCTACCTAAAGAAGTCTCGAAGAAGAGGGAAGACCTAGCGAACGAACAGTTTGCCGGGAAGCTGCCTGACGATCCCCTTGAGTTCCATTCTCATAAGGACGGCGGATGCTGTGCCCGGTTCCATCTTTCCCTCTCTTACAATGTCGTCGATGTGCACAGGGTAATCCCCTAACAAATCGTAAACCTTTTTCTCGTTGTCCTCCAGCGGGGGGAGGGGCGGCTCCGTGTAGGAGTCTTTCTTGGCCGCGTAAGCGTAATTCATCCCGAATTCGTCCAGAACGTCGTCCGCGTTTTCAACGAGCTTGGCTCCCTGTTTGATCAGGAAGTGGCACCCCTGGCTCTTGAAGGAGTGGACGCTCCCGGGCACGGCGAAAACCTCTCGGCCCTGTTCAAGGGCCACGGAGGCAGTGATCAAAGAGCCGCTCTTCATTGTGGCTTCCACAACGATCACGCCTCTGCTCAGACCGCTGATGATTCGGTTCCGGATAGGGAAATGCTTCGGCTCCGGCGGCGTTTTCAGGGGAAACTCGGTGATCACCGCACCCTTTTCAAACATGACCTCAAAGAGCTTCTTGTTGGACAGCGGATAGACCACATCAATCCCGGTGCCCAAAACCCCAACGCTGAAACCTCGCCCTTCAATGCATCCCCAGTGCGCGGCGGAATCAATTCCGCGGGCCAGACCGCTCACAATCCCGAGACCCCGTCTTGCCAGACCCTGGGCCAGGTTTTCAGAGGTCTTGACACCATAAGGGGTCGAATTCCTGGAACCCACGACGGCCACAAACGTGGTTTTGCCGGGTATGTCGAGGCCCTTGGTGTAAAGCACCATGGGCGGATCATAGATCTCTCTCAAAGGCTCGGGATAGGTCGGATCCGAGAAAATCACCATCCTGGCCCCAAGTTTTTCAAGGTCCCTGAGAACGCTCTGCGGGTCCTGGGAGAATCGCCGCTGTGCAATTCCCTGCGTGACCTGCTTGCGGAGTCCCCCCACCTGAGCGAGGTCCGTCGGTGTTGCCCGGAAAACTTCTGCCGGATCACCGAAGCGTTCCAGCAGTTTCTTGAAGGCCATGTTTCCGAGGCCGGGGACCAAGTGCAGGGCAAGCCAGTCCACTCTGTGTTCAGAGAGGATGCTCTTCATGATGAGACCCTTGCGTCCGTAAGAAAAGGAGAGGACTCACTCGCCTTCGCCGGGAGGCTCCGTGCTCCTGCACGCAGGAGGAGTGGCGGAGGCGACCGCGGCGTAGCCCGCAGGGCGAAGCCGGGTGGCTCCCGCGTAGTTCCGCTTGGCGTTTCCCCTGGTGCACCACGCTCCCGCGTAGGGAGCTTCACTCTGTCCAAGTGCTTGATTTGCGGAGCGAAGCACTAAGGATGGCGGGAATATAAAACAGAGGATCTCCGAAGTGTCAAGCTTTTTCTTCCCCTTGGCTTTGCCACAGCAGCTTCACTCCAACGGGCAGGAAGGAAGGTTCCTCAGAAATTCGGGAGTCTCAGACCATGAATACCCTTTGAGATAAGCCCCGGTGTAAAGGTCTTCACTGGAGGAGAGGACAATAGCGGTGGACGAAGCCGGTCGGGCCTCTACAACCATGAGTTTCCCCACCGTGTAATCATAGAGTTTCGTCCCCTCGTTAAGCTCCTTCCAGAAATCAACAAGATATTCGTGCTTGGAGAGGGTGGTTCCGACTTCATTGACGATGGCTTCGAAGTTGCCCAGTCTGAAGGCGGGGGCAGCGATACTGGTGATCCTGACCACATCAAAAACCTGTCCCCGTTGAATGCCGTCTTTGAAACCCGCGTCCAGGTAGACCACGGTGCCGCCGCCGACGATTTTTCGGTTGTCTTTGAGCGCTACGATGTTGCCGTAGAGCTTGGGGTCTGTGGCCATGGGCTGCACGCATTTGGACAGAGGCTCAAAGGGCAGAATCATGGCCCCCACACCGAACTCCAGCCACACATCCGTGACCTCGGCAAGAAAGAAGTCCTCCTTGAGATACTCCTTCACCACCACGGCGCCTCGGAAGCTGATGATGTCTCCCATAGGATAGTCCGTCAGAGGGTGCCGGACAGGGATGGGCCTGGCTACTCTGAATTCGTCCCCTGGCTTCACGCCCGCCCGATTCTTGAAATTGATGAAAATCTTGTCGCCTTTTTCTGCGCCCAGTTCAGACTTTGTGCTCGCGTAAATCTCACCCCAGGGTTCCACTTTGGTGAGAGAAAGGTATCCCATAGTCGCAGGGTTGGTGAGAAGGCCCAGATCAATGCCTTTCATTTTAGGGACAGGCTTCGCCGCCTCTTTAGAGGGTTTTTCAGCGCCCCTTCCTTTTAGCATGTCTTCTTTTTCGATCAATGTGATCAAATCCCCGGGTTTCAGCAGGTGTGGATTGGTCACAAAAGGATTCATTTCCCACAGTTTGGGCCAAAGAGTAGAGTCACCGTAATATTTTTCGCAAATTGACCAGAGCGTGTCGCCTCTCTGAACCTTGTGAGTCGAGGGCTGTGCTCCGAGATACGCCGGAGCTGCAATGAGAATCAGGCTCAAAATCATGAAAACCGAAGCGATGGTCTTGCTTTTTGCTTTCACTCTGTCGATCATGGCTTGTCACCCGATAAATTAGAATGGATATAAGCTACAGATTTTATTAACATTTGTCAAGCTTTTTATAGTGAGGATAAAAAGAATCAATTTTTGCCCATTCTTCGGCAAAGGTATTGGGAGAGTACAAATGTGCAGGATACGGTCGTGCGGAGCTTTTGGGGTAGTTGGTAACTCCTTGTATACAGGTAATATTCAATGTTTGGCTGTCAAAAGGACAAAGGCGCTCGGTCCGGCCACGATCCTCAGCCCTCTGTCGAGGGCAATGACGTAGAGCTCAAGTTTCGAATCCGTCTTCAACGCAATCGCTCCCTCGGCACCGCGATACCCCTTGGTCATTCTGATACGGGTTCCTTCTTTGAGCATAACTCAGCGATCCTTTCTTGTCCTTGTCGGTGAATGGGAAAAAATCTTCGCCTTTAGTTGAGTTCTCGCCCCGTGAGGCAGGCACAAAGTTGCAGAGGCCGCTAGGCACAAAGCAGAAAGTCCTTATACCCTTTGTGCCTTTGCCTCTCTGTCCCTCTGTGCCTTTATTCAGTAGGGGCAGGTTTCTTGACCTTCTCTTTCTTCTTCGGCTTTTCCTTCGGCTTTTCCTCTTCCTTGGGCGGCTCCTTCACCGGCAACGGCTTGGGTTTCTCTTTCGGGATGGTTGCCAGGAGCCTTCTTTTCCGGCGGCTCAATTCCGCCTTGAGATGCCGCAGAATAGGGTCTTTTTCAATCACGGAGCGTTCGCCCCCTCTTTCCTTCAGGAAAGCATACCGTTTGGCAACGGCATCTCCGTAAGAAGCAATTTGAGCCTCCCTGACGCTTTTGTCTTTTACTGCCATAAGTCCAGCCTCCGTTTATTAGCAGAGAGCAGAGAGCGCGGAGCAGGGGGTGAAATCAACTCCCCTGAAGACGCTTTGCTCAGAGCCGTGATTTACGAATAAAGCTTATTTCCTGCCTTTAGCTTTTGTCTGCCGGGCCACTCTCCTTCCTCTTGTTTTTGCGTTCCCACCGAGACCTAAGGACCAGAAGCGCCGTCACAGACGCTACGAGAAGGATCGTGGCGACGAATTGGGTTGCGCTCATTTCCGTCCCCGGGATGAAGCCGCGCTCATCCCCTCTGAAGCGCTCTACGAGGAGGCGGGCCGTGCTGTGCAGAATCACATACCAAAGGAAGACCTGTCCGTCGAACTTGCGCTTTCCGTGGAGATAGAGCAAGACCAGGAACATGGCAAGCCCGCCGAAGGCTTCAAACATCTGGGTCGGATAGAGAGGGATGTGAAGAGGAGCAAGGGATTTCGGGTGGGTAAACACCACGCCCCAGGACGTGCCCGTGGGCTGACCGTAGCAGCAGCCGGCCATGTGGCAGCCGATGCGGCCGATGGCCTGCCCAAGAGCCAGCGAGGGTGCCCAGAGGTCGCCGATGGACCAGAAGGAGAGGTGGTGGCGCTTGAAATACCAGAGCATGGCTGCGACGGTCACAACCAGTCCGCCTGAAAAAACAAGGCCCCCTTGCCACAGCTTGATGATGTCCAGGGGGTGGGCCTTGTAATAGGAGAAATTGATGAGCACGTAAAACAGGCGCGAGCCGGCGATGGCGCAGACAATCATCACAAAGGCCATGTCCATCACCTGCTGGGAGGGGACTCCCTGGCGTTTGCCGACCTTGATCGCCGTCCAGATCCCCACGGCAAAACCCAGCGCCACAAAGAAGCCGTAGGTGTGAATGGTGAAAGGGCCTATGGAAATCAGATCAGGAAACATGGCACCTAAACTTTTTTCTCCTTGGAAACAGGATGAAAGAGGAGGCTCGCGGCCAGCCAGAGCGTCCCCACAGTGATCGCGGAATCCGCCACATTGAAGGCAGGCCAGTGGTATGAGCCTAGGTGGAAATCGAGAAAATCGATCACTTCTCCGAGCCGGACCCGATCGAGCAGGTTCCCGGCGGCTCCTCCCAGGACCAGGGAAAGAGGAAAGGCCATCCGCCCGTCCTCCGGTTTCAGCCTGTAGAACCAGAACAGCAAAAGGGCGACCGCTCCGAGGGTTGCGCCAAGGAGCAGAATGAAGCCCCAGTCCGCACCCGGCCGATTCATAATGCCGAAAGCCATGCCCCTGTTTCGAACGTGAACGAGGTTGAAAAAACCGCTGATGAGAGGCTGGGTCTCGTGCAGGGGAAACCGGGTGGCGATCCAGTACTTCGTCATCTGGTCGAGAACGAGCACCGCAAGAGCGAGCCACAAGAGAAGCGTTTTCTTCACCCCCACACTTTACCCCACTTCAGCCAAAGCGTCGAGACATCTCTTGCAGAGCCCGGGTTGTCCATGGCTTTTCCCAACCGTGGGATCGTGAACCCAGCATCGTTCACACCGAGGATCCTTGCTGATCTCGACTTTGACCCTGATCCCTTCTCCTTCATACCCTGCCGCCACCTGCTCCAAAGGAAGGGTGGTGACGGAGGAGACAATGAAGAGGAAGGGCAAGGCCTCGCGATAAGGTTCCAGATGCGCAAGCAGGTCGGCAGGCAGACCGAGGGTAAGGGAAGCTTCGAGAGAGTGCCCGATGGTTTTGTTTTTTCTTTCGATCTCCATGGCCTTGGTGACTTCCTTGCGAACCTTCAGGATAGGTTCCCATCGTTCGGCCAAGGCCTCATTCTTGTATTCCTTCTTGACCGGAACAAAAGTTTCCATATGAACGCTGGGGCTCCGGCCTCCCATGGCCTGCCAGATCTCATCGGCGGTGAAGGAAAGGACCGGTGCCATGAGCCGCACCAGGACCTCCAGAATTTCGTGCAAAGCGCTCTGCGCCGACCGCCTCGCCTTGGATCGAGCCGGCGACACATAGAGACGATCCTTGAGGATATCGAGGTAAAAGGCGGAGAGATCGAGCACACAGAAATTGTGGAGGCTGTGAAAGACCGGGTGAAACTCGAACGAGTCATAGGCCTTGAGCACACGCTCCGTGAGCTCCTGGAGCCGATGGAGAACCCACTGATCCAGTTCCTCCATCTGGGCGTAAGGCACCTGATCCTTCGAGGGATCGAAATCGTAGAGATTTCCCAGAAGGAAGCGGCAGGTGTTTCGAATCCGGCGGTAAGCCTCGACCAGCCGCTGGAGGATCTCGTCGGAGAGGCGAATGTTGTCTCGAAAGTCCTCGCCCGCCACCCAAAGCCGGATGATCTCGGCCCCGTACTTCTTGATCAGATCCTCGGGGGCAATGACGTTTCCCGCCGATTTGTGCATTGCTTTGCCGGTTCCGTCCACCACAAACCCGTGGGTGAGGACGCTCCGGTAGGGCGCCCGACCCCGGGTCCCCACAGAGCAGAGAAGCGAACTGTGGAACCAGCCGCGATGCTGGTCGCTGCCCTCCAGGTAGAGATCGGAAGGGCTTTCCAGGTAGTCCCTGGCTTCCATGCACGCAGCGTAGCTCACACCGGAATCAAACCAGACATCCAGAATGTCCGTCTCCTTCTTGAAGCGACTGGAGCCGCAGTGCTCGCAACGGGTACCCGCGGGCATGAGTTTTTCCTCGGGTTCGATGAACCAGATGTCGGCTCCGGATCGCTCCACCAGGCCGACAAGGTGATCCAGGATCTTTTGCGACAGAAGGGGCTTTCCGCACTCGATGCAGCTGAACAGGGTGATGGGGACTCCCCAAGCCCTCTGGCGGGAGATGCACCAGTCCGGCCTGTTTTCGATGAGCCCGTAAATGCGGTCCTGTCCCCAGTTCGGAATCCAGGAAACTTCCTTGATCGCCTTGAGCGCGTTTTTCCGGAGCCCGGTCTTTTCCATGGAGATGAACCACTGTTCGGTGGAACGAAAAATCACGGGGTTCTTGCAGCGCCAGCAGTGAGGATATTCGTGGGAAAGGTTCTGCTCCTTGAGCAGAGCGCCTGCTTCCTTCAGCTTTTTGTTCACGCTGGCATTCGCCTTGAAGACCTGGAGGCCCGCGAAAAAGGCAACGTCTTTCGTGAAACAGCCTTCGTCGTCCACCGGAGAATAGACGTCCAGGTGGTACTGCAAACCGGTTTCGTAGTCTTCTCTGCCATGGCCGGGTGCTGTGTGGACGCACCCGGTCCCCGCATCGAGGGTCACGTAAGGGGCGAGGACGATCAGGGAGTCCCTTTCGTAAAGAGGGTGCCTGGCCTTCAGGTGCTCCAGGCGACGGGGGTCCAGTTTTGCGATGACCCGATAGTCCCGAATTCCAAAAGTGTCCATGCAGACGGCCATCAGCCCTTCGGCGAGGATCAGGACCTGGTCGGTGCCGATGTCCACGGCCACGTAGTCGAGATCCGGATGGAGTGCAATCGCGAGATTGGCAGGGATGGTCCAGGGCGTGGTGGTCCAGATCACGACGAACACGTTCTTCCCTTTGAGCGCCGGAATGTCTGGGCTGAGATCCGAGATCATCGGGAACTTGACGAAGATGGAAGGGGAAGAGTGAGCCTCGTACTCCACCTCCGCCTCTGCAAGGGCGGTTTTGCACGAGATGCACCAGTAAATCGGTTTCTTGCTCTTGATGACGCTCCCCTTGAGGTAGAATCTTCCGAACTCCCTCACAATGGTGGCCTCGTAGGGGAAAGCCATGGTGAGGTAGGGGTTGTCCCATTCCCCGAGAACCCCGAGCCGCTTGAATTCGCTGCGCTGGATGTCGATCCACTTCTCCGCGTACTTGCGGCAGTAGTGCCGCACTTCCGTCTGAGACATGCCGGTTTTTCTGGATCCCAGTTCACTGTCCACCTTGTGCTCGATGGGAAGCCCGTGACAATCCCAGCCCGGAACATAGGGTGCGTCAAACCCGGCCATCTGCCTGGACTTGACGATCAGGTCTTTGAGAATCTTGTTGAAGGCCGTGCCCATGTGAATGTGGCCGTTGGCATAAGGGGGGCCGTCGTGAAGGGTATATTTTTTCCTGCCTTTGGACGTCTCGCGTATCCGGTCATAGAGTCTCTGCTTTTCCCATCGCTCGATCATCTCCGGTTCTTTCTTGACCAGATTGGCTTTCATGGGAAAATCAGTTTTTGGCAAGTTCAGCGTTTCCTTGTAATCCATCAACAAAGCCTCCATCCAAAAAAGTGATGTTTGATTAACAGATCAACCGAGTGAAGTCAACCTTTCGACCGCCCCGTGCTTTGACACGGGGCCTGACCAAGGTTGACCCTGAGGCCCTTGATGAGAATTTCCTTGGGTCGAAGGGTCAATGGAAAGGGGGCCCCCCCTAG
>Ga0316605_10002619_pt1 | contig 10204 bp, 7 predicted proteins | sample OWC_soil_day20_n_FD_207666 | JGI IMG/M metagenome (GOLD analysis project Ga0316605, IMG submission 207666) | Wetland soil microbial communities from Old Woman Creek delta, Ohio, United States - OWC_soil_day20_noCT | ecosystem: Environmental > Terrestrial > Soil > Wetlands | place: USA: Ohio... | reverse complement strand
GGGATATGACGGTCACCAGCTACCTGCGTTTCGTCGGCCGCATTCGCGGCATCGCCAAAGCGGAGTTGGGTGACAGTGTCGACCGGGTGCTGCGCAAATGCGGGCTCACCGAGGTCACCGGGCGCGTCGTCGGCCATCTTTCGAAAGGCTTCCGCCAGCGCGTTGGATTGGCGCAGGCGCTGATTCATAATCCCAGCGTGCTCGTGCTTGACGAGCCCACCATTGGCCTCGACCCGCGGCAGATCATTGAAATCCGCACGCTCATCCGCGAACTGTCGGGCGAGCGGACCGTCATTCTTTCCACCCACATTTTGCCCGAGGTTTCCCAGCTCTGTGAGAAGGTCGTGATCATCAACGCTGGCCGCATCGTGGTGGAGGATGCCCTCGCCAACCTGACGCAACAGATGAGCTTGGAAGAAGTCTTTCTGCGCTTCATCAGCAAGGAGCCGGCGGAAGAGCGGTCCGAGTCCGAGGAGGCGACGGCGTGAGGAATGCGTTGACTATCGCCGCGAAGGAACTACGCTCGTATTTCGTGTCACCCATCGCGTACGTCGTCTTGACGGGCTTCCTATTGTTGGGTGGCTGGTTTTTCTTCAACTTGCTCGCCCGCTTCAGCCTGTTCGTTAATCTCTACTCCGCCATGCGAAATCCGGACGCCCAGATGCGGCTCAATTTGAACGACTTCGTCATCGCGCCGCTGCTGCACAACCTCTCCGTCGTCCTGGTGATTCTGGTGCCGGTGATCACCATGCGCAGTTTCGCCGAGGAGAAGCGTGCGGGAACGTACGAGTTGCTGATGACTTCGCCGCTGTCGATCACGGAGATTGTTGCGGGCAAATTCCTCGGGGCGCTGGCCTTCGTTCTGATCATGGTCGGGTTGACCGGCGTGTACCCCCTGATCTTGATGTTCTATGGGAATCCGGAAGTTGGGATCATCGCGGCGGGCTTCCTGGGCCTCTTCCTGCTGGCGACCGCCTTTCTCACGATTGGCTTGTTGACGTCCTCGTTCACCGAGAACCAGATCATCGCGGCTGTGAGTTGCCTGGTGGTGTTGCTGCTCCTGTACGTGATCTCGTGGCCGGCGGAGAGTGCGGGGCCAGTGCTCGGTGCCGTGCTGAAATATGTCTCCCTGACCGAGCATTTCAGCGAGATGGTGAAAGGCGTCATCGATACCAAGGACCTGGTGTACTTCGGCAGCGTCATCGCGTTGGCGCTGTTCTTGACGCAGCGTTCGGTTGAGTCCGTGCGTTGGAGATAGGCCGTGCGCCGCAGTAATTCGTTGCTCGGACTCATCGGTGTCGTCCTGCTGCTGTTCGCGGGCATTGCCGCGGTGTTCACGGGCGCCCGCTCCGGGGTGGACGTCCTATACATATTCGTGAACGGCTTGTTCGGCCTGTTTGCGCTGATCTCCTATCTGAGTGCGGGGCTGGAAAACCTGCGCAGCGTGGTAAGCGAACGGTCGACCAAGTACGGTGTAAATGCCCTGGTCGTGTCCGCATTGTTCTTGGCCATCCTGACGGTGCTGAACTACCTGTCGGCGCGACACCACCGTCGCTTCGATCTGACCGAGCAGGGTGTCTTCAGTCTTTCGCCGCAATCGGTGAGCGTCGTCAAGAGTCTGGAGAACGACCTGCAGATTCAGGCGTTCGTGGAAGGTGGGATCAACCCGGAGCTGCGCGAGCTCTTGCAGAACTATCAGTACAGCTCCCCGAAGATCCACTTCGACCTCATCGACCCGGATCGGCAACCCGAAGTGGCCGAAAAATATCACATCACGGCGTACAATACGGTGCGGGTGGAGTACGGCAACGAGTCGACCACGGTTTCAAAGCCGACCGAGGAAGCGGTTACCAATGCCATCGTCAAGGTGACCCGCTCGACGCGCAAAACCGTGTGCTTCATCGAGGGGCACGGGGAACCGGACCTCGACGATGCGCAGAGCGAGAATGCGCTCTCAAGCTTCAAGGAGGCCCTCAGCAACGAAAACTACGAGGTGAAGAAGGTCCTGCTCGCCTCCATGGCGGATGTGCCACCGGAGTGCTCGGTGGTCGTGGTCGCCGGGCCGCAGAAGCCATTTCTCGAAACGGAGTTGAACGCCATCAGTAGCTATCTCGACGGCGGCGGACGTGCGCTGCTCATGCTGCCGCCCCGTAACGGCGGCGAGTTCCAGCCGTTGCTGGCGAAATGGGGTGTGAAACTGGGCAAGAACGTGGTTGTGGACCAGTTGGTCCGGCTCTTCCAGGGACCGGCCCTTGGCCTGACACCGCTGGTGAACACCTACGGTCCGCATGAGATCACTCGCTCGCTGAAGGAGCGCACCATCTTCCCCATGACGCGCTCCGTGCAGGCCGACGCTGCCGGAAAACAGGGTCTGCAAGTGACCGAATTGGCGAAGACCAGTGCTCAGAGTTGGGGGGAAACCGATCTCGACGCGCTGTTCCAACACAGCGAAGCCCAGTTCAATGCCGCTGTTGACACGAAGGGGCCAGTCCCGGTCGCGGTGGCCAGCAGCGCCGATCTCAAGCAGATGGGGGGCGGTAAGGAGGGGACGACGCGGTTGGTTGTCTTTGGCAGTATCCAGTTTGCGGGCAATCGCCAATTCGACGGAACCTACTACAATCGTGATCTGGTGCTCAACGCGACGGATTGGTTGGTGGGCCAGTCCGAGTTGATATCGATTCGACCCCGTGCGGTGCGCTCATCGCGAGTCCAGTTTACCGCCGACCAACTGACCGTCGTATTCTACCTGTCGGTTCTGGTGATCCCCGAGATCCTGCTGATTGCGGGCATCGCCGTCTGGTGGCGACGCGAATAGCCGGCAGTGCGTGGGACGATCCGCTAGCGAATTGCCTCCGCATCAAGGGATCGAGATCCGGGTTGCGAGTTGCTGACCATGCGCTTTCGTACGACGCTCATTTTCGTCCTCGTCCTGCTCGGACTGGCTGCCTACGTGTACTGGGTGGAGGTGCCGCAGTCGCGTGAGGAAGCCAAGAAAAAGACGGTGTTCGAGTTCAACCCGGATGACGTTACCGAGGTGTCGTTGGGTTACGCCGACCGACAGATGGTCGTCAAAAGGACCGGCGCGGATTGGCGATTGACGCAGCCGGTCGATGCCGCTGCCGATGCGACCGCGATCCGTAACATGATCACTGCGATCGCCGAAGCGGAGGTGAAAAAGACCTTCGAGAACGTTTCCGACCTCGGTCCCTATGGGCTGGATCAGCCGTTCGTCAAGGTGACCATCACCGTCAAAGACAAGGAGCTGCCGAGCATTCTGGTCGGCAAGGCGACCCCGGTGGGTTACTCGGCGTACGTCAAGAAAAGCAACGAGCAGACCGTGCTGCTGACGACGGCGGCGTTTCGCGCCGGCATGGACAAGCAGGCCAAGGATCTCCGCGACAAGACCATCGTCAATTTCGCCGACCCGGACGTTCAGAGGGTTGAGATCGCCGGTGACGGCAAGGAGGTCGCACTTGTCCAGGCGGACACTCGCTGGACGATTGAGCGGCCCGCCTCCTACGCGGCCGACGCTGCGACGATGCGCAGTTTTCTGTCCGCGCTGCGCGCCTTGCGGGCGGTGGATTTCGCTGCGGATACGCCGGCGGACTTGAGCGCATTCGGCTTGGACAAGCCGCGCCTCACGGTACGGCTTTATCTCGGAAAGGACAAAGCCGAGAAGGACATCCTGATCGGTAAGGAAAACGAGAACAAGCAGCTCTACGTCAAGGGAAGCGGCCAACCGACGGTCTATCTGGTGAGCGACTGGGTCCTGCGTGATCTCGACAAAACAACCAACGATTTCCGGGACAAGACCCTGCTGGTGTTCGATCGGGATAAACTCACCACCGTGGATGTTACGCGCCACGATGGGGCGCGCTTCACACTCGTCCGCGCAAATCAGGAGTGGCGCGTCGAAGGGGTGGGCGACGGCAAGCCTTCGCAGACGGCGATCAGTCAATACCTTGGCGACCTGCGCGACCTCGTCGGTTACGAAATCGTGGCCGACGACCCTGCCAATCTGGCGCCGTTCGGACTCGACCAGCCGTTACTGAAAGTGCGTCTGGTTGGCGAGGCGGATCACCCGGTCGGCACAATTCTGCTGGGTACGCGCGCGGGTGATGCGGGGGCGAATGAATATACGGCGATGACCGAAGGCGGGCGGACCGTCTTCAGAATCCGAGACTACCAGTTTACCCGCCTCGACAAACAGCCACAGGATTTCAGCGAGCGGCCGACGCCCGCGTCTGCCCTGGCGCCGGAGGCTGGCATGCCTGATGCCGCGGACGAGGGGTTCGAGGGTGAACCGCTCGGCGACGATTTCGGCGGGGTGCCCGACGAACCGGCCGCCCAGGAACAGTGACGCGACCGGCCGTGGCCGTGGCACACCTCCGAGCGATCGGACCCGCGTTGGTCGAGGTCAGCCCGTTACGCTGAGTTCGTCCAGCGCGTGTAGCAATGCGGTAATCTCGTCGTCGGTACCGACCGTGATCCGCAGGGCATCACGCAGCACCGGCGTCGGGAAGTAGCGCACGAGCACCCCTTTGGCTTTCAAGGCCAGGTAGAGCCCCTCGAGGTCTTGCCCTGGGCGCCGCGCCAGGACGAAGTTCGATTGGCTGGGTAGAACGGCGAAGGCCCGCTCTCGTAGTGCGCGGATCAATTCCGCCCGCGTGCGGCGGATACGCGCCGCGTTCGCCTGCATCCATTGGTAGTCCTGCAGGGCGGCGGTCGCAGCGACCAGGCTGAGTCGGCTGACATTGTAAGAGTCCTTGACCTTCATGAGTTCGGCGATGACCGAGGGCGCGCCGAAGGCCAGCCCGATACGCATGCCGGCAAGGGAGAAGGACTTGGAAAACGTTCGCAGCACGATCACGTGGTCGAACTCATGGATCAGCGGCAGGGCGGTAGCCTCGGCAAAGTCGACGTAGGCCTCGTCGACCACGAGCAAACCGGTAACCTCGTGGGCCAGTGCCCGAATGCTTTCGATCGCAACCGCGGTGCCGGACGGAGAGTTCGGGTGACAGACGAACGTGATGCGGCCCCCGGCTGCCGCCAAAGTGGGCGGCAGGGAGAAATCAGGCGGGTAGGGGAGGTGGACGATTTCCCCCTCCTGGAGGGTCACCAGGGTGTCGTACAGACTATAGGTGGGGTACGGAAACACCACTCGGTCTCCCGGTCCCACACACGCCCGCACAAGCAGGTTCAGCAATTCGTCGGATCCGTTACCGACCAACACGTTGTCGCGTCCTACCGCGTACACGCTGGCGGCGCAGTCGCGCAGCGCATTCGCCGAGGGATCGGGATAGAGCCGGAGATCCTCGTTGGCTGCGGCCCGTACTGCCGCCACAACGCGCGGCGACGGCGGGTACGGATTCTCGTTCGTGTTGAGTTTGACGTAGCGCCGATCTTGGGGTTGCTCGCCGGGGACGTAGCCGGTCATTGCGATGACGGCAGGACGAATGAAGGCACGTGTCATGATCGGCCTCTGCTAGCAGATTCGCGGGACGCTGAAAACGCGTCGTGGTCGAATTGCACCGCCGTGCATACCACGGCACAATGCGTCCTGTGTCCGCGGAACAATTGATCGCCCTCGAAGCCGCGCTGATGGAGCTTGGTACGCTATACGCGGCAGCGAAGAGCTTTGCTGCGCTGCACGCCGAGGCGGAGGGCGACCTCTTGCCGGCCCTGATCGCGCTCGGTGCCAGGCTGCGTGCCTTGCTCCGCGCGGCACGCCTGTCCGCTGACGAGATTGACCGGGTGTCGCGGGAGATTCTTCAGTTGCGATCGTCGTGGCGCGGCGCCTTGGAGGAAGTGCGATCCTCGGCGTCGTACCAACAGGCGTTGGCAGCGTGGGCCGCGAACGATCAGGCGACGCTGGACCGCCTCATCCCGCTCATTTTTGCGAGCGTGCGACACGTCCGACCCGCACCAGGGATTTTCTTTCCCGTCTCGCCCTCGAGCGGTCGGCGTCGGCCGGGGGCGGCGCCGTTCTTGAGCGCGTCCGACTGCGCGGACCGAATCGCGCGTCTGCTGTCTGTCGGCATCGAGCCGGACAGCGGCGGATCGGAATGGTGGGAGCGGGAACTCCCGTACGTTATGTGTGCCGACAGCCTCGCCGCACTGGAGACGCCGATCGCGTTGCAGTGGGCCGCTCCCGATTCATCGGTGGCGCTCTTCCGCGTGGCCGACGAGCCGACCTATCGGATCTTCACGCCGTGCCTGCGCGTGTCGCTGGGAATCGTGCTGGCCACCGAGGTCACGGATGAATGGTGGCAAGCCTATGACGAATCGTACACCTCGTTCCGCGACGCGCTGCGCCGCGAGCTGGCAACGCGTGGACTGGAAGTGGATCGGGCTTGAGGGCGTGGGGGCTTGGGGTGCGGACTCCGACTGGGTGTTTCTGACCTCAGGCCCTCAGGCCGCCACGCCCTCAAGCCCTCCTCAGAACTGATACGTCAGCTTGATGCCCGTCTCGTCGCGGCGGTCGAGGAGGCCACCGGCCTCCCACGGGTCATTACTGGGCTGGTTGCTGCCGTAGGTCGCGTAGAACTTCTGTTGCAGAGTAATGATAAAATTGTTGGTGTAAAAGTAATCGACTGACCAATTAAACAATACACTGTCGTTGATGGGGTCCCAGGCCGACGCGATGAACGGCACGACGGTGCCGCCGCGATAGAAGCTGTTGGCCGCGAACGTAATGAGGTGCTCCCAGCGGCGGAACAGGTCGCCGCTCGGATCCGGCGTGTGGCTGCCCAGGCAAATCGCGCCGGGCAGACAGGAGCCCGCCTGGACGCGCTCCATGGCGCCGGCGTAGGGGCCCGTCTGCCACGTGCCGACGCCGAGGCTCTTCGAACCGGGGCCGCTCTGTGGCGTGAAGTACGGCGTCTGCGCGGCGCCTGAGGCAACGCCGCGCAGTAAACTGACATTGCCCGGGATGTAGCTCCAGAAAAACTGGCCGCTCAGCAGCCACGTGCTCTTGTCGTTCAGGAAGCGAATCCAGGTCGGACGATCGAAGCCGAGCATGCCGGCCCAGATGGCGCGGGTATCGTATCCAAACCCGGCCTTGCCCACAGTGGCTAGACAGTTCAGGCCGCCGGCGGAGTCGATGCAGAGTTTTGCCGGGGGCAGCTTTCCCTCTTCGACCGTCTGGAATGGCGCGTCGGTAGTGTAGGCGGTTTCCAGGCGAAGGATGGCGGAGGTGAAGTTGTCGTCGAAATAATTGGCCGTCAGCCCGATGATATGCGTGTACGGGAACCGGGTTTTCCCTTTGATGAGCGCGGTTGAGGCTGGAATCGGATTGCCCGGCTGGTCCGTAAATGCGAAGGAACCGGCGGAGCGGTTGAGGATCAAGTCGACCTCGTCAATCTTGATCGCGAGCGGATTGCCGGCCCCGAGCTTACGGGCGCGGGTGTTCAGGTAGTTGACGGTGAATTCCACCCCTTGAGGGGTGACGGCGTGAAAGCGGGCGCCAATTTCGCTGGCCTCGCTCGGGTTGCGGTTGAAATCCCCGTGCCGGAACGTCGTACCCTGCATGTCGAAGTTGCCGGCAAATAACCCTGTGCCGAGCGGCACCTGCAGCAGCTGCCCACTGCGGATCGGGTTCGGAAACGGCAGCGCCCACGGCCGAGGCAAGAAATCCAGCTTGAGGTTAGACTGGAAATCACCCGGGTTGTACACCACTTCCAGGAAGCTGTTGGACAACGGGCCCAGTTGGCCGATATCCCAGAGGCCCTTGGCCAGCCACAGCGGAATGCGGATATTGTCCCACGACTCTTGCTGTGCATGCCACGTGATATCCAGCGGATTCCAGATGTCCATCAACCGGAACTGGTCGGATTCGCCCCAGATGACCTGCTGGCGGCCGAGCCGAAAACTGAGAGGCAAGCTCTTGAGCTTGAGATCGATGTAGGCTTCGCGCAGTGTATTGTCGAACTTCAGATCGGTCCGGTCCGAGTCGGTCAGACGGCTGTACAGACCCTGCTTGAGTCGCCCGTCCGCACCAAGTGTCCCCATCTGGTTGCCATTGATCGGACCGCCGACGATGTCATCGAGGCGTTCCTGACCGATCTGGCGGCCGCCTGGGGCGATGTCGTAGAAGCCGTCGTACGCCCCGCGGTACAGGAGAAACACGTTCGACCGGTCAAGGAAGGGGATGTCGACGGTGTTCAGGAAACGTCCGTTCTGCACCCAGCTCCAGTCCAGCCGAACGCGGAGCGTGTTGCGGTTCTGGACGAATTGTAGCTCGTCCGGGCTCTGATGGCGGACGAGGTTCTGGGTCTCGATGTTGCCCGACAACTCCACCGAGTGATACCGCATTGTCGCCTGGGCCGAACTGCTGATAGCGGCAAGCGCGCTTGCCGCGAGCGCGACTGCCCAGGTCGTCTGCCATCGGAGCATGCCTTCACGCTTCGCCTCGCGCATCGCACCCCCTCCATACCCACAGCGGCTTTCGGACCACTGATAGGTGAGCCAGCTAGGCGTCCCCATACTAGAAAATCCAGGCCGATGGCAAGGGCAAACGCACTGCCGATGTAATGAGCGGTTGCGGCGCCGCGAGGCGGCTGTGGGGCACCGGCCCCGGGTCACCGGCCACGTTGACTTGGAGGGCATGCCCTGTTAGGCGGAAGAACACGTCATGTCAGTGGTTCGAACGCGTTTTGCGCCTAGCCCAACGGGGTATCTGCATATCGGCGGTGCCCGTACGGCCTTGTTCAGCTACTTGTTCGCCCGGCATCACGGCGGAAAATTCATTCTGCGCATCGAGGACACCGACCGCGAACGCTCCACGCAGGAATCGATCCAGGCGATCATCGATGCGCTGACATGGCTGCGGCTCGAATGGGACGAAGGGCCATTCTTTCAGACCGAGCGTACGGAACTCTACCGCGCACGTGCCGAGCAGCTGCTGCGGGACGGCAAGGCCTACCGCTGCTTTTGCGCGCCGCAAACGTTGGAGATCAAGCGCAAGGCGGCGATGAAGTTCGGCCGCAAGCCGATGTATGACCGCACCTGCCGCAACCTGACCGCGCCGTCCGGGGATCAGCCCTTCGCCCTGCGCTTCAAAGCTCCCCTCGACGGGGAGACCGTGGTGCCCGACGTCGTCAAGGGCCACGTGACGTTTGCGAACGCGGAGTTGGACGACCTCATCCTGCTACGCTCCGACGGCACGCCCACCTACAACTTTTGTGTCGTCATCGACGATGCCGAGATGGCCGTCACCCATATCATCCGCGGCGAGGATCATCTCACCAACACGCCGAAACAGATCCAGCTCTACAAGGCGATGGGGTACGATTTGCCCGGCTTTGCGCATATTCCGCTGATCCTCGGCCTGGACCGGACCCGGCTGAGCAAACGTCACGGTGCCACTTCGGTGATGGCGTACCGCGGCCTGGGTTACCTGCCGGATGCCCTGGTGAACTATCTGGCGCGGCTCGGCTGGTCCCACGGCGACCAGGAAATCTTCTCCCGCGCCGAGTTGGTGGAGAAGTTCGCTTTGGAGGACGTCGGCAAGTCCGCCGGGGTATACAACTTGGAAAAGGCGGAGTGGCTGAACTTCCAGTACATCAAGGCTACGCCGGTGGACGAGTTGGCGGCAGCGGTGAAGCCGTTCATTGCGCAGAAAGGCTACGCGATCCCCGGCGATGATGGTTGGCTGGCTGCTATGGTGGCGACGCTCCGGGAGCGAGCCAAGACATTGGTCGAACTGGTCGATGCGGCACACTTTTATCTGAGTGAGGAAATCAGCATCGATCCGGCGGCGGCGCGCAAGTTCCTCAAGCCGGAGATCAGCGAGCCGCTGGGCGTGCTGCGGGCGCAGTTGGCGGACGTGGCCCACTGGCAATTGGACGCCATCCGCGCCTGCTTCGAGGCGGTGACCGATCGGTTTGCGCTCTCACTCGGGCAGCTCGCGCAGCCGGTCCGCGTGGCCGTGACCGGAGGGACCTCCAGCCCCGGTATCTTCGAGGTGCTGGAGGTGCTCGGCAAAGATCGGTCGCTCGATCGTCTCGACCGCGCAATCGCGCACATCAACGGCGGCGGCGCTGCCGTGGCACCCGCGGCCCAGGCGACCGGCGCGTCGTGACGTTTGCGGCTTGAGGCATGCGTCGGGACGCTGCCTTGACATCGGCGCCACGGCTCCGTAAGGTACGGCCGTGTCTGGATATTGAGGAGTCGGCTAATTGGCAAGCCACCTGACTCTGGATCA
>Ga0316605_10002618_pt1 | contig 10204 bp, 9 predicted proteins | sample OWC_soil_day20_n_FD_207666 | JGI IMG/M metagenome (GOLD analysis project Ga0316605, IMG submission 207666) | Wetland soil microbial communities from Old Woman Creek delta, Ohio, United States - OWC_soil_day20_noCT | ecosystem: Environmental > Terrestrial > Soil > Wetlands | place: USA: Ohio... | reverse complement strand
CGGCGACCTGCTGGCTGCGGCCGGCGGATTCTTTGAGCACGGGAACAATTTCGATAGCGGTGATGTCCATCCATTTGTTATCCACGTTGATCCGGACCACGACGCCCTGTTCGTTCAGCTCGTGCGGGATTTTGTAGGAACTCAAAACCCGGGCGACAAAATCATTTTTTTGTTTGGTCACGTAGGCCGCCCGCTCATGGAGCGCGCGAATCTTGCCGTATTCCTGCGCCCGCGCCACAGGGAAAAAAGAAAATAGTAAAACCGCCGATAACATCATTATAAATATTTTTTTCATTGGGGGTCTCCTTCCGCATTGGCTCTTCGGGCCGGCCGGGGATAACCTGTAGGATCACGCGGCGGCCCCTGTAATAAATGTGATTCTTGTGTTGACTTTACCGTGTCTTTTTTTTATATGCCAGTTAAAGTTTCTAAATCACAATCGCTCTTCCCGGGAGATGAATTTTGCAATTTAACCCGTGCATGAAACATAAGCTGATTCGCAATTCCGCGCGGCATTTCGCCGAAACGGAACTGGCGCCCATTGCCGCCGAGATAGACCAGCAGAGAAGATTCCCCCGCGAGATTATCGCCAAAATGAAGGCTTTGAACTATTTCGGCCTGCAGGTTCCGAAAGAATACGGGGGCGCGGCGATGGATTCCATCAGCGCCGCCATTGTGGTGGAAGAAATCTCCCGTGTGTGCGCGGCGGTGGGCCTGTGCGTGACTGTCCATAACGGCGTGGCGATTTATCCATTTCTGCAGTTTGCCGATGCCGGGCAAAAAGAAGCGTATTTACCTCAACTGGCCTCGGGAAACGTGATCGGCGCGTTCAGCCTGACGGAAGCCAACGCGGGTTCGGATGCGGGCAGCGTGGAAACGACGGCCGTCAAAAAAGGTTCAGATTACTTTTTAAACGGCACCAAAATATTTGTCACAAACGGAGGGGTTTGCGACGTCGCTTTAATTTTTGCCTTAACCTCATCTCCCGACAACAAACTGCAAAGCAGTGTCTTTATTGTGGAGAGTCAATTTCCGGGATTTCTGCGCGGCGAACTGGAAGACCTCTGCGGCATGCGCGCCAATCCCGTCTCGTCATTGTTTTTTGAAGATTGTCCCGTGCCGGAAGCAAATCTTCTGGGAAAACTCGGCGACGGCATGAAGATCGGACTTTCGACGCTGGATAACGGCCGGATCGGCGTGGCCGCCCAGGCCCTGGGCATTGCGCAAGGCGCGATGGAGGCGGCGGTCAAATACGCGAAGGAAAGACAACAGTTTAAGAAACCCATTGCTTCCCAGCAGACCATTCAAAATTATATCGCCGATATGGCCACGGAAATCATGGCTGCGCGCCTGCTTTTGTATCGCGCCTGCGAACTCAAAGACGCGGGGGCTCCGTTCGGCTGCGAGGCCTCGATGGCGAAGTTATATTGCAGCACCATAGCGTCCAAAGTAACGTCGCTTGCCGTCCAGATTCACGGCGGTTACGGCTACAGTAAGGAATATGATGTGGAACGTTACTTTCGCGACGCCAAAGTTACGGAAATTTACGAAGGCACAAGCGAGATACAGCGCATGGTCATTGCCCGCGCGATACTGTCTCAACCGATTTTGTGAGAATCTATGCTGAATATTGTCGTTTGCATTAAACAGGTGCCGATGGTCACCGAACTGCCCTGGGATGAAAAAACCGGCACGCTGAGGCGCGATCTCGCGGCGGGCATGATGAATCCCGCCTGCAAGCACGCGGTGGAAGCGGCGCTCCAGCTCAAGGAAAAGTATGGCGCCGCTGTCATCGTGCTGACGATGGGGCCGCCCGCGGCGGAAGAAGTTCTACGGGAAGCCCTCGCCATGGGAGCCGACCGCAGCATTTTAATCTGTGACCGAATGCTGGCGGGGTCCGACACCTACGCCACCTCTTTTATCCTGGCGGAAGCCGTCAAAAAAGAGGTTCCCGGCTGCGATCTGATTTTGTGCGGCGCCTACACGTCCGACAGTGAAACCGCCCAGGTGGGCCCGCAGCTTGCCGAAGAATTGAATATGCCCGCTGCGGCTTATGCCGAACATCTGGACATTTCCGGCCGGACACTGCGCGTGCGGCGCCTGGTGGATCATTTCCGGGAAACGCTGGAAATGGAATTTCCGGCCCTGGTCACTGTTTCCATGGAACAGTACGAGCCGCGCTATGCCTCTTTCGCGGGTTTGAATAGGGCTTTTACCGGGACGGACATCGCGGTCCTCAATGCGGCGGCTCTGGGGATAACCGCCGCACATCTCGAATCGCGCGGGTCGCGCACCAGGGTGCGCAGGGTGTTTATCCGCAAAACCCAGAAGGAAAATGTCAGGATCACGGGCGCGGCGGCCAATGCGGCGGGTGAATTCCTTGACCGGTACCAGCGGACCATCAGCGCGGTTATCGGCAAATCGATTGAAGCGAAAAAGCAAACGTAGCAGAAGAATGATAACATGACTAAAAAGCAGAAAAGCATCTGGGTATTCGGCGACTACCGCAACTATTATCAGAACCGCGTCACGCTGCAATTGATTTCCAAAGCGGTTGACCTGGCGCGTGTGATTCACGGGGAAGTCTGCGCGGTCGTGGTCGGCAATGACATTGAAGAATGGATCATGGAATATACCGCGCATGGCGCGGACCGCATCCTGGCCATCGACCATCCCACATTGACCAGCTACAGCACGGAACATTACCTTGCGCTGATGGAAAGGCTGGCCGGTGAGAGAGACCCGGATATTATTTTAATCGGCGCAACGGATTTCGGGCGCGAATTCGCGCCCAGGCTGGCCAAGCGCCTGAAGACCGGTTTGTCCGCCGATTGCGTCGGTCTGGATATCACCCCCGAAGGTCTGCTGGTCCAAATTGCGCCGTCTTTCGGAGGCAATATGCTGGCGGAAATCGTCACGGAAAAACATCGGCCGCAGATGGCCAGCGTGCGTCCCGGAACCTTCAAGGAACTTCCGCACAATTATGAACGAACGGCTATCGTGGAGCGCCTGCCGCTTCCGGCGAATCTGCCCGTCTCCGGGGTTCGGGTGGTCGAGTATGAACGCGCGGTGCAAAAAGAACATACGATCGAAAACGCAACGGTGATTGTCTGCGGCGGCCGCGGCATGGGTAATAAAAACAATTTCAAAAAGCTTGGCGAACTGGCCAGACTGTTAGGCGGAGACGTCGGCGCGACGCGGCCGGTGGTTTACGCCGGATGGGCCGAACACGACGCTTTGGTCGGACAGGCGGGTAAACACATCAAACCAAAAATTCTCTTTTCCTTCGGCATCAGCGGAGCGATTCAGCACACGGCGGGGCTGGGCGAAGCGAATTTCATTGTCGCCATCAATAAAAATCCTCAAGCCACCATGATGAAGATGGCCGATGTCGCTATTGCGGCCGACGCGGGCGATCTGCTCAGCAACTTAATCAAAGAACTCAAGAAACGCATCCGCGAGTAATCCCGATACATCATCACGGAGGTTTTTGTGAACAACTATCAAAACATGTTATACGCGATCGATCTGGACGATGACCATATTACGTCCATCGTTTACGCCCTGGAATTTGCGCGCTTGTTCAAAAGCCGGATTCATGTTGTTTATGTCAATGATCCGCAGGCGGGGTATCGTCATCCGACGGACCGGGAAGACGCCGTCGCCCTCAAGGTGAAGGAAACGGTGCCTGAATCTCTGCTGGAGAATCTGGACATCATCTACGCCGCCTCCAAGGGGGATACGGCGGAAGAAATCGTCAAATACGCCCGGGAACATAAGATTGACTTGATCATCGTCGGACATAAACATCGCAGCAAACTTTATTCATCGATGTTTGACAGTGATGATGTCAGCATTATTGATACCGCGATGCTGCCTGTTTTGGTCATTCCGGAGACCTAGATCGCCGCTCATCAGTTGTATGGCGCATTCAAATCATGTTCACCGGCGCCGCATAAGCGAGGAAAGATTATGGTTTTTTTGGAAAATATTTACCTGGGCAACACCCTGCAAAACTGGCTGATTGCCGCCTGCATCTTAATCGTTGTTTTCTCGATATTGAAAATTATTCAGCGTGCGGCAATCCATAAGCTGGGCAAGCTGGCGGCGGCAACGGACAACCAGATCGACGACCTGATCGTCAGTATGCTGAAGCAGACAAAATTTTTAATTCTACTGGTCGCTTCCACTTATGTAGCATCTCATGCGATAACACTCAAACCATCCATTGCCGCATTCTGGCAGAAGGTGGTTATCCTGATCCTGATTGTTCAGGGCGGACTCTGGGCCAGCGCTGCTATCTCGTTCGGACTGAATCGGACGATTTCCAGGCGGATGGATCAAGATACATCCAGCACAACCACCATTACCTTTCTGGGGTTTGTGGCGCGCTTTGTTTTGTGGGTCATCGTTCTCCTTTTAGTATTGGATAATCTGGGGGTAAACATCACCGGCCTGGTAGCGGGTCTCGGCATCGGCGGCATCGCCGTGGCGCTGGCGGTTCAGAATATTCTGGGCGATCTGCTGGCGTCTCTTTCGATAGTGCTCGATAAGCCTTTTGTTATCGGCGACACGATTGTTGTCGATAAGCTTACCGGCACAATAGAACATATCGGCCTGAAGACGACTCGCCTGAGAAGCATCGACGGTGAAGAACTGATTTTCTCCAACAATGATCTTTTGAAGAGCCGGATCCATAACTACAAAAGGATGCAGGAAAGGCGGGTTGTGTTTAATCTCGGCTTGACCTATCAGACGCCGCTTAAGAGACTAACCTCCGTCAATGAAATAGTCAGGGCGATCATCGAAGCCCAGCCGCAGGTTCGTTTCGACCGTGTTCATTTCAAGGAGTATGGTGATTCGTCGCTCAATTATGAAGTGGTTTATTTTGTGACAAACCCCGATTATAAAACGTATATGGATGTTCAACAGGCCATCAATCTGGAGATCTTCCGCCGTTTCCAGGAAGAAGGCGTTGAATTTGCCTACCCGACACGAACGGTTTATTTGCAAAATCAAGAAGAGGGAGTTAAATAAAAACTGCATGAAAAAAGCCGGGCTTTTCTTATACGCAACCTTAGCGTCGTTGATGCTTCTTCCCGCAACGTGTTTTGCCGAAATAACGGCCGGAAGTATTGGTACTATTCTGCCCCTGTGGTCGATATTGCCTTTTGTGGGCATTTTGCTTTCGATTGCGCTGATGCCGTTATTCACGCCCCATTTCTGGCATCATCATTTTCCTAAAGTCTCGGCTTTCTGGGCGCTGGCGTTGGCGCTTCCTTTCCTATATTTTTTCAAAAGTGTTGCCGTTTATGAAATTGCCCATATTTTTATTATAGATTATATTCCTTTTATCATTCTTTTATGGGCCCTGTTTACCGTTTCGGGCGGCATTTATGTAAAAGGCTCGTTAAAAGGAACGCCTGCTGTCAATACAATCATTCTTCTGATCGGCACGATCCTGGCCTCTGTGATCGGCACGACGGGCGCTTCCATGCTGATGATCCGTCCGATTCTGCGGTCCAACGCCTGGCGGGTGCATAAGGTTCACACGATTGTCTTCTTTATTTTTTTAGTCAGCAATATCGGTGGTTCTTTGACACCGCTGGGGGATCCACCTTTATTTCTGGGCTTTCTGCATGGCGTTCCCTTCTTTTGGACCATGAATATTCTGCCGCAAATGGCGTTTGCCAGCGCGCTTCTGCTTGTTCTTTATTTTGTGATGGATACTTATTTTTACAAAAAAGAAATTATGACCAACATACCGGATATTGATCCGGAGCCGCTGCGCATTGAGGGAAAACGTAATTTTATTTTTTTGGCCGGTATTATCGGTGCTGTCTTATTCAGCGGGACTATCAAATTGGGCGACGTCAATATTTTTGGTATCCATCAGTCGATAGAAAATTTAATCAAAGACGTTATCCTGATCATCATGGGTAGCTTATCTCTTGTTTTTACCCGGCAGGAAGTTCGCAAAGGCAATGAGTTCAGTTGGGCGCCGATTCTGGAAGTGGCTTACCTTTTTGCAGGTATCTTCATGACGATCATCCCTGCGCTGGCTATTCTCAAAGCAGGTGAGCAGGGAGCGCTGGCTTGGCTGATCAAGTCCGTAGACACACCGGCTCATTATTTCTGGGCGGCAGGAACGCTGTCCAGTTTTCTGGATAACGCCCCGACTTATCTGACCTTCTTCAACAGCGCCCTGGGGAAATTCTATCCCGGTGTGCCGGAAGCACAGGCGGTCGCCAGTTTGATTGTTGAAAAAATCCCCCATCTGGCCGCTATTTCCGCCGGAGCGGTTTTTATGGGCGCCAATACCTACATTGGCAACGCGCCCAATTTCATGGTCAAGTCTATCGCCGAGGAAGCGGGCGTCAAAATGCCGAGCTTTTTCGGCTATATGTTTAAATATTCGATCCCTATTCTGGTTGTTTTGTTTATCATCATAACTTTTATTTTCTTTTAGCGTGGCACAGAACGGACACGACCACCCGCGGGTGACCTTCAGATAAGGGTGCAAGGCCGTTCTCTTATAAATGATAACAGATGATGCCGCGTCTTTGTGTTGCCAATATATTTATTCTCAAGTTATTTCAACAGCATGGCATTAAATAAATATCTCTTGATGATACGATGGAAAGCGGATAAGGTGAAGCCCGCTTTGCATTTAGGTGCCGCCGTTGTTATCTTAACTGCACTGTCGCCTTGGAATGATAAAGTTGGCAAAGAAGAATATGGAGGATAACAAATATGGCTGCAACACTGCGCAAATCTTTAAAAACGATAGAGGATTATAAGGTAACTAATCCTCACTATACGGATCTTCTCGATATCCTGGCGGAAATCCTGATTCTTCGCGAAGAATATCGCAAGAATATGACAAGTCCAATTTTTTCGGTGGAAGACAAATTAATCCCGGGAAAAATGGAAGGGGGACTTCCCTTAATTGACCTTGCCGGACAAAAATACGATTTGACCCGTCCAAAAGAATATTTTTACTCGCTGATTGCTATTGCCGAAAAAAGACTACCGGCCGAAGCACACAAATTTCTTGATATTATTAAGGACGAGCAGTTCGACTGGGAAAAGATTATTCGAGCGTCGTTTAATCCGGCTGAAGAAGAAATTTTGGACAAAGAAATGAAAGCGTCTGGTGACCATGAGGAACAGCTTGATCTGATCGATTTGTTTATTGAAGAAAGTCTCCGTCCGGAACTGGAAGTGATCGCCGAGCAATATGGCGCGGCTGTTGAAAAATCGGAATGGATGGAAGGCTACTGCCCGATCTGCGGCAAGGAACCTAAAATCGGCGAAATCAGGGAAAGCGAAGACGGCCGGCGCTATCTTTTCTGTCACCAGTGCGGCTATAAATGGCACTTCCAACGGATCAAATGCCCCTTCTGCGGTAATGAGGAGCAACACTCTCTGGCCTATTTTGCCGTGGAAGGCGAAGAAAGCCATCGGGTTGACGTCTGCAACAAGTGCCGCCGATATATTAAAATTGTTGAACTGCCAAAATCATCCGAGGACGTGAACCTCGATGTGGAAGACATCGCCACACTGCATTTGGATATGCTGGCCTATGAAGAAGGATATAACTGATCAGCAGGCTCATAGCCTATGAGACCATAGACTGTTAGGGTAAACGGAAAAAGCCCCTTTGGGAGATCATCCCCAAGGGGCTTTGTTATTTCCTTATAGTCTACAGCCTTCCTTAATCCTGATGTTTGCCTGGTTCGGGTTTTACTAATCCCTTAATAATTGAATTTCCATACTCTCTGCCGGTGCTGAAGGCGTGGATGTTGTTATCTCTCGTGGAGGCGGGAACGGAATCCAATACCGCTTTTTTAAGCGCTTCAGCGTGAACAAGAGGTTCTACCGCCGAGAGAAATCCCAACATTACAATATTGGCCATCATCTTGGTTCCCAGTTGCTCGGCAAAGCGCGTGGCGGGAATATGAAAAGTCTTGTAGTGCATATCGCTTTTACGTGTGTGCACCAGATCCGTATCCCAGATAAATGTGCCTTCGGGACGCAAGGACTTGATGCTTTTTGTATAGGCTTCCTGACTCATGCAGACCAGAATTTCCGGCTCTTCCACGCAGGGGAAAAGAATTTCTTCGCCACTGATAATGACTTGACTGGAGCAAGCGCCGCCGCGAGCTTCCGGGCCATAGTTCTGCGTCATGGTCGCATGCTTATGATCATAAAGCGTCGCCGCCTTGCCCAGGATGTCTCCCGCCAAGACGATTCCTTGACCGCCGAAACCTGTGATGAGAATATGTCTTTCGCGTTTATCCGGCATGGTTTCTTACCGCCCTTTCTGATGGTCAGGATGCAGGGAACGCCAAGGTGGCATCTGCGGCCGGTTGAATTTTTCGTAATGATCCATGAACGTGGGTCGCTCGATATCAACAAACTTGCCGACAACGATTTCACGGTCAATGTCTACGCTTGCTTCTCTCGGATCAATATCACCGCGGATAACCGAACGGCCCTGATAAAATTTCAGCATTTCCAGCGCGGTTCCCATGCGGTTGCGCCGCCCGAAGGATGAAGGGCAGGGTGTGATGACTTCCACAAAACTGAAGCCGCGTTTTTCCAACGCTTCGCTGATCGAACTCCGAAGCGAACGTACCTGCATGGCTGTCCATCTCGCTACATAGGTTGCGCCACAGGTGGATGCCAGATCACAAAAATTAAAAGGCTCTTCGGGCGAACCATTGACTGTTGTTGTGGTCTTGGCGCCCAGCGGTGTGCTGGGGGCCTGCTGACCGCCTGTCATGCCATAGTTGAGGTTGTTGACACATATCACCGTCAAGTCCATGTTCCGGCGCGCGGCATGAATAAAATGATTGCCGCCGATGGCAAAAAGATCGCCGTCTCCGGAAACGACAATGACTTTGGTCTGCGGACGCGCCAGTTTCAGGCCGGTGGCAAACGGGAGCGCCCGGCCGTGCGTGGTATGAAAAGAATCCAGACGAATATAACCGGCCATGCGTCCGGTGCAGCCGATGCCGGATACCATCGCGATGGAGTTGGGGTCCCAGCCGGTGTTCTTGATCGCGGCGAGCACGGCGGAAAACACGGTGCCGATGCCGCAACCGGGGCACCAGATATGCGGAATTCTCTCTGTCCTGAGCAGAGAATCCATTGGATGGGGGGGGACGTTTTTAATAGGTTTTGATGTTGTCATGTTTTTCCTTTTGCTGCTTTGGAAATGGCGCCAAGAATCAAGGCGGGGTGAAGAATCGCGCCGCCGTAATTGGATACCAGACTCACCGGACAGGCGCCGCCCGCGCAGCGTTCCATCTCCAGCACCATTTGGCCGCCGTTGATTTCCGCCATAATCAGCGCCTTGGCCTGTTTGGCGACGCTGCGTATGAGTTCTTCGGGGAAAGGCCAGATCGTTTCCAGCTTAATCAGCCCCGCTTTGATGCCATCAGCTCTGGCATTGCGGACGGCCTGCATGGCTGAACGGGCGCTGATGCCGTATGAAACCACGACGATCTCGGCATCATCCAGATAAAGATTCTTTGTGCTGATAATTTTGTCCCGATTGTTGCGTATTTTATCAACCAGACGGGTGACCATTTGTTCCTGCGCCTTGGCGTTCATCGCCGGATAGCCCCGATCGTCATGGGTAAGGCCGGTCACGTGAATCCGGTAACCGTCGCCACAGTTGGCCATGGGCGCTATGCCGTCTGGATCCGCTTCATAGGGAAGATAGTCTTCCCGGGAGACGGAAGGCTTCCGCCGGTTGATGATTTCAATTTCATCCTCACGCGGAATGATGACCCGCTCATTCATATGCCCGACCACTTCATCGGCTAGAATAATCACGGGCAGCCGATAGTATTCGCTTAAGTTGAAAGCGCGGATGGTCATATCGAACATTTCCTGAGGGCTGGCCGGACAAAGCGCGATGATTTCATAATGACCGTGCGATCCCCAGCGCGCCTGCATCATATCCCCCTGGCCCACCGCTGTGGGAAGCCCTGTGCTCGGTCCCGCCCGCTGGACGTTACAGACGACGCAGGGTGTTTCCGTGCAGATACCCAGACCGATATTTTCCATCATCAGGGAAAATCCGGGTCCGGACGTGCTGGTCATGGATTTAACACCGCCCCAGCTGGCGCCCAGAATGGCCGCCATTGAAGCGATTTCATCTTCCATCTGGATAAAAATGCCGCCCAGTTGA
>Ga0316605_10002615_pt1 | contig 10210 bp, 7 predicted proteins | sample OWC_soil_day20_n_FD_207666 | JGI IMG/M metagenome (GOLD analysis project Ga0316605, IMG submission 207666) | Wetland soil microbial communities from Old Woman Creek delta, Ohio, United States - OWC_soil_day20_noCT | ecosystem: Environmental > Terrestrial > Soil > Wetlands | place: USA: Ohio... | reverse complement strand
CGACGCCTCCCCACCAAGCCCGTTCTGCAGCAGCACCACGGTGCCGCCGGGCCGAACCAGGTGCGGCAGGATGTCGGGCAAGACATCGTTGGCGGTGGCCTTCAATGCCACGATCACCACGTCGACCTTCTCCATGTCGGCGACGTTGCGGTAGGCCCGCACGTGCGGCAACACGAAGTCTCCGTCGGGCGAGAACACCTGCAGACCGTGCTTCCGCACGTGTTCGAGATCGCTGCGCAGCAGGAAGCTCACGTCGAGCCCGGCCTGCGCCAACCGGGCGCCATAGAACCCTCCCACCGCGCCGGCTCCCAGGATGGCGTAGGTGTTGGCCACGTTCTCAATAACCATACGCTGGTCTCGATCCGGACACTACCTCGCTCCCGGCAGTGCTCGGTGTCCTACACAAGCGGATACCGAGCGGAGACCGCGAGACCAAATCGGCGCTCGTGCACGCACACGAGAAGCGCGGACAGGTAGAGTTGTTCGCAATGCATCTCGATGAGCTGGGGCCTGAGGCCGTCGTCCGAGTCTACGACGCAGCGACTGGAATGCGCGGAGTCCTGGTCATCGACAGCACGGTCTACGGACCCGCCGGAGGTGGCACGCGCATGGTTCTCGATCTCACCGAGGACGAGGTGATCGGGCTGTCGCGCGCGATGACCTACAAATGGGCGATCTTCGACCTGCCGTCCGGGGGCTCGAAGGCGGGCATCTTTGGCGATCCCCATATGCCTCCGGAGCGAAAGCGCGCCGTCCTGCAGGCGTTCGGCCATGCGCTCAAGCCATACCTCTCCAACAAGGACTTCTTGCTCGGTGTGGGTCCCGACGTGGGCGTGGAGGGGACGGACGTCGACGAGATCTACAAGGGCGCGGAGAGCTCGAATGTCGTGTCCTGGGAATCGTCGCCGGACTGGGTGATCGACGGCGATCCCGCGTCCTACCATCTGACGGGCCGCGGGGTCGTGGCGGCCGGGCGCGCGGCCTTGGAGAGCATCGATCGATCGATGAAGGGCGCCACGTTTTCGCTCGAAGGGTTTGGCCAGGTGGGCGCCGGGACCGCGCGGTACCTCAACGCCGAGGGCGCACGCCTGGTGGCGGTGACCACGCTGCTCGGCGGGATCCACGATCCAGACGGGATCGACATTCCGCGCTTGCTCGAGCTTCGGCGGCAACATGGCGACGCCTGCGTTCTCAAGTACGGCCGCGGCGAGCGGATCACGATGGAGCAGCTGGTGTCGGTACCGGCCGATGTGCTCGTGCCGGGAGCACGCCCGCGCCTGATCGATGCCTACAACGAGGGTGCCGTGCGTGCTCGGATCGTCTGCCCCGCCGGCAACCTCAGTGTCACCGAGGACGCAGAGGACCGCCTCCACCGGCGCGGGATCATCTGTCTGCCCGACTTCGTCGTCAACGGAGGCGGGATCATCGCCTCGTGGGTCGATATCGTCGGCGGAACACCTTTGCAGGCCCTCGCCGCGGTGGCGCGCCTGTGCGGAGAGACCACCAGCTCGGTCCTCGCCGAAACGCGAACGTCTGGTCGGCCGCCGGCGGCGACCGCACGCTACCGGGTTCGGGACCGGATCCTCATGGCCAAGCGAAGGCGGGTCAGCTTCGTGGAGGCGCGTGCCGAGGCGAAGCGAGTGCTGAAGCTCGGCTAGGCTATCGAGAACCATGCGGACCATCGTCTGGCACGTCCCGCCCGAGTACGGACACTTTGCTCCAACCATCCTGCTCGCCAACCAGCTCGCCGCGCAGGGGTTCAGGTCCATCTACCTATCCGAGCGCGACATGCAGGGGCACATCGAGAAGGCCGGCTTCTCGTACGCGCCTTATCTGCCGGATGTCTATCCGAAGGGAGCCCTTCAGGCGCGCGACCAGCTGAGCGCAGATGACACCTGGGAATGGTGGCTTGGTCGAGACCTGGCCATGTGGCAGGAGGCGAGCTCCGGCCGACTGGAGGCCGTGTTCTCGTCACTCAAGCCCGACCTCATCATGTCCTCCAGTCCGAATCCGGACACGAGTCTTGTTGCTCACAAGATGAAGATTCCCTTCATCCGCGTCAGCTGCAGTTTCCCTTTGTACTACGAGCCAGACATGCCTCCGATGTGGAGCGATGCGCTCCCAGGCGAGCTTTCGCGCCGGGAGCTGGAACGCGAGTGGATGTGTCACGAGGCACTGTTCTTTCGACGGCCGTGGATCGATCGCGACAATCCAATCAAGCGGAGTGACTTCTACCGGTTCGTCGAGGCGTGCGGCGTCCACGCGGCCCAGATCAACTATCGCAGCGCATACAACTACCACGTTGAATCGGATCCGGAGATCATCACGTGTTCGAAGGCGCTCGACTTTCCCAAGGCTGACATTCCAAACCGTGCCTATGTCGGACCGTGTCTTCCCGAGCTGGACGCCGCGCCGTGGACGTATCCTGCACGGCGACCGGACGCGCCGCTGATCTACTGTGCGTTTGGCAGCAAGGCGTCCTCCTATCCAGGCGCCAAGCACGTGATCGGCCGGTTGCTCGAGACGGCCAGCGCGCGACCAGAGCTCGACATCGTGCTCGCCGCGCCCGACGACGTCTTGGCCGGCCTGCAGATTCCATCGACGGTCCATACGCTCGCGTGGGCACCGCAGCGTGAGATCCTGAGGGAGGCGGATCTCTTCATCACCCATGCCGGCCTGAGCTCGTGTCGCGAATCCATCTGGGAGGGTGTCCCGATGCTCGCCGTGCCGCAGGCCCACGATCAGCGCGGCGATTCGGCGCGCATCGTCTATCACGGGCTGGGCGAGCGGCTGATCGGACCACGGCCCTCCACCGCGAGCTTCATGGCGGCGATCGACCGGCTGCTCACCGATCGGAAGTATCTGGAAGCCGCCGATCGGATGCGGGCGCTGTTCCGAGCCGATGCGAAGGAGGCAATCGGCGTTCGGTTCGTCACCGACGTGATGGAGGGCCGCATCAAGCCGGAGACCTTTGCTGACTACGAGAACGTCAGCAGCCTCCTGTTTCGCAACATGGTGGCCGGAGAGTAGGTCGGCTCAGCCAAAACTGGTGTATTCGCGATCCCTGACACCGCCTACTTGATAACCTTGCCACGTGGCAAAGCAGTCGACGGCGCAGGAGGGGCAAGGCGGGCAAGGACGTGTTGAGATCGACGCAGACGCGCAGGTAGACCGCGTCAAGAGCGACCTCGCCGCCGCCATTCGTGCGGCGGCGCTGTACGGCTTTCACGAGGGCATCGACAATCACTTCTCGATCTCGATCCCGGGTCGGAGCGACCTGTTCTTGGTCAATCGGTTCGGCCCGCATTGGTCGCAGATCACGACCGGGGACATCGTCACCGTCGATCTGGACGGGCGGGTGGTCGACGGCGAAGGTGAGCTGGCGGTCACGGCGCTGATGATCCACCGGGCCTGCCACCAAGCCAGGCCCGCCGCGCGTGCGGTGTTCCACGGCCACATGCCTTACTCCACCGCGGTAGCAATCACGGTGGACGGCCTGGACACCCGGTTGAGCCAGAACGCCACCTACTTCCACAACAGGCTTGTTCGGCTCCCCTACGGGGGCGCGGCCCACACCGCGGAAGAGGGCGAGCGGATCGCCAGCGCGGTCGCGAACGGGGCCACCGCGGTGCTGCTCGACAACCACGGCGCCCTCGTGATCGGCGACGACGTTGCCAGCGCCTGGCATCGGCTGTACTTCCTCGAGCAAGCCGCGCGCGTTCAGGTCCTGGCCCAGTCCACCGGTCGCGAGCTCATCCGGATGACCGAAGCGATGGCGGCGCACGCCGCAGCCCAGTGGGATGAAGATGCCAATGCCCCGACCGCGCTGTTCGCAGCCGTGAAGCGCCAACTCGGGTGGACCGACGTCTGACTCGCGCGGACCGTGCGCCGGGACTCGGTCCGTCCGGGCGTCGTGGCACGCGCGCTACGGCTTGGTTGCAGCTGGACCGGGTGGGATCCTGGGGGACGGGGAGATGGGCGGCGGCGGCGTCGCGCCCAGCGCCCGAACGATCTCGGCCGCGAACCGCTCGACCGCTGGCGCCGAGCTCTCGAGGTCTGCATCACGCACGACGAGGGTCGCCACGGGCTTCGCCTCACCAACCTCCGCCATCTGCGCGAACACGCGATCCGCGCCGCTGCCGCCGCACGTGCAGAAGAACCCCACCTTGCGAAACCTGCCGCGATGGCGGTCCAGGTAACTGCGGACCGGGCTCGACACCGACATGTTCCAGATCGGCGTGCCGATGATCACCAGATCGTAGCTCGCCGGATCTCGCACCGCCGGACCGATCGGGGCAGGTCGTCGGAAGGTGGCCTGAAAGCCGCTCCGGAGGTAACCGAGCACGCCCGAACGGTCCGCGACATCGACGATCTCGTCGACGTCGGCGCCCAGCTCTGCGGCGATCGAGCCGGCCAGCCTCCGCGTGGCGCCGGTTCGCGTGTAATAGACGACCAGAAGGCGGGCAGGCATGGTCGATCATCGGTGCATTCGCCGTGCCCTCGCCGTGCCCTCCAAGAACCGCTGAGCGCGAGGCCGCTCACGTGGCGCTCGATCAGCGCTGGAGTAACGCGCGGGCGCGACGGACGAGCGGATCGTCGGTCCCGCCCGGGCCGCGGAGCTTGCCGAGCCTGTCGGCGAGCCCCTGCGCGGTCCGGCGGTCATCACGATCGAGCGCGCCCTCGATGCTCCACACGAGGCAGGCTCCGACCGCGACGCCCCAGTGGGGCTGGAGGTAACGCGGCTCGAGGACATCGCGGCAGGTGAGCTCGGCACCGCGCAGATCGCCGGCCTCATGGAGCGCGTGAGCAACCCCGACGAGCGCGACGGACATCGAGCGACCTTCGAGCGAACGCGAGGCGGCATCGCGCCACGCAGCGGCGGCAGCGGGCCACTGACCAGCGCGCTCGGCAGCGAGCGCACGTGCGGTGGCGGCGACCTCCGGAAACGGCGATGGCGTGATCGGTGGCACCCCGGCGAGCAGCGTGCGCGCGAGCTGATACGACAGGCCGCGGCGGGCCCAGCCGGGCTGGCGGTCGAGCGCGGCGAGCACATGGGTGCGCAATCCCGGATGATCGAACGCGATGACGAGCGGCACCAGCTCGGAGAGCTCGGACGGGCCAGCCGTGTCGAGCACGGCAAGCCGGTTCTCGGCGAGCCCGGCGGCGAGCGCGACCGCATCGTTGCGGGCGTACGCGAGGGCGAGCTCGTGGGTGAGGCGAATGACGTGGTCTTTGTCGAGCCGGGCGAGGTCCGCTGCCACGTCATCGAAGCGATCGGTGGCGAGGTCGAGGTGGATGCGGACGATCGCGAACTCGATCGACGGGTTCCTGGTGATCCCGGCGTCGACATTCGCGAGCAGGTCACTCGCGGCGCGGTAGTCGCGCTCGGCCACGAGCTCGCGCGCGAGCAGGAATCGGCTGCGGTCGTTGCTCCCGAGCAGCGCGCGTGCCCATCTCAGTCCGGGCGTGTCGGGGTGGGCCACGAGATAGCCGAGGATGTGCAGCATCCCGATCTGGATGCGGGGCTCCAGCACGCGCAGCCGGTTGAACGTCACCATCGCCTCGGCGGGCTGGCCGCCGTGGAACTGCGCCTCGAACAGACCGTAGACGACGTGAAAGTCGTCGCCGCGGCGCGCCGCGAGGCTGGTGAACGCGGCGATCGCGTCGGGGAACTGCACATCGACCAGCAGGCGATAGGCGACGAGGATCTCGCGCTGGGCCGGGGAGAGCGGTTTCGCGAGCGCTGCGTCCAGTGCGACGATGGTGGGATCGGGAGTCGGGCTGGTCCACCAGGTAGTGATCGCGCGCTGATAGAGGGCGTCGAGGTGGTTCGGATCGTGGAGCAGCACAGTCGTGTAGTGCCTGTAGGCGTCGCTGACCCGATCGTCGATCAGCGCGAGGTGTCCTCGCTCGAGGTAGGCCGGGATGTCGCGCGCATCGACGAGGCTGCCCGCGAACGAGGGCACGGCGGCGCGCAGCACATTCGCGACCTCGGCGGGCGACGTCTGGCGGTCGAGGACCGCGATGGGTGGCTGGTGGTCGTGGATGACCTCGATGCGGAGTTGCACGCCCCCGCCGGGCAGATCGCGCACCGAGCCGCGCACGATGTTCGTCGCGCGGAGGGCCTCCGCAGCCGCGAGCCAAGCCTTGGGATCGTTGCCGAGCTTCGCCGGATCGAGCTGGTCCGACGGGATGCGAGCGAGCACCGTGGTGCGCCCGAGCTCGTCGGAGATGACGCTCGTTAGCCCGACCTGCGCGAACCCCAGCGCGGGGTCGCCGGAGCGATTGTCGAACGGCAACACGGCGATCAGGTTCGCGCGCGGAGCCTCGTCGGTACCCGATCGCCGGACCGCGAGATACGTGATGCCACCTGCGACGAGGAACACCGCGACGATCGCCGCGATCAGCCGCGGCCACGCGATCTGCGGCTCGCGCATCCGGGGACGCTGGGGGCGCGCGAAGCTCGGCGTTCCCGCCGGCAGGTTCGGCGCGCTGGGCGGCATCGGCTCGACCGGGGAGGCCGGCGGCGGGTTGGTGGGTGGCTTGCTGCGTGCGACGGGCGGCACCGGAGGGGGGATCGATGCCAGCCTGGTGCGTCCGGCCGGCGGCTGGATCGGTGGCCTGACATGCACGACCGACACGACCGGCGCGACCGGCGGTGGGGCGGTGGGCGGCTTCGCGCGCATGACCGGGGCGACGCCAAGCGCGGTCGGCATCGGGGCCGGTTCGTCGTTGAGTGCGTCGGCGAGCTGCTCGGCCGTCTGATACCGGTCGCTCGCCTGCATCGAGGTGGCCTTGGCGATCGCATGTGCGAGGCGTTGATCGCGGGTCGCCTCGAGCACCGCGGCGGCGGGATCCGGACAGGGGCCGTCCGCGCCGTTGAGCCGACGTCCAGTCGCCGCCTCGAACAGCGACGCGCCAACGCTGTAGAGGTCCGCGCGAGGATCGACGTTGGCGCTCCGCAGCTGCTCGGGCGCCATGTACGCCGGTGTCCCGAGCGTCATCCCGGTCGCGGTGAGATCGGTCTCCTGCTGGACCGTGGCGATGCCGAAATCGGTGAGCAGGATGCGCCCGCTGGGATGTTCGTAGAGCACGTTCGATGGCTTGACGTCGCGGTGGATGATCCGCGCGCCGTGCGCGACCGCGAGGGCCCTGCACAGCGCCATGCCGAGCCGGCGGACCTCGTCGGTCGGGAACGGCCTGTTCCGCGCGAGCCGATCGCGCAGCGTCTCGCCGCGGATCAGCTCCATGACCATGTAGTCGCCATTCTCGGACAGCTCGTGGACCGCGACGATCGAAGGATCGGAGAGGCCGGCGACCGCGCGGGCCTCCTGCTCGAACCGCGCCCGCGCGATCTCGTCGTACTTCTTCGTGCGCGCCAGCACCTTGAGGGCCACTTCGCGGCCGAGCCGGGCATCGCGCGCCTCGAGCACGAAGCCCATGCCGCCGCGTCCGACCAGGCCGATGACCTCGAACCGGTCAGGGAGCCCGATCGTCTGCGCGATCTCGCGCAGCTGTTCCGGTGTTGGGTTCGCCGGGACGTGCTCGAGATCGACCACGGTCTGCGTGGCCTGACCGTCCGCCACCAAGGGTGACGTGTGCTCCTGGCTCGGCCGCACCCGCAAGGCCTTCATTCTACGGCAAGCCGGGCTGCGACGGCCGATGTTGCGCGCAGGCCTCGACGGATCAGCAAACGCCGGTAACGGCGAGGGGATGCAGGGGCGGCGCGTGTCACGCTCTGGGTCGATGCGCCGGATCTCCCTGGGTTTCGTGGTGCTGGCGCTGGTCGGGTGCGGCGGCACCCAGCCCGCGTGCGTGATCGTGCCCCGTCCAGCGGTGGCACCGAGGCCGTTCTTGTGGCGGGTCCAGCGTGGCGGCGGGCCCGTCGTGTGGATCTACGGGACGATCCACAACGCCGGCGCCGCAGACGTGCCGACCGCGGTGTGGGCAGCCCTCGAATCCTCACCACGGTTCGTGTCGGAGCTCGGTGACCGCGAACCCGATCCGGACCAGGCCGGCGAGCTCGCGCGGCTGCCGACCGGCTTGGGGCTCGACGCGCAGCTACCCGCCGATGACTGGTACGACCTGCGCGATGCGCTGCGCGGCACGATCCGGGAGGACGCCCTCAAGCGGGCGCGGCCCTGGTTCGCGATGACCCGGCTCACGGCGAAGCTCGCACCGTCGCCGTCGCCGTCGATGGACGCCGCGCTCGTGGACCGCGCCAGGACTCGCAAGCTCCCGATCGACAACCTCGAGAGCTGGGATGTCCAGCTGGCGGCGCTCGCGGATGCGGTGACGATTCCCGACCTCCAGCAGGCGATCCACGCCCGTCGCACGATGCGTTGCGAGCTCGATCAGATGCGCGCGTTCTACGTCACGGGCGACCTCGCGATCATGGAACGCATCCTGGTCCAGGGCCAGTCCACCAAGCTGCTCGACGAGCGGACGCAGGCGTGGCTCGGCAAGCTCGAGCCGTACTTCGCGCGAGGTGGCGCGTTCGTCGCGGTCGGGCTCGGACACCTCGCGGGGGCCCACGGCTTGCCCGCGCTACTCGAGCGCGCGGGCTACATGGTCGAGCGCGCGCAGTAGAGGACCAACGCGCTCGCTGTCACAGCAGCTTGGCGGTCATCGAGATCGGCACGGACCCGAGGGCGCGCGAGATCGGGCAGTTCGTCTTGGCCACGCCCGCGAGCTCGCTGAACTGCTCGGCCGTCACGCCGGGGACGCTGCCCTGGACATCGAGCGCGATCTTCGTGATCGTCCAGCCGACGTCCTGCTTCTCCATCTCGACCGTCGCGAGCGTCTTGAGCTCGGCCGGCTCGTGGCCGGCGTTGGACAGCTGGAACGCGAGCGCCATCGTGAAGCAGCTCGAATGCGCCGCGGCGATCAGCTCCTCCGGATTCGTCCCGGCCTTGCCGTCTTCGGAGGCGAACCGCGTGTTGAACCCGTAGGGTTGGTCCTTGATTGCGCCGGACAGGGTCGAGATCGCGCCGGTCCCCTTGAGGCCGGAGCCGTGCCAGACGGCAGTGCTGGTTCGTTTGAGCATGGGCATGGGTAGTGATACCCCGGCGCGGCTCGTCAGGGCAGGTCGATGGGCGGCGGCGTGAACAGCTCGATCACATCGTTGGCGGGCTCTCCGCCCACGATCGCGATCTGATCGTTGGGCAGCAAGTACGCCGTCGCTCCCGTGCGTGGGAAGCACGGGATGGTGGCGATCCGCGCCAGCGTCGTCGCATCGAGCACGTCGGCGTTGGCGATCGGAGCGCCGAGCAGATCGGCGCCACCCGCCACGACGAGGTACCGCGTGGAGGCCGCGGCGGCGGCGCGCTGACGCTCGGTCGACAACACGCCGGGGATCCGGGCAGCCGTGCCGTCGGCGACGAGCACCACGAGGACATCGCGGCTCGCCGGCGTGTCGGGCCCGACGAACGCGACCCGTCCGTCGGACAGCGCGGTCACCGTGGCGGTCGGCTCGACCGAGACCGCCAGCTCATCGAAGCTGTCCCCCTGCAGCCGATGGATCGGATGGTCGGCGAACAACCCGATTCGCTGGCCGGCGACCGACACCGCCGCACCGTTGGGGGGCAGCGAGGCTAGGTCGGTCCGAGGGGTCAGCGTGGTGAGCGCCAGATCGATCGGCGGCGTGCCGGTGATGACGAAGCGCTCGGGGCCGAGCTGGATCGCCGAGCTCGCCTGGCGTGCCAGGGCGGGCTGCTCCGGGAGCACGTTGTAGGAGCCACTGGGGGGCGCCGTGGTGTCGAACCGCCACAGCGATCCGGATGGGATGTCGGTGGCGTCGACGCCGCCGAAGATCGAGACCGCGTTGTTCGAGCCGACCGCGAGGGTCTGGAACGCACGCGGTGCCGGCATCGGCAGCCCGCCGAGCAGCGAGTGATCGTACGCGTTGTAGATGAAGATCGCGTCGGTCTTCGCGCCCGCGGCGTCCTGGCCCCCGGCGAGCACGAGGCCGAACGTCAGGGGGGCGCTCGCAACCCCGGTGCGCGAGGCCGGCAGGCGCGCGGGCGACGAGCCGATCGTCAGTGGCTGGGCCATGTAGACGACGATGCGCGCACTGATCGCCGCGACCGGGAACGGCGGCGAGCTGCCGGCGGCGATCAGCGAACCACCGGAGTCGAATCCCTCGACGACGAGCGCCCCCGCGGCACCGGTGGCGTCGATCTCGAGCGCGAGATCGAATCCGGACTCCGTT
>Ga0316605_10002614_pt1 | contig 10210 bp, 5 predicted proteins | sample OWC_soil_day20_n_FD_207666 | JGI IMG/M metagenome (GOLD analysis project Ga0316605, IMG submission 207666) | Wetland soil microbial communities from Old Woman Creek delta, Ohio, United States - OWC_soil_day20_noCT | ecosystem: Environmental > Terrestrial > Soil > Wetlands | place: USA: Ohio... | reverse complement strand
TAGCTTCAGAACACTGTTAAACAGGTTCGATTTTACTCTATCCAGCTGGAGCAGTTTCAATTTTATTGGCTTTATCGTCTTGTTATTGAAGAAAATTAACAAAAACAAAAAGTCAAGATGACTTCAACACATAAATAAATCAAAAGGTATAAATGCTGTTTTTTTCAAATAAAAATTTAGTGAAATACAAAAATTATATTTACTGCAATATTTTTTGATGCAAAATCAAAACTCTTCACCCGGACAAGAATGATAATTGCTAATTGCGTGACGGAACTTTCAGAGTACATATTTCCTGAACGATGTTAATACTAATTCTCTGTTGGAATTCAAGCTGGGAGTTATATAAATTTCAAGTGGAGGTGAAATTTTCGATACTGCTGAATGTGGTCTTGCTGGCCGACAGATCCTTATAAAGATACCTGCAATTTATGTGATAAGAATCAGTTTACCTTGCTAAGCATTTTCACTGTCGCACTTGCGTTCCATCAAATAAACTTCTTAAAAATATACGTCCACACTAAAAATGTATTATTTTTGCATTTGATATTTAAAAGCAAATATGATTGAGCGAACATACAAATACCTGAACAATATCAATTCACCGGACGATCTGAAAAAGATAAATACTACCGATTTGAGTGATGTCTGTCAGGAACTTAGGGATTTTATTATTGATGAGGTTTCCCAAAATCCGGGTCATTTAGGCTCAAGTCTGGGAGTAGTGGAACTTACTGTGGCGCTTCATTATGTTTTCAATACCCCCTACGACCGCATTGTGTGGGATGTAGGTCATCAGGCTTACGGACATAAAATACTCACTGGTCGGCGCGATGTTTTTCATACCAACCGGAAACTGGGTGGTATCAGCGGTTTTCCTAAGATTGAAGAAAGTGAATATGATGCATTTGGCGTAGGTCATGCATCTACATCCATATCAGCAGCGCTGGGAATGTCAGTGGCTGCTCAGATGAAAGGTGAGGATCGCAAGGTTGTAGCGGTAATCGGCGACGGTGCTATGACCGGCGGACTGGCTTTCGAAGGCTTGAACAATACTTCGATGGACAAAAATGATTTGCTGATAATACTGAATGACAATCAGATGGCCATCGACCCCATCACCGGTGGATTTACACAGTATCTTGTAGATATAACCACATCACGCCTATACAACAAAGTGCGCTATAAAGTGTACAGTTTCTTCAGGAAACGAAACTGGATGGACGAAGAACGCAAGAAACAACTCATCCGTGTTAACAACAGCCTGAAAACTTTATTTACCCGCCAGAAACAGAATATATTCGAGGCGATGAATATCCGTTATTTTGGCCCGGTGGATGGTCATGATGTGGAAAATCTGGTGAGGATATTGAAGGAAATAAAAAACTACAAAGGCCCGAAAGTGCTTCATCTGATTACAAAAAAAGGGAAAGGGTATGAGCCTGCCGAGAAATCGGCTACCGTATGGCATGCTCCCGGTAAATTTGATGTGGAAACGGGCGAAAGATTGGTATGTAATCACGGCAATGTCGAACCACAACTGTTTCAGGATGTGTTCGGCAAAACCCTCCTGGAACTTGCCAAAGAGAATAATAAAATTATCGGAGTCACTCCGGCCATGCCTTCGGGATGTTCGATGCTTATCATGCAGAAACGTTTCCCCGACCGCGTGTACGATGTGGGTATTGCCGAAGGTCATGCGGTAACTTTCTCAGCCGGACTGGCCAAAGAGGGTATGGTGCCGTTCTGCAATATCTATTCGTCTTTTATGCAACGGGCTTACGATAATGTCATTCACGATGTGGCATTACAGAAACTTCCTGTTATCATGTGTCTGGATCGCGCCGGTATTGTCGGCTCCGACGGTGCAACGCATCAGGGTCAATTCGACCTGGCATATATGCGGTGCATCCCCCATTTGACCATTGCTGCTCCGCGCAATGAGGTAGAACTCCGTCACCTGATGTACACGGCGCAACTACCGGACAAAGGTCCGTTTGTCATCCGTTATCCCCGTGGTAAAGGCTTTATCATTGACTGGCATCAACCATGGAAGGAATTGCCTGTTGGGAAAGGGGAATGCTTGAAGGAAGGGAAAAACCTGGCAGTAATCACCATCGGTACCATGGCCAATCCGGCTGAGAAAGCCATCAACAGGATCGAAAATGAGAGTGGTGTTACCATCGCGCATTACGATGCACGCTTTGTGAAGCCTCTCGACGAAGAAATGCTTCATACAATCGGTAAATTGTTCAAACGTGTCATGACCCTCGAAGATGGAGTAATCGAAGGAGGATTTGGTAGCGCGGTACTTGAATTTTTTGCTGAAAATAAATATTCAGTGGAACTTACTCGTTTGGGTATTCCCGATTGTTTCATTGAACATGGCACTCCCGAAGAACTCTACGATAAGATTGGTCTGTCGGCTGAAGGAATTCAGCGCAGTATAGAAACGGTGCTTAAAGAAAAAACAGAAAAATAAGGTTTAGTTAAATAGTAAACACATGAAGATTATCATTGCAGGTGCAGGTGAAGTGGGTACTCACCTGGCAAAATTATTAGCAAAAGAGAGCATGGATACCATTCTGATGGATGAAGATCCCGGAAAACTGTCCAATCTCGAATCAACCCATGATCTGCTTACGCGGGTGGGCTCGCCTACGTCTATCAACTGTCTGAAAGAATGTGACATTGATGGTACGGATCTTTTCATTGCTGTTACACCTTTCGAAAGTGTGAATATGACAGCCTGCATGCTCGCTACCAATCTCGGTGCTAAAAAAACACTGGCGCGGATTGAAAACTATGAATACCTGCAACCCGCGAACAAGGAATTCTTCGAAAAACTGGGTGTGGATTATCTCATTTGTCCCGAAAAACTGGCAGCTGAGGAGATTGTAGAAGCCCTGAAGCATACCTGGCTGCGTCAGAACCTGAGTTTCTGCAATGATGCTTTGATCCTGTTGGGTATTAAAGTCAGAAATAATTCGGAGATTATTGATAAACCATTCAATTCGGGATATTTCGATCATGGTAAATACAGGGTGGTTGCAATCAACCGGAAGGAAAAAACGATTATACCTAGTGGATATGATCAATTATCAGCCGGTGATATCGTTTATTTTATCACCATGAAACAAAATGTTGAATTTGTACGCGAACAAGCCGGAAAGATCGTTTACCCCGTTCGCAATGTGATGATTATGGGAGGAAGCCGTATCGCTCAGAAAACTATTCAGTACCTGCCGGGTAACATCAATACAAAGATTCTCGAACGCGACAAGGAAAAATGTTATTTTCTGGCCGAAAAGCTGGAGGATACGCTTATTATCAATGCCGATGGCCGTAACGTGGATGCCCTCCGGTCGGAAGGAATTCAGGAAATTGATGCCTTTGTGGCTACCACAGCCAATTCGGAAGCGAATATACTTGCCTGTCTCGAAGCAAAACGCCTGGGAGTGAAGAAAACTGTGGCTGAGGTGGAGAATATAGACTACATACAGCTGGCAGAAGATCTGGATATCGGGACGGTTATTAACAAAAAAATGATAGCAGCCAGCTATATCTATCAGCTTACGCTCGATGCCGATGTACTCGAGGTTCGAAGCCTCACTTCGGCCGATGCTGAAGTGGTTGAATTTGTAGCAAAGGAAGGCTCTAAAATCACCAAAACACAAATAAAAAACATCCGACTGCCCGAGAATGTTAACATTGGAGGTATTGTGCGAGACGGAGTGGGAAGTATCGTTTACGGAAATACCCAGATCATGCCTAATGATCATGTCATCGTATTCTGTATATCGTCAGCCATCCGCAAGGTAGAAACTTTATTTAATTAGTAAGGATATTTATAATTAATGGTTTGCCGAAAATTGATGTTCACCTATTACTGCCAATGAACAGGGGTTTAAATATCAGATTGATTTTGAAAATCGTAGGTGGACTGCTTCTGGTCGAAGCTGTTTTTCTGCTTTTCCCATTAATAGTAACGCTCATTTACGGCGAAGCTGAAAGTCGATTTTACCTGAGAACAATCGGAATAGCTGCTGGTTTGGGCTTGGTTGGTTTGTTATCCGGAATTAAGGCTGAAATGTTCTTCGGAAAGCGCGAAGGAGCTGTCATTGTTACGTTTACCTGGTTGATTTACACACTGATAGGCGCACTGCCTTACTGGCTGAGTGGTAATATACCAGCCTTTACAGATGCTTTTTTCGAGTCTCTATCCGGTTTTACAACCACGGGAACAACTATCCTGAATAATATTGAAGCTTTACCTTATAATATGCTTTTCTGGCGAAGTATGACACACTGGATTGGCGGTCTGGGAATTATGGTCATGTTTCTGACACTGATACCTTTTCTGGGTGGAACCGGTTATGAACTTTTTTCGTCGGAAGGAACAACACCCATCAAAGAAAAAATTACTCCAAAAATCAGAGAAACAGCCCAATTTCTGCTTCTGGTATATATACTCCTCACAGCACTTTGTACCATAGCTCTAACATTGGCAGGGATGAATCTGTTTGATGCTGTCAATCATGCCTTGTCGACGGTAAGTACGGGAGGTTTTTCAACCAAACAACTCAGTATTGCTTACTGGAACTCGCCGGCAATTGAATATGTCATCATATTTTTTATGTTTTTTTCCGGTATAAATTTTACCATATTTTACTACATCTACAAATCAAACTGGGATAGAATTAAGAAAAACGAAGAACTGAAATATTACATCCTTATATTTCTGGTGTCTGTTCTGATCATCATATATTCACACATCGACTTTAGCAAGCCATTGACCTTCGCGAGTATCGAAAAATCGGTAAGAGGAAGCCTGTTTATTGTAACTTCGTGCATAACCACTACCGGACTTTGTACCGAAGATTACATCCTGTGGAATTCATATACCTGGATTGTTCTTCTGGTGTTGATGGTTACAGGAGCATCGACCTATTCTACTTCGGGAGGTATAAAAGTAGCACGTGTGGTGGTGCTGGCAAAATTTTGTTATTCCGAATACAAGAAATTAATTCATCCCAATGCCGTGATCCCGGTACGCTTCAACGGCTATATCGTGAAGGACGACCTGCTCCTGCGCGTTCTCGTTTTTTCAATTATATATTTACTCATTATTGTGACTGGTACATTTATTTTAAGTCTCACAGGCCTGGGCTTTGAAGAGGCAATCAGTGGTATGATTACCTGTATGAGTGATGTGGGCTTGGGGCTGGGAAAACTCGGACCTTCATCATCTTTTGCTGAAATCCCGGTTATCAGTAAATGGTTTCTGGCGTTCGTTATGCTGCTAGGTCGTTTGGAAATATATTCTGTACTTTTACTTTTTACACCGGTATTCTGGAAAAAATAAACTGAAACTATATGTTCAAATCTGAAATCAATTATAAACTGGTGTCGAGAGTTATCGGCAATTTGTTGCTCGTCGAAAGTGCAGTCTTATTTTTTGTGTTGTTTATTACGCTTATTTATGGTGAAAAAGATGGCTGGTATTTTGTTGGAACCTCGCTATTTGCTCTGCTTGCTGGCCTGCTGATGATTGCATTCGGGAAGAATGCACCTGAAAGGATTGGAAAACGGGAAGGTTCTATGATCGTAACTTTTACATGGATTATCTTTTCGCTTGTCGGAGCATTGCCTTTCTGGCTCAGCAATAGTATTCCTTCCTTTACTGATGCCTTTTTCGAAACAATTTCAGGTTTTACAACCACAGGAGCTTCCATTTTGAATAATATAGAAGAACTTTCACATGGAATGCTGTTCTGGCGCTCGCTCACACACTGGGTGGGAGGTCTTGGTATTATTGTTATCTCACTGGCCCTGCTCCCGGTGTTCGGAGTGAGCGGCACACAGCTTTTTGCCGCTGAAACGACGGGTCCCACGAAAGATAAGATTCATCCGAAACTGAACGAAACAGCCAAGCGTTTGTTTTTAATATATCTCATTCTTACTGCAGCCGAAACAATACTTCTGTTATTTGGACGGATGAATCTCTTCGATGCGGTTTGCCACTCCTTTTCAACCATTGCCACTGGAGGTTTCTCTACCAAGCAGGCAAGTATAGCTTATTATAACTCTCCCTATATCGAATATGTAATTACAATATTCATGATACTATCGGGAGTCAATTTTGGAAATTACTATTTAGCCTACCAGCGGAAATTTGATAAAATAAAAGAAAACGAGGAATTGCGCTTCTATTTGATTCTATTGTTCGTGTTTACGGTTATTGTTGCTCTTTCGCTGATTGACTTTTCGGAAGTGGTTACTGGCAGTTCTGTTGAAAAAGCATGGCGTGAAGCATTCTTTACAGTTTCATCCCTCATGACTACTACGGGTATGGTTACCGCCGATTATATGTTCTGGAAACCGCTGACGTGGATAATACTAATCACAGTAATGATGACCGGTGCTTCTGCAGGTTCTACCAGTGGTGGTATTAAAATGATCCGGGTGGTCATCTCAGCCAAAGCTTGTTACTATGAATTCAAAAGGCTGATACATCCTACAGCCGTTATTCCTGTTAGATACAATAAACATGTAGTACGCGAAGATACGCTTACGCGGGTAATAGCGTTTACGTTGCTTTATATTGTATTTGCTCTGTTTGGGATACTGGTTCTTGCCATTTCCGGCATGGGATTTCTGGAGTCAATAGGAGGTATGGTTACCTGCCTGGGAGGGGTTGGTCCGGGGCTAGGACTGGTTGGTCCTACCGGTAATTTTGCTCAAATTCCCGAATTTAGCAAATGGTTCCTCGATTTGGTCATGCTCACCGGCCGATTGGAATTATATACCGTCCTGATGCTGTTTACTCCCGCATTTTGGCGTAAATAAGTGATTTAAATTATACTTATGTTATTCGACCTGCATTTCCTCAATTTTTCTGGATTTCTACCTGTGAAAATTCTTTGAAAAATAATTTCCCGTTTAAGTTCTTATAGTTTAGGTTTTTGAATAAGAACAGCAAATTTAATTTGAAATTATTTGCAGACTGACTTGTTCAGTATAAAATTTTTTTCTACCTTTGCACCCGCTTTGAGAGAGAAGTTGAGTGCAGATATGCGGTTTGATATTTTGGAAAAACTTTTCAATTATTTTGAAAAAAGTTTTTGCAGTTTCAGAAAAAGCAGTATCTTTGCAACCCGTTTCGGAAGCGACGCGGTGATAGCGACAGTGGGTTTGAAATTCCCGTTTCGTAACAGTAAAAAAAGATTTGTACCGGTAGTGATAAGCTGTGAAGTTTATCTGCGGAGCAAGACAAGTCGCACGATCTTTAAGAAGAAATTGAAACAACCAAGAATAATATGTAGTATAAGAAAGGGAAAGATTTTTTATACCACGTCAATTACCTGAGAATAAAAACAGGGATAGTAACATCCGAGCAAATAAAGATTAATACAACGAAGAGTTTGATCCTGGCTCAGGATGAACGCTAGCGACAGGCCTAACACATGCAAGTCGAGGGGCAGCACATGAGTAGCAATACGATGGTGGCGACCGGCGCACGGGTGAGTAACACGTATGCAACCTACCTGTAAGAGGGGCATAACCCGGAGAAATTCGGACTAATACCGCATAACACTGCCATACCGCATGGTATAGCAGTTAAACATTTATGGTTTACAGATGGGCATGCGTATGATTAGATAGTTGGTGAGGTAACGGCTCACCAAGTCAACGATCATTAGGGGTTCTGAGAGGAAGGTCCCCCACACTGGTACTGAGACACGGACCAGACTCCTACGGGAGGCAGCAGTGAGGAATATTGGTCAATGGGCGAGAGCCTGAACCAGCCAAGTCGCGTGAAGGAAGAAGGTTCTATGGATTGTAAACTTCTTTTGTAAGGGAATAAAAAGAGTTACGTGTAACTTATTGTATGTACTTTACGAATAAGGATCGGCTAACTCCGTGCCAGCAGCCGCGGTAATACGGAGGATCCAAGCGTTATCCGGATTTATTGGGTTTAAAGGGTGCGTAGGCGGGAAAATAAGTCAGCGGTGAAAGTTTGCAGCTCAACTGTAAAATTGCCATTGAAACTGTTTTTCTTGAGTGCAAATGAGGTAGGCGGAATGTGTTGTGTAGCGGTGAAATGCTTAGATATAACACAGAACTCCGATTGCGAAGGCAGCTTACTGGGATGCAACTGACGCTGAGGCACGAAAGCGTGGGGATCAAACAGGATTAGATACCCTGGTAGTCCACGCAGTAAACGATGAATACTAGCTGTATGCGATATACTGTATGTGGCAAAGCGAAAGCGTTAAGTATTCCACCTGGGGAGTACGTTCGCAAGAATGAAACTCAAAGGAATTGACGGGGGCCCGCACAAGCGGAGGAACATGTGGTTTAATTCGATGATACGCGAGGAACCTTACCCGGGCTTGAAATGCAGACGACCGAAAGGGAAACCTGTTTTCCAGCAATGGCGTCTGTGTAGGTGCTGCATGGTTGTCGTCAGCTCGTGCCGTGAGGTGTCGGCTTAAGTGCCATAACGAGCGCAACCCTTGCCATTAGTTGCTAGCAGGTGAAGCTGAGAACTCTAATGGGACTGCCATCGTAAGATGCGAGGAAGGTGGGGATGACGTCAAATCAGCACGGCCCTTACGTCCGGGGCGACACACGTGTTACAATGGGGAGTACAGAGGGTCGCTACCTGGTGACAGGATGCTAATCTCCTAAATCCTCTCTCAGTTCGGATCGAAGTCTGCAACTCGACTTCGTGAAGCTGGATTCGCTAGTAATCGCGCATCAGCCATGGCGCGGTGAATACGTTCCCGGGCCTTGTACACACCGCCCGTCAAGCCATGGAAGCCGGGGGGACCTGAAGTACGTAACCGCAAGGAGCGTCCTAGGGTAAAACCGGTAACTGGGGCTAAGTCGTAACAAGGTAGCCGTACCGGAAGGTGCGGCTGGAACACCTCCTTTCTGGAGAGATGTACTATGCCTTTTGTTCACAGACAAAGTAATAGACAAAAAAGTGGTAGAAGGAGCCGATCTCTTTCTTATCTACATGTTGGTTGTTTTTATAATATATAATGTAGAGCCTGCACAGGCGAGAAAAAGAAAGCCAGTCCTATAGCTCAGTTGGTTAGAGCGCTACACTGATAATGTAGAGGTCGGCAGTTCAACTCTGCCTGGGACTACAAAAAAAGAAGCAAGCAGTAAGGAGCAAGCGGCAAGTAAAAAAGATACTTACCCCTGAAAAACTTACCTCTTACCTCTAAAAATCCGGGGGATTAGCTCAGTTGGCTTAGAGCACCTGCCTTGCACGCAGGGGGTCAAGGGTTCGAGCCCCTTATTCTCCACAGAAATGACAAGTGAGTTATTTTTATTGAGAATAATAAATAATAAAGGAATACAGATTGAAAAAAGTTTCATAGCCCTGAACAGCTATAAAACAACGTACTATTGAAGGTTTATTCAGAAATATAATTTTCATTGTGAAATGAGATTGTAAATTGTAAATGAATAAACTGTAAATAAGAAAAGATCTTTGACATGTTGAAAGTAAAGAGAAAAGTAAGTAAGTAAGGAACTGTATTCTTAATTGGATACAGGTCATACAAACGAGCAAGATATACATCAGTTATACAATTTCGGATGTATATCGACACACGAGCAAAAAAAATATAAAAAAAGCAAACAAGAGCGAATGGTGGATGCCTTGGCTCAGGGAGGCGATGAAGGACGTGATAAGCTGCGATAAGCTTCGGGTAGGTGCAAATAACCTTCGATCCGGAGATTTCCGAATGGGGCAACCCGGTACGGTGAAGCCGTATCATTCCGTTAAACGGAAGGCAAACGAGGGGAACTGAAACATCTAATTACCCTTAGGAAAAGAAAACAAAAGTGATTGCGCAAGTAGTGGCGAGCGAACGCGCATTAGCCCAAACCGTAGATGTAGCAATGCATTTGCGGGGTTATAGGACTGCGATATTTGAGCTGAAAATGAACTGGAAGATGTCTGGAAAGTCATATCATAGAGGGTGATAATCCCGTACAGGTAAGATTTCAGTGCGATAGCAGTATCCTGAGTAGCACGGAGCACGAGAAATTCTGTGTGAATTTGCGGGGACCATCCCGTAAGGCTAAATACTCCCTTGAGACCGATAGTGAACCAGTACCGTGAGGGAAAGGTGAAAAGCACTTCGAATAGAAGAGTGAAATAGATCCTGAAACCGTTCGCTTACAAGCG
>Ga0316605_10002613_pt1 | contig 10214 bp, 8 predicted proteins | sample OWC_soil_day20_n_FD_207666 | JGI IMG/M metagenome (GOLD analysis project Ga0316605, IMG submission 207666) | Wetland soil microbial communities from Old Woman Creek delta, Ohio, United States - OWC_soil_day20_noCT | ecosystem: Environmental > Terrestrial > Soil > Wetlands | place: USA: Ohio... | reverse complement strand
ACTTAATAATTCCTGACAAAAATATACATTATTTTTCTAGTTGGTTTTTTTTTAGATGTGTTATGCAACATATTTCTATGCTATATTTTTATCATTTTGTAAAAAAACAACATGCAATTTATTTATACATTTGATTATCTGACATTTATACATATATTTAAAATCAATAAACTGACAATAATTTTTAATTATTGTCAGTTTATTAGTACTTAATTTCAAATGATTGATCACATAAAAAGGGAGAAAATGTAAAATAAGCATTTTCATTTTCATCCGCATCATTGTCCGCATCCTGATTTATCAAGTGTTTAAGGATAAAAGAATTTGCATTCAATGTATCTACATTACTTTGCTAAAAATCAGTTCATTCGGCAATACAGATTAAATACGTTTTTTTTTGTCGACAATTATAAATGTGCTCCTGCCGGGGACAAGCCTGTATAGGGAATCAGCCTCATCTATAAATGACGACTGATTGAAATATCAGGTTTCCAACTGTCTTACGGCTAGTATACTCCATCTTACGACTAATATGCTTTATCTTCGTAATATCGTATTCTGAAACAACTGTTCAGTTATTCTTTCCCGACAGAAAATAAAAAAAGCTGCCTTATAACAATGTATAAGACAGCTTCGGAATAGTATTACGTGCGGCGCGCGTTTAATACATTTCCTCTATATTCCACACAAAAGCTCTTAACCCGAGCATTTCGGACGATTTATCGAGGTTTTTCAGCGCTTCCATAATTGGTTTTACTTTTGGATCATCTACTACGGTGAGCAAGGCATTGTTCAATGATGGCCAGGCATGATTTCCAAAGTGCGGTTCACCTGATTTGCTTCCCCGACCTTGCACGTTTTCCCAAAATGTAAAGCCACGTACATGGTTTTCATTCAGTATTGCAATGACCTGATCTTTGAAAGCCTGATCGAAAGGAATAAATATCGTTTTCATTTTGTTTTCAAATTAATTGATTAATACGGCTGTTCGTTACCGTGCTGATTGTTTATTTACTTTGGCCAGCTTATGCATTTTTCGTTTCATGCCCATACCAGCTGTGATGGCGTACAGTGAAGGTACAATCACCAAAGTCAGCAAGGTAGATACGGTAAGACCTCCGATTACACTTACAGCCATTGGTTTCCACATTTCGGATCCCTGACTGTTGGATAATGCCATTGGCAACATACCCAGAATGGTGGTCAGTGTGGTCATCACCACAGGGCGCAAACGGGAACGACCGCCTTTTACCACTGCCTGAACGATACCCATTCCACGTTCGCGGTTGAGGTTGATGTAGTCCACAAGCACAATACCATTTTTCACCACTATACCCACCAGCATGATAACTCCGATAACTGACATCATGTTGATTGTCTGACCAGACATGAAAAGCGCCAGTGAAACACCCGAAATACCGAATGGAATAGAGAACATGGTGATAAAAGGATAAACCAGTGACTCGAACTGCGATGCCATTACAATATATACCAGCAGCACGATAATCAGGAGCAGGGTTCCCATATCGGCGAATGATTCCTGCTGATCCTGGTACGAGCCACCTACTTCGAGATAAACATCGCCCGGGATATCCATTTTAGCGATAGCTTCATTAATTGATTTTACAGCTTTGTCCATGGTAGTGCCTGATAGTGTCGAAGCAAGCGTGATGACACGCTGCCGGTTTTTGCGCTCGATGGTAGGCGGTGTAAACCTTTCGACCACTTTACCAAGTTCCTTCAGTCTTACTGCCTGACCCTGAGCGTTGTAGATGAGGATATTTTCGATGGCTTCAATGGACTGGCGATACTTCGGATCATAGGCGATACGGATATTGTATTCTTCCCCGTCTTCGCGGTACAACGAGGCTGTCAAACCGTTGATACGGTTACGCAGATAATTGGAAGCCGTACTGATATTAAGACCATTCAGCGCCAGTTTCTCGCGATCGAAATCGACCTGATATTCGGGCACATAATCCTGACGGCTAATATTAATATTGGCCAGACCGTCAATCTTACCAAGTTCAGTTTTCAAAGTGGCTGCAATTTTATCCGTTTTTGCGAAATCAAAACCATAAATTTCGACGTCGAGCGTAGATTGTCCCCCCATCATATTCATACCCCCTCCGGCAATAACTTTTGATTTCTGAATTTCGGGAATCATTTCCAGATCGCGGCGCAGACTGTCGCAAAGACTAAACATCGATAAGCTCCTGTCTTCGAGTGGTTTCATACCCAGATTCATATTCACGATGTTACTCCCATTCGACTGCAAGGAACCCCATATATTCGAGCTACTTGCCTGCCCTACCGTGTAGTTGACTATTTCAAGAGCAGGATATTTTTTTCTCCATTCAGCTTCAAGTTTGGAAGCCACTTCACGCGAAATCTCCATTCGCGTACCTACAGGCATTTCAATATTGACAGCAATACGGCCATTATCCTGCGGAGGGAAAAAGTCGGATCCTACAAACGCGATGGGTATCATGGAAAGAATAAAGAAAAGAGTAGCAAGCACCATCACTGTCCTGCGGTGACGAACCGCCCAGTTTACCAAACGGGCATATCTGTCATCCAGTCCATCGAGGAAACGTTCGATAGGAGTAAATACTTTTTTGAAAAAGGCTGTATGATTTTTGTTATACTGAAGCATTTGGGCACTCAGCATTGGTGTCAGTGTCATGGCGCAAATCAGCGACATCGTCATGATAATTGTTACAATCCATCCGAGCTGCGCGAACATCACCCCGGCCATACCGGAAATAAGCGTCAGCGGAAAGAATACGGCAATCAACGTGAGTGTAGAAGCAACCACAGCAAGCGAAACCTCATTAGTTCCATGTATGGCAGCGCTCTTCGGACTGCTCCCCCGCTCTATATGCGAGGTAATATTCTCCAGCACAACAATGGCATCATCCACCACCATACCGATAGCTATGGATAAAGAACTCAGCGAAATAACGTTGAGCGAACCTCCCGTGGCTGACAAATAAATGAACGAGGCCAGAAGTGACACTGGAATGGTGAGGATGATAATGATGGTAGCACGCCAACGGCCCAGGAAAAACAATACCACCAGAATTACGAAAAGAAAGGCAAACAGAACAGTTTCGGCAAGTCCCTTAATCGTGTTTTTAATACTCTGCGAGGTATCGTTAATAAGACTGAGTTTTATATCGGGTGGAAGATTTTTCTTAATATCGGGTAAAACCTTATTAATTTCGTTGGCAATCTGAACCGTATTGGCGCCAGCCTGTTTCTGCACAACAATCATTGCGCCCTGAACACCATTGGTATAGCTTTCCTGAAGTCGTTCTTCCTTGTCATCAAGCACATTGGCAATGTCTGACAAATAAACTGTTTTACCATTGTAGGTTCCGACAACAATACTTTTTAACTGGGAAACATCGCTGAATTCACCCTCAACCCGAATGGAATAGGTTTCGCTTCCGATATCCATATTACCCACCGGAGTATTCACATTTTCGAGCCGTATATTCTGACCAATACCCTCGATGGTCAGGTTGTAAGCCTCCATTTTGGCCGGATCAACAAATACCTGCACTTCCCTTTCGGGTGCACCACTAATGGAGACAGACCCTACTCCATTGATACGTGCCAGTGGATTGGATACGTTATCGTCCAGAATTTTATACAATGCCGGTAAACTTTTATCAGCTGTAGCCGCTATCATCATTACCGGGATCATATCGGTACTAAACTTGAAAATTATAGGATCTCCGGCAGCATCAGGCAAATAGGTTTTAACCATATCGAGCTTGTCGCGAACATCGTTTGTCAGCACATCAATATCCAGACCGTAATCGAACTCGAGGGTTATGATTGATCTGTTTTCGCGTGACGTAGAGGTGATATTCTTCAGATTGGATACAGTATTCAGCGTATTTTCCAATGGCCTGGTAATATTGGTTTCAATATCGGCGGCACTTGCGCCCTGGTAACTTGTTATTACCATAATCGTATTTGTTTCGATATCAGGCAACAAGTCAATAGGCAGTTTATTCAGTGAAAAAAGTCCCAAAATCATTACTCCGATAAAAATCAATATCGTCATAATCGGCTTTTTTACTGCACTTTCGTAAATTTTCATTAATTATATTTTTTAATTATTTCGTAAAAAACAATTTCACTCAAAAAAATTATTTTACAACCGTAACAGTTGCTCCATCAGTCAGTTTTGCCTGTCCGGCTATTACCACCTGCGCTCCCGAAGGAACTCCGGAAATAAGTTCGTACTCATTCTCCAGCCGCTGTCCAAGTTCTACCTGCAGGTAACTTACTTTACCGTCGTTGTAGGTATATACATAACGTGCTCCTGAACCTGCCTGTTTGATAACTGCCTGGTCGGGTACCACAACTCTTTTTTCGGTTCCGTAATTAATAGTTACGCGTCCAAACATACCGGGACGTACTTTACTGTCGTTATTGGCAAGTTTTATTTCAACTGGGAAAGTACGCGTACGTTCATCGATAGTGGGATAAATAAGGCTTACGTTGCCACTGAATAATTGATTCGGGAAAACGTCGAAATGGATATCTACGTTCATTCCGGTTTTTATTTTCGAATAGTGCGACTCCGACACATTTATCTGGATTTTCACCGGATTGATTTTCATAACGGTCAATACAGGCATTTGTCCCGAATACATATCGCCGCTGTCGTAGTTCTTTGCGGTAACTATACCACCTATCGGACTGGTAAGATAGGTATTTTCATTCAGATTACGAAGGGTGGTTTCTGCCTGTTCGAGTTGAGCCTTTACGTTGTCCACTTCCTGTTGTGATGTGCCGCCAACGGCAAACAATTCGGAAATACGGTTGTAATTACGGCGCAGGTTATCGATCTGTGTCTGATAATTGGCCAGATTTGCAGCATCCATCTGAACGATACGCTGACCCGCAGCAACACGGCTGCCCACATTGACAAGTATACGGCGGATGCGGCCCGGAGATGCCGGTGCAATATTGTTTTTAATTTCAGGCTGAACAGTAGCCGTATATTCCTGATTCTGCGGAACATCCCGTTCAAAAACCTGGGATAATTTTACCGTTAATACAGCATCTTTCTGTTGCGTTTTGTCTTTGCTTGCTTTGTTGCACGATACTAAACTAAAAGCAACCGCTATTAAACTGATAGTTAATAATTTATAGTTTTTCATATGTTATGATGTTTTTTGTTACTGTGTATTATTTATTTCCGAGAAGTTTTTCCAGGTCGGTTTTGGCCGACAGGTAGTCATATATAGCCTGATTGTATGCCAGACCCGATTGCTGATAAGCCAGTTCGGCATTTGCCACATCCAGATAGGTTCCGGCACCGACTTCGTATCTTTTTTGCGATATAGTCATTGCTTTTTCGGCTTGACTGAGAGCAACCTTGTTTGATTCGATCTGTTTCATTGCTTTTTCGATATTATTTATGTAACTCATTGCCTGCAGTTCCAGGCTGCGTTTGAGGTTGAGTTTCTGATCTTTTAGTTCATCAACCTGTATTTGCAGTTGTTTGTCTTTAAAGTAACGCTGTCCGCCCTGAAATAGCGGAATTGAAAGCACAATGCCCACATTCGATGCTGGGAACCATCGCTGATCACCTGTGAAGAGGATATCGTCGTTGGCAACCGACATATAATTATAGTTGAAGCTGGCCGATAGCGTAGGCATCCAAGAAGCACGCTGAAGTTTAACCGATTGGTTAAGCTGACGAGATTTAATATCAAACTGTTTCAGGTCCGAGTTATCGGCAAGTGTTGAAGTGTCAATTTTCAACACATCGGAGTACATTTTATTCTCGTAATCGGCCAAGCTGCCTTCGACTTTAATTTCCTGATCCATCTCCACTCCCATCAGCATTTTAAGCTGCAACCTGGTCAGTTCCACTCCATTCTCTGCAGCAGAGAGATTGGCTCCGACATTGCGCAACTGTACTTCCGCCCGTATGGATTCAAATTCGGAAACTACTCCCTGTTTGAATTTGTTCTGAACAATCCGGTTATTTTCAGTTGAGTTTTCGTAGGTTCTTTTCAGTACATTGTACGAATCCTGCGCCATCAGAATGGCATAATAGGCTTTGGAAACCTGATTAACGAGTGCAATCTTGGATGAACGCGCACTTTCAAGCGCCAGTTCCATGTCAAGTTCCGACATATTGATTGATTGCCACAGCGCCGGAGCAAATAACGGCAATGTAGCCATCAAGCCATTGGTGGAACCATTGAACGTGTTATCCTGACCCACTTCTATGCCATCGGGATTGGCAGGCATACCAGGTATTGAGAAAAACATTTTTTGTTTTTTCAAACTCCTTGCATACGATAAACCTAAAGAAACATTGGGCAATAATGCTCCATATTTTTCTTTCTTGCTGTATTCCACTCTTTTAATCTCTTTGTCGGCAATCTTGATAGTGGGATTTTCGCTTAACGCGATAGTGATTGCCTGTGGCAAACTCAGGGAAATGGTATCCTGTGCTGCCACACTACCGGCGAATATCAATCCGAAAATGAATAATACTGTCTTTTTCATTATCTTTTTATTTTTTCTTAATTATCAGCAATTTTATAATAGTTTTCAACCATGTACCTGTAACCATTCTCATTGGTTATAAGTTTTACGATCAGATCTATAAAAAAATCCACGAGACGTTTCTTCGGTATTTTGGGTATAAAACTCTGCATTTCATCAAAAGTGTGTCTGATCTGAATGGAGTGAAACAGGGATACGAGTTCGATATCAATGTCTTCTCTGTAAAATCCCTCTTCTATCCCTTTTCTCAGATTATTCTCGAAACAACTTTTGATCCTGACGGTCTGTTTGTCTTTGAATTTCGCGTAAGTTGCCGGATAATATTTCTCCAGATCGTGCAGAAATGTATCCGGTTCCTTATCTATACGGTTTTTAAGCTCTTTGATGATTATAATCAGGGCATCTATTGCGTTCTTGTTTTTATACATTTTCTCAAAAACCTCAGTGTTTTTTCTCATTTCAAATTCCAATACGGCTTCGATCAGCGATTCCTTTTGCCCGAAATGATTGTAAAATGTTTTTTTAGATATACGCAATTCATTGCATATATCATCAACAGAGATACTTTTTATACCAAAATTTATAAATTTCTGATGTGCGGTATAAACAATATTTTCAGCTAATTTTTCCATATTATGATTTGAATTTGCAAAACTATAAAAAAAACAGTAATGATGCTCAATAAATCAGATATTTTTTTCACAAGAAAACATCATCTTACATATTTGATTATATATCAATTTATTACAAAACAACAAAAGGAAACTTTAATAATATACAAGTTTCCCATTACCCAATAAAAAAACTCTGAATCGTTTCAGAGTTTTTTTTACTATCCAATTATTGTTGTTTAGTCTTTATGGAACAATCGCATGATTGATTCATTCAGTTTATCCCCGAAAGTAAGTTTGGGCATATTCTTGAATTTATTCTTTGACCGTCCGTAACCGTAACCATATCCATAAACAGAAGTAGCCTGAGTACCGTTAAGTACCAGCGCCATTCCGTTCAACCGTTTTTCTGCATATATTTCATTGATCAGGTTGGAAGCTTCACGCGGGGTATGATCCTGACGAGCAACATAGATGCAGTTATCAATTACCCTGTTGAGCAGGTACGTATCCGACACAATACCAATCGGTGCTGAATCGAGAATGATGTAATCATATATTTTCTTCAGTTCTATTACCAGTTCATCAAGTCGGGAACTCAACAACAACTCCGAAGGATTAGGCGGAACAGGACCTGCCGGAATAACATCCAGATTTGAATTATAACCGGATGGAATAATTACATCGCTAAGTTGAACACTGGTATCTGAGAGATAAAGCGTAACCCCCTGACCGTTGGTATTCGACAAATGCATATAATCCTTCAGCACCGGATTACGGATATCCATACCTATCAGTACAACTTTTTTGTTCAATAAAGCCAGTGACATAGCAATGTTTATGGAAATAAAAGATTTTCCCTCACCGCTGATACTGGAGGTAATAAGTATTGCCGGATTTTTTTTACTTCCGATGACAAATTGAAGATTGGTGCGTATCAACCGGAACATCTCAACGATGGTTGACGTTTTGCCAGCCTGCACAACCACTCTGTCTGACTCGCGGCTGATGCAGATACTGCCCAGAAACGGTGGTTTAACGGTTTTTTGGAACTCCTTGACATCTTCTATTTTATTATTAATCAGATCCCTCAGATAAATGTACAGGAACGGAATCAGCAGTCCTAAAATCAGAGCTACCAGATAGACAATCATTCTTTTAGGTGATACTGGTGTCAATGAAGCATATGCCCGATCAACAGTTCTGGCTGCCGGTGCTGTACTGGCCAGACTTAACGCGTTTTCCTCGCGTTTTTGAGCCAGGAAAAGATATAAATTCTGTTTGATTTCCTGCTGACGTTTTATCTCCAGAAACTGTCTTTCCTGAGTTGGAACAGCTTTAATTCTCGAATTGAACTGAGCATCTTTGCGTAACACATCATTGCGGGCGATCTTCAACCCTGATTTTACACTGCTAATGCTTTCAAGAACATTACCTTTCAGCACTTTTATTTGTTGCTCAAGCTGCATCAGCACCGGGTTTTTTTCGTTGGCAGTACGCGATAGCTTCATCCTCTCCAGCAATACTGAATTGTAATTGAGGACTAATTCCATCAGCGATTTATCCTCAATTCCGATATTGGCAGGTATCAGGTTATACTGATTTTTATTTTCCCTGATATAACTTTCAATGTATTGTATTAAATTGAGCTGAGTTTCAAGTTCGGCTATCTTTTTTTCATATTCGCTGGCAGATTCAAGATAAATACCGGCTTCTGATGCAATATCGGTCAGCGCATTGGCTTTTTTGTAATTTTCAACCTCCGACTCCACATCAAAAAGTTCTTTTGTTATCAGCACTAATCTGTCTTCGATGAAGTTTCCGGTATTGGTTGCTACGATATTTTTATCAATGATAGCGTCCAGATTGTATAACTCTACTATTTTGTTCAGAATATCCTCTGCCTTCTTGATATTCGACTCTACAATGGATATTCTGATAGCATTGGATTGTTTATTTACTACCGACACATTCAGTTTTGAGCGAAACTGCGCCAGCAACTCTTTCTTTGGATAAAGGTTGATTTTGTACTTCATCCCCGGTTTAACAGTCGAATTTATTCTGAAACTCAATGTTCCTGCAGGTGTGGAGAACGGTTGCTGTATATTATCCAGCGTATAATTTTTGCTGAACTCTTCACCATATTTCACCTTTATCTTACAAAACCCTGTGCCCGTCTTAACTTCAATTCTTACTGGTGCTTTCAGCGAATCGGAAAAATGCACCGGAATATTCAGTTCGAAAGGTAAAGATTTATATTTTTCAACGTACTTCAATCCGTTTTTTTCAAAATACTCAGCTTGTATTCCCAAAGTATCAATTACCTGATTTAAGATTTTGTTGGAGTTTATCACCTGAATCTCATCGTCAACTACTCTGGATGTTCCCATCAGGCCTAAACTTTCCATCATAGCCAGCTGGGATATTTCGCTGGTATTATCTTCATTCCGAAGCAAAATTACAGTCTGAACCTGGAATTTGTTATCTGTTTTCTTTAAATAAATTGTCGCAACGATAAAAGCAAATATGACTGCCAGAACAAACCAATACCATTTTTGAACGTATTTGGAAACAAGTTCCCTCAGATTAATGATTTCAGTGTTATTTATATTGTTGTTTTTTTCCATATAGTTGAAATTTCGTAAAAGCAGGTTTTAAGCCCCGGAAATACTAATTTTTTGAAATTGAAAAAATTAGCGCAACTAAAGTGGCTAATGTGGATAATGATGATAAATAAAGAGGAATATTTTGTGATGATATTGATTTCACGGTATTTGGTTCAATATAAATCACATCATTCTGCTGTAAATAATAGTAGGGTGATTTGAAGATTTCGTCTGAATTAAGATTAATTCTGGCAAATTCAAGTTTTCCGTTATTGTTACGGGTGATCAGCACATTGTCTCTTCGTCCATAAATAGTCATATCGCCCGCCAGTCCCAAAGCATCCAGTATGGTTACTCGTTCGTTCGGAATCGTAAACTGTCCGGGACGAAGTACCTCTCCCAGAACAGTAATTCTGAAATTCACAAACTGGATATTTACTATCGGGTTTTC
>Ga0316605_10002606_pt1 | contig 10233 bp, 8 predicted proteins | sample OWC_soil_day20_n_FD_207666 | JGI IMG/M metagenome (GOLD analysis project Ga0316605, IMG submission 207666) | Wetland soil microbial communities from Old Woman Creek delta, Ohio, United States - OWC_soil_day20_noCT | ecosystem: Environmental > Terrestrial > Soil > Wetlands | place: USA: Ohio... | reverse complement strand
GTCATCCACGAAAGAGATACGGTTAAAGCGGCTGTCATTGCATCCGGCATTGTGAAGGAGGGGCGCGCGGATATTCTCATGAAGGGGAACGTGGTGACTTCTAAGTTTCTGCATGCGGCACTCGGGGCGGCGGGAGGACTCAAAAAGGGGCTTTTAAGTGATGTCGAAGTCTTTGAAGACACGCGCGGAAACTCATCAAGGCTTGTTCTGGTCAGTGACGGGGGTGTTAATATTTCTCCGGGGATCAAACAAAAAACGGCCATCATCCAAAATGCCGTGGCTGTAGCCCATCGATTGGGCATTGACCGTCCGAAAGTGGCTCTACTTTCCGGGTCGGAAAAGGTCCATCCTGATTTTCAATCAACCATCGATTCATTAGCCCTGGTAAGAATGTGTCAGGATGGTGCTGTTGATGGATGTGTCGTCGACGGTCCTTTTGCTCTCGATAATGCAATCGATGCAGCATCGGCAAAGCAAAAAGGGATCGAATCTCCTGTCGCCGGGGATGCGGATATTCTGATTGTACCTACGCTTGAAGCGGGCAACATCTTCTGTAAGGGGCTTCAATATTATGGGAACAAGATGCTCATTCATGTGGCCATGGGTGCGCGTGTGCCGATTCTGATCGATTCGAGAACGGCTTCGTCAGATGAGAAACTTCACTCGCTGGCGCTTGCGGCGTTAATATGCAAATAAATTTCGGATGGTGGTGGATTTTGCTGAATGAGGTGTCGGATGGATTCACAAAGAGAGTTTATCATACGCCAATTATCGGTGTTTTTAGATAACAGGCTTGGAAGTCTTGCAAAAGTGGGGCGTTATTTGGCCGATAGAAAAATCAACTTGCGCGCCTTGTCGCTGGCTGAAACCAGGGATTTTGGTACGGTCCGCTTGATCGTCACAGATACAACATCTTGTGCCGTCGCACTGGAAGCGGATGGTTATCATTGCATCGAATCGGATGTGATAGCCGTTGCCGTAACCGATCGTCCCGGCGGAATAGCGGATGTTCTCGATTTGCTGGCTTCGGAGGATATTGATATCGAATACATATACGCGTCCGTCATAAAATTGAATGACAGGGCGGTCATTATCCTCCGTGTCAAAGATCCAATGAGGGCCGCCATCATTCTTCGGTCACAGGGAATAAAAGTTCTATCTGAAACGGAAATAACATCTGTGTAAGAGCAAATGAAAAACCACCGTATCCTGGTAATCAATGTCGGTTCAACATCAACCAAGATGGCCTATTTCATCGGAACCAAGCCGTTAATGAATGAGATGATCAAATATGACAGTGAAGATATGTTGCGCTATCATTCTCTAACGAAACAACTTCCGCGCCGAAAGGATGATATGTTGGCACTTCTTGAAAAAAAGAAGGTTGAGCTCAATACCCTCGACGTCATTATCAGTCGAGGAGGTCCGGGAAAACCGGGCCCTGCCGGAGTCTATGCAATCAATAAAATAATGTGTGACGATCTCCTTGACGGGAAGTATGGGGAACATCCTTCGTCACTGGGGCCGGCTATTGCTTTGGAAATGAGCATACAACTCAATATTCCGGCAATCGTCATTGATCCACCCAGCACCGACGAATTTCAGAATCTGGCAAGAATTTCTGGTCTTCCTAATGTTGAGAGAAAAAGCGCCTTCCATGCATTGAATCAGAAGGCGGCGGCGCGTCGTGCCGCATATGATCTTGGCATGAGATACGAAGAGATCAACCTCGTGGTTGCGCATCTCGGTGGTGGCATTACCGTGGGAGCCCATCAAGAGGGGAAAGTTATTGATTGTAACAATGGATTGTCTGAAGGGCCGTTTACGCCTGAACGTGCAGGCAGCCTGCCAACATTTGATGTCATTGACCTGATGGTTTCCGGAGAACTGGATAAAGAACAGTTGAAGAAAAAACTCGTTGGGCAGGGAGGACTCACGGCATATCTCGGAACAGCAGATGCCGGAAAAATAGAGGAGCGAATCAAATCTGGAGATACGCAAGCGGAAATGATTTTCGCCGCTATGGCATATCAGGTGGCCAAGGATATCGGTGCCATGTTTGCCGTCCTCAGGGGTAATGTTCGGGGAATCGTCTTGACGGGAGGGCTGGCGCACTCTGATCTGTTTACTCACTGGATACAGGAATGGGTCGGCTCCCTGGCTCCTGTTTTCATTTATCCCGGGGAGGATGAAATGAAAGCCTTGGCAGAAGGAGCAATTCGGGCAATGAAGGGTGAACTGACAATTCAATGCTATAATAATCTATAGATGCCCTGTTACTCATAGACTAGTGGTAATCAATCGTATTTTCTACGCAATTATTAATTAATAAATTATTTCAGATTTTTCTTGACAAGAAAAAAGTCATGATTTAGAAATAAGTCGTTAGACATCTAACGTCTATACGTCATACGATTATGGCGATCGCTCATTTGTGGGGTTTTTCTTTTGAATTCATTTGGTTTTTTATCTTCAGTTAACCGCATTACAATTATAAAGGCCCGGTAAATACTTATGTCGAAAGGCGTTTTAATAAAAGGAGTGAACCGTATAGCGCCATTAAAAAATATGAAGAAGCGGTCTAAAAGTGCCCGTCTTTGAGATCTGTATTTAATTTTAGTTAAAGGAGAATCATGATGAAAAGATTTTGGTTGGTTTTGCTGTCATTGGTGTTGATTGCATTCTTTTGCACGTCAGCCCTGGCGGTTGATGTGAAAGTCAGCGGTTCATTCTATGCAGCCGGATTATATCAGGACAAAACAACAGTAATGAAAAACGTAGCCAATGAAGGACCCAGTACCGCTTTCTATTATCAGCAGTTGCGCGTTAAAACGGAATTTATCATTGCGCCGGGGCTTAAGCTGGTTACCCGTTTTGATGCGCTGGAAAGATCCTGGGGCGCCACCAGATCAACCCCGGGCACAGCGGTATTGGCTGAGTCGGCAGGCACAAGAGCCGAAAATGAAAACATCGCATTTGATCTGGCTTATGTAAGTTACAAATCCCCCATCGGTACTTTTGAGGTCGGTTATCGGGAAAAAGGGCTATGGGGAACAGACTTTGCCAATAACGCTGTTTATCAGGGCATGATTTACTGGAGTAACTGGTTTGCTCCTATTGGAGCTTTTGCATGGGCTCAAGTCGCAAAGGTTACAGATAGCAGTTTTTCCAGCATTAACAATACCGCTTACAGCGATCTGGATAACGATGAGTATCTGGGCGGCGTCAATTTTTATGGAATCAAAAATGTTGAATTTGGTTTCATGTACGATTACTGCCGCTATGCCGGTGGCAGAAACGGCTCTCCCTACGGTCCCTATTACGGCTATTTATCAATTGGCCATTTGTTTGAATTCTATGGCAAAGCCAAGGCCGGCCCGGTAAAATTGGAGGCGGAAGTGGATTACGTTTTCGGTGACTGGTCCAAGATGGATAATTCTGCGGCTGCACCGAATACTTCTTTAAGTCAGTTTGCAGCCTATGCCAAAGCAGTGGCCGATATCGGTCCCGCTTATGTCGGCGGCATCTTTGCCTACATACAGGGTGATGATCCCGGAACCACAGACAAGAAGGAAGGCGGTTTTATCAACGGCGGGCGCGACTGGAACCCCTGTCTGATCATGTTTAACTATGACCGCACCTACTGGGCAGGAAACTTAAACGGATACAATTCAAGTTCCCTTAACAACCAGATGGCCAACGCCTGGTTCTTCCAACTTTTGGCAGGTGTGAAACCAATAAGCAAGTTGGATGTTATGGCAACTGTTTCTTATGCCAATGCGGATAAGAAGCCTACTGCAAAATGGCAGTACAATGACTACGGGACGGAGGTGGATTTGACCGCAACCTATAAAATTACCCAGAACCTGTCTTATATGCTGGGCGGTGGTTATCTGTTTACCGGCAAGTATTTTAAAGGCGAGAGTGACAGCAATGAACTACGTGACAATTTCATGGTTGTAAGCAAGCTGACAGTGACCTTCTAGAAGGTTTGTAATCGATTAGTTCGGGATAAATCCCCGGAAGAACGGGCAAAAGCTTCCGGGGATTCTTGAAACCGAGAGAGAAGTTATTGGACGTGGATTTTCTATAATGTTGGCGGTTGTCCGGCTGTATTCCCTGTCCGGCCTGTCCTAAAGCATTATAAATTAGAAGGAGGCATTATCATGTCAATGAAGAAAAATACGACAAAGGGGTCATGGGAGATCCTCAAACCCGCCCTTTATGTTCAGCTTATACAACTGGCTTTAACACTGGTCTGGAATATTGCCGGGGTCATTTTGATTTCAAGGGGGCTTCGTGCCCTGGGGCCTGTAGCCTCGCTCGCTGTCGCGGCTATTGCACTGGTATTCGGTATCGTGCTGGTGGTTTCATTACGCCGCTGGCCCGTTTTATATGGTGTGTTTTCCGTCGTCATCGGACTTATGGCGATCTGGTCTGTCGTCAATGCCTTTACAGCCAACCCGGCCCTGTGGCCTTCTGATTTCTGGCGCTACGCGGGGGCGGCGGTCAACGTTATCGGTATCGTGGGTTTTGTAATGGCTGTCGTCGGCCTCGTGAAATGGAAGAAAATGTATTGAGACGAATAATGGTGTCGATCAGGACAGGCCTTTATGAGGAGTATGGCGATGATTGAAGAAGGATTACATCCGGATGTTATCTATGTGAACGGGGATATTGTTACACTGGACAAATCCAACACACGGGCACAGGCTGTTGCCGTTTTCCTGGACAGGATTGTGTCCGTTGGTTCAATTGCCCTGATGCAAAAAATGGCAGGGCCACGGACAAAGACGGTCGATCTTGGAGGGAAAACCATGGTTCCGGGTTTGATTGAGCCCCATAATCACTTCATCATGTACGGTCCGACCGCCTTGACGGCGGTAAATCTTACTTCTCCTCCTGTGGGGCAAATACACAACATGAAAGAGTTGATAACGGTTCTTCAGGAGAGAGCCGCGGTAACCAAAAAAGGAAGCTGGGTCACCGGAGTCGGGTATGATGATACCATGCTTGAAGAGAAAAGACATCCCACCAGATATGATCTGGACAAGGTTTCGACAGACCATCCCATATTCATCTCTCACAGCTCTATGCATTTTCTGTCGGCAAACAGCAAAGCGTTGATTATGGCGGGTATTAAAAAAGACACTCTTCCACCGACAGGAGGCGTTATTCGCAAAGATCCCCAAACCGGTGAGCCGGATGGCGTGCTGGAAGAAGCGGCCATGATGCTGCTGTATACGGTTTTGCCCAGGCTCACTTCTGATCAACGCCTGGCCCTGCTGGCTCAGAGCGCTTCCGATTATTTAAAAGTCGGGGTAACATCCTGCAGTGATGCTGGCGTTGCCTTTCCCGGACCGATGGGAGCACAGGATATTGCGGTGTACCAGAGCGCTGTCGCCAGGGGATTGCTGAAGATTCGAATGAATCTGATGATCGAAGCTAATGTGCTTTTGAAGCAGTGCGGCGGATTTCTGACCGGTTTTGGCGACGACAGGCTCAAAATCGGTCCGGCCAAAATTGTCAGCGATGGTTCTCCTCAGGGGTATACGGCATGGCTGACCCAGCCCTATCACGTGCCTTTTAAGGGCGATAAAACTTATTGCGGTTATCCGGTCATGCCGCCTGCGCAATTGAATTCTCTTGTCGCGCAACTCCATAATGCCGGTTACCAGATTGCCATTCATGCCAATGGGGATGCCGCGATTGACGCTGCAATTGAAGCGTATCGCCTCGCTCAGGCGGCCAATCCCCGAACCGATACCCGCCACCGTATCGAGCATTGCCAGACTGTCCGGGAAGATCAACTCGATGCCATCGCTTTGCTCGGGATTAGCCCGTCCTTCTTTGTTTCTCATACCTATTATTGGGGAGATCGGCACAGAGATGTCTTTTTGGGACCCCAGAGGGGCGCACGCATCAGCCCATTGAAATCCGCCCTGAAGCGGGGCATTCGTTTCAGCATTCATTCCGACTGTCCTGTGACACCGGTTTCTCCGCTCTTTTGCGTCTTTGCAGCGGTGAATCGCCTGACCAGTAACGGTCATGTCTTGGGTCCTGAATTCCGGTTGACGCCTGAAGAAGCGCTGCGGGCCACAACCATCGATGCTGCCTGGCAAACCTTTGAGGAGGATATCAAAGGCACAATTGAGCCGGGAAAGCTGGCGGATTTTACCATTTTGGATCGGAACCCCTTGAAAGTTTCACCCGAACAGATCGGAGATATCAAAGTGATGGCAGTGATCATTGGAGGCCAAAAGGCATATAGTTTTTGAAACATGCGGCCCTGAAAATTGTTTTTATTGACCTGTCGGAACCGCTAATAAATTTCCAGAAATGAAGAAAATATTCTTGACAAATAGTACAGGGATGCATTAAAAGCATTACATAAAAGTTGTTAGACGTCTATACGTCTGAAGATAAACAGGGAACTTCTGAAGGGATTAAATAAATGAAATCATACGTTGTTTTTTCTTCCATGGGGGCTGATCGACCGGGGCTGACGAGGCAAATTGCAGAATTTTTTACTGCCCGGGGCATTAATATCGAACGATCGCGCGGGTGTGTGCTTGGCGATGAATTTGGCATGATTATTCTTACATCCGGAAATACCGAGGACATCGAGAGGCTGATTTCCGATATTGACAGTCTGCGTCAAAAAACCGGTCTGAATATTCATGTTCGCAAGACCAAGGCGCCCATTGAAAGAGAGCCTCAACCGTCCATTCCATACCATCTGGCCGCTACATCCGTCGATCATCCGGGTATCATTCACAGAATCTGCAAATGTCTTCAGGAACAAGGCATTAACATCGACGATGTTTCAACCAACATCGATCACAATCCCGTTACGGGGGCCAATGTATTTCAAATGTCCTGTTATTTCTCTTTACCGTCAACTGTTAAGATCGCCAATCTGAAGCGTGATGTCACGCGCATCAGTGATGAAGATAATATTGATATCCGGTTTGATGCCGTTGTAAGCAGGTAGGGTTATGAGCAAAGATAAAAAAATAGAGCATATTGATAAAAACATGAAACCGATTGTTGAGATTGCTTCTTCAATCGGTCTGACTGAGGATGATCTGGAATGCTATGGCCGTTACAAGGCTAAGATTCGGCTGGACTCGATCCGCAGGTTTGAGCGGCGGCCGAATTCCGCTCTTATTCTTGTTTCGGCGATGACGCCGACCCCTGCGGGCGAAGGGAAGACCACTGTTTCCATAGGTCTTACACAGGCGCTGGCCAGACTCGGCAAATCAACCATGGCCGCTCTTCGCGAACCATCGCTGGGACCGGTCTTCGGCATGAAGGGAGGGGCGACTGGTGGCGGCCTTTCTCGGGTCCATCCGGTGGATGATATTAATCTCCACTTCACGAACGATTTTCCGGCGATTGAAAGCGCGCATAATCTCCTGTCGGCTCTGCTCGACAACAGCATGTTTCATGGCAATCCCCTGAAAATAGACAGCAGAAAGATCACCTGGCGCCGCGTGATGGATATGAACGACCGGTTTTTACGCAATATTGTTGTCGGCCTCGGTGGTTCGTTAAACGGCATTCCCCGTGAAACGGGTTTTGATATTGTTCCGTCCAGCGAGATCATGGCTATCCTGTGTCTGTCAAAGTCTTATCCGGAACTGAAGGACAAAATAAGCAAAATCCTTGTGGGATTCAATTTTGACGACAAGCCCGTGACCGCCGGAGATTTAAAAGTGGAAGGCGCCGTAACAGCGCTTCTTAAGTATGCGTTGCTTCCCAATCTGGTGCAGACCACGGAGGGCGTGCCTGCCATCATTCACGGCGGGCCGTTTGCCAATATCGCTCAGGGAACCAATACGGTGATCGGGACGGATACGGCCCTGCGGCTGGCGGATTACGTGGTGACGGAAGCCGGTTTCGGTTTTGATCTTGGGGCTGAAAAGTATTTTGACATCGTGGCGCCGTATGGCAATCTGAATCCCCGCATTGTGGTTCTCGTTGCAACGGTGCGGGCGTTGAAGTACCATGCAGGCGTCAACCGCGCGGATCTGGATGTGTCCAATCCGCATGCGGCTATCTTGGGTATGGCCAATCTTCGCAAGCATTATGATAACATCGATAAGTTCAATGTGCCCTGTGTCATCGCCCTCAATCGATTTCCTACGGATACGGATGAAGAGATCCAGGCTGTCGTCAAGGCGGCGGAAGACGAGGGCATGAATATCGCCCCCGCTGATATATTCAGTCGCGGCGGCGAAGGCGGTCTGGAACTGGCGGAAAAGACGGTTGCACTCATAAAAAAATCATCCGGCGGCTATCGTTCCATATACGACTGGAATCAGCCTGTTGAAGACAAGATATTTACGGTCGCAAGCGAGATCTACGGTGCGGTGTCCATCGATTACCAGCCGCTGGCCAGGCGAAATCTCGATTCAATCAAAAAGTTCGGTTACGACAAACTTCCCGTATGTATCGCTAAAACGCAGCAGTCCCTTTCAGACAATCCTGCTTTGCTGGGGCTGCCCAGAGACTTTATTGTCACCGTTCGTGAGATCAAGATTGCTGCAGGCGCAGGATTTCTGATTCCGATTACCGGCGAGATTCTGCGTATGCCGGGGTTGGCCAAAACGCCGGCGGCCAACAACATTGATATTGATGAAGACGGAAATATTACCGGAGTAAGCAGTTTGGCGAGATGATGACCGTCCGGAATAATAAATGAAGGAAGGAGATGAATCATTTGGAAAAGAATACTGAACGGAAAATTTCAAGGAAAGCGCTTTACTTTGAAGTTGTTGACCTGCTTCTGGAAGATATCAAAAAAGGTCAATATCCTCCGGGATCGAAACTGCCCTCTGAAGATCAACTGGCCCGCCAATTCTCGATCAGTCGTGTCACATTAAGAGAGGCGCTTCGTGTGCTGGAGGATGATGGTGTCATTGTACGTCGTCACGGTTCAGGTACTTTTGTTCTGGATAAAAAAGCGATTCCCATCCAGACGCTGTCTTCCATTGTGTCCATATCCACTATTTTTAAAAGAGCGGGACTGGAAGACCGCTTTACCAAAGTGGGATTAAAAAAGATTCCCGCCAATCACAAAATCGCTGAAAAACTCGGCATTCCTGTCGGAGAAGAGATCTGGGAAATAGAGCGCGTGAGAACCATCGGAGACACGCCGGCCGTTTATTCTTTTGATTATTTTCCGGCTTCCTTTATCCCTGCCGGGAAAGAAAAAGCGCTTCATGAATACATTCACTCATTGTATCACTTGCTAACTGAAGTGTGCGGTCAGACCTCCGATGAAGGCGATTGTACATTCAAACCTATTATGAGCGATAAAGCACTTGCCTCTGTCCTCAATGTTCAAGCTGGGTCGCCTTTGATGTTCATCGAGACGATCGACTTTAACGCCCGGAAACAGCCTGTTTTATTCTCCCGGTCATACTACATTCCTGAACTGTTTGAATTCCAGGCGCACCGCATAAAAGATGAATTGGAAATGGATTTGAAAAAGTAAATATTTTTTCGGGGAAACAATCTTCGAAAAAGGAGAAAAAATCAGCATAAGGAATTAGTATGGACATTACAACAAACTGGCTTGCGTACGACGCTGACGAGATGGTCCGCTGCGACCGGGATTATTTGTGGCATCACCTCAAACCCCACAAGGTGTTTCAATCCGGTGAACAGATGATCATTGTTGAAGGAAATGGGCTGAGAGTCAAGGATATCCGGGGCAGGGAATATCTGGATGCCACCTCCGGCGGTGTATGGGGGGTTGTGGTCGGGCACGGTCGTGAAAGTATCGCGGCCGCCGTATATGAACAGCTCAAGACTCTGGGTTATTATGCGGGAACGGTTGGGACCATTCCCGGCATCAAGTTTGCCGCGAAATTGATCGAATTGATGCCCAGGCTGAATAAAGTATTTTTTTCCAACAGCGGGTCTGAGGCAAACGAAAAAGCGTTTAAAGTCGTCCGCCAGCTCTCACATATCGATCCGGATCGCATAGGCAAATACAAAATTTTATTTCGCAGCCGTGATTATCACGGCACGACCATCGGCGCTTTAAGTGCCACGGGTCAGTCGGAGCGAACACAGGACTTCGGTCCTCTGGCGGATGGATTTGCGGAATTTCCGCATATGCACTGTTACCGCTGCCCGTTTGGAAAATCCTATCCCCACTGTGAAATTGACTGTGCCCGCATTCTGGAAGATGTCATTCTTAAAGAGGGACCGGATACCGTG
>Ga0316605_10002605_pt1 | contig 10234 bp, 5 predicted proteins | sample OWC_soil_day20_n_FD_207666 | JGI IMG/M metagenome (GOLD analysis project Ga0316605, IMG submission 207666) | Wetland soil microbial communities from Old Woman Creek delta, Ohio, United States - OWC_soil_day20_noCT | ecosystem: Environmental > Terrestrial > Soil > Wetlands | place: USA: Ohio... | reverse complement strand
AGATGACCCGGTGCCTCTCAATGATGTGATGCGATTCACGCCATCTCTGGAAGATCGCGGCACGGCCTGGAAAGCGGGCGTGATGTTCGACTGGAATTCCCAGCTTGGAATCATTGCTGGCTTCGGACCGATACTCTATCACTACGGATTCCGGCAGGACCCGTATGCCTGCAGGCTATCGCTGGTCGGAGGGTATGCCCCCATCACGAACGTTGGCCGGATAGTATTCAATGCTGACTTCCGGTCCTTGTTGCAGAATGCTTCAGTTTCACTTGAAGCATTGGCATCGGGGTACGAGCTGTTGACATACTACGGTCCCGGGAATGAGACTGTTCCTGTGCGGGATCCCAATGATGAGTACTACAGGGTTCATCAGCAGCTCTTCAAGGCGGAGCCAGCGCTGCAGTACCCCGCACACGGACCGATATCCGCGACCGTGAAAACAGGAATCAGGTACGTTCGGACAGATCCGGACATGAGCAGCTTTGTACGGGATGTCGGGGCGTACGGTGTTGAGAATATGGTCCTGGCGACGCTCGGTGCGGGACTGCGATGGGACTCCCGCGACCTGGATCTTCACCCGTACAGCGGAGTGTTCGTGGATATCGAAGGAACATTCTTTCCAAAGGCGTTTACGGCGGGCGAGGCCTTCGGGAAAGCCAGGGGGGATATGCGAGTATTCTATTCCCCGGGAGAAACGAGCCCGGTAACGATGACAGTGCGGCTGGTAGGAGAGAAGACATGGGGCAAGGTTCCATATTTCGAGGCGGCGTCCATCGGCAGCAGCACGCTTTTAAGAGGTTACCAACAGAAGAGGTTCTCGGGGAATGCCTCGTTGGCTGGTGTGTTTGAAACGCGCGTGAGGGTGGGAGAATTGAATTTCATCTTTCCGACTTCGGTTGGAGTGTTCGGGTTCGTGGAAACCGGGCGAGTGTTTGTGCCGGGGGAGGTGTCGCGCAGATGGCATCCATCATATGGCGCCGGTGCGTGGGCCGCGCCGTGGAATCGTGAAACCACGGTAACAGGGAGTCTTGGCTTTTCAGAAGAGAGTGTTCTGCTGTATGGCTCGATCGGGTTCAGCTTCTAGAAAGGTGTGAGGGAACCCGGGGAGGGTCTGTGGGGATCGAGAACCGAGAGGAATGGAGGCCTGGATGATATGAGTGCATCCACTGCAGTCGTGAAGAAGGCGGAAGAGCGGGTGACGGCGTTGTACGAGACCAGTTTGCCTTCCTGGGCCAGGTATCACACGCTGAACCACACGCGCGAAGTGGTAGCATCGTGCGAGGAGATAGGCGCAGGCATGAATCTCACGCCGGAGGAGATGGAAACCGTAGTGCTTGCGGCGTGGTTTCACGATGCGGGGTATGTGGATGGAGCTCGGAATCATGAGGAGCGGAGTGCGGGAGCAGCGAGTGCTTTTCTGCAGTCTGAGGGACTTGACGAACGCAGGATCGGGGAGGTGATTGGCTGCATTCGGGCGACGAAGCTACCGCAACGTCCGACAACGCTTCTACAGCGGGTGATGTGCGACAGTGACATCGCCTATATTGGTGGAGACGCATTTCGTGAGCACAGCGACGCGTTGCGGATGGAGTGGGAATTACAGGCCGGGATTCCGTTCACGGAAGAGGAGTGGTTAGCGAAGAACATTGAGTTTGTGAAAAAATTCCGGTTTCACACATCATTTGCGCAAGCCAGGTTTGGGAAGAAGCGGGAGGAGAATCTGGATGAGTTGGTTGCGCGCTTGAAGCGCTTGCGCGATGGCCTTTACAAGTAGCGGGACTCCCATAATTCTCCTGGGATTGCACTTTTTCGCGGGAGTGCTTATATTACAGGCTGAGTTGTGTCTTCAAATCTGCAGTAGGACGGGTAGCTCAGTTGGTAGAGCAAAGGACTGAAAATCCTTGTGTCGGCGGTTCGATTCCGTCCCCGTCCACTTAAAAAGGGCACTTTTTAGTGCCCTTGATTTTTTTTGTGCCGAAATTGTGACGTCAGCCCCATCCCTGATCCCACTTTTCCCCCTGCTCCCAAACTGATGTCCTGCCCTATTTGCTAGGGCGTGGATATTGGGGCAATCATCCACCTGAGTGTCTTCGATATGCTCGGTCGCGAGGTATCAGTGCTCGTGAATGAGTGGAGGGACGCAGGAGTTCACGAGGTCAAGTGCAACGGTTTATTCCCTGCAAGGGGTGTGTACTTCTGCCGACTACAAGCGGGAGATTGTGTTCAAACGAAAACACTTATGGTGTTGAGGTCATCTGACACTGTCTTGAAATCAGTATTCTGCGACTCTTTGAATCCCACATCGTCAACGTGTGGGATTTGTTTCTGACCCATTCACCAACAATGTCATCATTGTTCTCAAGTATCAACCGGATGGGAAGATGAAAGTCTGGAGAGCAGTTTTTGCTCCAAGCTCACAGTGAAGTTTCTGTACTTGCGTTTTTCAACAACCTGCTAGAATATTGTGGCGGAAAATTGACAGAGAACTATTCCGAGGGGAACTAATATGGCTTGATAGCGGTTCAAGATAACATTCTGTACCCGTAATCTTCTATACCTGTTCTTTCTGTATCACGAAAGTCGAGAAGCCCGTCCAGCCGATTGGGGACGTTCGTAGGGAGGAAAAGACCTAGAGATGAAAGCCTCAAGAGATGAATGAACTGCAGGAACTCCAGGATGGGGTCTGGTCACTGCCGTATCGTTAGTTCTTCGGGCCGTTGGGATCAAACACGCCGGTGAAATTTCCATAATCGGCCAGACTGTTTCTAACTACGGGAACCTCGAGCGCTTGGGTGGCGGAGGTATGGGTGTCGTTTACTCTGTCACCCACAATCGTTACTCGGCAAGCTGGTTGCAGCCTTGTGGCTGCGGGTTTCCGGCAAACCTCGTGAGCGTCGTGAAGACGATTATAGGCCCAACAACTTCTGAGGGATGATACCTTGCAGGACTGACCCGCTTTTCAAGGGGCGAGTTCCACTCCCGTATAAAAGGGGGGTCCGGTAGCGTGGAACGACACGGCCGGCGGTACCGGCTGCTCTTGATAGTCCGACAGAAAAACAATGGAGCTTAGAATGAAGAAGACGTTCACGCTCTCAGTGTGCTTTGTCCTGCTCTCCTGCACTATGTTCGGACAGGCTAGTTACGACGGATTTATCTCCCGGTCTCACACTTACATGGGGACAACGCTTCCGTATCGCCTCTTTATCCCCACCGGCTACTCAAGCGCCAAAAAGTACCCCATCGTCTTATGCCTGCACGGATCCGGCGAGAGCGGGACGGACAATCTCCGCCAATTGACCTACCCGATGGCCACATCGTGGGCCGATCCCACGAACCAGGCGAAGTACCCCTGTTTTGTTGTCGCGCCCCAGTATCCGGACGGCGGGACATGGAGCCTAGGTGTCTCGCTCCCTATCCGCCCGGAACTGGCAGCAGCGAACAATATCCTCGATTCCCTTGCTCGAGAGTTTGCAGTCGACACGAACCGATATTATGTCACCGGCCTCTCCGACGGAGGATTCGGGACGTGGGACCTCATCATTCGGTTCCCGGGACGATTCGCTGCCGCGGTCCCTGTGAGCGGCGGTGGAGACCCAGGGTATGCCATCAATTGCGTCGGCGTGCCGGTCTGGGATTTTCATGGTGCGATCGATGCGATCGTCCCTGTCCAGTATTCGCGGAATATGATCAATGCTCTTCACACAATCGGGCGGCCGGTCGTGTACACACATTGCCGCAATCTCGACTGCACCGGGCTTCCCGACAGCACGATTGCCATGTACGTGCAAAGCCATGCCGATCTCTTCTATACAGAGTTTCAGAACGGCGACCATACTGGATTGACGTGGAACCAAGCCTACAACTACGCCTATCTCTTCCCGTGGGTGTTCGATAAATATAAGAAGCAGCCGGGAGCAATCACGCTTTCCAACCTGAAGTCCCACCGGACTCTGAAAGGAATCGAACCTATTACCTGGACCAGCACGACAGTCGGCGACAGCGTGGAGATCTGGTTCAGTCCAGATCTGGGGGATACCTGGGGTCTGATCAGTCGTTCAGAACCGAATACGGGAAGTTACAATTGGAATACTGCGCACGTGGGGGATTGTTCATTCGGCCAGATTGCAGTTTACCTCAAGAACGCAGAGCATCATATCTATGGTGTCACTCGGTCAGGGAGCTTCTCCATCAGCAATTCCACTACCGGAATGCCCTTTGTCAAGGTTCTCGATGACGACTTCACCAATGGCATCCCCTTCATGTCGGATTCCCTCGAGATCTCTCTTTTTCTTGGAGATTCGAAAGGGTCGACGCTCTCTGTTGCGGCCATGTACAGCGCCGATGGTGGTGAGACATTTGTACAGGCAGACGCCTATGTCGCCCATTCCGACACAATCGTTCAGGTGCGGAAGATAGGGATCACATCCCTGGCGAATTCCGACCGGGCTATCCTGAAGATGGTGGCAAGCAACGGCAGCAACACCGCATCCGCACAGACCTGTTCGTTTGTTAAACGTACAACAAGGAACAAGGGTCTGACCGCCGCTCATATCGCGGGGAGCGGCGGCACGACGGTATCGGTCAGCGTCATCGATCCCGCCGCGCTCACGGGGCATCGGTACCGTGTGACATTCAACGACACGACATCCTCTGCGAAATCATATGACGTGCTGGACGGCAATCTCGGAGTGAAGGTCATCAGGGGAGCAACGGAGTTGGACGGCACAACGGAGGGACCGCTCTTTGACGGACTGCGGTTGCGGGTGAAGGATCTGCAGCGGGCTATCATCAATCAGGACAGCACACGCTGGCTCGACAGCCATACAACGCTTCACACAAATGTTGCCGTTGTGGAGAGGTTTGTCGATCCCGTGACTGTCATCGGTTACCCCGATCCATATGACTATCGTATTACTCTGACAGGATCTGTAGTCGACACCTCAAAAGCGGCCTTCGGGATTAGTGCATCTCCTATGAAGTTCATCGTTTGGAATCTGACTAAGAACCGGAAGGCCGACGTCTTGTTTGACGATCCAGACGTGAACCAGACGATTTCCTCGTTCGATGAAGTGGAAATGCTGGAACCTGATTCCACCGGATCACCGAGACTCTCCTGGGGGGTGTTCTTTGTTGCCTCTCCTGGCGATACGTTGCCCGTGCCGGGTTCGGTGTTTCAGGTGAAGACTCTGAAGCCGGCAACAGCCGCGGATATCTTCGAGTTCACTGCCACGGCCACTTCGGTGACGCATGCCACGACTTCGCTGCAATATGGTCTCAGCCAGAATTACCCCAACCCCTTCAACCCATCGACGACGATTCGCTACGAGCTGCCCTACAAGTCAACTGTTCAGCTGACAGTCTTCAACACGCTCGGCCAGCAAGTAGCGACGCTCGTTCAAGGGGACCAGGAAACGGGTTACCACGAAGTGCGCTTCAATGCATCTGGCCTCTCGAGCGGCGTTTACTTCTACAGGATGCAGGCTGGGAATTATATCCAGACACGCAAGTTGATATTTCTCAAGTGATCCGGCGGCGCGTGCACCTCCGGCGTAGATTCCGTCCCCGTCCACGAAAACGGTGTCATCAGTGATGGTGAACCGTTTGTTTTTCCTCCGTTTCACACCCGCTTGTTATCAATGTCGTCAACACTCTGTCCGTTGTCCCTCTGACTCACTCAAGGTATCAGCCCTCCCGTTGAACTGCAAAACTGTCCTACCCGACGACCCGCCGAGTATCTGTACAAAAGCATGACATCTATGTGACACATCTCCTTGTGTGGTGCGATACCTTTAGATAGCAGATTCTGCAGACACATTCTGCTTCGGAGGGCACCATGAAGCTCATTTGTGTTTGTCTGTTCTTTGCCATCCTGCTTACTGGATGCTACTCCCATACGACCATAACAAAGGACGATCCTCTCCCGCATCCCGCTGTTGAAGTGAGTTTTCAACTGCACGATGGGAGACATATCCTGTCACACGAATACCAGAGAGTCGAGAACGGATACACGATCGTCGGCAAGTTGATCTACAATGACAACAAGCATAGCAAGGACTTCTCTGGAATCGTCCCAGACGATCAAATCAAAAACGTTGTTACCAATGAGTTTAGTAAAGCGAGCACTGTCTCTGCGGTGGTGGCAACGGTTCTAGGAATTGCGGTGGCGCTGGGACTAGCCGTGCATTCCAGATTCTAAATGTGTCCCGATTGGGGCGTACCATCAGGAATCCGTGAGATGCCTGGGGATTGAGTTGGCAGAGGTGTGTTGGCAAGGGTGTTCCCGGGTATTTGACTTTTGGGAAAGACCGGAGTATATTTCCCGCGTACACGTACGCACTCTGACCCGAGATTGATGTCCAGGCGCCGTCGAGGCTTCCTGTACTGCTGTTCCCGCGACGACCCACAGAATCATTCCTCCAGTCAGCGATCCATCGCAGCGTCTGTAAGAATAGGTGGCTTCCCGCTCGGTCACCCGCGATGTCCCTTGTGCCCCCCCCACAGGAGGAGGCTGTGTTCTGGACTATCGCCTTCAGTCTCCCTCCCGCGACCCTCACACGTTTTGCAGGCGGTGGTTGTCCCCTAATTCCCAGCGTATCACACGACGGAGAATCCAATGCGCGCCATTCTGATTGCAGCTGTGTCTATGTTGTTGCTCGCACCTGTTCCCTCGCATGCGCAGAAGGACAGGTCAGCCGTTGGCATTCGTGCATCAATTGGCACGGACGTCAATCTGGGCCTTGGCTTTGGCGTAGGAATGAGCTATTTGTGGGGTCCCTCCTACAGCGGGCCATGTTTCGAATTCGGTGGCGACTTCTTCTATCATCATTCGAAAGTGACTGAAGACGAAGTACGGGGTGTCTTCACAGAGCACGACGTGGAAGAAACGCAGCTTCTCTTGTTCACTGTGCGGGCAAACGGCATTTTCAACTACAACCCTCAGAGAGGGAGTGTCTTCTTCATAGCAGGTGTAGGCTTCGTCGTTGCTTCGATAGAGTGGGAAGAGAATGAAACCTACACCTCATCGCAGCCCGGCGTTTCGCAATCGCCGAACTACAACAGTGTCGAAGGGACGTCTGCCGGCAATGTGGTCAATTTGGGTATCGGGTACGTGTTCAAAGGCGGGATTGAATTGCGGCTGGAGACTCCGATGCTGTTCTTCTATTCGGTTCCGGGGAGCGCTGCGTCATTTGTGCCAACGGCCACATTCAGCGTCGGGTATCGCTTCTGAGGTCCTCTGGATACTCAGCGGGCGAGGATCAGATATCCGGCAGCCAGTCAAGGCCCTCGGATCGCTCTGAAAGGATACCGAGAGTCTGGATCAGGGACACGATGAGTGCATGGAAGATCTGAAGAGTAGGGGACACTCAGACTGAAGCGGGGGCCTACCGATTCAAAGCCCGAAAATCGATGAGATTGGGTTGGGTTTTTGACATGTGTCGTTAGGGGAACAAACTTGAGGCGAACGTAGTTCTTGATATCATAATGTAGCGGTCATTTTTCCGTTCCTTGCATGGCGATCGTTCGGCTCCGTTATCTTGACCCGAGGGAGGTCGTCCTCAGCATCCCGGAAGATCCTGTGGACAACGGGTAACCGAGCTCGACAAATGTTGACTCAGAAAGGGTCGCTGGGATCGGTGTCACAACAGTAAACCGATCATTTGCATCAGTACCCGGGTCTGGTCCTCCCGTACGCTCTTGCCCATAATTCCTCGTGAGGCACGGCGATGAATACACTCCCACCAAGTTCAAACGGGCCCGCATTCTCACGTCTTTCTCCCTCTGGCCAACCCCCTTTCGCCATCGTTGTCAGTTTCGTAATTCTTGCCCTGATGATTCACCACGAGGCACGGGGACAGTGGGTACAGAATCACTCCCCATACGGCAGCGGGATCAATTCATTTGCATCATTGGGATCGACAGTGATAGCGGCGACGAACCGGGGAATCTACCGCTCGACGAACGGCGGCGGACAGTGGGTGGAGTCCAAAGCAGGCATCATCGGGACCAGCGGGATTTCCAGCTTAGCGGTGGCCAACGGTTTTGTGTTTGCAGGAGGCGTCGGGGGGATGTTCCGATCCAGCGATGGCGGTGACAACTGGGCAAGCATCAGTAGCGGTCTTGCCGCCAGTGTGGTTACCGCACTGACAACCAGCGGTACGACAATCCTCGCTGCGACGAACAGTCTTGATGGTGCTATGTTGTATCGTTCAACGGACAACGGTTCATCATGGGTCCTTTCGGGGAGTGGCCTCCCGCAAGAGTTGATTACTTGTTTTGCCGCGAACGGTGGAAGACTGTATGCCGGGACGGATGGTGGGGGAGTATATTTCTCGGGCGATTCTGGTCTGAGCTGGTCGCAGGCGAGCTACAACCTAAGTGATCCGCGCATTACTACGCTTGCCTTTGCCAAACTGACCCTGTTTGCGGGAACGAGAAGCAGCGGGGTGTTCCAGGCTTCGACTCTCCTTCGCCTGGCATGGTCGCCAGCGAATTCCGGTCTCACTGATAAGTCCGTCCTCTCACTTATGATCAGCGGCTCTTCCATTTTCGCGGGGTTAGAACACGGGGGCGTATACATATCTGACATTTCCAGTGAATCATGGTCACCTGTCAACATGGGTCTGCCCTACAAATCGATAAAAGCACTTGGAAAAAACGGCTCTACCATTTTTGCGGGAACCAGCGGAGCGGGGATTTTTCGTTCAACCGATAACGGGACCTCTTGGGTAGAGGTCAGCAATGGACTCCATCCGGCACGTGTTTTCGCACTGAAAACAAATCCAGTATCCCCAGCCACGCTCTTCACCGCTGCCAGCGCGAGTGGCGTGTTCAGTTCGACCGACAACGGACAGACTTGGACCATGAAGATGTCAGGGTTGACCCACCCGGACCTTCGCGCTTTGGCGTTCACTCCTTCTGGACACCTCTTCGCTGCCACTTGGGGAGGGGGCGTCTTTCGCTCGACAGATGAGGGAACAAGTTGGACCCCTGTCAACTCGGGCCTGGCACAATCCAACGTACGATCTCTCCTCTGCAAAGATTCCATTTTGTTCGCAGGAACCGACTTAGGCATATACACTTCCGTCAACGAGGGGGCGGCGTGGACTAAAAGTGGCGTTGGGCTCGTTGGCGGCTTGATTCAGTGTCTTGCAGCAGCGGGGCCAAATGTTTTTGCCAGTCGAGACAATGCACAATTCTATCGAACGACTGACAATGGTGCACATTGGGCATTATCTCCTCCACCTGGGGCTTCGGTAGCTTACTCATTGGCCGTCATGATTGAAGGATCCGACACGACATTGTTTGCCGGCATGAATGGCTCCTGGCGTGTTAGTGTGTCCACCGACGTGGGGTTAAGCTGGAGTCCAGCGAACTCTGGTCTTCCGCCCAGGAATGTGCGGGCGCTTGCCGTGAAAGGGAGAAACCTCTTCGCCGGAACAGAAGGAGAAGGCGTGTTTCTTTCCACAAACAAGGGGATCTCGTGGACATCGGTCAATGGGAACCTCGAATCACTGGAAATCGAATGCCTCCTCGTACCTTCTGAGACATCAGACACATTGTTTGCAGGGACTTTTGAAGCTGGGGTTGCGAAGCGATCAATGTCGAGCCTGATCCTGTCGTTAGAAACGCCTACCACATTTGTTCCTGACGAGTTCACAATAGCCCAGAACTACCCCAACCCCTTTAACCCTAGCACGACCATTAGGTACGAGCTGCCGAAGGCTTCGGTAGTGAGGTTGAGTGTGTACGATATGCTCGGTCGCGAGGTGTCAGTGTTGGTGAATGATACGAAGGATGCGGGAGCTCACGAGGTCACGTTTGATGGTTCAAATCTTGGAAGCGGTGTGTATGTCTATCGTATGGCGGCGGATGATTTCGTCCAATCGAAGAAACTGATTCTTTTGAAGTGACGCAAGACGGTTCGACATGCGGAGGTGATCATGTGGCCCGGTCTTCCAATGCGAAAGCAACGGCACGCCGACCGGGCCTACCATAAGGGCAGTCAATCGGCCGGCGTGCTGAGCAGTGGGATCTAATCTGGAGGAGTCCCTTATTCTCCTATGACACTGAAGAACACCTGTCCTTCGTAGTAGTCGTCGCGGTTCCCTGACCAATCCCGCAAGTCGAAGAAGACGGTCACCGGCACAAGGGTACCTGACGGCACGCCGGCGGAGAGGCGGACGTCGAGCTGGCCGAGATGATGGTCGCCGCCCTGGGGAGAAAACTGCAC
>Ga0316605_10002604_pt1 | contig 10237 bp, 8 predicted proteins | sample OWC_soil_day20_n_FD_207666 | JGI IMG/M metagenome (GOLD analysis project Ga0316605, IMG submission 207666) | Wetland soil microbial communities from Old Woman Creek delta, Ohio, United States - OWC_soil_day20_noCT | ecosystem: Environmental > Terrestrial > Soil > Wetlands | place: USA: Ohio... | reverse complement strand
GTTCGATGATTTTGCGCACCAGTGAATAGCCATTCGAGTGCGCGCCGCTGGAGGCAAGCCCCAACACCATATCGCCAAGAACGATACTGCTACCATCGATGATTTTTGATTTTTCCACCACACCGACGGCAAAGCCAGCCAGATCGTATTCACCATCCGGATACATGCCGGGCATTTCGGCTGTTTCGCCGCCAATGAGGGCGCAACCTGCCAATTCGCAGCCCTTGGCGACACCACCAATGACGCTGGCCGCCGTATCAACATCGAGCTTGCCGCAGGCGAAATAATCGAGGAAAAACAAGGATTCCGCACCCTGCACCAGAATGTCGTTCACGCTCATCGCCACCAGATCCTGCCCCACCGTGTCGTGCCGATTGAGCTGGAAAGCCAATTTCAGCTTGGTGCCAACACCATCGGTGCCGGAAACCAGCACCGGTTCCTGATAACGTTTGGGCACTTCAAACAAGGCGCCAAAGCCGCCAATACCGCCCAGCACGCCATCGCGCATGGTCTTTTTGGCGAGCGGCTTGATGCGATCAACCAGGGCATCGCCAGCGTCAATATCAACACCGGCATCACGATAAGAAAGAGAAGTATTCTGTGTCATGTTGTTTTCCGTAAGCTGGCAACACGGATGGTAGAATCCGCCACCCGAAAGTTGCGAATTTTACCTGATTCGTCCGCGCCCCACCCGACCATGCAACAACTGCTGCTCGATCTTCTCCCCGCCAACCCGCCCACGCTCGACAATTTTGTCGCCGGCGGCAACGATCGCGCCCTGGCCGAATTCCGCCACTGGCTGGAGAACGGCGGCCTTTCCTGCCACCTGTGCGGCGAAAGTGCTTCCGGCAAAACCCATCTGCTGACTGCCAGCGGTTTTGAAATCCACGATGCCGCCAGCGACCCAAATCTTGCCGGCGTGCAAAGCCCGCTGCAACTGGCCATCGATCATGTTGATCAACTCGACGCCAGCGGCCAGATCGCCCTTTTCAATCACTTCAACCGGCTCAAAAGCGCTGGCGGGCGCCTGCTCACGGCCTCCCTGCAACCGCCAGCACATCTGCAATTGCGCGAAGATCTGCGCACCCGCCTCGCCTCCGGCCTGATTTGCCGCCTGCATCCGCTCTCCGACCAGGAAAAGGCGGCAGCGCTCAGCGCTCTGGCCGAAGCGCGCGCCCTCAAGCTGACGCCAGAAGCCATCGATTACCTGCTGCGCCACGCCCCGCGCGACATGCGCAGCCTGTCAATACTTATTATCGCCCTCGACCATTACTCGCTCGAACACCAGCGCGCCATTACGCTGCCCTTGTTGCGCCAAGTCCTACAGGAAACCCTATGAATCTCGCCCTTTTTGACCTCGACTGCACCCTGCTTGCCGGCGACTCCGATTTTGAATGGGGGCAATTTCTCATCGCCAAGGGCATCCTCGATCCCGAAATCCATGCCGCGCAAAACGCCGTCTTCTACCAGCAATACCAGGAAGGCAATCTCAATATCGACGAGTTCCTTGCCTTTCAGCTTGCCCCGCTGGCACGGCACAGCCGCAAGGAACTGGATGCCTGGCATCTGGAATACATGCAGCACCATATCCGGCCCATCATCGGCCAGAAGGCGCGGCAACTGGTCAGACAACATCTCGACCGGGGCGACCTGTGCGCCGTTGTCACCGCTACCAACAGCTTCGTCACCGGTCCAATCGTGCGCGAATTCGGCATTGCGCACCTGATCGCCACCATTCCGGCCTTTGAAAACGGCCAATTCACCGGCAAACCACGCGGTCTGCCCGCCTTTCGCGAAGGCAAGGTGGTGCGCGTCGAATCCTGGCTGGAATCGCTCGGCCTGTGCTGGGAAAGTTTCGCCGAAAGCCGTTTCTACAGCGACTCCCACAACGACCTGCCGCTAATGAGCTCAGTTGATCACCCGGTGGCGGTCAATCCTGACAATACCCTGCGCGCACTGGCACAGGAAAAGGGCTGGGAAATCATTTCGTTACGCTAAAGGTCGGGTTTTAACCCGACTTACTTTCTCCGCCGCCGTGCCTCAAACAAGCAAACGCCCGCCGCAACTGAGACATTCAGGCTTTCGACCATGCCATAGTGCGGAATACGCACCATTTGATCACAATTCTCACGCGTCAGGCGGCGCATACCCTCGCCCTCCGCCCCCAGTACCCAAGCACTCGCTTGCGGCCAGTCCGCCGCATACAAGCTATTTTCCGCCTCGCCCGCAGCACCGATCACGGCAATGTCACGCTCTTTCAACTCACGCAGCGTTCGCGCCAGATTGGTAACCATCACATACGGCACGCTTTCCGCCGCCCCACAGGCTGTTTTAGCCGCCACATCGGTCAAGCCCGCAGCACGATCCTTGGGCGCAATGACGGCGTGCACGCCAGCCGCATCAGCCACCCGCAGGCAAGCGCCAAGATTGCGCGGGTCGGTAATACCATCAAGTACCAACAGAAAAGCCGGCTCTTCCAGTGTATCGAGCACATCGTCGAGATGTGCCATCTTGCGCCCGCCTTCAATACAGGCGATGACACCCTGATGCCGTGCTCCCGGCAACATGCCGTCCAGACGCCTGCCATCGCTTTCGATCATGCGGACGCCGTGAAACTCGGCCAGTTTCATCAGATCGCGCATGCGCACATCCTGACGAGAGCCGTCGACCAGAATTTCCTTGATCGCATCCGGATCCTGGCGCAATTTGGCAGTCAGGGCATGAAAACCATAAATCAAACGGGTGGAGGACATAACAAACCAGCTTAATCAAAGGAGCGAAGTCTACCAGTTGCCGGCCACAACCGCCGTAAATCATCAGGTACAACTGAAAGTGTCAGGCATATCCAAATTTCACCTCTCCCCACTTGGCGGGTAGCTGCATGCCGGGAAATGACTGCTTTTCAGAAGCTATTTCCAGTCATTCTGTTCCGGTGCCAGAAAACGTTCAGCGTATTTGCGGAAAACTTCACCCTTGACGAAAACTTCGTACAAATCGGGGTCGATGTGGCCACCGTTCTTGAAGTTTTCCATGATGGAAAGGGCCTGCGATAGTTTCATCGCTTCCTTGTAGGGGCGATCCTTGGCGGTGAGCGCCTCGAAAATGTCAGCGATGCCCATCATGCGCGCCTGCAGGCTCATCTGCTCGCGCGTCAGGCCGCGCGGGTAGCCTTTGCCATCCATGCGCTCGTGGTGGCCACCGGCGTATTCCGGCACATTCTTCAGGTGCTTCGGCCAAGGCAGTTGTTCGAGCATCTTGATGGTGGCGACAATGTGATAATTGATGATCTCACGTTCCTTGGCGGTCAGCGTGCCGGCGCGGATGCTCAGGTTTTCCAGCTCTTCATCGCTCAGGAAAGACACTTCCTGCCCTGTCGGGTTGATCCAGCGGTATTGACTGCCAATGCGCTGCACGCGCGCGATAGCTTCGTCGCTCATGCGTTCGCCGCCGATGTTGGTCTGGCGCAGGAAATTGCGGTCGTCGTCAATCTGCTGCAGGCGCTTGTGCAAGTTTTCCTCGGCCAGCGGCGGCGGCACGCCTTCGGCTATGGCGCGCCACATGTCGATTTCGGCATCGCGTTTCAATACTTCAAAACGGATATCAAGCAGGTGGATGCGGTCAAACAGGGTGTGCAGCTTGGTGGCTTTGTCGACGACATGCACCGGCGTCGTCACCTTGCCGCAATCGTGCAGCAGGGCGGCGATTTTGAGTTCGTAACGATCCTTGTCGGATAATTTGAAACCGGCCAGCGGTCCCTCTTCCGTTGCATTGACGGCTTCCGCCAGCAGCATTGTGAGTTCCGGAACGCGCTGGCAATGGCCGCCGGTGTAGGGCGATTTTTCGTCAATGGCCAAGTTGATGAGTTTGATGAAGGCTTCGAAAAGTTCTTCCATCTGAACGATCAACTGATGGTTGGTCAGCGCGATGGCGGCCTGCGAGGCCAGCGATTCAGCCAAGCGCTGGTCGGCCATGGAAAAGGCGGTGACTTTGCCCTCTGCATTGAGCGCATTGATGAGTTGCAGGACGCCGATGATCTCGCCTTCGTGATTTTTCATCGGCACCGTCAGGAAGGATTGCGAGTGGTAGCCGGTGTTTTGATCAAAACGGCAGGTACCGGAAAAATCAAAACCCTCGGCAACGTAGGCGTCGGCGATATGCACTGTTTCGCCAGTCAGCGCCGCATAGGCCGCCACCATACTGTTGTTACGCTCACCGTCCTCTTTGTAGAGCGGCAAGTCCTGGAATTTGTCGGAAATAGGCTGACCGCTAGTGCCACCGAAAGCGATTTTGAGGGTGTCGTTCCTGACAATTTCAAAATGCAGGTGACGCTTGTCTTCCGACATGCGGTAGAGGGTGCCGCCATCGGCGCCCGTGATGTTTTTGGCAGCAAGCAGGATTTTTTCGAGCAGGCGCGGCAAATGGCGTTCTTTGGAGAGCGAGGCACCGATGTCGTTGAGGCGCTCCAACCGGCGGAAAAGGTCTTCTACGCTTGCGTCCATTTTTTTCCCCTGTTTGGTTGTTGTCGGGCTGAAACCCGACCTACGACCGGCCGCACCCTCTCCCCAACCCCTCTCCCACAGGGGGGGAGGGGCCTTTTCTGCCTTCTCCCGCTTGCGGGAGGGAGAGCCGAGACCAGGAAGGGGCAGCAGACTACTTGATACAAACCGCCCGCACCTGTTTGATGTCGGTAATGCCTTGCATCACCTTTTCAATGCCATCCATTTTGAGGGTACGCATGCCGTTATTGAGCGCCAAAGCCAGAATTTCGGCCACCCGTGCTTTTTCCTGGATGAGTTTCTTGACCTCATCGGTTCCGACCAGCAATTCGTGCAAACCCACCCGTCCCTTGTAGCCTGTGTTGTTACAGGCATCGCAGCCCTTGGCGCGGTAGAGGGTGAATTTGTTGTCCTTGGCAAAGCGCGTTACCCAATCCTTGTATACCGTTTCCATCCCAGCCTTGGGGTCTTTTTTCCAGTTTTCGGTATTGGTCAGTTCGTCGCTGTATTCGTTAAGCAACTGGCGGATTTCGGTTTGATCGGGGTTGTAGGCTTCCTTGCAGCTCTTGCACAGGCGTTTACCCAAGCGTTGCGCCAAAATACCGAGCAGGGCATCGGCAAAGTTGAAGGGATCCATGCCCATGTCGAGCAGGCGGATAATCGATTCCGGCGCCGAATTGGTGTGCAGAGTGGCAAACACAAGGTGGCCGGTGAGTGAGGCCTCAATACCAATGCCGGTGGTTTCAGCATCACGCATTTCGCCAACCATGATGATGTCCGGGTCAGCCCGCAGGAAAGCTTTCATGATGGTGGCAAAATCGAGACCAGCCTTCTTGTTGATTTGCACCTGCCGCAAACCCTTTTGTGTAATTTCGACCGGGTCTTCAGCTGTCCAGATTTTGGTATCCGGTTGGTTGAGGTGGCCAAGCACCGAGTGCAACGTCGTCGTTTTGCCGGAGCCGGTCGGGCCACAGACGAAGAAGAGTCCGTAGGGCTTCTCGACGCACTTGATCAGGTTGTCATGATTGTAGGGCGAAAGACCGAGATCTTTGAGCGGTAGAGGTTCGCCAGCTGCCAGAATACGCATGACGATATCTTCGACACCGCCAGCGGTGGGAATGGTCGCCACCCGCAATTCAATGTCAAGCGGACCAAATTTCTTGAACTTTATTTTGCCGTCCTGCGGCTTGCGTTTCTCGGAGATGTCGAGGTCACACATGATTTTGAGGCGGGCCACCAGGGCATTACGGAAGGACGCCGGGACTTCGATGTAATTGATCAGAGATCCGTCCTTGCGAATGCGCACGCCGGTTTTTTCCTTGCCAGGGCGCGGCTCGATGTGAATATCGGAAGCGCCCTGCTGGTAGGCATCGATAATAATCTTGTTAACCAGTTTGACCAGTTCGTTGTCGGCGGCAGCGTTGATGTCATCGGATGCAGATTCCGAGGCCTCTTCACCATCACCTAGGCCGGAGAGCAGGTCGTCCATCGAGCCAACATCGGACAGCGCCCCGAAAAACTGATCGACAGTCTTGTTGAATTCACCGGTTGTAGTGACCCGATAGGCGATTTTCTTTTTGGTAAACACATTGTCCGGCATGCGCCCGGCACGCACCCGCTCGGGATCTGGCGCCATGACGATCAGGCCTTCCTGCGTTTCTTCCAGAGGCACCCACTGCTGACCGTCGATAAATTCGCGCTTGATATTCTTCAAGAAATCACTGGGCTTGATGCGATCTGGTTTGAAAGGCTCGTAAGGTACGCTGAAGAATTTGGATAGCGCCTGACCAATAGCCATCATCTTGACGTTGAAATCCTTTACCAACACCTCCTCAACTTCGCTGCCCTTGGTTCGCGCGACGCGTTGCGCCTGTTCAAGCTCGGCAACGGAAATAATGCCGTCTGCTACCAGGTGATCGTATTTGCTGCGGATGACGTGCGCCGGTTTCTGGCGCTGCGTAAAGGCGACCGCCAGGGTTTGCGCCAACTCGGCAATGCCTTCTTCCATCAGTTTGGAGAAGGGTTGATCGGCCTTGTTGTTGATGATTTGCACCACACCCATCAGTTTTCCGGTGCTGTCGATGACCGGCGAGACCAGCATCTGTTTGGAACGGTAACCGGTGCGCTTGTCGACTTCCTTCAAAAACTGCATTTCCGGGCTGTATTGTTTCAGCTCGGCTTCGTCATATACATCCTGGATATTGACGGGCAACTTGGTGCTGGCAACATAACCGGCCACCGAACGTTCATTGACCGGCAGTTTCAGATCCTTGAAGGAATTAAGCCCGGTTTTGACCTTGGAAACGATGAACTGCTCGTCTTCGGACAGCAAATAAATGGTCAGGCGATCAGAATTGAACAGGCTGCAGATGTCCTGCCCCAATTCGAGCATGATTTCGTCGACATTGTTGGTCGCGTGGATCTTGTTGGTGACATTGTGCAGGTTTTTGAGAAAAACCAACCGGCTTGCTACATCGCTCATACCACTCTCCGCATTATTTTCTTCATTTTTTGTCCTTTGCCAAGCCGCCTTCCAGCCAGAACGCGGCCAGTCCGTACTGCGCGAGCAAAAAAGCTGCTGACAGGCTGCGCCGCCCACTCTGGCAGTAAACAATATACTCCTTGCTCTTGTCGAGCACCCCAAAGGCGCTGCGTATTTCGTTGAGCGGAATATTGAGCGCGCCGCTCAAGCCATCCTGCCCGAATTCGGCAGGGTAACGCACATCAATCCACAACGCCCGCCCGGCAGCCACCCGCTTTTCGGCCTCATCCCGCTTGATTTCGTGCAGCAGAGGTTTTTGCAGGTATTCAATAAAATCAGGCTTGAGCAAACGCCACAATGCCCCATCGGTCTTCATCCTGACCGTGCCATTGCGTGGCTCGCCCGTCACCAGGGACTCTGCGCCAAAAGCATCACCCGATTTGAGCTCAGCGACGCGCAATTCGGAACCCGACACCCGACGCATCACTTCACAACGTCCGGCTTCGATGACATAGTAGTAATCACCCTCGTCGCCTTCCGCGATAATGACCTGATCGCGCTTGACTTTGATGCGCTCGAAACGTTTGACCAACTCATCGATGTGATCAGGCGACAAATGTGACAACGCGCCACCCGCCAATGAACCCAGCTTGAAAATATCGGCCAGACTACGCCAAGCGCGCTCCTTGGGCTTGGGGCTTTCTGGCTGATCTGCGGCTACCGAGAGCTGATCCCAGGTCATCATGATGTCGAGCAAATCGTTGTCGATGCGCATGATGTAAACCGGGGTAATCGCCCGGCTCGATTCCGGCATTTCCATCTTTTTGCCGAGCGGCCAGTTGGCCTCGTCGCACCCGCCCACCATGAGGCGACCACAGCCACCCGGCAGGCGCACCCGCAATTCGCCACGCAGGAGATAAATTGACTGTCCGGACATACTCATGCCCCGCAGCGGGTCCGCACCGATGTCGTGGTATTCAAGGCTGCAAATTCCCGCCAGCTCCTTTTGCCGTTCCGGTGAGAGGCCGTGGATTGGCTCCAGCCGGCTGAGCATCTCCAGGCTCAGTTCCATAACCGAACTCCGTTGCCATGCCACCGGAAAAACACTTTCATTGTTTATCCTTCAACAGGCCACCCTCCAGCCAGCAGGCGTCAAGGCCACGCTGTGCCAGCAGAAACGCCGCCACCGAGCTGCGCCGCCCGCTTTGGCAGTAGGTAATGTATTCCTTGTCTTTGTCGAGAAGAGGGATAGCATTGCGGATCTCGTTCAAGGGAATATTAAGCGCCCCGATCAGACCGTCCTGCGTGAATTCGGCCGGATAACGCACATCAATCCAGAGCGCCTTTCCTTCGGCCACCCGATGTTCGGCATCGACGCGCTCCAGCCCTTTAAGCAGCGGCGCCTGCAATAGTTCGACAAAATCCGGTTTGGACAGACGCCACAGGGCACCATCCGTTTTCATTTTCACACTGGCATTACGCCGCTCGCCCGCCACCAGGGCTTCTTCACCGAAAGCATCGCCGGCCTTGAGTTCGGCCACCCAGAGCTCGGCTCCGGAAATCTGTCTTGTCACCTCGCAACGCCCGGTTTCAATTACGTAGTAGTAATCGCCCTCGTCGCCCTGACGCAGAATGACTTGGCCACGCTTGCATTTGATGCGGTCGAAACGTAGCATCAGCTCGCCAATCTGCGTTGGCGGCAACTGTGTCAATGCCCCGCCGACGAGCGAACTGGTGTGAAAAATACCCGACATGGTGCGCCAGACAGTGCTGTCTTTGGCTTTGCTGTTAGGCGGTGGCGCTGCGGCGCAAAGTTGATCCCAGGTCATCAAAATATCAAGCTGGTTGCTATCGATGCGCAAAATTTCAAGGTCGGTGATCGCTTTGCCCGATTGCGGCATCGGGAATTTCTGCCCAAGCGGCCAGTTGGCCTCGTCGCAACCGCCGACCAGGAGCTGCGCTCCGCCACCGGCATGCGTAATACGCAATTCACCGCGCAGCAGATAAATCAGTTGGCCAGCAAGGTTGATGGCACGCAGCGGATCGGTGCCAATGTCGTGATGTTCGCTCTTGCACATGCGCGCCAGTTCTTTGAGCCTTTCCGGCGACAGGCTGCGGATCGGCTCAAGACGCCCCAGACTTTCGATTGTCAGTTCCATTGCGGCCTCAGAATTCGAAAGTCTGGTTGTTTTGCAGCATCTTGGTTTTGAAGTCGCCCAGACTATCCTCGATTTCTGCCATGGTCAGCTCAATCTGGCCGGGTTTCAAATGTGTGATAAAAATCTCACAATCGCGTTCCAGCTTTTCCAGCTCAACCGCCAACATGCTTGGACAATAATGCCTGGAGGCAAAAGCCAGACGCTCCTCACGGTTGGAAAAAGCACACTCGACAATCAGATACTTGAGATCGGCAATGGTATTGACTGCCTTCCAAAAAGCATCACAAATACAGGTATCACCCGAGAACACCAGGCTACTCTCGCCTGATGTCAGATGGTAGCCCACTGCCGGCACGGTATGATCGACCGGCAAAGCCGTAAACTGGCGGTCTCCCACACTGACCGGGCGCCCAATTTCAATCTTCTGCAAGCGCAATACCGGCTTTTCCGAGGTCGGGACTTCGGTAAAATCAGGCCAGATCGCCCAATTGAAAATATGATTGCGCAGAATGGTCAGCACCGCTTCGGTGCCATAAACCGTGATCGGTTTCTGCCGCCGGTCAAAGACCGAATCGATCAGCAAAGGCAAAGCGGCAATATGGTCCATGTGGGTATGAGTCAGGAAAATGTGGTCGATCAGGGACAACTCGGTGATCGACAAGTCGGTCGCACCCGTGCCGGCATCGAGCAGAATATCCTGATCCACCAGCATGGAAGTGGTGCGCAGATGTCTGCCGCCAATGCCGCCACTACAGCCCAGAACCCGTAATTTCATCGTCACTTGGTCTCGAAAGTAGTCACGCCATCCCAAGACTCGCCCGGCGGGTTGGCACGATAATTAATGACGCGATCGGCATATACCTTGTAAAGCCTGCACTCGGGAGAACGCTGCAACAAATTGAGCAATTGCAGTTCGGCACCGTCCCAGTCCTGCGAACGATACAAATGCAAGGCATGTTGCCAGAGCTTGAGCTCATCCTGCACTTCTTTGCCGACATCGCTCGCCAAACCCAGAGGTTCAAAGATTCCAACCGGCTCATCCTTGCCCTTGACCCGCACCCGATCGATTTCACGGAAAAGCACGTCCTTGACCACCGCCT
>Ga0316605_10002602_pt1 | contig 10242 bp, 8 predicted proteins | sample OWC_soil_day20_n_FD_207666 | JGI IMG/M metagenome (GOLD analysis project Ga0316605, IMG submission 207666) | Wetland soil microbial communities from Old Woman Creek delta, Ohio, United States - OWC_soil_day20_noCT | ecosystem: Environmental > Terrestrial > Soil > Wetlands | place: USA: Ohio... | reverse complement strand
TCCCCACGCGCAAGTCCGAGCCGCAACCGCCCCACGCCTATTTCGCGCAACTGATGGCCTGTGCCGACCCTCGCCCCTATTACGACTGGCTGGCCGAAATCAGTGTGCCAGTGCTGGTGACGCACGGTCGCGACGATAAAGTTTGGCCGCTGCAGAACGCCGAAACCCTGATGGCTGGATTGGGTGCCAATGCCCGGCTCAGTGTCATCGACCAAGCCGGGCATATCTTCATGCAGGAGAAACCGGAAGAATTTAACCGGGTCGTGTCCGACTTTCTGCAAAACACCCGAGTACGGGAGAAATAGGGATGAAGACCTTTAGCGAGCACTTCGTCGAAATTGTCGACGGCAAAACGCTCAAGTATCTGGCCAACTCGAATACCGGCAAGCCCAAACTTTTGATGTTGCATGGGGTCAATCTCCGGTCCGAATATTTTTCGGATTTCTTTCCGTTCATCGCCGACGACTACGACATTTTCGCGCCGGATTTCCGTGGTCATGGCAAGAGTTTCCGCAGCGACGAAGCTTATTCGCTCGACAATCACGCCAAGGATATCGGTCTCTTCATCGACCGGGTCATGCCGGGGCCTTTCTTCCTGCTCGGCATGTCGCTGGGCGGCCGGGTGGGGCTGATCGTAACCGCGCAACATCCGGATCGGGTCAGAAAGCTGGTGGTGGTCGACGTCGGCCCGGACGTCAATCCCGCTGGCTTGGACAGAATGATCAAGGCGCAAGCCATGCTTCCCGATAGCTTCCACAGCCACAAAGCCTTGCGCGCTTTTTATTTCGAAACCTATCAAAGCATGCCTGCCCAATATATCGACAACATCATCAAGTTCAGTTGGTACAGGAATGAAGATGGGACGATGGCCAAGGCGTATCACAAGGCCATCTGGAATATCGACCAGGAGGCGATTGTTCAGGATGCCAACCATCTGAATGCCTTGCTGGCGGGAATCGAGACGCCGGTATTGGTAGTACGGGGCGGTGTCAGCGACATTCTAACACGAGATGACGCCATCAAATTTGTACAACGCCTGCAACAGGGAAAACTCGTCGAGATTCCCGACACCACGCACGGCTTGATGCTCGAAGAACCGGCGCTTTGTGCCGATGCAGTCAAGCAGTTCTTCGCACCATGATCAGCAAAACCACGCAAGCAGTGACCTTGTTGTCTGCCGATATGGCACGCCGCGCCCCTGGTTTCTTCTGACGCACAACGGACATCTCAGCGATTATGGGTCTAGTCTGGCTGCTCACCGCGGCCAGAAAAACCGGCCTGCACACTGAAGGATCAACCCGATAATTTTGCCAGCGCCGCTTTTAATTCCGAGACTTCCGCTTCAAGCACCGTCACTCGCCCCCTGAGTTCTTCGACTTCCTGGCTTTGGCTGTTGCATCGTGCCGCCCCGCCAACGGCAGGCGCTTCCAAGGTCGGCTGTCCGCTCAACAAATGCATCCAGCGGTTTTCGCGCGATCCCGGCAGGCGCGGCAATTCGACCACCAAAGCGCCATCTGCGCGCCCGGCCATTTCCTCCAGAAAGGCCTCCACCGAAGAAATGTCGGCAAACTTGTAGAGACGCTCGCAATTCAGGCGCAATTCGCCTGCCGTTTGCGGCCCGCGCAACATCAGGACAGCAAGCAAAGCCGAAATCTGCGCCGAGACCCCCAAACCTTTATCCAGTTTGTGTGCAAAACGGGTAACCCGATTTCCAAAAATTTCGCTGACCAGACCCGCCTCTTTCAAGGCATCGACGGCCTGCAGAATTTCGGCCTCGCTCGCCTCCATGACCGGATTTCGGCTCGTTTTCTGGTTGCAGCCCGCCGCCAGCGCGTTGAGCGACAAGGGGTAAGTGTCGGGAACCGTGTGCTGTTTTTCGACCAGGGTGCCCAGCACACGGGTTTCCAGCAGCGAGAGGGTGGGAATCGAATCAGTCATGCAGGTTTTTTTCTTTCCGGTTTTTCAAAAGGATTAGCGCGAAGCGCTCCAGGTGCCACGCGACGATCCAAAGCCTTTTGCTGTCCAACTGCCGGATGCCTGCTTGCCGCGAATTTTGCCGGTCATCGCCCCCTGGAATTCCCAGTTTTCCATCTTGCCTTTTTCGCCCAGAGCGCCCCGCACATAACCCGGCGCCGATATGCGCACATTACCGGCCGCATCGACTGTGCCTGAAAGCGTGGCAAAAGCGCCATCCCCCTGGTAATTGCCGCTGATACGCCCACTCAGGCTGCCGTTTCGCACCGTAAAGTTGAGCGCACCGCTCGCACCGCCACCGACCCGGCCGGAATAACTGCCATCGAAACCTTCCTGGCTGGCTGGCTGGCTGGAACTGCTCTCTGGCGTGTTCTTGAAATGCTCCTTGCCGGTTTCGCGACCTTGGTTGTCGTAGTGGGTGTAATAGCCGCCAAGAACCTTGCCAGAGGCATCCTTGATATAGGTCAGCTTGGTTTTACCCTTGGCCGAGGTGGCCCAGCCGCTGACTTCCTCGTGCGTTCCCGAAGCCGCCGCCTGCTGTTGCGCCGCTTTGGCCGCCGCAGCCTGCTTGGCGGCCTCCGCCTTTTCGCGTTCCTGACGTTCAAGCGCCTGACGTTCCGCCTTCTCGCGCGCTTGCCGTTCGGCTTCCTGGCGCTCCTTTTCGGCCTTTTCGCGAGCGCGTTCGCGCCGTTCGTGCGCTTCTTTTTCAGCCCTTTCCTTCTCGGCCTTCTCCGCCCGTTCTTTTTCCGCCTTTTCGGCTTTCTCTTTTTCGGCGCGCTCCTTTTCCGCCTTTTCCTTATCGGCTTTCTCCTTGTCTGCCTTTTCTTTCTCGGCCTTTTCCTTGTCCGTTTTTTCCTGGTCGGCTTTGTCTTTTTCTGCCTTGTCTTTCTGCGCGTCCTTGCTCTGCTTGGTATCCTTTTCCTTGCCGTCATTCTCGGTCTTCTTGTCAGCAACGTCCTTCTTTTGCTGCGCCTCGGCTTTTTCTGCCTTGTACTGGGTATAGCGATCCTTCACATAACCGCCCCCTTCGACAGCCGCATCCTTGATCGCCGTGACGCCGGTAAATTCAGCCAGCCCCCAGCCGACAGCGCGCAGCTTGGCCCAGGCTTGCGACAGCTTGGAATTGGGATCAACCCGCCCGGCCTTGACGTCCTCACCCCATTGATTGGCGGAGTCTTCGCCCGCTCTCTTGCCCGTTTCCGCTGCCGCCCCGAATCCCAGACCATGCCAGAGACTATAGCCCGCCGTCTTGAGGACGCTGACCATGGTCGAATCGCCCTTCTTGTCCGCTTCCTCGCCAGCCTGCGAAGCCCCTTCCTTGACACCGGTGACAATGCCGTAAATGACCATGATGGCCATGCCGCCTTTGACTATCTTGGAACCCATGCCGGTGACTGCTGCTGCTTCGCCCGCAGCCGCCTTGCCAGCGCCCAGTGGCGGCTCATTGACGGTCTTGGAAATGATTTTACGATCCGGCGCCAGGATTTGCTCACGCACCATGCTGGGCGACTTACCAGTCGTATTCAAGCCCTTGGCCTCGGCCAAAACACTGGTGGCGCTCTTGCCGTTGTTGGCGTTGAGCACTGCTGCTTCCTTGGCCGCCGCCTGCGTTTCCTTGAAACCGATCAGATCGGTCTTGGTTCTTTCCAGTTGCTGGCGCGCCTGATTGATCGACGCGGTATCGCCGCTGCTCCTGGCCTTGACCAGCGCTTCCTCGGCGCGTTGTGCCTGCCGTGTGAGATCAGCCGTGCGGGTTTCCGCCCACTTCTCGGTGGTCTTGACCGATTTTACGGTCGCTTCGCGCGCCTCTTTCTGGAACTTGCCGAGATCGTCGATCCCAGCCGCCTCCGGCGAATAGCCTTTCTTGAGCATGTCGGACTGGCGTTGCAGGGTTTCGTACTTTTTTGCCGAGGCCGGATCGAGTTTGCCGAGTTCTTCCAGATTGCGCCCGGTCATTTTGCCAAGCTTTTGCACATCCTCCGAACTGAGTTTGCCTGCTGGCGTATCCAGCGTGTGCGCCGCCTTTTTCAGATTGTCCGCCACCGAGGCGTTCGGGTTATTGGCCTTGAAGCCGAGCGCCGTTTCTTCGTTCAAGCCGCGCCGCACTTCCGCCCCTCGCGCCGAACTGCCGGTTCGTGAACCCATTTTGGCTTCGGCTGCCGACTCGCGGTGAATCGTGACATTGAGCTCTTCGATGGTCATCGAATCGCCCTGATGCGTCACCTTGTAGCCCATGCGTTCGGCCGTCTTTTTCACCTTGTCGAAATCGCGCGCCTTCAGGCTGTCGGTATCAATATCGCCGGCCAAGCCGCGCCCCTGCTGCGGTTGTGTGCCACCCGCGCCTTGTTTGACATCCACCCCGGAATGCTTGTTGAGCTGATTGAGCGCATCGCTGCGATAGCCTTCGGCCTTACGCGCCCGGCTCAGGAACTTGTCGTCCACCGCCTTGAAGTCGGCTGGTGTCGCCTTGCCAGAGGCACGCAAACGCTTGTATTCGGCCTGTCGCGCTTCTTCCAGAATCTTCATCTGCGGGCGCAGATCGACACGACCGGACAAGGGCGTTGCCGGAGTCGGATGCGCCACCTGCTGCGCCGCCAGGGGCGTGGCGCTCAACAGCAGCCCGAAGACCAGTGCAAGCAAGCAGGTGTTGCCAGTCATGCGCTTCATGCTGATTCTCCCCGCCAGGCTTGCTCGAGTTTGCGGGCATGGGCGGCATCGTCAGCATCGGCCTTGTCGTCTTTCAACAGCGCCTGCAGTTCGGTCAGGGCGACATCCTTGCGTCCCTGTTCATGCAGCAAAATCGCCAAGCCAAGGCGCAAGGAAGAAAGTTCCGGATGCTGCCCGCGCATTTCGCGGAAAAACTTTTCGCCGCGCGCCGCCTGTTCATCGACGACATAAGCGCGGCACATATCGGCCGCCAAGACGGCATTGAGCACCCTGGCCTCCTTACGCGCCGCCCATTCCAAATGGTCGAGCGCCAGCGCATAGGACTCGCGCCCCAGCAGCAGACGCGCCAGCAGGAGGCGGCTGGCAACATTGGCCGGATTGAGGCTGATCGCCTTGTTCAGGGCATCCTCGGCCATTACCGACGCCATCTGGTCTTCCGGCATCCTGGCGTAGATGTGGCCGAGCAGATGCCAATACACCGCCGCCGAAGGATCAAGGAGGGTCGCCTGTTCGGCATGTTCGAGGGCTTTGACCAGAGTATTTTCGCTGCCCTTGCCCTGCTCGATGGCCTCCATCAATTCGGTGCCCTGCGTGAAGTGGCGGAAAGCCTGTTCGCGCGCTTCCCCTTGCGCCGAAGCCAGAGCTGCCGGATCAGCTGGTGGTTTTAGCCATAACCAGGCACCAAATGCAGTAAGCGTCAAAACGAGACAGGCGCTGACAAATGCGACAGCGAATTTCAGGCCATTGGCGGATTTTGGCTGTGCTGCCGGCAGCGGCTGACGGACGGGGGGATGGACAACTTGCTGCGGTGACTGCACAGGTGGCGCGCTTACGGCCTGCGGCACGGCAACGCCAAAGGCAGCGCCGCACTGCGGGCAGAAAACCGCGTCAGCCAGCCGTTCGGCGCCGCATTCGCTGCAAAAGCGTTCCAGTTGGGGAGGTGGCAGCCGGTTTCCGCAGCTCACACAGAAACCGCACCCCTCTTCGTTTTGTTGCTTGCAGTTCGGACAGAGCATGCCACTCCCCCCCAGACGTTCAGCGCTTTTTAAGTTCGTCGCAATCAGCGCCGCCGCTGGCACGCACCTTGGCCGTGACGACATCACCTACCTTCAGGCGAGACCATACTTCCGGCTTGAGTGCGCAAGTCAGCACTTCGCCCTTGGCAGGCTGCAACTGCACTGACAACACTTCACGCCGGCTGGCCAGACGCTCGTTACCAATGATATTGCCACCTGCCGCGTAAAGCCTCGGGGCTGGCCAGGCCGGTTCAGCCCCCTGAGTGCTCTGCGCCTTGTCGGTGCGCACCACTTTCCAGCTATTCACCCGGTAACGGCATTTATAGGCCATTTCCGGCGTTTCCTTGTACTTCGGTGTGCACTCGCGTTTCTTGGTAAACGTTCCGTCGCGCTTGTCGATCCGGATGTCCTTGCAGGTTTCGCCATCCGGCACTTTCTTTTTGCCCTTTTCTTCCATCGCACGATGAACAACATTGGCGCCTGCCGGCAATTCGTTACACCATTTCGACTCCTCAACCGCCGCAAAACGTTCGATGTCGACTTCACGGCTCCAGTTCAAGGCCACCACTTTCAGGGGTTCATCGCTCTTCCACAAGAAACGCACAATGAAGAATCCGGCCACCAGCACCAGCAGCACCAGAATGATCTTGAACCAGGGAAAACCACCAGAAGCGACTGGCGCTGCGGGCGGCGCAGGTGGTTCGGGCGTCTTTGCCGCCGGATCAGTGACGGCTTTGACTTCCTTGCTGCCATCCTTGGCTCCACCGCAAGCGCCGCAAAAAGACGCCGCCGCCCCGTTGGGACTCTGACAATAGGGACAATGCCAGTCGGCACCGACAAACTGATGCCCCTGCACTTCAACCTCCTGCCCCTCTTCCGGGAAAAAGCGTTTTTCCGGGTTCTGCGCTGAACCGCACTGCGGACAATGTTTCTGGGATTTGGCAAGAAGCCCCATGGCACCGCAGGACTCACAATTCCAAAGCATTTCATAATACTTCTCGTCGCTCATATCAATCCCCCCTTTGAAGAATCATCATTATAGGGCGTGTCCTCATCCGGGTGCCATCTGTTGCAGTCTGGCGGCGTAATGACGGACGGGCCACAAATCTGGACAACTCCATAACCCATACAGTTCCGATGGGAAACATTTGTCATTCTAACAAGGCTGATGTAACTTCCCGCTGCGGAGGAATCGGATGAACGCAACGCTGGCAATTCAGGATCAACTGGGATTGCACAGCTTCCATTTTGGAAACCGTGGCCTATCCCTATTATTCTTCGTTGCCAATCAGGAACTACAATGCCCCTTTGATTGCCTGGGCGCACTAAATTAACTACCGATCCAGCGGGCTGATAACGCCACGCCCGCCACGATTGAGCACATGCGTGTAAATCATGGTGGTGGAAACATCGGAATGGCCGAGCAATTCCTGCACGGTGCGGATGTCGTAGCCGGATTCGAGCAAGTGCGTGGCAAAGGAATGGCGCAGCGTATGCGGTGAAACCTGTTTGACAATACCCGCTTTTTTGGCTGCCGCCGCAACCGCCCGCTGCACCCGCTTTTCATCCAGATGGTGCCGTCTTTCCGCCCCGGAGCGAGGATCGATGGAGAATCCGCTGGCCGGGAACAGGTATTGCCAGCCAAAGACACGGGCGTGGTTGGGATATTTCGCCGCCAGCGCATCCGGCATCCAGACCTCGCCCTTGCCAATAGCCAAATCCGACTCATGCATGATGCGCCGCCAGGCAATACGGGCGCGCAGTTGTTCCGCAAGGCGACCAGGCAGCATGGTAACGCGATCCTTGCCGCCCTTGCCATCGCGTACCAGAATCTCGCCGCGTGCGAGTTCAACATCCTTGACGCGCAGCCGCAACACTTCCAGCAAACGCATTCCAGCGCCATAGAGCAGACCGACGATCAGCGACATTTCCGGGTCAGCAATCTGCGCCAGCAGGCGCTGAACTTCGTCACGCGTCAATACTGTCGGCAATCTTGACGGCTTTTTGGCGCGCGTCACCTCGTCCAGCCAGGGCAGGTCAATTCCCAGAACTTCCTTGTAAAGAAATAGCAACGAAGCCAGCGCCTGATTTTGCGTCGAGGCGCTGACATTGCGGTTGACCGCCAGATCGCTCAAAAACGCCTCGATTTCCACCTTGCCCATTGTGTCGGGATGGCGCTTGTCGTGAAAAAGGATAAAGCGTCGAATCCAGCCGGTGTAAGCGTCCTCGGTTCGTATGCTATAGTGCTTTAACCGCAGCCTGCTCCGCACCTGATCGAGCAGTTTCTGGGGTTTGTCTGAACCAGAGACATCTGAAAGGTTATTGGACATTAGAGCAGGTGCCGTGTTGAAATTATTTATATCTTACAGCAAGCTAGAATTGTCTTCTAGGTTATTGGACAGTCCGATAACCTGTTTACTTGACGAAATGTCGTCGAATTAACGTTAGAGCGCACCCTATGCTTACTGTCCGCTGTACTCAGAAACTTCTCAAGCGCGTCTCTGAGCCGCAAACCGAGGACTTGGTAACGCCAACCACGCTTCTTGGTGATTGGTATGCGAATATTCTTTTCAGCAAGCCGCAACAGATTTTGCTGATTAGTGAACGTACGCTCCTCCCTGTCGTCGTCCCGGCGAAAGGTATTCAGGCGCTTTCAGAACGTTTTACCGGTGCCGTTCGCGATGTCTTAACTATCCTCGGAATTGCTCCACGGTTAATCGAGCAAGAGCTAGCCCTAATGCAGGGGCTTCGCTTTGGGCGAACCATAAACAAACGAATCCTCGGTTCGCTTAACGACTTCATGTTTCATCTTGATTGCCACACGCATGAAGAACCAAATGAACTGCTACTTCAACGCTCGCTTCGCTTGGGAGAAATTCCATGCGCTCCAATAGGGTACAAGTTCCCTACTGACGCCACTCGTGAGCTCTTTGCATCAGTGAACAATATTGCAAATGCCATCCACTAACCTGCGCTCTAACAAGTCAATCAACCCGACCGCAGGGTACGGGCTTTCTCGCTTTCGCAAGTGCGCCTCGGCTGCGGCGGGTTATCTCCAACGTTAGGTGCTTTCACATGGTCATTGAGAAAGCCAAATTGCCCAAGGGCATGAGCTATCCACTCCGGTCATCGCTCTTGGAATCTGCGCTTGGCTCACGTGGCGTGTCAGTCGAAACAAATCTTGTTCAATGCCTCAGCGGCCCTCTGTTTGAGTGCTTCTTCTGGCCACCAAACCCAAATGTCCCTCATGAGCGCCTCTATATTCGGGCTTCGGCTGTTCCTAGCAGCCAAGCGCAGCAGGCTCGTTCATTCATTGAAAACACAGTTATCCCGGAGCTTTTGGTGTGGCTCAAGGGCATTTTGGCCTTAGCGCCAAACTCCACAGTCCGCAGGGAAGAACAATATTTTTGGCGCACATTTCCATGAACACCGCACCTAACAAGTCAATCACCCCGACCGCAGGGTACGGTCTTTCTCGCTCCCGCATTAGCGCCCCGGCTGCGGCGGGTTATCTCCAACGTTAGACGTTTATGAAGCAACGCTCCCGAAGGCTCAGAAAAAAATTACATGTCGGTGAGTTTCGGCTTACGGCACTGGAAGGTGCTGCAGAAACCCCTCTTCATGAAGCCGCTTGGCGTGGCGAGATTGAAATTGCAAGGGCGCTTGTCGCTTCCGGAGCAAATGTAAACCACATCGACAGCGCTGGCGAAACAGCACTTCATGGTGCTGCTGCTTGCGGTCATGCATTCATGGTCAAATTTCTTATCTCGGCTGGAGCCGAAATAAATCTTCATGCAGAGGCCACAAGAGGCTTTACGCCTTTACATTGGGCAGCCGGCTGGGGAAATCTTGAAACAGCGAAGGTTCTAGTCGAAGCTGGTGCTATAGTTTCCGCAAAAGATGCCTTCGGTCTTACCGCAGAGGAAATTGCGCTTGAACACAACCGAAATGATATTTCAGCTTATTTGCGTAGTTACGCCTAACAAGTCAATCAACCCGACCGCAGGGTACGGGCTTTCTCGCTTCCGCAATCACGCCTCGGCTGCGGCGGGTTATCTCCAACGTTAGGCGTCGCATGGCTTTGGTCTTTTCCGCTTCTGGTCAATCTGAAATTTCATCGGTCTGCGAAGTCCGTATTTCGGCGTTCTTGGCTACCCGGAAAGCCCCGCCAATAGGCAATCTACAAGCATCTGTTTTTTGCACTGCAAGGTTTGGTCGTTTTCGTTCTGCTGGCGAAGTTCGGTCGCTTGCTGCAAGTTCTTCGGCTTTGCCTGTGGTTGGCTCATCAAGCTTCGCTCATCGCTTGGAAAAGCGTGTTTTCATTGCTCGTCAGTCAGGTAGTTCGGGTGGCCGGAGCGTGGGCGTTTTTGGCAATGAACCGCCAATTGAATATCGCCCCTTTTCTTTCCTCGGCTTCTTCAAGGGCGTTGGTCGCTGGCAGCCAAGTTTGTCTGTCCAGTCGTTACAATCTACGCTTAGATTCAACGTTGAAGTGCAACAAGTCTCAGGACCCATGATAGACCTCCATGGGGGTTTTGAATTTGTGTCTTTTTCGGGGCCGTGTGTTTAGTTCGAAGGCGATGTG
>Ga0316605_10002601_pt1 | contig 10242 bp, 9 predicted proteins | sample OWC_soil_day20_n_FD_207666 | JGI IMG/M metagenome (GOLD analysis project Ga0316605, IMG submission 207666) | Wetland soil microbial communities from Old Woman Creek delta, Ohio, United States - OWC_soil_day20_noCT | ecosystem: Environmental > Terrestrial > Soil > Wetlands | place: USA: Ohio... | reverse complement strand
AACACCACCAAGGCCGTCACCAAGGGCTACGCCATCGGCTCCGCCGGTCTGGCCGCCCTGGTGTTGTTCGCGGCCTACACGCAGGAGTTCGCCCTGCTCGGCAGCGGGGTGGAGCTGAGGTTCGACCTGAGCGACGTCAACGTCATCATCGGGCTTTTCATCGGCGGCTTGCTGCCGTACCTGTTCGCCTCCATCGCCATGATGGCGGTCGGCAAGGCCGGCGGCGCGGTCGTCGAGGAAGTGCGCCGCCAGTTCCGGGAAATCCCCGGGATCATGGAAGGCACCGGCAAACCCGACTATGCGGCCTGCGTCGACATCGTGACCAAGTTCGCACTGAAGGAGATGATGATCCCGGCCCTGCTGCCGGTCGTCACCCCGATCGTCGTCGGGCTGCTGCTCGGCAAGATCGCCCTGGGCGGCCTGCTGATCGGCAGCATCGTCACCGGCGTGTTCGTGGCCATCTCGATGACCACGGGCGGCGCCGCCTGGGATAATGCCAAGAAATACGTTGAAGACGGGCACTTTGGCGGCAAGGGCAGCGACACCCACAAGGCGGCCGTCACCGGCGACACCGTCGGCGACCCGTACAAAGACACCGCCGGCCCCGCCGTCAACCCGATGATCAAGATCCTCAACGTCGTGGCGCTGCTGCTGGTTCCGTTCCTGATGTAATCATCCCCGCCACACGGGTTGAGCTTTAAAAGGATTGGCGCCGAAAGGCGCCAGTCCTTTTTTGTTGCTTCAGGACGCCGAATATGATAAAGAATATCCGCATAATGGGGCCAGAATCGCCCTGTCGGCTTCTCAACTCAAGGGAGACAGGTGGTCTAAATGGCAGGGAAAACGATCAAGGAAAACGTTCGGCCGACACGGCTGAAAAAAAGCAGGTTCCGGGTCGGGGACCTGGCGGTGTACCCGGCGCACGGGGTGGGTCAAATCCAAGCCGTGGAAAGCCGGACGGTCAACGGCGAAAAACACGATTTTTACATCCTCAAAGTTCTGGAAAACGGCATGGTCATCATGATCCCCACCGGCAATGTCGACTCCGTCGGCCTGCGGTGCCTCATCGATGTCAAGGAAATCCCGAAAGTGTATGCCGTCATGAGGACCAAGCGGGACATGCTGGGCGACAACCAGACGTGGAACCGGCGCTACCGCGAATACATGGAAAAAATCAAAACCGGCTCGCTCTTCGACGTGGCCGAGGTGTTCCGCGACCTTTTCCGTCTCAAGCTGACCAAGGACCTGTCGTTCGGCGAGCGCAAGCTCTACGACACGGCCCAGGTGCTGCTGGTCAAGGAGCTGTCGAAGGCTAAAAAAACCGACGAGAAAACCATCATTTCAGAGATCGAATCGCTTTTTTCCCACGAGGCGGCCTGATGTCCCGGCCTCGCCGTCATGACCCGCGGTGACGAGTTTTCTTTCCCAACGGATGCCGCTTCCAGCGGCATCCGATTGGACGTGTTCATTGCCGAACGCCTGCCCGAGTGTTCGCGCGCCTTTGCCGGCCAGCTCATAACGAGTGAGCGCTTCAAGGTCAATGGGCAGGTTCGCAAGCCGGCTTACCGGTTGAAGGCCGGGGACGTCGTCAGCGGGTCCGTTCCTCCCCCCGTACCCTCGGGGTTGCTTCCCGAACCGATCCCGCTCCACATCCTGTACGAAGACCCCGACATCGTGGTGGTCAGCAAGCCGCCGGGGCTGGTGGTGCACCCCGCCCCCGGCCATGGCTCCGGGACCCTCGTCAACGCGCTGCTGCATCACTGCCCGGACCTCGGCGCCATCGGCAACGAGATCCGGCCGGGGATCGTCCACCGGCTCGACAAGGACACCTCCGGCGCCCTGGTGGTGGCCAAGAACGGCGCCGCGCTGGAGCATCTCGCCGCCCAGTTCAAGAACCGCTCGGTGCGCAAGGACTACCTGGCGCTGGTTCACGGCGAGATGGCCGCCGAGAGCGGCACGATCCGTTTGCCCGTCGGCCGGCACCCGGTGGACCGCAAGCGGATGTCCACCCGCAGCCGCAGGGGCCGGGAAGCGGAAACCGGCTGGCGCGTGGCCCGGCGTTTGGGCGGGTTCACGCTGCTCGAGCTGCGCCTGAAGACCGGCCGCACCCACCAGATCCGGGTCCACTGCGCCGCGATCCAGCGGCCGGTCGTCGGTGATCCCGTATACGGTCGGTCCAAACCGCCCGCCGCCGCGGCCGATCGCCGCCCCCTGCCCGCCCGCGCCCAGAGGCAGATGCTCCACGCCTGGCGCCTCGAAATCGATCACCCGCGCACCGGCGAGCGCATGCGCTTCGAATCGCCCATGCCGGAGGACATGCAGCGGCTGATCGCACAGTTGGAGGCCCGAGGCGGAAAGCTGGAAGGGGGGAAAATAGGAACGCTTTGAACCGGTCGCTCCAGGAAGAATTCAACGAAAACGTCGCATCCGCGGCGTTTTCGTTTATGAAGATATATGGGTTTAAACAGGGCGCCCTGCGCCCTGTTTAAACCCATCCTTTGAAGGCGAAGAAGGTCAGTGAGAGCATACCGGCCGTGACCAGTCCGATGGCCGTGTCCTGAAACGGCTTGGGCGTCCGGGCGAGCAGGATCCGCTCGCGCACGCCGGCAAACAGCACGAGCGCCAGGCCGAAGCCCACCGGGTAAGCGAAGGAGGACACCACCATTTTGAAGAAGTCGTAGTTTTCGTTGATGTTGATGAGGCAGACCCCCAGTACCGCACAGTTGGTGGTGATGAGGGGCAGGTAGATGCCCAAACCCGTGTAAAGGGCCGGGATGCTTTTTTTCAGGAACATTTCCACGAACTGCACCAGGGCGGCGATGACCAGGATGAAGGCCATCGTGCGCAGGTACTTGAGATCGAAAGGCACCAGCACGTACCATTCCACCAGCCAGGTGATGATGCCCGCCAGCACCAGCACGAACACCACCGCCATGGCCATACCGGTGGCGGTTTCCATTTTTTTCGAGGTCCCCAGAAAAGGGCAGTTGCCCAGGTACTGGATCAGCAGGATGTTGTTGATCAGCACACAGCTGAACATGAGGACGGATAGATCGCTGAACATGGGAGTCTCCTATTTCTTGCCAAGGATGTTCATGATGCCGAGCATGAGCCCCAGACAGATGAAGGCTCCCGGAGCTTCCACCAGGAACTTGAACGGTTCGAAGGACGCCCCCAGTATCGCAATCGGCTTCTCATACAGCGTGATGGACCCCGTGGCGATGATCTCACGGAACGTCGCCAGAGCGGACAACGCCAACGTGTAGCCGATGCCCAGGCCGAGGCCGTCCAGCATCGAGCGAACGATCCCGTAGCGGCTGGCGAAGGCCTCGGCCCGGCCCATGGGGATGCAGTTCACCACGATGAGGGGGATGTAGATCCCCAGCTTCATGAACAGCGAATAGGTGTAGGCCTGCATCACCAGCTCCACCACGCACACGAAGGTGGCGATGGCCACGATGAAGGCCACGATGCGCACTTTGGGCGGGATGATCTTGCGCATGGCCGAAATCATGATGTTGGAGAAGGTGAGCACGAAGGTCACCGCGATGCCCATGCCGTAGGCATTCTCCACCGTGTTGGTGATGGCCAGGGTGGGGCAGAGGCCGAGCACCAGCCGGAAAGGCGGGATTTCCGCCCACAAGCCCTTGGTGAACTCCTGAGTGAGAGTTTTGGCCATAATGTCTTCCTATTTGACCTCTTTCATTTTTTCCAGGATCTGAGGCTTCAGCTTCTCGTACACCGCCAAAGCGTTCGACACGCCTCCGCACACCGCCCGGGAGGTGATCGTGGCCCCGCTGATGGCGTTGATCGATCCGCCGTCCTGGGTGACCTTGACCGGGGCCGCAGCGGAAGCCCCTTTGAACTGTCCGGCAAACTTCGGGTCCGATTGGGCTTTAGCGCCCAGCCCGGCGGTTTCGGCGTGCGTGGTGACGGCAACGCCGATCAGCTTGTTCTGTTTCACGTCGAGGGCCACCATCATGCCCATGTCGCCCTTGTACCCCTTGGTGGATGTTTCCAGGGCGACCGCGGTGGGCTGGCCGTCGAAGACGCCCACGAAAAACGTGCGCAGCGCTTCGCCGTCCTTTATCTGGAACCGGTTGGTGATGGGGTCGTTGGACGACCCCTGCAGGACGCTGCGGATGGCCGGCCCTTTGACGAACTCGAGGGTCTGGATCTCGATCCGCTCCTGGGTGCCCTCGCGCAGGGCCGCCAGCAGCCCGCCGGAGGCCAGGCTGATGACGGTCAGGACCACGATCATCTTGATCAGTTCACGCATGGTTTATTCGACCTTTCCGAGCGCCCTGGGCCTGATTTTGTCCAGCAGGGGATGGATGAGGTTGCCGACCAGCACGGCGAACACCAGCCCCTCCGCAAAGACGCCGATGTTGCGGATAAGAACCGCGATCGACCCCACCACGGCCCCGTAAATGAGCATGGGGATGAAATTCACCGGCGACGACGAGTCCTCCGTCGCCAGGAAAAAGGCTCCGATCAGGGTGAATCCGGTCAGCAGGTGAAATGCCGGGGAGGCGAAGCGCACCGGGTCCACCGCGTGGAAGACGGCGGCGGTGGCGGCCATTCCCGCCAGGAAGGAGATCGGGATCTCCCAGCGAATGACCCCCTTCAGGATCAGGTAGGCGCCGCCTGCGAGCAGTGCAGCCCCGCAGGTGGTTCCGATTCCTCCCACCTGGCGGCCCAGGAAAAGATCCATGAGGGGGAGGTCCTTGACGGCGGTCGTTCCGAAGGCTTTCACGGCGGCCAGCGGGAAGGCCGCGGGAAAGTCGAACGCATAGTTGACCAGGGCTGCGTCGAGGTCCATCCGCTGCTTCCATGCCAGCATCAGGATGGCGATGGCGACCGCCGCCGGGTTGAAGGTGTTGGCGCCCACGCCGCCGTAGATCTGGCGCGCCACCACGATGGCGAGGAAGGTGCCGGTGACGACCGCCCACCAGGGCAGGGTGGCCGGGAGCATCATGCCGAACAGCAGGCCGATTACGGCCGCCGTGCCGTCGCCCACCGATGCCGGCCGCTTGGCCACCCGGGTGAAGGCAAGCTCCCACAGGACGGCCGAGGACACCGCCAGGGCCAGCACGCCGAGGGCGGGGATGCCGAAACGGTAGACGCCGAACAGGGCCGCGGGCAGCGCCGCCAGAACGATCTGCAGGCTGCGGTCGGTGATGCGGCTGCCGTTGTGCCAGAACGGCGCATAGGCGACGACGAGTTTTTTCCGATCAGGCATTCGTGCTCTCCGTACGGCGCGTGCGCGCCAGTTCATGCTTGGCCAGGGTGATGTACTGCAGGATGGGGATCTTCGACACGCACACGTAGCTGCACAGGCCGCACTCGACGCACGAGCCCAGGTCGTAGGATCCCTCGGCCTCCTCGAACTTGCCGGCCTCCAGGTAGCGGACGAGCAGGTTGATCTGCATGCGGGCCGGGCAGACGCGGACGCATTCGCCGCAGTTGATGCACGGGTAGTCGGAGACGTGGAGCGCGGCCGCCGCATCCACCACGAGGACGGCATCGGTGTCGGGCTGCACCGGATGGTCGAGGGAGAACACGGCGGTCCCCCGCATGGGGCCGCCGAGCACGAGGCGGTCCCCTTCGGACATCGCCGCGCCCAGGCGCTGCAATACATCGCCGATGCGCGTGCCGATGGGAGCCTCTGCCAACCGGGCGATGCCGTCCCGGGGGATGACGGTCAGAAACTTGGTCGTTGGAATGCGGCCGGTGCCGAAGGCGACACCGACGGCGGCCACCGCCTCGGCGCTCATGAAGCAGAACCCCAGGTCTTCGCAGGTCCGGCCGGCCGGCACCGCGCGGCCGAAGAGTCGGGCCATCACCAGCGGCGGCAGGGCCGAGGGGTAGCGGTGCTCCACACCCACCACCCGGCCGACGATATGGCCGAAGCCCTGCACGGCCTCCTTGCGGGTGAGGATGACCACCTCCTCGATGCCGGCGGTCTCTTTCAGTATGCGGATCCCGCGTTGGATGTCGTGCCCGCGGGCGGCGAGGACATATTGCTGGGTGAACACGAGCAGATCCTGGTCCACGCCGCACACCACGAGCGTTTTGATGGGCCGCCCGGCATCGGCCAGGCGCTGCAGGCCGGGCGCGCCGGGGGCGGCCGCCAGAAAATCCGCGGCGGCGGCAAGGGATGGGCTTTGGCGCACGGCCTGGAACGCGTCGTCGAAAACCTCCGGCCGAGCCGGCGCGATGGACACGGCGGTGTAGTTCCGTCCGAAGTTTCCGGGGAAGGGGGCGAGGGCCGTAATCGCGCCGGTGACCGGCGACGTGACGTAATCGCCGTTGCCGTAGAGGGAGAGCTTCTGCCCGTTCTTGACGGCATCTCCGATCTTGGCGGCCGGAATGGCCCTGGTCTCGGCCGGACGGGGGTGCAGCAGGGTCACCGGCCCCGAAGGCCGAAGGGGCTCCGGTCGGTCGATTCGTGCCGGCAGCGGCGCGTATTCCAAGTGCGGCCGGCCTGCTCCCCAAAACGATTTCGTTCTCATCATCCTCATCTCTCAACACCTTGCCGGGTTGCCCGGCGTCATTTCATCACGTGGCACTGGGCGCAGTCGACCGGTCCGGCCCCGTACTCGCGGTGGCAGTCGACGCACTGCTGGTGGAGGGCATCCGAGCGTTTGAGCATCGCGTCGTCGCCCTCTTCCACCGGGTGGCATTCGGTGCAGGCGCCGGCCTGGTCGTACTCATCGGCCGCCAGGGTGTGGTGGCACTCCCCGCAGGCGAGGCCGTATCCCGACTCCGACAGGTGCCGCCCGTGGTCGAACATGACCTTGCCGGCCACGTTCTGAAAAGCCACCCGCAAGGGCCGTTTCGGGGGTTTGACGGGAAAGGCCGCATAGCTCACCACGGCCAGCGCCAGCAGGCAGACGGCCACGCCATAGACCAGTTTCAGCTCTTGGCGGGAAAACATCATGATTCACGTCCCTCACATGGGTCAGATGAAAGGCGATCGATTGTCACAGGGTCGCCGGGCGTTCAATTGTGCCATCTGGTTGCGGGCGGTTGGCGTCGCGGGCAGCCGTTTGGTCAGGCCGTTTGCGTCTCCGTTTCGCGGGCGGCCGTCGTTTCGGAACCTTTGCCCGCATCCGGCTCAACGGCGTCCGGGTTGTAGCAGGTCAGGCAGCAGGAGAGGCAGCGGTCGCTTTCGCGTCGGGCCGTCTCCTCGGTCAGCACCTGGTCGACCTCGTCGAAGGATCGGATGCGCTCGGCGGCCGGCAGCTCCACCATTTTCGCGCGCGGCCGGAGTACCACGCCGGGCACGCGGTCGAAAAGGGTCTCGGTGAGCAGGTTCTTGCGCAGCTCGTTGGGCTCCGCTGCGACCGGCCGGCCGGTGAGGAACTGGTGGATGGAGCGCGCCGCCCGTCGTCCCCCGCCGATGGCGTCGACCACCAGCGCCGGGCCGGTGGCGGCATCCCCGGCGACAAACAGGCAGGGGATGTTGGTCTGCAGAGTGGCGGGGTCGGCATCGATGGTGCTCCAGCGCGTCGTCTTCAGCTCGGCGCCGGCGGCGAAGGAGACGTCCGGCGCCTGGCCGATGGCCGAGATCACCATATCGGTCGGAAGAAGGGTTTCGGAACCCTTCACCGGGACGGGGCGGCGCCGGCCGCTCGCATCCGGCTCGCCCAGCTCCATGCGCAGGTGTTCCAGGTGGGTGACGCAGCCCTGGTCGTTTCCGATCACGCGCACCGGGGCCTTCAGGAACATCAGCTCCACTCCTTCGGCCTCGGCCGCTTCGACTTCGACGGCGTTGGCGGGCATCTCCTTGCGCGTGCGGCGGTAGACCAGGTAGACCTTGCGGGTCCCCATCCGCAGCAGGTTGCGCGTGCAGTCGATGGCCGTGTTGCCGCCGCCGATGACCGCCGCGACGGGCCGGATGTCCAACGGCTCGCCGGCGGCCAGCCGGGAGAGGAAGTCGATGCCGGTGTAACAGCCCTTCAGCTCCTCGCCGGGCACCGCCAGGGTGCTGTCCTTCCATGCGCCGATTCCCATGAAAACGGCGTCGTAGCCGTCGGCTTTGAGAGTTTCCAGGTGAAGGTCGTGGCCGAAACGAAGCCCGGTGCGCACTTCGACGCCCAGGCTGAGGATGCTCTCGATCTCCCAGTCGAGCACCTGCTTGGGCAGCCGGTATTCCGGGATCCCGTAGCGCAGCATGCCGCCCAGCTTGGGCATGGCCTCGAAGATGGTGACGCTGTGGCCCAGCCGCCGCAGGAAATAGGCGCAGGTGAGGCCGGCCGGACCTCCGCCGACCACGGCGATGCGTTTGCCCGTGTCGGGCGCCACCCGGATGGACAGGCGTTTGCCGGAGGTCATCTCGTAGTCCGCGGCAAAGCGCTTGAGTTGGTTGATCGAGACCGGTTCGTCCGCGACGCCGCGGCGGCAGTTCAACTCGCAGGGGTGCGGGCAGACCCGGCCGCAGGCGAGCAGCAACGGGTTGCGCTCGCGGATGGTGGTCACCGCGCCGGCATAGTCGCCCGTGCGGATCTGATGGATGTAGAGCGGGATGTCGATCTCGGCCGGGCAGGTCTGGCGGCAGGGCGCCAGGCAGTCCCCGGCCTGGTTGAAGTGCAGCAGGCGCTCGGAAGGCGTGCTGATCTTGAGCAGCTCCTTGGGGCAGGCCCGGGCGCAGGCCCCGCAGCCCACGCATTTCTGCTCGTCGACCACGGGGTAGCCCTCCGGCCCCATGGCGATGGCGTTGAACGTGCAGGCCCGCACGCAGTCGCCGTGGCCGATGCAGCCGACCCCGCAGACGCGCTTGCCGCTGAAAAGCGCGGCCTCGGCCCGGCAGGTGGAAACCCCGAGGTAGAGGAACTTGTTTTCGGCGCGGTCGCCGCCGCTGCAAGGGTTGAAGGATTTCGGCGATTCGACCGACCCCACCTCCACGCCCATGACCGCGGCCGCATTCTGGGCGGACTCCAGACCGCCGACGACGCACACGTTGGGCTTGGCCCTGCCGCCGACGACCGCCGCCGCGGCCGCCGAGCAGCCGGCAAACCCGCATCCGCCGCAGTTGGCGCCGGCGAAGCAGGCCTCCACCTGGGCGATGCGCGGGTCTTCGTACACGTAGAAAACGCGGGCGGCGATGCTGAGCACGATGCCGCAGGCTGCGCCCAACGCGGTCATGAACAATATGCCTTCCAGCATAGAGGCTCCTGGTGTGAGTGAACGGTCCGGCGGCAAGGCGGCGTGCCGCTTGCGACGGATGGAACAACCAACCCCCTGCGGTGTAAATGATTTTTTTCCATATCAGTTCGTTATGGGAAGTGCAAGCCCCCCGGGGCGCCGGAATCGGGGCCGCAGGCACCGCACAAGCGGCAGGACTCGACCCGGCAGACGACCCCGGGGCGGCCCTGCAGCGCCCGGCGGTACTCGGCCTGGAGAAAGGCCTTGGAGACGTGGTGGTCGATGAAGTCCCAGGGCAGGAGCTCGTCCAGGCCGCGCTCCCGCAGCACGTAGAAATCCGGGTTGACGGCCACGGCCTTGAGGGCCTGGGGCCAGTTGCCGGCGCTCGCGTGCACCCGCAGCAGGATGTCGGCCGTCCGGCGGTCGCCGCGCGCGAGCAGGGCCTGGATATAGGCCCAGCGCGGCAGGTCGGCGTGCACCCGCACGTTGGGCACCCGCCCCAGGTCGGCCTTGATCTGCCGGATCTTGCCCTTGAGGTCGGCGACCCCCGCCATGGCCGCCCACTGGAAGGGGGTGAACGGCTTGGGGACAAAGGAGTTGACGCTCACCGTGAGCGTTCCGATGGCGCGCCGGGTGCGGCTGGACTTGAGAAACTCGTGCTTGATGCGTTTGACCAGGGCCACGATGGCGGCCACGTCCTCCCGGGTTTCGGTCGGCAGCCCCACCATGAAATACAGCTTGAGGTTGGGGATGCCCTGGGCGACCAGGTCGGCGGCGGCCTGCAGCACCTGCTCCTCGCGAATCCCCTTGTTGATCACGCGCCGCAGGCGTTCGGAGCCGGCCTCCGGGGCGATGGTGGCGGTCTTGACCTTGCTGCGGCGCAGGGCGGCGATCAGCTCCGGCGAGAGGGCGTCGGCCCGCAGGGAGCTGAAGGAGACGGTCACGCCGCCGCCTGCAAACCGGCGGCAGAGGTCGCCGAGCCCCGGCAAATCGGACACGGCCGCGCCCACGAGGCCGATCTGGTCGGTGTGCGCGAGCCCCTGCGCAATGGTTTGCGCCAGGGACTCCTCCGTGCGGAAGCGCGGCGGCCGG
>Ga0316605_10002600_pt1 | contig 10244 bp, 12 predicted proteins | sample OWC_soil_day20_n_FD_207666 | JGI IMG/M metagenome (GOLD analysis project Ga0316605, IMG submission 207666) | Wetland soil microbial communities from Old Woman Creek delta, Ohio, United States - OWC_soil_day20_noCT | ecosystem: Environmental > Terrestrial > Soil > Wetlands | place: USA: Ohio... | reverse complement strand
TCGAATGGCCACGCTCCGGCCGATCCTTCCTGTTGATGAGATAATAAAGAAGCTGGAAACCCTAGAAAGAAAGGCGCTGCCCAAAGGAAGGAGAGAAGAAAAACATTCCCCTCCTTTAGAGAAAGTAATTCCGTCAGAGGATCTGCAAAAGGAGAAACAAGGAAATCCATCGGTGCAGCAAACTAGCAAGGGAGAGGTTTTTGAAAAAAATGGGGACTCGAAGAGTTTAGGGGAAGAGGAGAAGTTTAATGGTCCTCCTCCTCAAATCTGGGAGGAGACATGGAAAGGATTGGTCGATTTTACACGAGCGAGGAACCCCATATTGGGTTCGTTCCTGGCCTTGGGAAATCTCGTTCATCTGAGTGAAGAGAAGCTTGAAATTGGTTTTGACAAAGATTCATTTCACTACGAGAGGATGCTGGAAAGGGAGAACCGGAGCCAATTAGAATCGATCTGTCACGAATATCTTCAGAAGAAGACGAAGGTGGTGATCTCACCGTTAAGCCCAGAAATAGGATTAAAGGAGCGGGGGGTTCTCCCAAAGGAAGAGGCAACCCGCACCCCGTTAAAAAGGCCATTTGAAAAACGGGAAGAAGAGAATCCCATCATCCAAGAGGCGCTTCGTCTCTTCAATGGAAAAATTGTGGAAGGATAACCCCCGTTAGAAATTCCAACGGGGTATTATACTTATTCGAAATGATCATAAAATATAACCCCCTGCAGAGCAGCGGTGGAATATTTCAAACAGGTAAAAGGAGAAACCCATGACGAAAGGTTTCGGTAACATATTAAAACAGGCTCAGCAGATGCATGCAAAAATTTCTCAACTTCAAGAGGAGATGGCGGGAAAAACGGTGGAAGCCAGTTCCGGAGGAGGCATGGTGAATATCGTAATGAATGGGAAACAGGAGGCCCTTAGCATCCGGATCGACCCGGAAGTGGTCAATCGAGAAGATATTGATATGTTGCAAGACTTAATGATAGCGGCTGTGAACGAGGCCATCCGAAAATCGCAGGAGATGATGACAGAGGAGATGAAAAAAATCACCGGCGGGCTCAATATCCCCGGCCTATTTTGAAGAAGGGAGCAGTTGGAATGGCCCTCTATGCAAAGCCCATTGATCATCTCATCGAAGCCCTCATGAGACTCCCAGGCATCGGGAAAAAGACCGCTTCCAGACTCGCCTTCCATATTTTGCGAAGCAGCTCATCAGAAGCTCAGGAACTGGCCAGGTCAATTTTAGATGTGAAAGAAAAGATTCGGCTCTGCTCGACCTGTTTCAATCTGACAGACGAGGACCCCTGTAGGGTTTGTCAAGATGAGCGCCGATACCAGGAGATCCTGTGCGTGGTCGAGGGACCGAATGACCTGATCGCCATCGAAAATACAGGTATCTTTAATGGAAAGTACCATGTGTTACATGGTACAATTTCCCCCTTAGAAGGGATTGGGCCGGATGATCTCAAGATTAAAGAACTTTTTGGAAGGCTCCAGAAGGAAAAGATTTCCGAAGTGATTTTGGCCACCAATCCCACCGTGGAGGGCGGAGCAACGGCCCTTTATCTTACCGATCTTATTAAGCCCCTGGGTATAAAAGTGACAAGAATCGCCTATGGAATTCCGATGGGAAGTGAGATTGAATATTCGGATGGCATGACTTTATCAAAAGCCCTTGAAGGGCGAAGAGAGATTTGAGAGACTTTCAATATCTGTTAAATGATTATTAATGTTAACGCGATTTATTAATGGTTTGATTATTTATAGGACCTGAGGTGTATTCTTTCCATTAACTATTTGATTTTTTAGAATTTTTTTTCTTGAAAAACCAATTGAAATATTTTATGTTCTATAAGTTTGAAAAAATTTAGGAGAATAAGATGATTGAGATTCGATTTCATGGAAGAGGTGGTCAAGGAGCTGTTACTTCAGCGGAACTCTTAGCCCTCGCAGCAATTGAAGAGGGTAAGTATGCCCAAGCTTTTCCAAGCTTTGGCCCGGAGCGGAGGGGAGCGCCGGTGCTTGCTTTCTGCCGAATTAGTGATCAACCCATCAGGATCAGAGCGAATATCTACGAACCCGATCTCGTGGTCGTCCTTGATGCTTCTCTTTTAAAAATCGTCAACGTCGCTGCCGGATTGAAACCAAATGGCGTTATTGTTACGACGAGCAATGACTCTCCAGAAAAGGTGAAAGAAGATCTGAAGATAAAGAACCAACTCGGTGTAGTGGATGCGGTCAAGATTGCCAGAGAAATTCTTGGCCTCCCCATTACGAATACCACCATGCTTGGATCTTTAGTCAGGGCTTCGGGATTGGTCAAGAAGGAATCTTTCCTCATTCCATTGAGGGAGCGGTTTGGTCGAATTGCCGAAAAGAACATTTCTGCTTTCGAAAGGGCCTATCAAGAGACCATCCTCATTCAATAAATTTTTATATAAAGAGGGAGAAGGGCATGACAAAACCTGAATCAGAATGGACATGGAAGGAACTGCCAGTGGGAAATGTCGTCTTAGAACCTGGGAATGCCAGCCAATATCGGACAGGAGATTGGAAGACCCTCAAACCTGTTCTGAATAAGGACCGTTGCGTCCATTGCGGATTGTGTTACATCTACTGCCCGGACATGTCCTATAACCTGAACGAAGAGGGTTATTTCATCGCAGACCTTTTTTATTGCAAGGGCTGTGGCATTTGTGCCAAAGAATGTCCCACCGGAGCCATTACCATGGTGCTGGAAGAGGAGGAGAAATAAATGGGGAAAAGGGTTGGAATGGAAGTTTCCATTGCTGCTGCCGAGGCGGTGAAACAGGCCAATGTGGATGTGATCTCAGCCTATCCCATCACCCCCCAAACGCATATCGTCGAGCATCTCTCAGAAATAGTGGCGAATGGAGATCTCGATGCAGAATTCTTTTGCGTGGAATCCGAGCATTCGGCATTAAGTGTCTGTGTAGGAGCTGCCGCGACCGGGGCGAGGACTTTCACCTGTACGAGTTCTCAGGGATTAGCCTTGATGAGTGAGATCACCTATATTGCATCGGGGTTAAGGTTACCCATGCTCATGATCATTTCAAATAGAACGCTTTCCTCCCCCCTGAGTATATGGAATGATCACAGTGATGCAATGTCCATTCGTGACTGTGGGTGGATTCAATTCTTTGTGGAGAATGGTCAAGAAGTCTATGATCATGTCTTTATATCCTATCGATTGGGAGAGAATAGAAATGTTCTTTTCCCTGTCATCATCAATATGGACGGATTCATCCTGAGCCATGTGATCGAACCCTTTGAACTGATCGAACAAGAAAAGATCGATCAGTTCCTTCCCCCTTATCAACCTCTTCATCGTTTGCATCCCGATCACCCCGTGACCATGGGTGCTTTTGCGCTTCCGAGTATTTTTGCAGAGACCAAAAAAGCACAAGAGGAGGCTCTTCGATCTTCTATGCCTAAGATCCTAGAAACCTGGAAGGTTTTTGGAGAGATGACAGGGAGGTATTATCATCCCGTCGAAACCTATAAAACAGAGGACGCTGACACATTACTCGTTACTATGGGAAGTTGCAGTGAGACGGCTTCTGTAGCCGTGGATAAGATGCGCGAGGAGGGAAAATCTGTTGGGCTCGTGAAGATTCGACTCTGGAGACCCTTTCCTTTTGATGATTTGAAGAAGGCTACCCTTCATGCAAAACAGTTAGTGGTAATTGACCGAGCCATCTCTGTGGGCGCTTGCGGACCTGTTGCCTCGGAAGTGAAGGCCGCCCTCTATGGGAAGGACCCCAGACCATCGGTCTATAATTTTGTTGCAGGAATTTCAGGAAGGGATGTGACCCCTTCAGATTTCATCAAGATGGTGGACAAGGCAGAAATTGAGATTGAAGAAGGGAATAAAGAAGGTTACGAAATTTATGGGGTGAGAGGATGACTGAAAATCTAAATGTTTTTGCAGTTAGAACGTTGACTCAAAAAGAATATTTTGCGCCTGGCCATCGTTCCTGCCAGGGATGCGCCGAGGCCTTGGCAGTGAGATTGGTTGCGAAGGCATTAGGAAGAAATGTAATTATTGCGAATGCGACAGGATGTATGGAGATCGTCTCCTCTCCATTGCCCTACACTTCTTGGAGGGTTCCTTGGTTCCACGTGGCTTTTGAGAATACAGCAGCGGTTGCCTCAGGCATCGAATCCGCATTGAAGGTCCTGATGAGAAAGGGGAGAATTCCCTCCAAGAAGATCGTGACCCTTGCCATGGCAGGAGATGGAGGCACAGCGGACATTGGGCTTCAGGCACTCTCAGGCGCCCTGGAGAGAGGTCACAACTTTCTCTACATCTGCACTGACAATGAGGCTTATATGAACACCGGTATTCAACGGTCTTCGTCGACGCCTTTTGGTGCCTCCACAACCACCTCCCCCGTTGGAAGGGTTCAAATGGGGCAGATCACGTGGAAGAAGAATATGCCTGCTATTGCAGCGGCTCATAATATCCCCTATGTGGCCACCGCATGCCCCAGTTATCCAATCGACTTGATTCAAAAGGTGAAGAAGGCGGCTGATATAGAGGGGGCTGCCTATGTCCATATCCTTTCTGTCTGTCCCACCGGATGGAGGTCCGCACCAGAACTTTCGATCAAACTTGGTCGGTTGGCTGTGGAAGCAGGGATTTTTCCCCTCTACGAGGTCGAGAATGGAAAATATCATTTGAGCATCGATTTTCCAAAATTAAAACCCATTAAAGAATATATCAAACTCCAGGGACGATTTCGCCATCTCACCGATGACATGATTGAGGAGATTGAGAAACGAGTACATAAAGAATATGGACAGTTGAAAGAAAAGGCAACAAAAGGAGCTTAGAATGACCCATTCAGAGATCGATGCCATCATTGACCGATACAAAGGAAAAGAGTCTTCCATTTTGGCTATTCTTCAGGATATTCAGGCGAAAGAGAAATATTTACCCAAAGAGACGCTTGAACATGTGGGAGGGCGTCTCCGCATCCCCATCAACAAGATTTACAGGATTGCGACTTTTTACCGGGCCTTCAGCCTGATGCCCAGGGGACAGCATGAGGTCTGCGTCTGTATGGGGACCGCCTGCCATGTCCGTGGGGCACAGCGAGTTCTCGATCAGATCAAACTGGGATTGGGGATCCGGCCGGGTGAAACGACAAAGGATCGGAATTTCACCCTGGAGACGGTCAACTGTTTGGGCGTCTGCGCCGCCGGACCGGTGGTAGCGATCGATGGTCAGTACTTCGGAAAGATGAGTTCTGCAAAGGTCGATGGGACCCTGAAAAAATTTAGTTCTGACAAGAAGAAGAAGGAGGGGGCCAATGGTAAGGCTTAGTTCTCCTCAGGAGCTGGGAAAATACAGGGATGAGATCCTCAGCAAGAGAAATCCTGACCAGAGCTTGATCACGGTCTGTGGTGGGACAGGATGTCATGCCTCAGGATGTCATGCAGTGGTGGATGCCTTCAAAAAGGTCCTTCACGAGAAGGCATCAGGCAATGGAATCGGCCTGCGGGTGACGGGATGTCATGGTTTCTGTGAAAGGGGACCATTGGTCGTCATCCAACCGAAAAAGGTTTTCTATCAAAAGGTCAAACCCGAGGATGTTCCAACGATCTTTCAGGAGACGGTCCTTAACGGTAAAATCCTTGAAGGCCTTCTTTATGACCATCCGGTTACAGGAGAAAAGATTATCTCCGAAGAAGAAGTACCATTCTACCAGAAACAGAGACGGATCATCTTCGGAAATAACGGGAACATTGATCCGACTCAGATCGAAGACTATCTGGCGGTGGGAGGCTACCAGGCATTGGCCAAGGCTCTCTTCTCGATGAAACCCGAGGAGATCATCCGGGAGGTAAAGAAGGCCAATCTGAGGGGACGAGGAGGAGGCGGATTTCCTGCGGGTTTAAAATGGGAGCAGTGCCGAAATGCCCCGGGCAATATAAAATATGTAATTTGCAACGCGGACGAGGGAGACCCTGGCGCCTATATGGACCGAAGTCTGCTGGAAGGAAATCCGCATAGCGTTCTCGAAGGAATGATCATCGGCGCATTTGCCATCGGGTCTCATGAAGGCTATGTCTATGTCCGGAATGAGTATCCGCTGGCTGTCGAAAATCTGGGGATTGCCATCCGGCAGGCGGAAGAAGTGGGCCTGCTTGGGAAAAATATCCTCGGTTCGGGATTTGACTTCGAAGTCAGGGTGAGCCGAGGGGGAGGTGCCTTTGTCTGCGGGGAGTCGACCGCTCTGATGGCCTCTATCGAAGGAAATGTTGGAGAACCCCGGGCAAAACATATCCATACTGTCATCAGCGGTCTCTGGGATAAGCCGACCAATCTGAATAATGTGGAGACGTGGGCCAATGTGCCGGTCATCATCAACGAGGGAGCGGACTGGTATGGCCGGATCGGAACCGAAGGGAGCAAGGGAACGAAAATATTCTCCCTTGTGGGCAAGGTGAATAATACAGGGCTCGTGGAGGTTCCCATGGGGATCACCCTGCGGGAGATCGTCTATGACATTGGAGGGGGAATCCCTGACGGGAAAGGATTCAAGGCTGTCCAGACGGGAGGCCCATCAGGCGGATGTATTCCCGAATCCATGATCGATCTGCCTGTTGATTTCGATCGCCTGACCGAAGTTGGTTCCATGATGGGGTCCGGAGGGATGATCGTCATGGACGAGACAACCTGTATGGTGGATGTGGCCAAATATTTTATGAACTTCCTCAAGGATGAATCTTGCGGGAAATGCACCTCCTGCCGGGAGGGGACCAAACGAATGCATGAGATCCTGACAGAGATCAGCGAGGGCCGCGGAAAACCCGAGCACATCGATCTACTCGAGGAATTGGGCTGGGTGACAATGGAAGCCTCACTCTGCGCCCTGGGAGGGACGGCGCCCAATCCTGCTCTGTCCACCATCAAATATTTCCGTAAGGAGTATGAGGAGCACATTCTGAACAGGCGATGCCCGGCAAAGGTCTGCCGAGCCCTCCTGCATTATCGAATTCTGTCCGAGTTGTGCACGGCTTGCGGCCGATGCGCCAAGGTCTGTCCGGAGAAAGCGATCACCGGCATTCAGAAGACGAAAAAAGAGAAGGGAAAGCCTTTCGAGATAGATCCGGTCAAATGCATCCAATGCGGGATGTGTCTGGAGACCTGTAAATTCGATGCGGTCGAGGTTGAATAGAGGAGTGGCTTATGGTTTCTTTTAAGATTGATGGTCAGTCCGTTGAGGGAAAAGAGGGCGCCAATATTTTAGAGGTGGCCCTTGATGCAGGGATCGAGATCCCCCATCTCTGTTACAATGAGTCGGTGAAGCCCTATGGCGCCTGCCGTCTCTGTCTGGTAGAGGTCGTGAAAAGCGGAAGGTCGAGAATGACCACTTCTTGTACCTATCCCGTTACGGAAGGCATTGAGGTTCTAACAAGAACGGAAAAAACCCTTCGGGCTCGCCGGATGATTATTGAGCTTATTCTAGCCATGTGCCCGGGAGACAAACTGATTCAGGATATGGCGAGAGAGATGGGAGTCCATGAGGTTCGATTCAAGAAAGAGGATAAAGACTGCATCCTCTGTGGCCTATGCGGGAGGGTCTGTGACGAAGTGGTTGGAGCCCATGCGATCCAGTTTGCTTTTCGAGGAGACCGGAAGGAAATGGTCCCTCCCTTTGGGGAAGAGGCCATGAACTGTATCGCATGTGGGGCCTGTGTGATCGTCTGTCCTGTGGATGTCATCCGGATGAAAGAAGAAGGAGATGAGCGGACGATCCTTAGATGGAAACGAACGTTAAAAATGAAACAATGTAAAGTCTGCGGAAATTATTTCGCTCCCTGGTTTCAGCTAGAGAAGTTTAAAGAACAAGTCAAACTCTCTAAAGACTTTTTTGATGTCTGCTATACCTGTCGGACTTGAAATCTCTTCGGAATTCGAGTATCTTAAAAGTAAGAGATGTGTTCTTTAGGAGGTGATGGGTATGACCCTAGTGAAATGGGAACCTTTCCGTGACCTCATGGCAATGCAAGACCGGATGACCCGACTCATTGACGAAACCCTTTCCCGTGTTATGAAAGAAGAAGTTGGAAAGGGAGTTTGGTCCCCTCCTGTAGATATCTTGGAGAGGGGGGACGAAGTCGTTTTAAAAATGGATCTCCCTGGAGTGAGTCAAGATGAAATCGAGGTTAAAGTAGAGGAGAACATCTTGATCGTTCAAGGAGAGAGAAGGTTCACCAAAGAAGTCCTTGATGAAAGTTACATACAAATTGAAAGACCTTATGGAACGTTTCGTCGGACCTTCAACCTTCCGAGGATGATTGAGCATGAGAGGATTAAGGCCTCTTACAAAGACGGGGTTCTCCGAGTTGTCCTTCCCAAAAGGCAGGAGGCTCAGCTCAAGCAGGTCTTGGTGGAATCGAAGTGAATAAGAACATCAAAGGGGGCCCCTTTCAGAGGGCCCCCTTTTGTGGGGGATTCCGCTCATGAGCGGAACAATCTTAATATTATTACCTTAACCATAAGCCCCCCCCTTAGGCTAGGGGGCTTCATTTCTTAGGGACTTTCTTCCAGTCTGCCAAAAACTTTTCAATCCCGATATCCGTCAAAGGGTGGTGAGCCAATTGCTCAATCACTTTATAGGGAATGGTTGCCACATCCGCTCCGATGAGAGCGGCTTCGAGCACATGGATGGGATGACGGATGCTGGCGACAATCACTTTAGAACCAAATCCGTAGTTTTTAAAAATCGTAACAATCTGTCCCACCAGATCCATCCCTGTTTGGGATATATCATCCAATCTTCCTATGAAGGGGCTGACATAGGTCGTTCCAGCCTTGGCCGCCAGAAGCGCCTGGGTTGGAGAGAAAACAAGAGTGGTATTTGTCTTGATCCCCTCTGCCACTAAAATTTTGATTGCTTTTAAACCTTCTACCGTCATGGGGATTTTAACAACGACGTTGTGTCCTATTTCAGCAAGGTTTCTGGCTTCCTCAACCATCCCTTCGGCCTTTAGACTTAAGACCTCCAAGCTTATAGGAAGTCCCTGGATGATCTCACAAATTTCTTTGATCAGAGAGGTAAAATCCCTATTTTCCTTGGAGATGAGGGTGGGGTTGGTAGTAACGCCATCGATCGCTCCCATCTCATAAGCCTTCCGGATCTCTTCGGGATTGGCCGTATCGATAAAGAATTTCATTCTTCTCCTCCTTGTTAAATAAAAATAGGTGGTAGGGAATTCCTCCCTACCACCTACGTGCTGCTCTTTTACCCATAGACAGGTCCAATTATGGAATTGGTTTAAATTCCACCCTCCTATTTTTGGAACGTCCCTCTTGGGTCTTATTGTCAGCAACGGGCATGGTTGACCCATACCCTTTTATGACCATCTGTTTCTCTGGGATATTAAATTTATCCATCAGATATTTTTTACAGCTTTGAGCACGTTTTTCCGAGATCTTTTGGTTTGCTGCTGACTGCTCTCCATCGGTATGCCCACCAATCTCAACCCTGAGGTTTGGATTACCATTTAAGATCTGGCCATTTTTATCCAATGCCTTTGCTGCGGTTGGGGTAATGTTGGTCTTGTTAGGATCAAAATAGACCGTATCAAATACCACTGGTTTTGGCGGTGGCGGTGGTGCAGGTGGCGCTGGTTTTGGTGTTGGTGGTGGCGGCGGCGGTGGTGGCGGTGGTGGCGGCGGCGGTGGCGGTGGCGGCGGTGCTGGTTTCTCGCAAGGCGTCAGTTTCAAGGCCTCTAAAGATTTCTCCTTAGCCGTCTTCACACTCATCCAAAAATGAGTCGAATGGCCCTCCGGCGACAGCTCCTTTGTTTCGTGCTCTGCCAAAGCCAGAGCAGCTTCAGCCGTCGCATATTGAACAGGCGCACACTTCTTCGCGCCCGCAACAGTAGCTTTCTGGAACGTATCCCTTGCCTCGTTATAGGCCATCATCGCGTCTTTGCTTAGTGCGCATCCGGAGACAATCATTGCCCCCAGGATGAGAAATAATAAAGTCATCCATTTCCGATTCATATTCATGTTTCACCCCCTCTCTTTTTTATTGGTTATTTTTTCTTGACTTGAGCTAAGCCTGCTTCTGCAGCAGCTTTTGAGCGGATTGCAAAATCCTTTGCATGTGTCCAATCATTGTCATTAGATTCCATTTTTGCATTCTCTAATAGTTTTTCAGCACTGGTATACTCATAAGGAACCAGTGTCGGTCCCCCTGCTGCC